>Ga0187821_10000193_pt1 | contig 13561 bp, 13 predicted proteins | sample NC_wetland_sal_i_20_FD_132442 | JGI IMG/M metagenome (GOLD analysis project Ga0187821, IMG submission 132442) | Wetland sediment microbial communities from Neuse River Estuary, North Carolina, USA - SourceSoil_1 | ecosystem: Environmental > Aquatic > Freshwater > Wetlands > Sediment | place...
ATCGGCGATTGTGCAGGTGTTAGAAACTGCACCCGGAAATTCAGTAAATGCCTCGGCGATCTCTTCCGTCGATTTCACGTACAGCTGATCGGTATCAAACTTCAGTCGATTCGGGTCACTGATGGTCTTGCCGGTTTGAAGGCAGAGCATCAGGTCGTGCGGGCGGGAGTCCTCCTTTTTGAGGTAATGGCAATCATTTGTGCCGGCTAAGGGAATGCCAAGTTTCTTATGAAGCTCGATCAACCCCGCGTTGGCAATACGCTGATGATCGAGACCGTTGGCTTGGACCTCGAGATAGAAATGGTCTTTTCCGAAAATCTCCTGAAACTCACCGGCGACAGCGATGGCCCCCTCCATATCTTTCTGGCCGATCAAGTAGGGGATTTCACCGCTCAAACAACCGGAAAGAGCGATAATTCCTTCGTGATGCTCCTTGAGAATATCTTTATCCATCCGAGGCTTATAATAGAATCCCTCAAGATAGGCTTTACTGACGAGTTTAATAAGGTTCTGATAGCCGGTGAGGTTTCGGGCCAGCAAAATCAAATGGTAGTAATCGTTATGCGCGAGTTGGCTGCTGTCCTTATTTAACCGGCTGCCGGGAGCCATATAGGCCTCGCAACCGATGATCGGTTTCACCCCGGCGTCTTTGCTTTTGCGATAGAACTCGATCGCGCCGAACATGTTGCCATGATCGGTGATCGCGACGGCGGGCTGGCCGAATGATTTGATCTGTTGGATCAACGGATCAATTTGATTCGCGCCGTCGAGAAGACTGAACTGGGTGTGCAGATGAAGATGAACGAATTGCGATACCACCGGGGAATGAACCTCGTGCCGAATTCTAGTTTGTGACGAGCCACCAAGTCAACGCAACCGGGGAAAAACTTATAACCGTTCGCCATACTTGCGGTAGTGTTCTTTTTTGGCTTCCGTGATCCACTTGTCCCGTTTGATCCGATCGGGAATGGTATCGAGTTTGTCGGCGATCCGCTTCATGTCGGAGACGCCCCATGTGGCAATTTTCCGGAACGTGAAGATGCCCATCTTGTTGAGCACACGTTCAACCGTGGGCCCGATTCCACGGATCTTTTTTAAATCGTCTTTTGGCGAGTCCTTCGCTGTTTTGGTCTGTCCGATTTGCAGCGCGAGTTGATGGCCGACTTGGCGGGGAGGACGGGACCCCACGCCACCATCGCTCCGAATACGCAGGGCGGCACGCACTTCGACCAGCCGTTTCCGGAGGCGGCTGATCTCTTCCTCTCGTTCTTCCACGAGTTTGGTACGGCCCAGCAGCTCGGTCCGCGCGTCATCCAGCTCGCGGATTTGCTGTTTCAGTGCCCGAATGTGGCGATCTTTCTCATGAAGACTCTCTTGTTGTTGCGCCAGATGTGCCTCAAGGTTTCGGAATCTGGTGAGCTGTTCCTCATATCCAGCACATTCCTTCGCGTGTCGCTCGGCGGCAGTCGTGTATCGCTGCCTCCATTCGTGTACTTCATCGGTCTGTGCCTGCAATTGCTCTTGCAACGGCTCAAAGTCATGAATCGTCTGGTCACGGCGCGCGAGTTCCTGTTCGAGGTTTTGTATCTCGGCCCGATGGTGTACGTCCTTTTCGCTCAGTTGAACTTCGAGCCAATGTACTCGGCCCTGTGCCGGCTCGAGCTCTTGGACTCGCGCGCGGAGATGGTCTGATGCGGCAACCGCGGCCTCCAGTTCAGCGATCCGGTCCTGCTGTTGAACCAACTCCTGTGCCATTCGGGCCACTTCGTGCTGAGCTTCTTGATGTGCCATCGTGAGATGCGCAACCTGATTTGACTGTTCCGTCGCTTCGGCTTCACTTCGACTCGCCTGTTGGTGCCAGGCCGTCAATTCGGACTCCACAACCGAGAGACGGTGGGATTTGGTAGCCAGTTCCTCTTGCAATGTACTAAGGCGCTCATTACGAATGGACTGGTCTTTCTGGGCGGTTCGGACTAAGGCTTCCGCGACAGCTACCTTATTCTCTAGCGTCTGTACGACCGACGTTTTCACTTTCAGTTCGTACTGTGCGGTCTCAAAGGCCTGCTCCTTCTTTCGAAGGGTGGTGCTGAGGTCGGCAAACTCCCGCTCAAGCGAGAGGGTTGACAGATTGCGTACGAGCCATCCGATGATCCCTCCGATTGCCGCAGCAATGATCAGGCACCCCACCATCTGGCTGATGAGCGCGGTCATACGTCAGCACCCCCTTTCACACGCAACTCAATCCGGCGGTTATTCCGCAGTCCTGCCTTCGTCTTGTCGGAGGACACCGGTTGTGTCGCACCGTAACCCACGGCGGTAAATCGGTTCGTCAGCCCTCGGGTGATAAAATATTGTCGGACCGCCTCGGCGCGGCGGCGGCTGAGCTGGATGTTGTAGTCGACAGCTCCGTAGCCGTCGGTGTGCCCGGCGATCTCGATGGCCACTTTGGGTTCGCGACGGAGAAGCGGAATCAGTTTTTCTAATGTGACACGACCCCGCGGGCTAATTTTGGCGCTATTTGACTCAAAGGCGATGCCAGATTGTTTTAGTACTCCGTCCAACTTGGCTTGAAGCGATGGTGCCGCGGACGTGAGAGGTGCGACCAAGACATGATTCTCGAGTTCGAGCCCTGACGCAGTGAGGGGGGCCGTCTCGTTCAGGAGCGCCGCTTTCATGCGCTCGGTCTCCACCCTTCCACTTAAGACCAGCGAGTGGCCATCGATAATGACGGAGCCATGTTCGCTCATGTGGCCCAAGATCGGTAGGACGGCTGGAACCGCAGCCAGCCAGGAAGCGGTGCCGACATTGGGATCGATTACCAGCTGGTCGACGATGCGAACACGCCGCGGACCGTACAGTTCTTGCGCTCGCGTGACAATCTGGGTTTTTGCCGCCTCGGTCGGCAGTGAGCCACGAAGAGTCAACGTTCCTGCTTCTAAGCGTGCATACAGCGTGGCCGCTGCCGAAGGACGACTCGGTGCAGGGGGAGGCAGATGACGCGGGAGGCACACGAAGGCAAGGATAGTGAGCGCCAAGACGCCTGCGGCAAGGATCGCTCCACGTGCCATTGCGCGACTCTCAGGCAGAACAGATCAGGTAGGACGGGAGGAACCTATCATATTCAGCAGAGCCTTGCCAGCCGTGATTTTCTGACCTGCCGACTTCATATAATATTCATCTAGGAGTTGCCCGATCGAGGCATTTGCCTGGGGAGGTGCTGAGGAGAGCGCCACTCGGTGGGGTGATACGAGGCTGTACGATCCCCCCTCACTCTCTTGAAGTCCATCGTCTCCTTTGCTATTCTGCGCGCGCTTCTCGCAGCACTCACTTGTTTTATTCACGCATCGATGAAGGAGTGTCGCATGGCCGCCATTCAGCGGGCGCTGATCAGCGTATCCGATAAGACGGGAGTCGTGGAAATGGCCAAAGGGTTGGAGGCGCTTGGAGCCGAGATTTTGTCTACGGGTGGAACGGCAAAAACACTCCGTGAGGCGGGGATCAAGGTGACGGAGGTCGCCGCGTACACGGGATTTCCCGAGATATTGGATGGCCGGGTTAAGACCCTCCATCCCAAGATTCATGGAGGTTTGCTTGGCCGTCGCAGTCTGCCTACGCATGTCGACCAGATGAAGCAGCATGCCATCGGCCCGATCGATGTCGTGGTCGTGAATCTCTATCCTTTCGAAGCAACGATCGCAAAACCCCATTGTACCCTTGATGAGGCGATTGAGAACATTGACATCGGTGGACCGTCGATGCTCCGATCCGCAGCCAAGAATCACGACGATGTGTTGGTTGTCGTCGATCCAGCGGATTATGCGCGGGTGCTTAACGCCATCAAAACCGGAATCACGACGCGTGCGCTTCGCCGGGAACTCGCGATGAAAGTGTTTCAACATACCGCTCGTTATGACGGATTGATTGCTGGGTATCTGGAAAAACAGGTGCAGGGGAGCGAAGTGAAATTTCCCAAGATCCTGTCACTGCAGTACGAACTGGTCGAGCCGCTTCGCTATGGAGAAAACCCGCACCAGCAAGGAGCGTTCTATCGAGAACTGCACTCGAATGAACCGTCTGTCTCGCGTGGAAAGATTCTGCATGGCAAGGCGATGTCTTATAATAATTTCCTCGACGCGAACTCCGCGCTCGAACTGGCGAAGGAGTTCGACGAGACGGCGGTGGCCATCATCAAGCACAATAATCCCTGCGGCGCGGCTCTGGGCGCGACGCCGGTCGAGGCGTATGTCAAGGCGCGGGAGACCGATCCGGCATCCGCCTTCGGCGGGGTCATTGCCTTCAATCGACCCGTCGACGTGACCGCCGCCAAAGAAATCACCTCGACATTCGTCGAAGTCGTGATCGCGCCAGGATTTACAGAGGATGCACTGGCGGAGCTCAAGCGCAAAAAAGATCTGCGTTTACTGGACGTCGGACCGCTGACGACAGTGAAGCGGGAAGGGTACGATCTCAAGAAACTTGTAGGCGGGTTGATCGTGCAGGATCGGGACCTTGGCGTCTTGACCGATCTCCGTACGCTGCACGTGCCGACCGTTCGCAAACCGACCGACGAAGAATACGCCGCCTGTGCCTTTGCCTGGAAGGTGTGTAAGCACGTGAAGTCGAACGCCATCATCTATGCAAAGCCCGGGCAAACGGTGGGGATCGGTGCCGGCCAAATGAGCCGCGTTGATTCTGTGAAGCTGGCAGCAATGAAAGCGCACATGCCGGTGAAGGGGTGCGTTATGGCGTCGGATGCCTTCTTTCCGTTCCGCGACGGACTGGATGTCGCTGCGCAAGCCGGGATTACAGCGGTGATTCAACCGGGTGGGTCGATCCGCGACGCGGAAATCATCAAGGCGGCTGATGAACATGGCCTGGCCATGATCATGACAGGCATGAGACACTTTAGACATTGATTGACACACCAGATTTACAGTCGGCTGCGCTATTCCCGCCTCACTGATAAGGTTCACATGTGAAGATTCTTGTTGTCGGCAGCGGCGGACGCGAGCATGCCATCGTGTGGAAATTGGCCCAGAGCCGACGAGTGCCCCAACTGTATTGTGCGCCGGGCAATGCCGGAATTGAGGCCCTGGCGACCTGCGTCCCCCTCCAAGCCGACGATATCACCGGACTCAAGCAGTTTGTTCAGCAAGAGCGAATCGATTTGACCCTAGTCGGGCCGGAGATGCCGTTGGCACTCGGGATTGCCGACGAATTTCGGAAGGCCAAGCTGAAGATCTTCGGCCCAACGCGCAATGCGGCTCGGATCGAAGCGAGTAAGAGTTTCTCGAAAGATGTCATGGTGTCCGCCAAGATTCCGACGGCTCAGGCAAAGAGCTTCGACACGATGGCAGACGCGTTGGCATACCTGGATCAGCATGATCTCCCAGTCGTCATCAAGGCTGACGGGCTTGCGCAGGGTAAAGGGGTGATTATTGCATCGACACGCGAACAGGCTAAACAGGCGGTCGTGGATTCGATGGAACGTGCCGTGTTCGGTCAGGCCGGGCATCGCGTGTTGATTGAGCAGTATCTCGATGGCGAAGAAGTCACGATCATGGCCTTCACCGATGGCGACACTGTCGTACCGATGTTGCCGGCGCAGGATCACAAGCGGGTCGGTGACGGGGACACGGGGTTGAACACGGGTGGGATGGGCGCGTACTGCCCGACTCCGCTCGGCACTCGCGCTCTCTGTGAGACGGTCACTCGCGAGGTCCTGCGGCCCATCGTCGATACGCTCGCGCGGCTCGGCTGTCCCTTTCAAGGTGTGTTATATGCCGGCTTGATGATTGTGAAGGGCGCTCCCTACGTACTGGAATTTAACGCACGCATGGGCGACCCCGAAACGCAAGTGGTGTTGCCATTGCTGAAGACGGATCTCGTTGACGTCATCGAAGCGGTCGTGGATCATCGGCTCGACCAACTCACGGTAGAATGGCAGGACGAGGCGGCCGTCTGCGTGGTCATGACGTCGAATGGTTATCCCGGACCGTATCAACACGGGTTTGTGATCCACGGCCTGCCGACTGCAGAGCAAGCGACGGCTGTGGTGTTTCACGCCGGGACTGCGCGTCGAGGGACTGACATCATCACAGCCGGCGGACGCGTGCTGGGAATAACCGGGCGCGGCAAGACCATCGCCGCAGCACAGCAGGAAGCCTATCGTCTCGTGAAGAACATTACGTTCAACGGCTACCATTTCCGAACCGACATCGCGCATCGTGCCCTCCACCCCAGAAACGATCGGCATTGATTGACCGGCACCTCTCCATGCCTGTGATCAAGCGCTTTCATCCGAACGAATTGGGTACTCTGTGCGCCCATGTGAGCGCCATCCTTCGACGGGGGGGCATAGTCGCGATCCCTACGGAAACTTATTACGGGCTAGGTGTGGATCCCTTCAATCCGGCGGCTCTCAGGCGTCTCGCGACAGTCAAAGGCCGTGCCGAAGGCAGCCCGATCCTTCTCCTCATAGGTGCACGGGAGCAGCTTTCTGATCTCGTTGCCTCTATTCCTCCGGCAGCGGCAGCGTTGATGGAAGCATTTTGGCCCGGCCCTCTGACAATCGTGTTTCCGGCACGGGCCAGCATTCACACACTTGTCACAGCGGGAACAGGAACGGTTGGGGTGCGGTGGACGTCCTTGGCTGCTCTTGCGGACATTCTTCGGGTTGTTGGTCCGCTGACGGGCACCAGTGCTAATCGATCGGGGGAGAGCGCGGCTCGAACAGCTCAAGAGGTACAGCAGGCATTGGGTGACGAGATCGACTTAATCATCGATGCTGGCACAATGGCCGGCAGGTTGCCGTCAACCGTCATTCAGGTCCAGGGGCAGACACAGATTGTGCGTGAAGGAACGATCACGCGAGCCACCATCCGAGAGACGTTGCGCGCGAGAGGATTTTTCCTCAACGAGGAGTAGATGTGGTATACAACATTGGCAGAGTGCATTTATGCATGGGGCAGAAAGGAGGAGCACTATGGGAGATGGTCGGGAGCGCGGCGGATGGATAGGGTTCTGTGTTGTAGTAGGAATGGGCTTGATGCTGGCGGGGTGTGACTACTGGCCGCCGGCGTTGCAAACTCAGATCGAGCAACTCCGGTCCGAGGTGCAAGCGGCGACAGCCGAACGGGCACAGTTGCAAAATCAACTGACAGCCCTCACGAAGGTCAAGGACGATCTACAGGCACAGGTCGATGACTTAAGTCGGGCGAATCGCGAGAAAACTTCCATGATCAATAGCCTGCAAAGTAGCCTCGCGGCGGCGCAGGAGCGGTTGGCCAAGCAGGCCAAGCCGGCACCGGCGAAAACATCGACCGCCAAAGCGCCGACCAAATCATCGTCAAAGGTTGCCGCCAAGGCTCCGGCGAAGAAGAAAACGACGACACACTAGCGACGAAGCCGGTCAGCTCCTATTTCGTGGTGGTTGAGGTCGGTGTCGAAGTTCCTGAGGACGTCGCGGGAGAACTCGAAGGACTGCCTGAAGATGAGGAAGGTGAGGGTGCCTCCGAGGACGATGAACTTGACGAACTGTCTTTCTTGTTGTCGGCGGCTCCCTTTTCGGCTGCCGCCGGTGTCGCAGGCTCACTGCCGGCGGGCGGCTTGAGCTTGTCCGAGTAGTCAGTTACATACCAGCCGCTGCCCTTGAACATGATCGCGGGCGAGGAGATCAATCGCGTAACGGATTTCCCGCACCGTTCGCAGGTCGTCACTGGGTCGTCTTTGATGCTTTGTTTCCGTTCGAACCGATACGCACAGCCGTCACACACATATTCATAGATCGGCACGGAACGCTCCTCCTTGCGAGTATAGTCTTGTTGCTCTCTTGCTCGCGCGATGACAGTCGCGCACGCCAGTATCTATTGATCTCACGTCAGTTTCGCAAATGCTGATTCCAAACGATCCATCCCCCGGCGAATAGCATTCATCCCGGTCGCATACGACATCCGAAGATGATGGGGACTCCCGAAGGGCTCCCCCGGTACCACGGCGACCTTGGCGTCATGAAGCAGGTAATTGGCCAACTCTGTCGGAGTCTTGATGGCGCCGCCGGGTCCCTGTCGACCGAGTAATCCCTGCACATTGGGAAACGCATAGAAGGCCCCGGTCGGCATCGAACACCGCACGCCGGGCATCGCATTGAGTCGTTCGACCATAACACGCCGACGTTGATCGAATTCCGCCACCATCTTCTCCGTGAACGATCCGCCGAGCCGAAGTGCAGCCACGGCAGCCTTCTGTGAAATCGAGCACGGATTGGAGGTGCTCTGGCTCTGAATGTTGGCCATGGCCGTGAGCAGTGGTTTTGGACCGGCAGCGTAACCGATGCGCCAGCCAGTCATCGCATAGGCTTTCGACACACCGTTGACGACCACGGTGCGCGCGGCAACCTCCGGCCCCAGCGAGGCAATACTAACGTGGCGCGTCCCCTCGTATACCACCTTCTCGTAGATCTCATCAGAGATAATGAGAATATCTCGTCGGATGGCAACGGACGCAATCCGCTCCAATGTCGCCCGATCGTAGGTCGCCCCCGTGGGGTTGCACGGACTATTGACGATGATCGCTTTGGTTCGCGGCGTGATGCAGCGCTCCAGCTCATCGGCATGGATCGTGTAGCCTTCTTCCTCCCGCGTCGGCAACAGGACCGGAGTGGCGTCGTTGAGGAGCGCCTGGTCGGAATAGGAGACCCAGTACGGAACAGGGATAATCAACTCATCGCCAGCCTCAAGCAACGCCTCAGCGAGGTTGTACAGTGAATGTTTCGCCCCGCACGACACCAGAATCTGTGCTTTTTCATAACGCAGACTCTGTTCGGCGAGCAGTTTTTCGGCAATCGCCGCACGCAGTTCGTCGGTCCCGGACGACGGAGTGTATTTCGTGAAGCCGGAGCGAATGGCCGCCTCCGCAGCCGCTTTGACCGGCTCTGGTGTGTCGAAATCCGGCTCGCCAGAAGAAAAATCGATCACGTCGATGCCTTGCGCGGCCATGGCTTTGGCTGTCGCCGCCATCGCAAGGGTGGGGGAGGGGGCGATACGTCCAGCCCGTGCTGCTAGCTTCATGGTTTGAGACTCCTGATCCGTTTTTGGAGTCGCCGGGCGACTTCGGGGTGAAGAAATTCGGTCAGAGAACCGCCGTGGTTCGCGACATCTTTAATAATGGTCGACGAGAGGTACGAATATTCCTCGCTCGGCATCAGGAACACTGTTTCGACCCGCTTGGCGAGCTTGCGGTTAATTAACGCCATTTGAAACTCATGTTCGAAATCAGAGATTGCACGTAGGCCACGAATGATGGCATGGGCGCCTGACTGTTCAACGTAATCGACCAGGAGTCCTTCGAACGCCGTCACTTCCACTTGGCCCAGGTCTTTCATCACCAGCTTCACCATCTCCAGTCGTTCATCCAAGTTGAAGAGAGGATGCTTCGACGGATTCGGCGCCACTGCGACCACCACTTTGTCAAACACGCGCAGACTGCGCGTAATGATATCGGTATGGCCGTGGGTGATGGGATCAAAGGTGCCGGGATAGATGCCGATCTTCATAAGGCGCTCACTGCTGAGTCACATTGTGATAGAGAGATAACGCGGTATCGCCATACTCGTAGCGGCGTGTCAGCATCGCTGGCCCTATTCTCTCAGGAGATTCGTCTAGAGAGGCCTGCTCGATGACGATTACTGCACCGTGGCTTAACAGCCCTGCCTGTCCGAGGCCAGCCAGCACATCGATTTCCGATCGAGCGGCATACGGAGGATCCGCAAACACCACACTATAGGGACCGTCCCACCACTCGTGGCGAGTGAGAAAGGTAGCCGTCCGTCCAACCCGCACCTGCGCCCGTTTAGCGAAATCGCATGCATCAAGATTTTCGCGAAGCAGCGCGACGATGCTGGGGTTTGTCTCAACAAACGTGACCCTCTCGGCACCCCGGCTTAGGGCTTCGATCCCGACCGCTCCGGTGCCAGCATAGAGGTCAAGGAACCGCCCCCCCCCAACACGTGTACCGAGAATTGAAAAAAGCGCCTCTCGGACCTTATCTGATGTGGGACGAAGAGAAGTCCCTCGCGGTCCACTCAAGCGCCGACCTCGGTGGGACCCAGCAATGACTCGCATCGTTTCGGATGAGGTATAACTCCAGAGCGATTGACTCTAACACAGCGTTTTTGAAGGGGTCAAGCGAAGGTCCCTCGCTGCCAACGGAGGAAGCCTGCGACCCTCTGTTCTATGGGCATGGAGAGAGGAGAATACCAGGAATGTCACTTCGGTGCTTTGACGATATCGAAGAAGGATGGCTATAATGCCGCGCCGGCTGGCTGTGTCCTCTGTTGCCGGCTGCGATCGTATGGAGACCAGCGACGATCCGGTAAGAATCTCAAACTGTCCTGTGGGATCGTCGCATGGCGTGTTAGCGCGTGGCGACTGGTTGAGGGTCTCGCGCGGCGAGACTCTTCCGTCGATTGTTGGAAATTGTCCGGTCGATGATGGCGCCGCAGTTAATGCATTTCCAGGCGTAGAAGATGAGGAAGAAATCGGAGAACCGTTCTAGCATCATGAGGCCTTTGCACTTCGGGCATTCCATCGAATCCTCCCTGGTGGTTACGTGCACAGCTGTCGGCGAAACCAAGCAAGACCTGCACCAAATTGTCGCGATACGTAATTTCAACATGTTAGAGGCTACGTATTTGCCTGAAGGGGGTTCTGGAGACTCTGACCGCTAGTACAAAAACGTTCGAACTGTCGAAATTTGTGCGCGAGAGACCGTCATGGGTACCAATAAACAGCGGACTGGGATTGCCCACTGGCCCGAAGCCGAACGTCCGCGAGAACGATTGCTTGCGCAGGGACCAACTGCGCTGACCGATGCTCAACTCTTGGCCATTCTGCTTCGAGTCGGTCGCCACCGATCCTCTGCGCTACAAGTTGGCCTCGAAGTGTTAGACCGTCTCAACGGACTTTCGGGACTCGCACATTGCGGGATCGAAGAACTCTGTGCCATTCCGGGAGTCGGCGCGGCAAAAGCGGCACAACTTAAAGCGGCGCTCGAGCTCGGCAAACGTGCGCTCGCCGCTCCATTGAGGTGGGGGACGAAGATTTCGTCGAGAAGTGACCTTTTTCATCACTACCATCCCAGCCTGCGAGACCTCCGCCATGAGATTTTCAAGGTTGTACTCTTAGACGCCAAGCACGCCATTATGCGGGATGCGACTGTATCGGAAGGCAGCCTGACACTCAGCATTGTTCATCCGCGTGAAGTCTTCAATCTTGCCGTGCGAGAATCAGCGGCCGCCGTCATTTTTCTCCATAACCATCCCAGCGGCGATCCCACACCGAGCCAGGAAGATCGTGTCTTGACGACCCGACTCGTAGCGGCTGGGGATGTGCTGGGAATTCGAGTTCTAGATCACCTCATTGTGGGTGACGGCCGCTATGTCAGTTTTGCCGATCACGGGTGGCTCACATGTTCTGCCGCAGGCACTGAGATACAGAAGGAGTGGTGTTGATGTAATCCATCTATGCAACAGCCGGAAGAATCCCTTGCCTTCCGGTTTGACAAAGGAGGACCCCATGAATGAGCTACGTGCGGAGTCACTCAGAAATGTGGCTGTCGTCTCGAGTGCCGGGGCCGGGAAAACCTCGCTTGTTGAAGCTATCCTCTTTACGACCGGGACCATTCCGGTGCTCGGTGCTGTGGCGCAAGGGAACACGGCCTCCGATTTCGAGCCGGAAGAGATTCATCGACGGACTTCCATCAGTACCAGCCTCCTTCGCTGTTCTTGGCAACACACCACTCTTAATCTGATCGATCCACCAGGGGCGCTCAACCTTCTCGGCGAGCCGTTGATGGCACTGCAGGCAGTCGATGCGGTGATCGTCGTCGTGGGGACCTCCGGGATCCGAAGCGAACTCGCGAAAGTCTGGGCCCGCGTCAAGGAGTTGCGGCTGCCTTGCCTAATCTTTGCGAACGAATTCGACAAGGAAAACGTCTCACTCGAGGACCTCAGGGCCCTGTGCCACCGCGATTTCGACGCGACGGTCCTTCCGCTCACATTACCGATCAACACGAGTGGGCATCTCGTGGGAGTGATTGATCTGTTAGCCCAGGTTCAGGTGCACTCTCAAGCGGAGTCCGTCAAAGTTCAACAGACTCCGATTCCTGAATCGCTGCAACAGGAGGTGGGGGAGGCGCGTAAACGGCTTCAGGAGGCGATTGCGGAAGTCGACGATCGATTGTTGGAACAGTACTGTGCAACGGGAGAACTGGCCCAGGAGGATATGTTGAACGGGCTCCGGTCTGCGGTACAGACTGGTCAGCTGGTTCCGATGTTCTGTGGGTCTGCACTCAAGAATGTGGGTATCGTCCCGCTGCTCAACGCCGTGGCCAGCCTGTTGCCATCTCCGGCAGAGCGGGCAGAGCGAGCCCCATTGCAAGCCGTCAATCCAGACACCGGTGACCCGATAAGCCGCCAAGCCAGTGAAGGGGATCCCTTTTCCGCCGTCGTCTTCAAGACGATCATTGATCCGTTCATCGGGCGACTCTCCTATGTACGGGTACTTTCAGGAACCTTGCAGGCAGATTCCCTCGTATTTAACGCAACACGTGCGATGAAGGAAAAAGGGGGGCATCTCTACACCCTTGTGGGCAAGAAACATACGGCCGTCCCCTTTGCCAAGGCCGGAGAAATCATCGCGTTGGGGAAACTCAAAGATACGCAAACCGGGGATACGCTCTGCGAGGAAACGGCTCCCATCCGCTATGCGAGCGTGGCGCTTCCCAAGCCCGTCATGTCGTTTGCCATTGAACCGAAGGCCAAGGCGGACGTCGACAAGGTCAGTTTGGGCCTCCACAAGCTGATTGAAGAAGATCCGACGCTCGAATTCCATCGCAACGCTGACACGAAAGAAATGGTGCTCAGCGGGTTAGGGCAACTCCACATCGACATCGCTTTGGAAAAGCTCCATCGCAAGTATGGGGCGGACGTCGTCCTACACACGCCAAAAATTCCCTATCGGGAAACGATTCGGGGAACGGCGCAAGCGCAAGGGAAGTATAAAAAACAAACAGGCGGCCACGGGCAATATGGCGACTGTTGGCTCGAACTCGCTCCGCTTCCGCGCGGAGCTGGCTTTACATTTGCCAATAAAATTGTGGGCGGCGCAATTCCTCGCAACTTTATTCCCGCCGTAGAAAAGGGTGTGATCGAGGCGATGCAACACGGCACGCTCGCAGGCTGTCCCGTCGTCGATCTCTCGGTCACTGTCTATGACGGGTCCTACCATGTCGTGGATTCGTCGGAAATGTCGTTTAAGATTGCCGCCTCGATGGGGTTCAAGAAAGCAATGGAATCGGCTCATCCGGTGCTCCTGGAACCATTGATGACGTTGGAGGTCGAGGCACCGGCGGATCACATCGGCGCCGTGATCGGAGATTTGAATTCGAGGCGGGGACGGATCCTCCACGTCGAAGCGAAGGATCATACCGAACTCATTACCGCCTTGGTGCCCTTAGCCGAAGTATTAACCTATGCGACCACACTGAATTCGCTGACTGGAGG
>Ga0187821_10000194_pt1 | contig 13554 bp, 11 predicted proteins | sample NC_wetland_sal_i_20_FD_132442 | JGI IMG/M metagenome (GOLD analysis project Ga0187821, IMG submission 132442) | Wetland sediment microbial communities from Neuse River Estuary, North Carolina, USA - SourceSoil_1 | ecosystem: Environmental > Aquatic > Freshwater > Wetlands > Sediment | place...
GCTCCTGGCGCACTACCGCGCGGTGGCCGATCGAGTGGACCGCCCGGTCGTGCTCTACAACGTTCCTTCCAGGACCGGGGTCTCCATCGCGCCCGAGACGGTGGCCCGGTTGGCGGAGCATCCCCGCGTCGCCGCGATCAAGGAGGCGAGTGGCTCGCTGGATCAGGCGAGCGCCATCCGGGCGCGCTGCGACATCGTGATCCTGGCCGGAGACGACTCGCTGTACCTGCCGCTCCTCTCGGTCGGCGCGCGCGGCGTCGTCTCCGTCGCCGGGCACGTGGCCCCGGCCGAGATGATCGCCATCCGCGTCCACGCTCTGGCGGGGCGCGCCGCGGACGCGGAGGCGGTCCACCGGAAGCTCATGCCGGTGTTCCGCGCCCTCTTTCTCGAAACCAGCCCCGCGCCGGTGAAGCACGCGCTGATGCGCCTCGGCTTCACGACCGGAGAGCTCCGCCTGCCGCTCGTCCCGGTGAGGCCCGAGACCGCCGCCGCGGTGGACCAGGCCCTCGAGCGGGCCGGCATCTCCTCTCCCGCTCGAACGGGCCGTTGACCTCGGCGTGATCCCGATCCCGGTTCTCCTCTACGGCGCGAGCGGCCGCATGGGACAGGCGGTGCTCGCGGTCGCGTCGGAGTTTCCGGACGTGCGCCTCGCGGCGTGCGTGGCGCGCTCCCCGGCCGTGGGCGGATGCCCCGAAGGGTGCGCCTGGATGACACCCGATCGGCTTCTCTCCGGGGGAGGGGACCCGGTTCCTCCGGAGACGGTCGTGGTGGACGTGAGCCTGGCGGCGGGCACGGCGCGGCTCCTGGACTGGCTCGAGCGGTCCCCGCGCGCCCTCGTGAGCGCCACGACGGGTCTCGGCGGCGCCGAGGAGAATCGGATCGCGGCTCTGGCCAAGCGCGTGCCGGTCCTGCGCGCGATGAACCTGAGCCTCGGAAACGCGGTCGCCTGCGCCATGCTGCGCTCCGTGCCGGAGGCGGCGAGGAGCCTGTTCGAGATCGACATCATCGAGCACCATCACGCCGCGAAGCGGGACGCTCCGAGCGGAACCGCGATCGGGTGGGCCGCGCTCGTGAAGACGGGCGCCAATCGGATCCACTCCATCCGGTCGGGGACCGCGGCGGGGACGCACCGGGCGCTCTTCGCGGGCGCCGGCGAGACGCTCGAGATCGTGCATACCGTCTCCGACGGCTCCGTCTTCGCGCGCGGTGCCCTCCGGGCGGCGCGGTTTCTCGCCGGGAAGCCCCCCGGGTACTACACCCTCGAGCAGATGCTCGAACCATCATGAAGAGGACCTGATCCCGACCATGCGCCTTTCGCGAGCCTTCGCTCCGACCCTGAAGGAAGATCCGGCCGACGCCGATCTGATCAGCCACAAGCTCATGACCCGCGCGGGCCTCTTGCGGAAGCTCGCGGCCGGCATCTACTCGCTCCTCCCGATCGGGTGGCGGGTCACGCGCAAGGTGGAGCAGATCGTCCGCGAGGAGATGGACCGCGCGGGCTGCCAGGAGCTTCGCCTGCCGATCCTGATGCCGGCCGAGCTGTGGAAGGAGACCGGCCGGTGGGAGAAGTACGGGAAGGAGCTCTTCCGCCTGGTGGACCGGCACGACCGACAGTACGCGCTCGGGCCCACGCACGAGGAGGCCGTCACCGATCTCGTGCGGAGCCACATCCGCTCCTATCGCGACCTGCCGCTCAACCTCTACCAGATCCAGACCAAGTTCCGGGACGAGATCCGGCCGCGGTTCGGCGTGATGCGCGCGCGCGAGTTCCTCATGAAGGACGGCTACAGCTTCCACACCGACGAGGCGCAGCTCGCGACGGCCTACGAGGAGATGAGGGCGGCCTACGCGGCGGTCTTCCGCCGCTGCGGGTTGGAATTCGTGATCGTGGAGGCCGACTCCGGTGCGATCGGAGGCGACGTGAACCACGAGTTCATGGTCACGGCCGACTCGGGTGAGTCGCTGATCTTCTCGTCTCCGTGCGGGTACGCGGCCTCCTCGGAGAGCGCCAAGTACCTGGTCGAGGCGGGGGGCGCCGAGAAGGAAGCGCCGCTGACCAAGCGGGACACGCCCGGGCGGAAGACGGTCGAGGAAGTCTCGGCGTTCCTGGGCGTCGAGCCCGCGCGGCTCCTGAAATCCCTGGTGTTCTTCGCGGGGGAGGATCCCGTTCTGGCGGTGGTTCCGGGGGACCGGGAGCTGAACGAGGCCAAGCTCGCGCGCGTGCTCGGACATCCGGCGCCGCGTCTGGCGAGCGCGTCGGAGATCGAGCGGCTCACGGGGGGACCGCTGGGCTTCACGGGGCCGGTCGGAGCCCCGGAGTCCCTGCGCACGATCCTGGACTCGTCCTTATCGGAGAACCGGAACTACGTGACGGGCGGGAACGCCGCCGATACGCACCTCGTGAACGTGCGCCTGGGGCGGGACGTGCTCGCGGGCGAGCGGGCCGACCTCACGACCGCGCGGGAAGGGGACCGGTGCCCGCGCTGCGGGGAGGCCATGCGCGTGGGGCGGGGCATCGAGGTGGGGCACATCTTCAAGCTGGGGACGAACTACTCGGAGGCCATGGGGGCGCGCTATCTGGACGCCGAGGGCGCCGAGCGCACGATCGTGATGGGCACCTACGGGATCGGAATCACACGCACCGTCGCCGCGGTCATCGAGCAGCTGCACGATCCGAACGGCATCGTGTGGCCCTTCTCGATCGCGCCCTACCACGTGCATCTGGTCCCCGTGAACGTGAACCACGAGGAGACCCGGCTCGTCGCGGAGTCGATCTACGAGCGGCTGCGGGGGTGGGACGTGGAAACCCTGATCGACGACCGGGACGAGCGCCCCGGGGCGAAGTTCAAGGACGCGGACCTGATCGGGGTGCCGCTCCGCGTGACCATCGGGGAGAAGGGGTTGAAAGACGGAATCGTCGAGCTTCGCGACCGGAAGACCGGGCAGACCGACCGGGTCCCGGCCGGGGACGCCGCGGGCGAATGCCGGAAGCGGGTCGAAGAGGCGCTTAGGAAGCTTTCGCCGTCCGGTTGACCATCCGGGCCAGGCGGGATTTGCGGCGGTTCGCCACGGCCTTGTGCAGCACGCCTTTCTTGACCGCCCGATCCAGCTTGGCAGCAACCGACCTCATAAGATCCTTATTCGCAGGCTCTTGCTTGGCTTTCTTGAGAAGAGTCTTCAGCTCCGACTTGACTGCCAGATTGCGGTTCTGATCGCGCAGGTTGGTGCTCATTCGCTTCACGGCTGACTTGTGACGAGGCATCGCTCCTCCGGGTGGACCACGTCGAACGACGGGAAAGTGTAAGCCGTTAGAATATCGGGGGATCACCGGGCTGTCAACAGCCCAGGCTGATGCCGCCATGCTATACTCGCTCGGATGGCCCCGCGTCTTCGAAAACGCCCCGGCGATTCGCGAGTCCCGCCCGAGTCCGAACCGAACCCGGAAGAGCTGAAACGAAAGATCGCAGCGCTCCCCACGCTGCCCGGCGTCTACCTGTTCAAGGGCGCGGGCGGGTGCGTGCTCTACGTCGGCAAGGCCAAGCGTCTCGACCAGCGCGTGCGGTCCCACTTCCAGAGCCCCGAGCTCATCGGCCCGCGCCAGGTCGCGCTCACCCGCAGGGTCCGCGATCTGGACTTCATCGCCGTGGACTCCGAAGGGGACGCGCTCCTTCTCGAAGCGACGCTGGTGCGCGAGCATCAGCCGCCGTACAACATCCGCCTCAAGGACGACAAACGGTATCCCTACATACGGGTGTCCTGGCAGGAGCCGTATCCGCGCATGTCGCTCGTGCGGCGGATCGAGCGCGACGGGGCCCGCTACTTCGGCCCGTACACGGAGGTCAAGGCGCTCCGTCAGCTCCTGCGCACGACCCAGACGATTTTTCCGATGCGCTCGTGCCAGGACATCGACGCGCACATCGCGGCGCGCCGGGAATGCCTGGATTTCCACATCGGCCGGTGCACGGGGCCGTGCATCGCGATGCAATCCCGGGCGGAGTACCGCGCCATGGTGGAGCAGTTCTGTGACTTCCTGGCGGGGAAGCGCGAGCGCGTGGTCGAGACGCTGCAGGCGCTCCAGACGGACGCCGCGGCGCGTCGCGAGTACGAGCGCGCCGGGCGGATCCGGGATCAGGTGCGCGGCATCGAATCGATCCTCGCGCGCCAGCGCGTCGTGGATCTGAGCGGATCCGAAGCGGACGTGGTGGGCGTGGCCCGCCAGGGAGAGGCCGCGTGCGCCGTGATCTTCAAGGTTCGCGAGCGGCGCGTGCTCTCGCGCGACGTCCGCTGGCTCTCCGGAGCCGGAAACACGGACGAGGCGGAGCTTCTGCGGGCGTTCCTCAGCCTGTACTACACGCGGGCGGAACAGGTCCCCGGCTGCGTGCTGGTCGAGGTGGAGCCCGAAGAGACGAAGCTGCTCGAGGAGGTTCTCTCGGCCTCTTCGGGAACGGCCGTGCGCGTGCGAACCCCGCGCGGGACGGCCGAGCGGGCCCTGGTGCGGACGGCGCGCCGGAACGCGTCGCTTCTCCTGGGGCGCGAATCGGACGAGGGGGAGGGCTCGCGCCCGCTCCGCGCGAACGAGTTCGAGGAGGCTCTCGAGCTCCAGCGAGAGCTGGGCCTCGCAAACCTGCCGCGGCGGATCCGGTGCTTCGACGTCTCCACCATCCAGGGACGCCACACGGTGGCCTCGATGGTCACGTTCCGGGACGGCACGCCGTTCAAGGGCGAGTACCGGAGATTCCGGATCGACTCGGTTCCGGGCCAGGACGACTTTGCCTCGATGGCGGAAGCCGTGGGGAGGCACGCGGCGCGCGTTCAGGAGGGAGACATCGAGCCCGCCGACCTGGTCGTGATCGACGGCGGCGTGGGTCAGCTCGAGGCCGCGCGCGGCGCGGCGCGGGGAACGCCGCTGGAAGGGGTGCCGTTCGTCGGCCTCGCCAAGCGCCTCGAGGAAATCTTCATTCCGGGCCGGCGCGACTCCCTGGTTCTCCCGCGCCGGTCCCCGGCGGTGAAGCTCCTCATGCGGATCCGGGACGAAGCGCACCGGTTCGCGATCGGGTACCACCGTCTCGTGCGCGCGAAGGCCGCGCGGTCCTCCGCGCTCGACGGCATTCCCGGGCTGGGACCGAAGCGGCGCGCGCTCCTGCTGCAGCGGTTCGGCTCCCTGGAGCGGATGCGCCGGCAGCCCGCGGACACGATCGCCGCCGTGCCCGGAATCGGGCTCCGCATGGCCGAGCGCATTCTGCGCGAGATCGGGCAGAACGGAGCGAGGGCGTGAGCGAGAAGCTGGAGGTGGCGTCGGCGAGCGTGACCACGGACCTGGGCCCGGTCTGGATCCTGGCCACCCAGTCCGGACTTCGGGGGCTCGGCCTCGGAAGCCGGGAGGCGCCTTCCGCGCGCGAGGCGCGCGCCCTCGGGATCCACTACGTGACGCGGCCCCGCTGGACCGATCCGGCGCGGCGGGCGCTCGAGGCGTACTTCGAGGGCCGGGCACCCGCGCTGGACCTGAAGCTCGATCTCGCGGAAGGATCCCGCTTCGAGCGACGGGTCTGGGATGCCACGCGCGGCGTTCCCTACGGAGCGGTCGTCTCGTACGGCGCCCTCGCGGGGCGGCTGGGCCTTCCGGGCGGAGCGCGGGCGGTGGGAAACGCGCTGGGAAAGAATCCGGTCCCCATCGTGGTCCCCTGTCATCGCGTGATTCACGGCGATCGCTCGATCGGCGGTTTCTCCAGCGGCCTTCGCTGGAAGCGCTTCCTCCTCGAGCTGGAGCGCGGCCAGCTCGAGCTGGGCTGGGCCGCGTCGTGAACCGCCCGCGGAGCGTCCTCGGGGATCGCATCCGGCTGTTCCGGGAGCACCTGAGCCTGGAGCGAAGGCTCGGGGACAACACCGTGAGCGCCTACGTGAAGGACCTCGAGCAGTACGACGCCTTCCTGGTCGGGCGCGGGAAACGAAGCGGGAGCCCGGTGCGGGTCGAGGAAGTGGAGGCCTACGTGGCCGAGCGGTCCTGGGCGGCCTCCACCGTGGCGCGAAAGATCGCCTCGCTGCGCGCCTTCCATGAGTTCTTGCGCCGGCGGGGCCTGGGGGAGGAGAATCCCGCGCTCCAGATACGGCCTCCGCGGAAGTCCAGGCCCCTCCCGGACGTGCTGACCGTCCCCGAGATCGAAGCCCTTCTGGGCGCCCCTCGGGGCGAGGAGCCGGCGGCGATTCGGGATCGGGCGCTTCTGGAGGTCGCCTATGCGACGGGTCTTCGCGTGAGCGAGCTGGTGCGGCTCACCCTGGAGGAGGTGGACCTCGAGGAGGATCTGGTGCGGTGCTTCGGAAAGCGCTCGCGGGAGCGGATCGTGCCCTTCGGAGGCAAGGCCAAGAGGGCGCTGACGCGCTACCTCGAGAGCGCCCGCGCGCACTTCATCAAGGATCGCGGCGAGCGGGCGCTCTTCCTCACGCGGCTGGGCCGGCGGTTCACGCGCATGGGGTACTGGAAGCTTCTGGAGGGGTATCGGAGGGCGGCGGGTCTCTCGCGGCCCATCTCCCCGCACACGCTCCGGCACTCCTGCGCGACGCATCTCCTGGAAGGAGGCTGCGATCTCCGCGTGGTCCAGGAGTTCCTGGGCCACCGCTCGATCGAGACGACGAGGATCTACACGCATCTGGACCGGAATTACCTGCGCGTGGAGTACAAGCAGTTCCATCCGCGCGCGTGACGTGTCGGCCGGCACCGGGGAGGGTTCCGTGAACATACGTGTGGTGGGAATCGCGATGGTCTGCGCGGTGGCGCTCGGAGGGCCGCTTCGAGCCGCGGCGGAGGATCTGTCCGCGCTCGCGCGGGCGTCCGCGGCCGAGACGATGATGCGGCGGCAGCCCGCGCCCGTTTCGCCGCGGACGACGCCGACGCCGCGCCGTCAGCGAAAGGGCACCATCAGCCTCGGGGGGCAGGTGGGGTACGGCGTGGTCCGGGGCACGTCGGAGCTGAACGACCACTACGACCGGGGCGTGAGCTATGCGTTCCGGTTCCGGTACATCCTGAGCCGGAGCACGGCGCTCGGGTTCTCCTTCGAGAACCAGCATTACGGGCCGCGCGCGGGGCTTCCTCTGAGCACGGACCCCTTCGCGGCGAAGGACAGCTCGGTGGCCATGACCACCGTCGCGAGCGAGGTGTACGTATTCTTCCACCGGGAGCGCGACACGAACCCCTACCTCATCGGCGGTCTCGGATTCGCGAGCCCGAACGTGCTGTACGAGACCAAGGAGTCGCGCCGCCTGGACGAGGGCCCGTTCCTCGTGCTGGGAGCCGGCATCGAGCGTTTCGTTCGCCCGCGGCTCTCCTTTGATTTCTCCCTGCGCGGCTACACCGAGGTCGGGAATTCGGAGCTCTCCCTGTTCTCCCAGGCGATGGCGGGGATCCATTTGTACCCGGGAGACTGATCGTTTGAGGATCACCTTCTGGGGCGCCGCGCGGACCGTCACAGGATCCAAGCACCTCCTCACGGGCCGGTCGGGGGTGATGCTCCTCGATTGCGGCCTCTTTCAGGGCCGGCGGGCGGAAGCGGAGGCGCGGAACCGGGCGCTGCCGTTCTCCGCGGCCACCGTGGATTGCATGATTCTCTCGCACGCGCACATCGACCACTCGGGGGCCATTCCATTTCTCTGCAAGCAGGGATTCGCGGGTCCCATCCACGCCACCGCGGCGACCGCGGACCTGTGCCGCGCGATGCTCCTCGACGCGGCGCACATCCAGGTCAAGGATGCCGAGTTCGTGAACCGGCATCACCGCAAGCCCTCCCAGGCGCCCGTGGTGCCTCTCTACACGCCGGAGGACGTGGAGCGCGCGCTCACCCAGCTCGTGCCGCACGCCTACGAGGAGCCCTTCGAGCCGCTCGAGCGGGTGCGGGCCGCCTTCCATGACGCGGGGCACATCCCCGGCTCGGCGTTCGTGAACGTCGCGTGGCAGGAGAACGGGAGGACGGGCTCGCTGGTCTTCTCGGGGGACCTGGGGCGCTCCCACCGGCCCATCCTCCGCGACCCGGCTCCGCTCCCGCGGGCGGACTACCTCGTGATCGAGGGAACGTACGGAGGCAAGCGCCACCCCGACGAGATCTCCCTTCACGAGGCCCTGGAGCGGGTGGTTCGCGGGGCCCTGGAGCGCAAGGGCAGGGTCGTCATCCCCGCCTTCGCCGTGGGGAGGACCCAGGAGGTCGTGCACGCGCTCGACAGACTGTTCACCTCGGGCCGGGTTCCGGAGATTCCGATCTACGTCGACAGCCCGCTGGCCTCGGAGATCCTGGTCGTGGTGGGGCGCCACCCCGAAGTGTACGACGACGAGACCGTCGCGGCGCTCCGCCGGGGCGAGGATCCGCTGGGGATGCGCCGGATCACGCTGGTCCGGGACGCGGAGGAGTCCAAGAAGCTGAACGAGAAGACCGGGACCTTCATCACGATTGCCGCCTCCGGGATGTGCGAAGGGGGCCGCGTCCTGCATCACCTGAAGCACACCGTCTCCGATCCGAAGCACACCATCGTCATCGTGGGTTACCAGGCCGAGGGGACGCTGGGCCGCCGCTTGGTGGAGCGCCGGGAGGAGGTCCGCATCTTCGGCGAGCCCTACCCGCTTCGCGCCACCGTCGAGGTGCTGAACGGATTCAGCGCGCACGCCGACCACGACACCCTCGTCGCGCAGGCGCGGTCGTGCGGGGCGGCGAAAGGCTGCGCCATCGTCCACGCGGACCTGGAGCGCGCGGAGGCCCTGCGGGCCGGCCTCGCCCCCGGGATCGCGGCGCGGATCCCCGCGGAGGGGGACGTGTGGGAGCTCCGATGATCCGCCCCGCCGGCCGCGCGCCGCGCGCGGGATTCCGCGTCGGGGACCGCGTGCATCACAAGGAATTCGGGGAGGGTCTGATCGTCGAGGTACGCGAGCGGGACGGATTCGAGGTGCTCGAGATCGCGTTTCCCGACGGCATCCGGAGGCTCACCTCGCTGTATCCGCTCGAGACCGCGCGCGGCCAGGGGCGCCCGCGCCCCCCCGGCGCGCCGCCGGCGGAAGCCGAGCAGGCGCCCCCGCCGCTCTCGGGCGGGCTCGCGGTCCCCGCCCGAACCCAGTTCCACGTGTCCGGCGAGTCCGAGGAGCTCTTCCGCAGGTTCCTCTCGGGTCCCTTCGACGACGCCCGCGACTTCGAGCTGAGGCTCAAGATCGAGCGGTTCACGCTGCACCGGGGCTTCGACCGCCTGCTCTCCCTCGACCTCCTCCACGACGTGCAGAAATACGATCACCAGAGCGCCGCCTGCATGACCGTGCTGCGGCGGATGCGCGGACGCGCGCTTCTCGCGGACGAGGTCGGGCTGGGCAAGACGATCGAAGCCGGGATCATCCTCAAGGAATACCTCCTGCGCGGCCTCGTGCAGCGGGCGCTCATCCTCGTGCCCGCGTCGCTGGTGGAGCAGTGGGACCAGGAGCTGCGCCGCAAGTTCGATCTCGAGTTCGCGGTGTTGAAGCACGGCACCGCGTGGTGGGAGGAGCCTCTGCTCCTGGCCTCGATGGACACCGCGAAGCTCCTGCGGCACCGCGACAAGGTGGCCGCGGCGTCCTTCGATCTCGTGGTCGTGGACGAGGCGCACCGGCTCAAGAACCAGAAGACCCTCGCCTGGAAGTTCCTCGACCGGCTCGCGCCGCGTTACATCCTGCTCCTGACGGCGACGCCGGTTCAGAACGACCTGCACGAGCTCTACAACCTGATCCAGCTCCTGCGTCCCGGGCTCCTGGGCACCTACCGCACGTTCGGGCGCGAGTTCATGCGGCGCGGGGACAAGCGCATGCCGCAGAACACGAACCGGCTCGCGGCGCTCCTCTCGGAGACCATGATCCGGACCACGCGCGCCAGCACCTCGATCCGGTTTCCGCGGCGCGAGGTGACGAACGTGATGTTCGACCTCTCGGACGCGGAGCGGGAGCTCTACGACAACGTGACCAAGTTCGTGCGCAAGGTGCTGCACGCGCACCGCGAGCCGCGCCGCGGGGCCATCAAGCTCACGCTGCTCACGCTCCAGAAGGAGATGGGCTCGAGCACGTTCGCGGCGATCCCGACCCTGAGCAAGCTCCTGGCGCGGGAGGGGCCGGGGCTCGAGCGATCCGAGATGGAGGAGCTGCTGCGACAGGCGCGCTCGATCGAGAGGAATTCCAAGATGGAGGGGATCACACGCCTGCTCGGCGGCTCCAGGGACAAGTTCGTCATCTTCACCCAGTTTCGCGCCACGCTCGAGTTCCTCGCGCGCACGCTCCGCGGCATGGGAATCAAGGTGGCGCTCTTCCACGGCGCGCTCTCCCTTCGCGAGAAGGAGGCGGCCATCGGGCAGTTCCGCGACCGGGCCCGCGTGCTGGTGAGCACCGAGGCCGGAGGGGAGGGGCGCAATCTCCAGTTCTGCCACTACCTCGTGAACTACGACCTGCCCTGGAACCCGATGCGGATCGAGCAGCGGATCGGGCGGCTGCACCGGCTGGGGCAGACGCAGGACGTGCGCGTCTACAATTTCACCGCCCGGAACACGGTCGAAGCCTACGTGCTCCAGATCGTGCACGAGAAGATCAACCTCTTCCGCACCGTCATCGGCGACCTCGATATGGTGCTGGGGCCCTACGCGGAGGCGGGCTCCTTCGAGGACGAGGTGTTCCGGATCTGGGCGGCGGCCAAGGGAGAGCGGGATCTGGACCGCGAGTTCGGAAAGCTGGGGACCGCGCTCCTCGTGGGCCGGAAGCGCTACGAGGCGGTGGAAGAGCTGGACCGGAAGCTCCTGGACGAGGTCGACCAGAATGGCTCGACCTAAATCCGATCGGCGGCGCGCCGAGCTTCCGGAGATCCTCGCGTCGGTGCTGGAGGCGCGCGGGGCCTCGGTGTCGCGGGACGGAATGATCTGGGAGGCGGCGCTTTCCGGGGAGCTCCAATCCGCGCTGGGCGTGGAGCGCGTGCGGCTGGTGGCGGCGCCCGCGGGCCGCGCCGCCCGCGGCGCCGAGATGGATGCGGCGATGACCGAGCGCATCCTCCTCCTCGGGCGCTCGCACGGGCAGGTGACGCGGCTGGTCGCGCCGATGCCGCGGCCCAAGGGCGCGGCCCTGGAGCCCCGGATCTGGGTCCGTCTTCACTGGAGGCTCCGGTACGGCAGCGACGAGATTCCGGAGGAGCTCCTGGTGCAGGAGCTCCCCGTCGGAAGCTTCGGCGGCGGGCGGGCTCCCAAGGAATCGCTGCTGCGACCGGCGACGCCCCAGGAGGCGGAGCGGCTTCCGCGCCCCGACCCGGGTGCGCTCGACGCGACCTGGATCCGGGCGCTTCGGCTTCTCGAGGGCCGTGCCCGCCGGAAGCTGCGGCCGCACGAGGACCGGGCGCGCCGGGAGCTGCACCGCGAGATGCGCACGCTGAGCAGCCACTACCGCTCGCTCATCGCCGAGGAGCGGGCGGGCCGGGCCCGGCGACCGGAGGATCGCGAGGCCGGGCGCATGCTCCAGCTCAAGGAGGACTGGGAGCGAAAGCTGGTCCAGGTCATCCGGCAGCGGGCCTTCGAGACCGAGGCGACCCTCGTGGCGGCCGCCCTCGTGTATGGAATCGGGCCGGCCGTTTGACACGCGGGCCCGTCGGAGTTACACTCGTCGGCTCTCACCCAACGGAGATCGATTCATGACGACTCGGCTGGTCAAGCACCAGAAGCTCACCAAGCGGCAGATCAAAGAGGATCCGCTGGTCACCGCTGCCTTCCGCGGCACCCAGATCTGGGAGCAGCACGGAAACCGGATCCTCATGGGTCTGGGAGCGGTCGTGCTCGTCGTGCTTCTCGTGTTCTTCGTGTCCCGAACCCGCGCGCAGACGGAGGAGCGGGCCTCCGCAGACCTCTTCCGGGCGCAGATGTCGGTGGGGCAGAACGATTACGCCACCGCGGTGCAGATGCTTCGCGAGATCGTGGACGCGGCGCCCGGAACCAAGGCGGCCCGGAGCGCGATGCTCTTTCTCGGGGACGCCTACCTGGGCCAGGGAAAGCCGGCCGAGGCCGTGAACTGGTACCGCCGGGCGCTCGACAAGGCCGGCAACGACCCCGTGGCCAAGGAGGCTTCGCTCCACGGCCTGGCCGCGGCCCTCGAGGACCGTGGCGACTTTGCCCAGGCTGCGACGATGTACGGGGATCTGGCGGAGATGCAGAAGACCGACAACGATCGAGGGCGCGCGATGCTTGCCGAGGCGCGCTGTCTCGCCAAGGCCGGGCAGACTCCCAAGGCCATCACCGTGTATCAGTCGGTCCAGCGGCTCCCCGTCGTGGACTCCGACATCTGGAACGCGGCCGGCGTCGGCATGGGCGAGCTCACCACCGGCACCTCGGCTCCCTAGCCGTACCGCCGTCATGGCGGGCCCCGTCCTGCTCGCGCTGGTGTGGCACATGCACCAGCCGTCCTATCGCGACGCCCTCACCGGCCGGACCCTTCTTCCGTGGACGCGCCTCCACGCCACGAAGGACTACGCCGACATGGTGACGACGCTCCGCCGCCATCCGCGCGTCCACGCCACGTTCAATCTGACCCCTGTGCTGCTGGACCAGCTCGAGGCCATCGGATCGGGGGACGCGGATCTCTTCCTCGACCTGGCGCGAAAGCCCGCGGAAGCCGTCACGCCGGAGGAGCAGCGCTTTCTCGCGCGCCACTTCTTCAGCGTGAACCAGGCGCGGATGCTCGATCCCTATCCCCGCTACCGGGAGCTCCAGGCCCGCTGCGCCGCGGCGTTCAGCACGCTCGGGCCCCGGGAGCCCCGGCTCACGCCGGAGGAGGTCCGGGATCTCCAGACCTGGTTCCACCTCGTTTGGGTCGACCCGGAATACCGGAGCGAGGAGCCGATCCGCTCGCTCTTCGCGAAGGGAAGGGGATTCACGGAGACGGAGAAGGGGACCCTCCTCGATTGGGGTGCGGCGCTCGCGGCGCGGGTGGTCGGGGTTTATCGCGAGGCCGCGGGCGCGGGGCAGATCGAGCTCACCACCTCCGCGTACCACCATCCGATCCTTCCGCTCCTCGAAAGCACCGAGGCGCCGCGTGAAGTCTCCGCCTCGATCCCGCTCCCGAATCCGCCATTCCGCGCTCCGGAGGACGCGGCGGTGCATTTGCGCCGCGCCCGCGATTCCCATGCGAGGCGCTTCGGTGCGCCCCCGCCGGGAACCTGGCCCCCCGAGGGGGCGGTGAGCCAGGCGGCGCTCACGCTCCTGCGCGCGACGGGCTTCGCGTGGTGCGCGTCGGATGAGACGGTCCTGGCGCGGGCCCTCGGACGGCCGGAGCCGGGCGGGGACGGCTGGGCCGGAGCGCTCTACCGCTCCTACCACGTGGAGACGGAAAACGGCGCGATCGCGATGGTGTTTCGCGACCGGGCCCTCTCCGACCGGATCGGCTTCACCTACATGGAATGGGAGCCCCGGCGGGCGGCCGAGGATTTCGTGGCGCGCGTCCTGGACTGCGGCGCGCGGGCGCGGCAGGACGGGTCCGCGGATCCTCTGGTCACGGTGATTCTGGATGGCGAGAACTGCTGGGAATCCTATCCCGAGGAC
>Ga0187821_10000195_pt1 | contig 13553 bp, 17 predicted proteins | sample NC_wetland_sal_i_20_FD_132442 | JGI IMG/M metagenome (GOLD analysis project Ga0187821, IMG submission 132442) | Wetland sediment microbial communities from Neuse River Estuary, North Carolina, USA - SourceSoil_1 | ecosystem: Environmental > Aquatic > Freshwater > Wetlands > Sediment | place...
CAGGAAAACTCTCGACCGGATCCAAGAACTCTATCCCCGAACGTTTCCCGGCGACCTCGCCTCGGTTCGCCTGATCGAACTCCACGTCGCACGCGGTGAAGACCACCAAGCGACCCGCCAGATTCAGCAGTTTCTTAATCGCTTCCCGACCCATCCCTACGCCGCGAAGGCATCGGACCTGCTCGGTACGTTACAAACCAAACTCAAATCTTCTCAATTCGTGCTCGCCGCCGTGCTGCCGCTGTCCGGAAAGGCCGCGCCCTTTTCCAACGACGTGTTGGCCGGTATTCAGCTGGCCGTTGAACTCAACAAGGATCGAGCCACCGGTTCATCAATCGGGTTGATCGTGAAAGACTATGAATCCGAGCGGCCCACGTTCCTCGATGACCTGTCCCGGTTGTTGACAGACGATCATCCGATCGCCGTCATCGGCCCGCTCCTGTCGAAGAGTTTGCCGGTCATGGCGGAATTGGCGGAACGGACCAAGACTCCTCTCATCACACCGACTGCCACGATCCCAAACGTTCGCCGATTGGGCAGCTATGTCTTCAGCACTGCGCTTACCTTTAGCATGCAGGCGAAACGGATTGCGTCCTATGCCGCGGGTGAACAAGGGTACCGCCGTTTTTGCATTCTGTATCCGGACACGACCTACGGTCGTGAACTCGCGCGGCTGTTTGCGCAGGAGATCCAGCAACACGACGGCGAAATCATTGCGATGGAGTCGTACAAGGAAGGCGAGACCGACTTCAACGCGCAACTCAAACGGATGAAGGCTGAGGATTTGAAGAAATATGGGCTCTCCGTGCCGGTGGACCCGACGAAGATGACCGGGAGACAGACGAAACTCGACAAGAAAGTGCTCTATACTCCCGGATTCGATGCGATCTTCGTCCCGGGACGCGCCCAGGAAGCCGGTCTCATCGCCGCGCAACTGAACTTTCACGACATGAAGGTGCCGTTTCTCGGCGCCAACGGATGGAATTCACCGGACTTTGCCCGAACCGCCGACCAGTCGATCGATGGAGCGATCTTTGTGGACGGATTCTTCGTGGACAGCCCCAATCCAAACGTGCAAGACTTTGTTGATCGGTACAAGAAGCGATTCCAAGCGATCCCGACACTGTTTGCCATGCAGGGCTACGATGCCGCGAAGCTGGTCCTTGAAGCCATCCGGAAAGGCGCCTCGTCCGGCGAAGCGGTGCGCGACTACTTCATGACCCAACGAGACCTCCCGACCATGGTCGGTCCTGCCTCGTTCGGACCGGACGGGACGCTGAACCGATCTCTGTTCCTGATCCAAGTGAAACGTGGACGATTTACCCAGCTCGACTGAGACGCAAGACCAATGGATGCACTATCTGAAATCCTTCACAAAATTTCCTATATGGGCTTGCCGCTTCTCTTTGCCATGGTGCTCCACGAATACGCGCACGGCTGGGTCGCCTATCGATGCGGCGATCCCACGGCCAAACTCCAAGGCCGCCTCACGATGAACCCGCTGGCCCATATCGATCCGTTCGGCTCGGTCATCCTTCCACTGTTCTGCCTCCTCATGCCGGGAGGATTCTTCCTCGGATGGGCCAAACCGGTCCCGATCGATCCCCGTCTCATGCATCAGCCAAGACGAGACATGGCGCTCGTCGCAGCCGCAGGGCCCTGCATGAATCTGATCCTCGCGATCGGGAGCGCGCTGCTCTTTACTATTTTGCTGTCTCTCGACTCTTCCGTTGCACAGTATTGGTCCTCCGCTGACGAGACTCCACCCCCGCAGTCACTACAGACTATGATTACGCTTCCCCTTGCAGTGATGGCTGTCTACTCGCTCTTAATCAATGTGCTCCTGATGCTCTTCAATCTGATTCCCATTCCGCCGCTCGACGGAGGACGCATTCTGACCTGCCTGCTTCCGTCGAAGCCCGCCCTCGCCCTCATACGTCTTGAGCCGTACGGCATGTTCATTCTGGTGGCCCTCATCATGTTCGACCCGCAAATCCGACTCATTCACACCGTCACCACCACCTTGACGCATGCGGTGTCGGGCGGCATCTTGTCCGCCGCAATGGGCCTGGGAGCGGAAACAACGCCATGACCAAGAAGCGGGTCCTCAGCGGGATGCAGCCTAGCGGGCTGCTCCATCTCGGCAACTATCTGGGCGCGTTGGAGAATTGGAAAGGACTCCAGAACGAGTTCGATTGTTACTTCTTCGTCGCCGACTGGCATGCGTTGTCGACGAACTATGCCGACACGAGTCGGATCCGCGAATTCGTCCGCGAGCTGCTCATCGATTGGATGGCGGCCGGGATCGACCCTTCCAAGGCCACGGTCTTCGTGCAGTCCCGCATCCCCGAGCACGCGATTTTGCACTTGTTGCTGTCGATGATTGTCCCGGTGGCCTGGCTGGAGCGGAATCCGACCTACAAGGAAAAACAGGAAGAGATCAAGGGACGCGACCTGAGTACCTACGGATTCCTGGGTTATCCGGTTCTCCAAGCTGCCGACATCCTATTGTACAAACCGGACTTCGTCCCGGTTGGAAAGGACCAGCTCCCGCATTTGGAGCTCACCCGCGAGCTCGCACGTCGATTCAATAGCCTCTACAAACCGGTCTTCCCCGAGCCGATGGAGCATTTGACAAAATTCCCGAAAGTGTTGGGTACGGACGGTCGGAAGATGAGCAAGAGCTATGGGAACACGATCAATCTCTCAGACGCGGAACCGGTCGTTCGCCAGAAACTGAAGACCATGGTTACAGATCCGGCGCGCGTCCGCCGGAACGACCCGGGCAACCCGGACATCTGCCCTGTTTACGATTTCCACAAAATCTTTTCTACGCCCGCCGTCCAACAGCAGATCAACAAGGAATGCAGGACTGCGGCGATCGGGTGCATCGATTGCAAAAAGCTCGTCGCCGACCGCATCGTCGAACGGATGCAGCCCATGTGGGAGGCACGAGCGGCTCTTGTCAAAGATCCCGCCCGCTTGAACGACATCGTCGAAGACGGAAGCCGGCGCGCCGGTCAAGTCGCTCGCCAGACACTTCAGGACGTCAACGACGCGATGAAGATGTAACGGAAAGCTGAAACAATCCTCCGGCGCGGACTGGGCATTCAGACGGTGAGACTACCCAACATGAACATGCTGATCGCTGTGGAGTTGATGCTTGCACTCAGCGGTTCGGTTGCCCTCGCCGCTGATCCACCCTGCGACAAATACCCGCCTGCCAGACAGACTCGATGCATGGAGATATGGAAGGAACTCAACAAGGAGGACGGTCCCTCGATCGCGGCCTTCGGGCTCGCCCAACAGAAGCGGCGCGACGAAGGCAAAATCAACGCCGAGCAGCATCTCGCCGAAAACATGGCCTTCATCAAACAGTCCACGGAAAAGCGTCTCACGCGATTGCATACGCGCATGGGGAAAGAGTAAACGATCAGAGATCTTCCGTTTTCGACTTCTCAAGCACACGACCGGCTGAATTGAGAAGATCCCGTCCCACCAGAATCGGAGCCTTGAAGTGCACCGCGAGCGCGATCGAATCCGATGAGCGGCTGTCAAAAACCTTCACGTCATCCCGAAACGCCACCGTCAGCGCCCCATAGTAGGTGCCGCCCTTTAACGTAATCACGGTTTGAGTCACTTTCCCTCCATACGTCCGAAGAATCTGGGACATCAAGTCGTGCGACATCGGACGATCCAGTTTGTCACCGATCAAGGCGGCTTGAATAGACAGGGCCACCGTCAGATCGACGAAAATCGGGATCGCCTTCCCTTCCGCCTGTAACAGCACGACCGGTCCGTGATCGGTCACCCGCACTTTGACTTCCGCGATGGTGACGAGATCCGTCGGGGCTGTCGCTGCACCTTCCGCCCCGACCGGTTCATCAGACACGAGGACACCAAGGAGCAGCGCCCCCACGCACAGGAGATGACGGCACATGTACATGGTCCCCTCCTCTTGCCTTGTCAGGCCCGCACGAATTGATTGGTCTCTTTTTCAAGCCCGATCGCGGTTTCAGGCCCATGCCCGGTGATCACGACCGTCGTGTCGGCGAGATTATAGAGCCGCTCTCGAATGGATTGCTCGATGGCGTCGAAGTCGCCGCCCCAGAGATCCGTCCGACCGATGCTGCCGCGAAACAGCGTGTCACCGGCCAAGACCAGCTGCTCACCCGGCACATAAAGACTCAGCGACCCGGGTGTGTGTCCTGGTGTGTGCAGGGCGATCGCCTCGATCCCACCGACGTGCAACTTCTCTTCGTCCGCCAACCAATGCTCAGGCGACGGCACCGAGACGTACGGCACCCCGAACATCCGACATTGCACCTCGAGCATCTTCCAGAGTTCCAGGTCGTCTGGATGCAGACAGAGAGTCGCTCCCGTCGTTTTCTTGATTTCGCCTGAGGCAAGAAAGTGATCAAAATGAGCGTGCGTATGCACGATGTGCGTGACGGTCAAACCCAGCTGCCGCACTTCATGCAGAATGCGCTCTGGTGCTCCGCCAGGATCGATCACGATCGCCTGTTTGGTCACGGGATCACCCAGAATCGAACAATTGCAGCCCAAGGGAGGAACGGAGAACGTTTTACGAATCAACGTCGGCATGGCTACGCGGTCCTATGTGATCGAGGCATGCGTCCTTACAGCAATCATCCCACGTTACTGAGAACCCAAGGCTTCCTCCGGCGCACGAATGCTCCACAACACCTCCGTGTCGATGATGGACCAGGCGGCCGCTTGCCGCCCGAACCATACGAGGAATCCCGCACCGGTCCCGTCGGGCCGATGCTGTTCCACGTAAAGCAGAGCCTGATCCGACCGCAGGGTATAGGCCACGCGAGAAAAGACCAGTCGGCCGAGGAGCGAGGAGTCCTGTGTCAAACCAACCGGCGGCCAGGTCGCGGGGATGGCCAGCGACACCTCCGGTTCCTCGGTTCCCTCCGGAGCGACGAAGCGATAGCGCACGCCAAAATTGAACTGCGCGCCTAATCGAGCCGGCTGACGATTCTTGTAGACGAATTCCCGCACCAGATCAGGCGGGAGCCTTCGATCGAACAGGTCATGCTCATCAAACAAGCCGATCGTCGTGGGAACCTCTTGATCCGGATACAACCGCGAAACGGTCAGCCGCTCAATGAACACGAGTCTCGTCTCGTTCGTCAGAAACTTGCTCGTCACCACTCGATCGTACAAGGCATAGTCCTCAACCGGAACAACGGCCGGTTCTTGCAATTGGGCCAGGGCCCATCCGTCGCCGAGGATCAGGCACAGGATTAGTGCCGACCAGCCTGTTGCTTGGACGCTCTGTCGCATAGCGTCAGCATACCTGCTCGAACTTTTTCAGGTCAAACCGGTGTCACTGCACAATCTTCATAGACAAGTGTGAGCGAAGCATGGATAATCGGCCCACCTTCGCATGAATCGATGGAGATGACCTAACCGATGGCGATACAAACGTGGTCCGTGGTGTGTGCCGGCATGTTGCTGTTGGCAATCGGGTGCAAACAGGACGAGTCCCCCTTTAAGGCAGAGAACGACACGCTCCGTAAGCAGCTCGCCAAACAGGAATCCGTGGTCACCTCGTTGCAAGACGGTAACAAAGTGATGCAACAACAGATCGACCTGTTGAATCAGGAATTGCGTGACGCCAAGAAGGCCGTGGACAGCACGAAGGCCGAGGCAAAGGCGGCGCTCGATTCCATGGAAGGCCAGCTGAACCAGGCCAAGCGACTCACCATCGAGGCACAGAAGACTGCCGCGATTCAGGCAGCCCAGAATATACAGGTCGAGGGAAAAGGCGCGCAGGCCGACGACATTCCCCGCCCCCTCGCCACCGTCGCCAAAGTCGTCGAGGAGGCTCTCGGCCGCAATGGGTACCAGCTGAGGGTCAGCATCAAAACCGAGCAGAAGGCCGTCTACGTGACGGATCGCAAGATTTCCAACCCGACATCGCTCGAAGTCGCCGGCTTCCGCAACCAGTATGTCATCTCCATCTATGCGCTTCCCGCGAACGTGACCAGGCTAGTCGTCAAAGCGGATTTCGAGAAGCTCGCGCAAGGCGGGAAGATCCTGAGCGTCAGCTCCGAAGAAGTCACCGAGATTGAGCGCCGTCTGATCGCCGAAGTCAACAAAGCCCTCGCCGCATCCAGCAAAACCTAATGCGGCCTATCATCGGCTTCATCCTCGTGACGACCCCGTGGCTCGTCGCCTCGTTCGTCCCTCTCGCGGCCATCGCAGCGTCGAAGCCCTCGACAGAGTTGACCCGCCATCTCACATCGATAGCCTTGCTCGCGACCTCGTCGCCCATGCAGACAATCCCCGCTGGCCAGTTTGTACTCGGTACCAAGCGCATCGATGACGATCCCTATGGATTGCGGACCCAGTTCGACGATACCGAACTCCCCCAAAATCGGGTCTGGCTGGATGTCTATGCGATGGATCGCGACGAAGTGAGTCTCGGTGAGTACCTGAAATTCCTCCAACAGCGAAAACAACACCCGCCTGACGAACTCCAGAAACTCATCTGGCACGTCATCACGGTGCACTCCGTCTCCGACCAGACCCTGACACGCTGGCCGGCGCTCTACGTCACATGGCTTGAGGCCAAGGATCTCTGCCAGGCACGAGGGAAGAGGCTGCCGACGGAAGCGGAATGGGAGAAGGCCGCTCGGGGAACCGACGGTCGCCTGTTTCCCTGGGGAGAAGAGGCGCCGGAGTCCAGACTTGCCATGTTCGGACAACACCACGTACACGAGATCCCAATTCTTGCAGCCGTGGATTCACACGATGACGGCAGAAGCCCCTACGGCCTCCATCACATGGCTGGCAATGTCGCAGAATGGGTGCAAGATTGGTTCGGCTTCGATTATTACGCCTACATGCCCGAACGGAACCCTCCAGGCCCGACCAGCGGGCGCTACAAAAGCGTCCGGGGCGGCTCGTGGAAAAGCAAGCCCATCATGCTCCGCACCGCCACGCGCGGCGGCTCGCTGCCAGATCAACGATCCGCCACGATTGGCTTCCGCTGCGCACAACCCGGTCCTGTCGACGCCACACCCGACACGAAATAGGCGTTTGCTTGGTGAGTCCCATCCCTCGTGGTAGCCTATCCTCTGTTTAACCGCACCATCGAGAAGATGAAGACGCCGCTCATCATGCCCCGTATCGTTTTTATCGGGTTCATCATCGCCATCGTCACGTTGGTAGGGTGTACCAGCACCGCGCCGGAACAACGGCAATCTCAAAAACTCGACGGAGCGCGATGCTGTCAACGTGTGGAGGCGACGCCGCGTCGGGCGTCAATTGTCCGCACGGCTGCGCGATTGGTGGGGGCACGAACGATCGAGGTGAACGGAAGGCCCATTGCGTACGATTGCGCGGGCGTGACCAGGGCGATTTATCTCGAACACGGTATCGATCTCTACGACGGCGGAGCCAATGATGACAGGGCGAACGGAGTCCGACTCATCTATGCCCACGTGAGGCAGCGTGGAAAACTCCATCAAGGGCCGGTCGTTTATCCCGGTGATCTTGTGTTTTTTGACAACACCTGGGACTTCAACGGGGACGGCTTACTCAACGATCCGCTTACCCACGTGGGTGTGGTGGAGCAGGTCGAATCGGACGGCACGGTCGTTTTCATAAGTCGGGTCGCCGACGCCATTGAACGATATCGGATGAATCTCGCCCTGCCCCATGTCCATCAAACCGCCGAGGGCCGGATCCTGAATGATTACATCCGCCGCAAGCGCGCCACTGATCCTCAGGAAATCGGCCATCTGACCGGCGAACTCTTTGCCTTCTACGGAACCCGCCTGGATCGATAGCTGTTAATTTTTCTCACGCACAGGGAGCAGACGGCGCGCAAGGCCTTTCGCCTTGGTCTGTTGAAATCGTGCGACAAACATCTCGCCCGAGGCTTGTGCATGCTCCTCGGCCTCCGCGCGTGTCGGGAAGCGACTCTCGCCCACCTGCCACCACACGCTGTGACTCATGGTCTCCCCGAGCAACTCTGTGACAGAAACCCGTAACACCTTCGCCAAGCGCACCAATGTGCTGAGCGCCGGGTCGTGTTGCCCCAGCTCCAGCTTTGAGAGGTAGATACGGGAGAGGCCCGCCTTCACGGCCAGCTGGTCCTGCGTGAGGTCCTGGCTGATGCGGAGGCGTTGGAGTTGTGCACCGAAACGCTGGATTGCGCGCATGATGTGCCTCGAAAGAATGGGAGGAGAACACGAGGGAAGTCTACACCTCTACCTATGGGCGACGGAAGGTGGTAGAGGTCACCTCTGAGTCATGGTCGTAGCCGACGGGTTCGGCCTAAGAATCACCGGCTACGTGCGGTATCGTGCGGAGGTGGGGAGAGCCACGCCTCGAAAGACGCGCGCTTACTGGCGCAGCAAGTCTCGTTGCAACTGTTCCAACTGCTTGCCCAGCCGTTCCAGTTCGTTGCGGGTGTGCTCCAGACGGTCTTCCTCCGACGCAGCCAGATTCGCCTGTTCGAGATGCCCGACGTGTTCTTGTAACCGCCGGCTCTCAGCCACCAGCACATCCGTGAGATGGCGGGTAAACTCCTCGCTGGCCTCCGATAGATCTCGTTGCAGTCCGCTCCTCTGCGCCGCTTCTGCCCGGAAGACCCTCACGGCGCGACCAAGATCCTGGGTCCGCTCTAGAAGTTCCCGTCTAAGTTGGTCGGTAAGTTGGGTCAGCCGTTGCGCCAGAAGCTTATAGGCCACAATCAAAACGCCCAACGCCAAAAAGGTGATTGCACCAAAGATCCGATTGGTCAATGCGATCGATTTCGGAACTAACGGAGGGGAAAGTGTATAGCCAACAAACACCAGGACCGTGCAGGCGACGGCCGTGGCAAGAGGGGCATACAGGTAAGAAGCCCAGTACGTCAGTCCAAGAGGAATCACATAGAGCAGCCACGGTGTGAACCCCAAGCCTGTTCGGACATCGATCAGGAAAATCGCGCCGAGCAGAGCCCCGATGCCAATAGATAGACCCAGCTGTTCGGGTTTCATCTATTGGGGCTCAACCGAGAGTTGCAGACCGAGCGCATCTCGCAGGAGGGCTTGCCGGGTAATTGCCAGGCCGCACGTCGCACAGGTCAAGAAGCCTCCGTTCGATTCCAAGCCCGTGTCCTTACACTGAGGACAGGCCGGCGTCCCGAGTACGCAAGTGGGGCGAGTGGTCGTCTGCAGATCAGACATACAACGTATGACTGAAGGAGCTGCGTCTTTCCAACCGAGCGCGGTGATCGTCTGCTGGCTACGAGAATCGGACAGGAGCGCGGGATAAATGAGGATAAGAACGAGCACGGAGAAGAAAAATTTCGCCCATTGTACAGATTCAGACGGATTTGTCAAAAAAATATTCAGGGGAAGGAGTGGCCAGGTGCCCTTCTTGTTCGCAGAGCCCCCACGATGAAACGGTGGTCGCTCGATGCGCGCAGTAAATGGCAACCTGGCCACTCCCCTGAGGGTGGAGGAAGGATAAAGCCAGTGTTACCAGGCGTAAGCTTCCGGCGACGGGCCGCCCGGTCCGGGGAAGATCTCATCCAGTCGCTTTAATGTCTCATGGCTCAACGTGAGATTGAGAACTCGCATGGAGTCGTTCAATTGCTCCATTGTGCGCGGCCCGATGATCGGAGCAGTGACGGCTTTTTGATGCAGCAGCCAGGCGAGCGCCACATCGGCCGGACGTTCGCCGAGTTGCTTGCAGAAGCCATCGTAGAGTTCCAGCCGCGGACGATATTTCTCGATAGCCTTCTTCAGATCTTCGTCCGCGCGGCGACCGATCTTCGCCGGTTCCAACGCCCCAGCCAGCAACCCGCGCGCCAGCGGACTCCAGGGAATCAGCCCAATTCCATAGGCTTCGCACGCGGGAATCACTTCCAGTTCGATCGTCCGCTCGTTAAGGTTGTACAGACTCTGCTCGGAAACGAGACCGAGGAAGTGGCGGCTGCGGGCCAACTCTTGGGCCTGGGCCAAGTGCCAGCCGGCAAAGTTGCTGCTGCCGACATAGAGAATCTTGCCTTCCCGGACCAACTGTTCCATCGCCTGCCAGATTTCATCCCAGGGCGTCTCCCGATCCACGTGATGCATTTGATAGAGGTCGATGCAGTCCGTGTTGAGGCGTCGCAGGCTCTCCTCGCAGGCCCGCTTGATGTGCAACGCCGACAGGCGTGACTGGTTCGGCCACTCCCCCATCCGGCCGAACACTTTCGTTGCGAGGACAACTTTTCCCCGTCGTCCTCCTCCCTGCGCAAACCAGCGGCCGACGATCTGCTCCGTCCACCCCTCGCCGACCTTCCACCCATAAACGTTAGCCGTGTCGAAAAAATTGAGCCCCAGCTCCAGCGCCCGATCCATGATGGCGAAACTCTCTGCTTCGCTCGTCTCCGGTCCGAAATTCATCGTGCCGAGACAGAGCCGGCTGACTTTCACCCCCGAACGACCGAGATGGACGTATTGCATAGGAATCTTATAGTTCCCCCGAGATGGCGTTGTCGAGCAGGGTCATAAAGGGAATGTCGAAAGCACCGAGCGGGCACAAAATGGATGGCGCACATCCGGAATGTAGGAGCCAGGTGCGTACCGTTCTGATAGGCTTCAGGTAGAGACGGTTCCGAATTGGATCGCGATCAAAGAACTATGATCACAACGCATTCTTGTTACGTGGGCCTCGTCGCGCTCGTCCTTCTTGTGGTTCCTGCATTCGCGCAACAAGAGCCCGACGATATCATCGACATCAGCAAGAGAATGGTGGCTCTTGAGCGGGCCGGGAACTATGCCGCAGCCCTGCCGTTGGCTCAGCACGCCGCAGAATTGGCAGAGGACGCAGTGGGTCCCGAGCATCCGAGTGTGGCGGTCTACCTCGATCATTTAGCCGTCCTGTATCACAAGGTGGGTAACCCTCAGAGGGCCGAGTCCTTGTTCCAGCGGGCTGTGGCCATCCAGGAAAAAGTGGCGGGCCCAGAGCATCTGGCCGTCGCCACGACCCTCACACACTTGGCGAAGTTGTATCTCATGACCGGGAAACCGGAAAAAGCCGAGGAACTGCTCCAACGGGCTGTGACCATCCGTGAGAAAGCCCTGGGACCTGAGCATATAGCCGTCGCCACTCTGCTCAACGATCTGGCCGTCCTGTATGAGGTAGGGGGGAACTACACCAAGGCAGAGCCTCTCTTCCAGCGGACCTTGGCCATTCAAGAAAAGACGATCGGGCCGACACACCTGAGCGTGGCCATCACCTTAGACAACTATGCCAAGCTCTTGCGACACACCGATCATTCTGACGAAGCGGCACAATTGGAAGCTCGCGCCAAGTCGATTCGCGACAAGGCCTCACTCGACCGGCACGATCAGCCTCTGAAAACCCCATAACGCCCCCTCCCCTTGTTGGCCATTCGGGAGTAGAATAAATCACAACCAGTTCGCCCGGAGGTGCGTCGATGACGACTCGCACGGCACTGCTCATGGTCTATGGTGTATGGCTCATCCTGGGGGGAGGGATCGCGCACGCTCAGATCAGCGTATTTCAAAGCAGCGACGGAACAAGCGGGACAATCACCCACCTGGGTGATTCATATTCGATCTACTCCGATTCGCACGGTAACACCGGCACGATCACGAACCTGGGCGGGGGATTCCAGTCCTATTCGTTCACGAATCCGCAGGGCGGGACGACAACGGGAACGATCACGACATTCGGCTCACCGGACCCACCGAACAACCTGACCCCGGCGCCGGTGCTGCCCTTTACCCCGAACGGATCGCTGATGCCTCAGTCACACGTCGCACCGGTCGCGCCGTTTTCCTCAGGCGGTACGTCATCGTTCGGGTCGCCCGGCAGCGGGGGCCGTTTTGGTCGCTAGACCTTCCGTCTTTCATACACGTTACCTTTTCCGCACAGACTTCTGTGGAGGGAATGAGTCTGTTTTCGGTCACATCCGCTGAAGTTTTCTCCCGCCCAAGCAAATTTCCACGGACCTGCTAAAATGGTTTTTATGAAGTCCTTGCCCAGACAAATCACGCCACGCATGTCCGATCCCCGCCGGCAAATTCTCATGGATATTCGCCGAGGCCTGTTGGGGCTCCACAAGGCGCTCATTGTGGCGGAGCAGGTAACCTACGAGCGGATTAACGGACGAGTCGGCTCGACGGGAAAACTGCTGCAACTGGTGCTGAATGATCCCTGGTTCACGTGGCTGCACCCCTTGTCGCAAATGGTCGTACGGATCGACGAACTCCTGGAAGATGATGCAGAACTGACGGACGTCGAAGTGGCGCACTTCCTTACAGAAGTTCGGGCGTTGATCCGCCCTTCCGAACAAGGTGATGGATTTGAACGGAGCTACTACGAAGCGCTACAGCGGGAACCCGACGTCATTTTCGCGCATGTCGAAGTGAAGAAGCTCCTGACGAAGATCGCCGCCTAACCCGGCGTGACCTCTTCACAACTCTTCCTCTCAGACTGAGGAAATGAAAAGGCGGCCGGCTCTGAGAGCCGGCCGCCCTTCTGATTTTCACTCGACTGAGCGTAACGCGAAATAGCCGTTACTGCTTATCTTCCTTTTCCTTGTTGTGCCCCTTCTTTTTCCCGTGACCCTTGCCCTTGCCTTTATGCTCTCCCTTCTCCTCTTTCTTTCCTTCAGCCTTCGGCGCTTCCATTGAAGGAGCTGGAGCCGCAGGAGCGGGGGCTGCCGGGGCAGGGGCGGGAGCTGGTGCCGGCGCCGGAGCTTGCGCCATCACACTGGTGAATGCCAAGAGAACTGCTGCTGCTGTAAACGTCGAGACTGTTCTGAACATATCGATCCTCCCATGGTTAAGTTGTCTCTGCTTTCAGCGAGGCTTGCCCCGCCTCATTTCGGATAACGCTCACGCAAACCGGATGCCACGGATAAAGCAAGTTTTTACCATACCTTGCTAGAAATTGCGCGGACATCCTGAGGGGCGCATCCAGCAAGCCCGATTGTCTGTGGCAGAACGGCCTGTGTGTCAGCCATCCTGCCCCATGTTGGCAGCCGGTTAGAGCCGCTCTTCGTCGAGTTCGATGACCTCGGCCCAGGTAGAGATAGGAGGAAGTGAGGTCACCATCACGCCGCGTTTTTTCGCGATTTCCTGGAGGCGTCCTTGAAATCGTTGCCGGGCGGCATCATCTTTCGGACCGGAAGACAATAACCCCTGCGACCATAGTGCGATTTCTTGCTCAGAGAGCTTGCGACCGTGTGTGTGAACCCACGCAAGTAACTCCTCATCCGTCCCCCCGGCCAACACCCGCTGCTCAAACGCCTTCGGGTCAATTCTAAGAAAATCGACCAGATGTTTATCAAACCCCGTCGTAATGTAGTTGTAGTCCTGAATGAGGCCCGCATTCCGCAGACGAATCTTGTCGATAAACCGTCCCAAGTGGGCAATGCCGCCGACGAGGGCTTTGGGACTGCGCGGAAAAGCTAGACCAGTCATCTAATAAACCACGAAGCCAGAACGACACCTCTTAATGGCGCGTATCCGCGCACTGAAGCGGACAGGTGAGAAGAAAAGGGAAGA
>Ga0187821_10000196_pt1 | contig 13550 bp, 13 predicted proteins | sample NC_wetland_sal_i_20_FD_132442 | JGI IMG/M metagenome (GOLD analysis project Ga0187821, IMG submission 132442) | Wetland sediment microbial communities from Neuse River Estuary, North Carolina, USA - SourceSoil_1 | ecosystem: Environmental > Aquatic > Freshwater > Wetlands > Sediment | place...
AAAAAATTTCGTGTCCGACACTGTATCTGAAGCTTGTTCTTCTGAGTGATTCATGAATACTGCCGATGCCAACGCGATCGAAGTCACCAAATTGAAAAAACAATTTGGGGATTTCGTGGCCGTGAACGAAGTGAGCTTCACGGTGCACACCGGAGAGGTTTTCGGCCTGCTTGGGCCAAACGGCGCGGGAAAAACGACGCTGATTCGCATGATGACGACGCTGACGCCGCCCACCTCCGGAACGGCCGAAGTGGGCGGGCACAACGTAGTCACGGATGCCGACGGGGTCCGCCACGCCATTGGCGTCATCCCGCAGGCGCTCACGTCCGATCCGGAGCTGACCGCGCGCGAAAACATGATGATCCACGCCAAGCTCTACGGACTGACAAGCTCAGCGCGCGAACGATTGATCCCGCAATTATTGGAATCCGTCGGCCTGACGGAATTCACCGACAAGTTGGTCGGCAGTTTTTCGGGCGGAATGCGCAGGCGCCTGGAGATCGCGCGCGGCCTCGTCCACTCGCCCAAAATCATGTTCCTTGACGAGCCGACCACGGGCCTCGACCCGGTATCGCGCACGGCGGTGTGGGAAATGATCACCAAATTGAAAGAATCCGCGGGCCTGACCATTTTGCTGACGACGCACTACATGGACGAAGCCGACAAGCTCTGCGACCGGATCGCGATCGTGGATCACGGAGTGCTCGTGGCCCTCGACACGCCTACAAAATTGAAGGATAGCGTGCCGACCGCCGACATCGTGGAAGCGGAATTCGACAATCCGCCCGCGGGCTGGAACGCGACGCTCGAAAAACTCAATGGAGTCGCGAGCGTGGCCGATCACGACGGCATCACGCACATCTCGACGACCAGCGGCCCGCTCACCGTGCGGGAGCTGATGGACCTGGCGCGCGACCGCGGCGTAAACGTGCGGCGCGTTTCCGTCCAGGGCACGACGCTGGACGACGTCTTCCTGCACTACACGGGTCGCCAGCTCCGCGATACCGCCTCCGAGACGATGCACCGCGACGTGAGCCATCTGTACAAATAGCGGGCGGCCCAAAACAAATGAAATTTCAGCGCATCTCCGCCATCATCGAACGCGACATGCGGAAATTCCTCCGCAGCCCCGCGCTGATGATGAGTTCCATGATTTTTCCGCTCATGCAGCTTATCGTGCTCGGCTACGCCTTCGGCGGGAAAATAAAGGGGATCAAGATCGCGGTGGTGGACGAGGACCGCACCGCCTACTCGCGCGACCTCCGTGAGCGCTTTGACGCCATCGTGGCCGGACCGCAGACGATGAAAGTGCAGAATTACAATTCGGTTTCCGACGCCATCGTCGATTTGCGCGCGGGATTCGTCCGCGCCGTGGTTTACATTCCCGTTGACTATTCGCGGCGCGTCAACCAGGGAAACCGCCCCCGCATCGCCTTTATTGAAGACAACACGGACAATTTCGTCACCTCCGAAGTCCTCACCCGCATGCAGGATTTGGTCAAGGACATCAATCAGGGACTGAACCCATTTCAGCCGGGGCAGCGCTTGACCGTCCCTTTGCCGCGCTTGAATCCACTCGTGGACCTGCAGGTCGTCGAACTGTATCCCTACATCGAATACATCAAATATCTGCTCGCGGGCTCGATTGCCATGTCCGTTTTCATCGTGGCCATGATTGGCGGGGGCATCACCTTCATCGACGACAAATCGCGCGGCTTGCATGAAGGTTACCTGGTCACCCCGATCACGAAAACCGAGCTGATCCTGGGGCTCATTTTTTCCGGGGCGATCAAGGGACTGATGGCTGGAACGACCATCACCATCATCGGCGGCCTGATTGCGGGCATCGACCGCCTGTGGGATCCGGTGCGGCTGCTCTATCTCATGTTTGTGCTGGGAACGACTTCGGTGGCCATGATCAGTTTCATGTTCCTGCTGATGGTCCGCGTCAGCGACCCGCTCGTACCGCGCGCGATTTTCGGCGTATTGAATACTTTGTTGTACTTTCCTTCCGGCGCCATTTATCCCGTCGAGGGATTTCCGGTCTGGCTGCGATGGATTTCCTACATCGATCCGTTCACCTATGCCGTGCACGCGCTGAAGGCGCTGCTCCTGAAAAATACCGGATTCTCGGGCATCTATTCGGATATTCTTATCCTATCGGGATTTTCCGTTGTGCTGGTCATCCTGTCCGTTGCTTTCTTCAAGAGGCAGATTTAGTATGCGAGAAGGGGAAAACTTCATGGGAATACTTGACGCCGGCGCCGAAGAACCCAAATCGAAAGCCTTGCGCTACGTCATCAGCGGAGTGGTGCTGGCTCTTTTGCTCGGCGCCAGCGTGTGGTATTTCCTGCGCTACACCACGGAAAAACACACGGTCGAGCACTTCATGCACGCGGTCGTCACCGGGGATACGCAGCAGGCTTACCAGATCTGGCATCCGCACGCGAGTTTTTCCTACAAGGATTTCCTCAGTTTTTGGGGACCGAACGGCTACTACAGTCCGATCAAGACCTATCGAATCGAAAGCGCGGAAGTGCCGCCCAAGGGGGGCACCGGAGTAGTCATCGTTGTCGAGATCAGCGCGTACGATCCGTTTCCCAAATCGGAAGAGACGATAAAGTCCGCTCAAAACCGCGAAGTCCAGCTCTGGGTCGAGCGCTCCGACCAGTCGATGAGTTTTCCCCCGCCGTAAATTTCTCTCCCGACTCTGGTGGCGCAGGCTTCAGCCTGTGGGTTTTAGTCCTTGAAGACACTAACCCCCACAGGCTGAAGCCTGCGCCACTGAAAACACAAATTATTGGATATCGCGCACGGCGGCGAACAACTCGCCGAGAGTAACCGTCGAAGTGCCTAGTTTCCCGACCACCACGCCGGCACCGGCATTCGCCAGAACAGCGGACTCGCGAATCGGAACGCGGGCTGCGACTGCAAGCGCAAGAACGGATAGCACCGTATCTCCGGCGCCGGTCACGTCAAATACCTGGCGCCCGTGCGCGGTGCGATCGACGCCCGCTTGCCCCACGCGCGCGTAGCTGATCTCGCTGCTCGTCGCGGAAACGTGAAAGCCCTTCGGCGCCGTGTCTTCAAATACATTCAGGCCCTCGGAACCTCGCGTGATCACGACGGCCGAACATCCGAAATGCGCCAGCAGAGCACGGCCCGCCTGCTCGACCGATTCGTCGTCATCGAGCGAGCGGGTGACAAAAAAACCGGCCTCTTTTGCATTGCACACAATCATGCTCGCGCCGCGATAGGCGAACAGCCGCGACGTCTTCGGCTTCACCAGCGCGGGCACTCCGCGGCGATGGCACTCCGTCAGCACGCGATCCGCGAGCGAATCGGTGACCACGCCCTTGTCGTAATCCGACACGACCAGCGCATCGAGGCGCGGAAGCGCGCCCTTGATGGCGCGCACCAGGCGGTCCTCGAGCGCGCGGCTGAGCGGCTCGCGCCGCTCGCGGTCCACGCGCACGATCTGCTGATGCCGCGCGACGATGCGCGTCTTTACGGTAGTGATTCGCGACGCTTCGGCGACCACTCTCTTTGTGCCCATTCCAGCTGCTTGCAGAAGTGAACAGATTGCACGGCCCTCAGCGTCTTCCCCGACCACGCCAAACGGAAACACAGTGGCGCCGAGCGCGGCAAGATTTTTGGCCACGTTCCCCGCGCCTCCCAGCACTTCGCTTTCATTTGCGAAGTCCACGACGGGTACCGGGGCTTCCGGCGAGAGCCGCGTGGCCGATCCCCAAACGTAGCGGTCCAGCATGAAGTCTCCGGCCACGCCAATCCGGCTGCCGCGAAGGGCCTTCGCAAAACGAGTGAGCTTTCGGCTGTCGATGGTCATATCCGGGGGAGGAGCGTACGCAATCTTTGATTTCTTGCGCGCCCGTCTTGTTGAAAAACGGTGTTTGGCATACGCAGGCACTCTAGCAGACGCGAATTGTCCGGGGCAACTTCCGCGATATTTTGGTTGGGGGCCGGATTTAGTGGAGAAATCCTGGTTACTTGCCGTCAGGTTCCTGCGGGGCATCTCGCTTAATGCCTAAGACGTAATCCCGTCCAACTTGGCGGCATTGCATAACGGTACCCGGGAAATTCCCGATGTGCGACCGAACGGTCAGTTTTGACCCTACGCCGATGGGGTCTTTGATCCGAATACTTAGCCCTCCGTTAGACAGGTCTTCGAGCTTTCCGGCGGAACTGCGCTGAGTTCCGGCTTCGTCTTGCCACAGCGCTTCAATCCGCACCATCATGTTTATTCTTGGCTCTGATCTTTTTTCGCTCACGCATTACATATCGGCAAAAAATTAAAGCAGTTCAATATCAGCGTCTTGGAAAGATTGAGCCTCCTGTCTGACCGTCCTAATAGAGGCGAACGCTCACAAGGAGGAAGACTTCAGATAAAGCTTCCTTACTTTGTGGCTATCCCATGATCCAATACATAGTGAATGAGTTCTGCCAGAGAATGGATGCCAAGCTTGAGCATGATCTTGGATCGGTGCGTCTCGACAGTCCTGACAGTGATGTGCAACAGCGCAGCAATCTCCTTATTCGTCTTTCCCGCTGCCAACAGGCTCATGATTTCAGTCTCGCGAGGCGTGGTTCGTGTGCCTTTCCCCTCCATGACGTGATGCCGGTCTTTTTTCTTAAGAAATCCTTCCAGCACGATTTCGGATACCTCCGGGGTAAAGAAACGCTTCCCCTCAGAAATGGCCTTCACGGCTTTGGGGAGGGAATCCGTGAGATCGGATTTCAAAAGGTATCCGTGAGCTCCGGCTTCCAATGCGCGGCGTACCATCTGGTCTGAATCGTGCATCGTGAGCACGAGTACTTTGATTTCCGGAACCGCTTCACGAACCTGACGCGTTACCTCGATTCCATCCAGATCGGGCATTCCCAGATCGATGACGGCAACATTCGGTTTCAGATCTATGGCCTTTTGTAAGGCCTCACGGCCGTTCGCTGCCTCGCCCACAACCCTCCAACCCTGCCGGGAATTGAGGACCTCCCGTACTCCGCGCCGCACCAACCCGTGATCGTCAGCGATCAGAATTCGGAGCCTTTTCACTTTCGTCCTTCTCCGAGAGGTATTGTTACAAGCACAGTTGTGCCATGAATGGTGGAATCAATTGCAAGCCGCCCTCCGACCAGCTTCACTTGCTCTTGCATGCTGATGATGCCGATGCCAGCTTCGAACCCGAGCTCCTTCTTCCCACTCGGAATCCTGGCCGACACGCCTCGGCCAAGGTCGCTGACTTCCAGCGTAAGATCCGAGTTGCGATCAATTCGTATCTTGGCTTCCTGACTCCCCGAATGTCGCTGAACGTTCGTGAGGCTCTCCTGCACGACTCGGAATAAAGCCAGCTCGATATCGCGTTCAATCGGTCCGACACTGGGTGAAATTTCCAATTTCACATGGATTCCACTCCGCTTGGTGAAGCTCTTCACATAGTCGCGAATCGCGTCTTCTAAACCGCTTTCATCCAATCCTGGTGGATATAACGCGTAAGAAAGCGTGCGGACTTCACGGATGCACTGGTCCACCAATCCAAGACATTCGGAAATCAGGACACGTGATTTTCGGTCAATAGAATGAGAGGAACCGCTGAGTTGACCGAGCATGGTGGCCAGTGCGACTAGATTTTGCCCCGTAGAGTCATGCAAGTCCCGCGAGATCCTCCGTCGCTCTTCTTCCTGGATTCGCAGAAGCTGCCCGGAAAGAAGCCGTAGGCCATCCTCTGCTCTTTTGCGCTCGGTAATGTCTCTGACAAGACCGCAAATGGCGTAGATTTCGCCGCCTTCGTCAAACAGTGGAAACTTTTGAACAATGCTCGTATGCGGTCCATCGTCGTGAAAATCCACCTCTTCAAACTCCATGGGAGCGCGGGCCCGGAGCACTCGGAGATCGCTTGCGCGAAATACGGCAGCCTGATCGGGCGGGAAAACTTCGATGTCCAGCTTGCCGATAATCTGGTCCTGCGTAAACTGAAAAGCTCCCCTGTAATCTTTATTGATGAGCAGATAGTGCCCTTCAACATCCTTTAGAAAAATCAAGTCCGGGCTGTGCTTCAGAATCGCGCTGAACCGCTCTTCGGTCTTGTGGAGGGCGTCCTCCGCCCGTTTTCGTTCGGTGATGTCCTGGGCGACAGTCAGAAGACACAGCTTGCCACCGATCTTGATTTGCTCCGCCGAGCAGAGTGTGACTCTTGTATTGCCCGACTTGGTTCGAAAGCGGATCTCCCGGTCTTGCAGCCTGCCACGCTTCCCGATTTCCTCAATTAATGGCGCTCGATCGTCGGGATTGTTCCACATCCCGAGCTCAATCGACGTATGGCCGAGGACCTCGTCCCGAGTGAAACCGCTGTTTCGCTCGAAAGCTGCATTGACATCCAGAAATTGATCATCCTGAAGCGTGGAAATTACGATTTCGACAGGGGACGAATGAAAAGCCTTTGCGAATTTTTCTTCCGATACCCGGAGCGCCCACTCCAGGTGCTTTCGGTCGGTAATGTCATGCGCCATTCCCCGAACGATAGGAACGGTCAGGCCGTCGGTGCGAAGTGTATTGTGGTACTCCCAGATTCTTTGTTCTCCGGTCTTGGTGAGGACGACCATTTTACCTTTCACGAAACCATCTCTCTGGATGGTTAGCAGAGACTCATCAAACTGAGCGCGCGCCTCCGGCAACAGAAGGTTCCGCACAGGAGTATTCAGCAGCTCCCCCCGGGAATATCCAAGAAGCTTGGCCGGCAGTTCATTGAGGGAAAGGAGCCGCCCCTGTAGATTGTAAGTACAGATCAGGTCGGTGGAATGCTCCACCAAATCGCGGTAACGGTCCTCACTTTCTCGCAATTGAATTTCCATTTCTTTGCGGAAAGTGATCTCCTGTGCTGTGCCCAGAAATGTAAAGACTTTGCCCTCCGAATCTTTCGCAACAAATCCGATGGCTCTTAACCACTTGATGGTTCCACTCGGGCAGACGATCCGAAATTCCTCGTCAAAGTGATTTGTGCTGGTCAGCTTTTCAAGCCCTACAATGACCCGTTGCCGATCTTCGGGATGTATCAACTCAAGGTAGGAAGTTGGATTTGAATAGAGCGAGCCCAGGGGGAGTTCACAGATCTGTTCAAATGCCGGACTTGCATAGGTCGCTTTTTTCGTTTCCGGGTCCATCGTCCAGAATATCTCTTGGATGTTGTCGGCCATTTGCCGAAAGCGCTCCTCGCTTTGTTTCAAAATGGCCTTCTGCTGTCTCAATTGTTCGATGGTTGCCCTCATTTCGTCGGGGCTGGGGAGGCTCAGTGCTGCGGGGGCGATCCGGACGAGGAAGATTGCCGTGGGTACTGAAGCCAGGACGGTAACCACCTTGACCCCGCCTGCAAACCAATAAGAAGGAACCCAAAGCGTCCACACGTCCATTGCGTGCGTCGCGCCACAGGCAGCGATGAAAGCGCCAAAACAAACGAACATCCAACTAAATGGGATATCTCGTCTTTTTCGTACGAAGTAGATCAGGACAATGGGAATCGAAAAATAGGCGAGAGCTATCAGCGAGTCGGAGACGGCGTGCAGCCAAATGAGAGTTGGCTTCCACTGATAACAAAATCCATGCGGCATCAGTCCGTTCGAAGACAGCCATCCACTGAGCGTATGCATTGCGTTCCTCTCCATACGTGCTCCTCTAAGGGCGCGGGGAGAATCCGGGGATGCCGATCGACTAGCTCAAAAAGTGTGGCCTGGCGGACGATTTCGGCGTTCAGGAAGATGAATTGACGCTTGTCATGGTTGATCGGTAATTCGCGGTGACATTGTGGGCCGCTCAGACTTAGCAGTCGAAAAAGCAAAGTCACGTTGCTATCCCCTTGCGGGCGCGCCAGACGCTGGAAATTGTTTTCAGTGAATTCTTGCCAGAAAGCGTCCGGGACTCTTAGGGTGCCCCTTTTACTACACCAGACTTACCGCAAAGGCAATCACTTAGGCAATGAATCTAATACCGTGAAGTACGTACGTAACCCTACGTACCTTTATGCTAGACTGAGCCTGGGGCGAAAGGGGGGAATAGGAGCACCTTACCAATGACACGCAAAGTGACTCTCCTTCGCGCCTATTTGAGACAGAGAGGGCTTTTCGCTCGAGTTGCCAAACGCCTGAGGCTTGACCCTTCTTACGTCAGCCGGGTGGCCAGTGGTGAGCGCCGTTCCAAAAGAATCAGCCTTGCTATCGAGGCTGAGCTTAACAAAATGCACGCCGCGATTCGGGGGACTGACAAGCCTCCAAGACACTAACCGCCACCGGCGCATCCAAGAACCTGCGGCGTGTTGCCGCTCCGGATCATAATCCCTTCGCCTTGCGAAACGCGCGCACGACGTCGGCGGGATCGCGATGCTCGCCATCGACCGTGTAATTCATCATGCGCATTTCGTTCTCGGACACTTTCTTCGCCAGCGCGCCAATCGCGTCGCGGATTTCGGGATGCGTTTCGAGTGTCGCGCGCCGCACCAGGGGCACGGCTTCATACGGCGGAAAATAATGGCGGTCATCCTCAAGCGCGACCATGTGCAGCGACGCGATCACTCCGTCGGTCGAGTTCCCGGCCACCAAGTCTACTTGTTTGTCCGCGAGCGCTCGGTAGAGTAGTCCGAGATCGAGGATCTTCGGCGCACCGGCGAACTGGAGACCGTACGCCGCCATCCAGCCGCGATAGCCGTCTGGCCGCTCCATGAATTCGTAGCCGAAGCCCGCGCGCCATTTTGGAGCGTAAGGCGCGACGTCGGATATCGTGCGGAGATGCAGCTTTTCCGCATCGTCGCCGCGCACGACCATCGCGAATGTATTGTTGAAGCCCAGCGGCGGCATGACTTCCACGTTGAACCGCGCGCGATACTCCTCCTGCACGCGGCGGAACACTTCCGAGGGATCTTTCTCAAGTGGATCTTTCAGGACGGCCGTGAGCGCAGTCCCGGTATATTCGGGATAGAGATCGATTTTCCCTGAAACGAGCGCATCGTGACAAATCACGGTCCCGCCGAGATTCAGCCGCCTTTCCACGCGCAGAGCCGAATGCGCCTCGATCTGCTGCGCGAAAAGTTCCGCGAGCACAATCTGCTCGGTGAAATTTTTCGATCCGACAACAATGACGTCCCCGCCGCGCTTGCCGCATCCGACAGCAGCAAGCATGAACATCCCTGCAAAAACACCCAGCAGGAACGAGCCTATCCCGCTTTTCGCGCGACGAATCCAGGCAGCAAAATGCAATCTACCTGAATCATGAAGGGACGCAGGTTTATCGTAGCGCCGGCGTCCCGCCGGCATTCTTGCAATGCGGAGTGCCAAAAAAACTGCCGGCGGGACGCCGGCGCTACAACTCCGCACCGAAAAGTAGCTGCCGCTCATTTTCGGGCGCTACTCCGCTGGAAGTATCCCAATCCGGAATCGGCCACAATCGCAAGGCACGCGGCAGGAATCGCGCCCGCTAGAATGACCTGATTGTTGACCATCGCCAGCCCGCGAAAAATAAAAACTCCCAGGCCCCCGGCGCCGATCGCGGCCGCAATCGTGGTGATGCCGATGCAAATCGCGGTCGCCACGCGGACTCCCGCCAGCAAAACGGGAGCGGCCAGCGGCAACTGCACCTGCCAAAGCACCTGCGAAGGAGTCATCCCCATGGCTCGCGCGGACTCGATGACCGCCGGGTCAACCTCCGTGATACCAGTGCATGTATTCCGCAAAATGGGCAACAAGGCGTATAAGGAAAGCGCGACGATGGCCGTGCTGGCCCCGACGCCGCCGATCCACGGCACCGGTATCAGGAATCCGAAGAGCGCGAGGCTCGGAATCGTCTGCACGACGTTGGCGGCCCCGATTACCCAGCGCTGCAGTTTGATCCGGGTAACCAGTGCGACTCCCAAGGGCAATCCAATCAAGAGCGAAATCGCCATCGATGCGCCAACCAGGCCAATGTGTTCTAGGGTTCGTTCGAACACTTCGCCGCGGTTCCGCAACAAAAATTCGTACCAGTTCATCGCGCCCCCTCGTGAGCCCCGCCGAATTCCAGCGACGCGGCGAAAGCATGGACCTCCGGCTCTGTAGCCTTCAGAAATTCCGCCGGGGCATACACCCCCACCAGCCGCCCTTGATCGAGCAGGGCGATCCGTGTGCCCAGGAACAGGGCTTCTCGCACGTCATGCGTGACGAAGACGATCGTCTTTCGCAGCCGCAGCGCCAGGGCCTGAAACTCCTTCTGCAGATCGGTGCGAGTAATCGGATCGAGCGCGGCAAACGGCTCGTCCATAAGCAGGATCGGAGGGTCAGCTGCAAGCGCCCGGGCTACTCCCACTCGCTGCTTCTGGCCGCCCGAAAGCTCGGATGGGCGGCGTTGCGCGAACTCCTCCGGCGGCAGGCCGACAAGAGTGAGCATCTCCCGCACGCGGGCCTTGATTCTCTCTTCCGGCCACTGCTCCAGACGAGGCACCAGGCCGATATTCCGCTCCACCGTCCAATGGGGGAATAGCCCGGCATCCTGAATGACATATCCGATCCCCCGCCGTAGCTGTATAGGGTCCCAGGAGCCACTAGGACGGCCGGCGATGAGAATTTCCCCTTCCGTGGGCTCCAAGAGTCGGTTAATGAGCTTAAGGGTCGTAGTTTTGCCCGAACCGCTTCGGCCGAGTAAAACAAGCGTTTCGCCCCGGGCTACACGGAGGTTCAGACCGGAAATAAGAGGTGCGCCGGTGGGCAGCCGGTAGGTCGTCGCTCGAAATTCCAGGGCATATCCATCCTGGAATCCGTCACTTAGCGAACTCACGCCTCAATACCCCCGTGTTCTCAAGGAAACCATGCATTGACTTCCCACTTTGGAGCATCTAAACCAGAGCCTAATTGCGCGCCTTGCTTTGTTCAAACGGTCTGTCCGGCCGCTGCGTAGAAAATTCGTTCTTCGGGGGGACTTCATGAATCCGGCAGCAGTCGCGGCAGTTTCGCATGTCGATTGGCTTCTCGCGCGCGTCCAAGGGGCGCGCCACCAAAGCGGGGAACTCTTCCAGATTGTCCGCCCCGCAGCACTTTACGACCGCCCCGTCCCGGAACGCCACCGGATAATATTTTATCTCGGCCATCTGGAGGCCTTTGACTGGAATCTACTCCGAGAACCTCTTGGACTTTCTTCCTTCGACCCGGACTTTGACAAACTCTTCGCCTTCGGCATTGACCCTGTAGACGGAGGCTTGCCTACGGATCAGCCAAGGGATTGGCCTTCGGTCGACCGAATTCGAGATTACAACAGACGCCTTCGCGAGCAGTTGGACGCCGCGATTCGCACTGCCTCCGCAAAGGACCCGACCCTCGCCTGCCTCGAACATGGCCGGTTGCTCGAAGTCGCCATCGAACATCGCCTGATGCATTCCGAAACGCTCTGCTACATGCTGCACCAGTTGCCTGTAGACCGCAAATTTACGCAATCACCGATTCCGCCTCCACAGACGCCGGCGCGCGGCCTGCACTGCGTGGAAATTCCCGAGGGGACAGCCACGCTTGGACTGGCTCGCAGCGATGGCGGACCATTTGGATGGGACAATGAATTCGAGGAGCATCGCATTGAAGTCCCCGCGTTTGCGATCGACGCCTACAATGTAACCAATCGAGACTTCCTGCGCTTCGTGCGCGACGGCGGTTATGAGCGCCGCAACCTCTGGAGCGATTCCGGCTGGGCATGGATCACTTCTCAGGAGCACAGCTATCCCTCGTTTTGGATTCCGTGCGGAGACGCCTGGCGCTATCGCACCATGTTTGCGGAAATTTCATTGCCGCTCGACTGGCCTGTGTACGTCAGCCACGATGAAGCGTCGGCCTACGCGCGTTGGGCCGGCAAAGAATTGCCGAGCGAAGCGGAATGGCATCGCGCCGCGTGCGGCACTCGCAGCGGCGTCGAACGCGCGTACCCCTGGGGCTCGGAACCGCCGGCCCCTCGGCACGGCAATTTTGATTTTGAGCGCTGGGATCCGGTTCCTGTGGGATCGTACCCGGAGGGCGTCAGCGACTTCGGGGTCGCCGATCTCGTGGGGAATGGTTGGGAATGGACGCGCACGCCGTTTGCGCCTTTCCCGGGATTCCAGCCATTTTCATTCTATCCCGGTTATTCCGCGAATTTTTTCGATGGCCAGCACTTCGTGATGAAAGGCGGTTCGCCGCGCACAGCCGCGTGTATGCTCCGCCGGTCGTTCCGTAACTGGTTCCAGCCGCATTATCCGTACGTGTACGCGAAGTTTCGCTGTGTGGAACACTGACGCCGACGCGTAGGGGCACGGCCCGCCTGGGCGGATGCCCCCACGGCAGAATTGAATCGAGGACACGCCATGGCTACCGCGGTGATCGCTCAACCTTCGAGGCCGGATCTTGCAGGAGAAGTGCGCGCCGGATTGTGCCGCCCCGGCCAGAAAGAACTTCCCTCCAAGTATCTTTATGACGAGATTGGATCGGCTCTATTTGAAGTTATCAGCGTTCTGCCCGAATATGGCGTGACGCGCGCCGACGAGCGGCTCTTGCACCTTCATGCCGCGGACGTCGTATCCCGCCTGAAGCCGCAAGTCCTGGTGGCGGAACTGGGGAGCGGCAGCGGCAAGAAAACTCGCTGGCTACTGGAAGCGCTCGCGGCGCGCCAGTGTACGACCTATTGCCCGATTGAGATTTCACCCACGGCGCTGGCGCGTTGTGAAACGGAATTAGGGCAGATCGAATGTATCAGCATCGTCGGATTTGAACGGCCGTATCTGGACGGTCTGCTGGCTGCCGCTGCGAAGCGAAACAAGAACGACCATCTGCTCGTTCTCTTTCTCGGAAGCACGATCGGCAATTTCGACCGCGACGCTGCCGAGCGATTTCTCACCGAAGTGCGCCGCATTTTGTTTCCCGGCGACTCGCTCCTTCTGGGCACGGATCTGGAAAAACCGCTCCCGCAATTGCTGGCGGCTTACGACGATCCCCTCGGGGTCACGGCTGCGTTCAATCTGAATCTTCTCGCGCGGATCAACCGCGAGCTGGGCGCCAATTTCGACCTCCGGTCATTCCGCCACGAAGCGCGCTATAACACTCAGCATCATCGCGTCGAAATGCATTTGCGCTCGATGCGCGATCAGACCGTCACCATTCCTCGCTCTGGGTGCGCCGTCTCATTCTTGAAAGATGAAACCATCTGGACGGAAAGCTCGCACAAATACCGCGCCGAAGCGATTCCACCAATGGCAGAGCGTAACGGCTTTCGTTGCGATTCGCAGTGGATTGATGCGGAGTGGCCCTTTGCGGAAAGCCTGCTGATTGCGGAGTGATTCCAGGTAGCACAGGCTTCAGCCTGTGGGGTTCCATTGGATCGTGCCGAGATTTTGGATTTGAGCGAGTTTTCGGTCGTGTCGGGGCTCATCGATCTTGGCCCTCGAGAACAGACTGGGCTTGCTGACGGAACCCCACAGGCTGAAGCCTGTGCTACCAAAAACCACCCCGCTCAGACGCTTCGCGCCGCCGATACATGTAAGAACGTTTCCGCGCTCCAGGGTTGC
>Ga0187821_10000197_pt1 | contig 13503 bp, 7 predicted proteins | sample NC_wetland_sal_i_20_FD_132442 | JGI IMG/M metagenome (GOLD analysis project Ga0187821, IMG submission 132442) | Wetland sediment microbial communities from Neuse River Estuary, North Carolina, USA - SourceSoil_1 | ecosystem: Environmental > Aquatic > Freshwater > Wetlands > Sediment | place...
GGGCACGGAGGTCCGCCAGGCCGGGCACAGGCATGGCAAAACCTCTGCGCCGCGTATATCAGGCTCGGGAAATACGCGGAGGCACAGGCAGCGGCCGAGAGAGCCCTGCGATTGAATGCGACTCTTCCCGCAGCTTCCGCAAACCGGATCGAGGCAATCCGCCTGCGCGCTGGGCAGCACGAGGCATCGCCCCTACTGAGGTAGCTCCCGCAATTCAACGCCGTCTTCCCCACCCGGATGGATGGTAGAATTCACTCGATCCGCGCCTGGGCCGTCCCGCGCCACGGCACACCCTTACCGTCCGGAGGCAAACGAATGCGTGCATCCGCGTCGCGCCTGACCGCGCTCGCGATTTTCATCCTGCTCGGGACATCCGCCGCTCGCACCGCGTGGTGCTCCCCCCCCGCCTTGGCGGACACGCTGCGGCTGGACGCCCGCGTGCGCGCCGGCGTGCTGCCCAACGGCCTGCGCTACTTCGTCCGCGTGAACCACAAGCCCGAGGCGCGTGTCGCGCTGCGGCTCGCGGTCAACGTCGGCTCCACCGCCGAGGTCGACGACCAGCGCGGGCTCGCGCACTTCAACGAGCACATGAACTTCAACGGCTCGGCCCACTTCAAGCCGGACGAGCTCGTGTCGTACCTCCAATCCATCGGCCTCCGATTCGGCGCCGACGCGAACGCGTACACCTCGTTCGACGAGACGGTCTACTCGCTCGATGTGCCCACCGATCGCGACACGCTGCTGGATCGTGGAGTCATGGCGCTGTCGGACTTCGCCGGGCGCGCGACGCTCACCGACAAGGAGATCGACAAGGAGCGCGGCGTCGTGCTCGAGGAGTGGCGGCTCGGTCTGGGCGCCGGCGAGCGCATCCGGCGCAAGCAGCTCCCGGTCGTCTTTCACGGCTCGCGGTACGCGGACCGGCTGCCCATCGGCCTCCCCGAGGTGATCGAGAAGGCTCCGCACGACCGGCTGCGCGCGTTCTACCACGACTGGTACACGCCCGATCACATGGCCGTCGTCGCGGTCGGCGACATCGACCCTGCGAAGATGGAAGCACTGATCCGCGAGCATTTCGGCGACCTGAAGCGGCCCGAACACCCCCGGCCGGCGCCGGTGCTCGACATTCCCCGCCATGACGAGACCCTGGTCGCGATCGCCACGGATCCCGAGGCGACGGGCTCGAGCGTGACGCTCGGGTTCAAGTCGCCGCACGAGGTCACCGCGACGGTGGGGGATTACCGCCGTGATCTCGTCCGCAACCTCTATTTCGAGATGCTCAACGAGCGATTCGACGAGATCGCGCACCGCGCCGCCCCGCCGTTCCTCGACGCGGGCGCGGGCGGCGGCATGCTGGGCCGGACCGACGACCTGTGGGAGCTCCAGGCGGACGTCAAGGACGGCGGAATCGAAAACGGCCTCGCGGCGCTGCTCGAGGAGACCGCGCGCGTGCGCGCGCACGGATTCCTGCCCGGCGAGCTCGAGCGCGCCAAGGAACGCACGCGCGCAAGCTGGGAGCGCATCTACGCGGAGCGAGACAAGTCGGAGAGCGAAGGCTTCGCCCGCGAGTACGTGGACTACTACCTCAACGCGGAGCCCGCGCCCGGGATCGAGGCCGAATACGCGATCGTGAAGAGCGTGCTCGACGGCATCTCACTCGCCGAGATCGACGCGGTGCCCGCGCAGCTGATGGGGCCCGGCAACCGCGTCGTGCTCGTCACCGCGCCCTCGAAGAGCAGCGTGCCCGACGAGGCCGCGCTGCGCGCGGTCATCGACCGAGAGGCGGCGGCCAGCCCCTCCGCGTGGGTCGATTCGAACGCCGGCAAGAAGCTCATGGCGAAGCTGCCGGTGCCCGGATCGGTGAGGTCGCGCCGCACCGTCCCCGAGATCGGCGCCACCGTCGTGACCCTCTCGAACGGTGTCCAGGTGTGGCTCAAGCCCACGACCTTCAAAGCCGACGAAATCGTGTTCGCGGCCACCTCGCTCGGCGGCGAGTCGCTCGCGGACTCGGCCGATTACGCCGTCGCCGCCCTGGCGGGACCGGTGATCGGCGACGCCGGCGTGGGTGGGTTCACGAGCACGGAGCTCGACAAAGTGCTCGCCGGCCGAATCGCGCACGTGGGCGCTTCCTACGGCGACTATACCCAGGAGATCTCCGGCAGCACGCGGCCTCAGGACCTCGAGACGGCCCTCCAGCTCACCTATCTCACGTTCACCAAGCCCACGCGCGATCCGGACGGATTCGCGGCGCTCCAGAAGCGCATGGTTGAGTTCCTGAGGGGCCGCGCGAACAGCCCGCAGGCGGCGTTCTCCGACACGGTCGAGGCCGTGAACGAAGGGGGGCTCTATCTGGATCGCGTCCCGACCGTGGCCCAGGTCGAGGCGGTGTCGCTCGACCAGGTGCTCGCGTTCCACAAGCAGCGCTTCGGGAACGCGGCCGACTTTACCTTCGCGTTCGCCGGCAACTTCCAGGTGGACGCGATCCTGCCGCTGCTTACGCGATATCTCGGTTCGTTGCCGTCGCGGGGGAAACCGACGTCCCGGTTCGCTCCCAAGTTCCCACGCTATCCGGCCGGCAATGTCTCCGTGCAGGTGCACAAGGGGCTCGAGCCCAAGAGCAGCACGCGGATCACATGGTTCACCACGGGCGCCCCGATCGATGAGCTCGACATGCACCGTGCCCGTGCGTGCGCGTCGATCCTCGCCGACCATCTGCGGCAGACGCTGCGCGAGCTGATGGGGGGCACCTACTCGCCGAACGCGGCCTATTCCAACCTCGCGCCCGTGCCGGGCTATGCGACGATGAGCGTCGCCTTCGGCAGCGATCCGGCGCGCGTCGACACCCTGGTCCAGGCGACGATGTCCGAGATCCAGAAGCTGCGCGACGAGGGCCCGTCCGCGGCCGATCTGCAGAAGGACCAGGAGATCGAGCGGCGCGAGCTGGATGTGGCGCTGCAGCAGAACGGCGTGTGGACGGGCTCGATCCTCACGGCGCTCCAGTTCGGCATCGACCCGCGCCGGATCGCCCACCGCCGCGAGCGCATCGACCTCCTGACGACCGGGAACCTGCGCGACACGTTCCGCAAGTACTTCCCGGCCGACCGCCGTACGGTGATCAGCCTGCTGCCGGAGACGGCCGCGTCACCGGCACGGCAATAGCCTGTTCCGGGCCTCAGCGATCTCCCGCGCCGGGCCGGCCAGCTCGACGCGCAACGAGTCGGCGGGCGGCAACGCCTCGGGTGGAAGCCAGCCCTTCGCGATCATCGCGCGGCCGATGAAATGCATCTGTTCCTTCACGTAGCGACGCGCGGCGCCATTGGAATCGAAGCGGCCGCGCCAGCGGCTCGGAGATGGGATGACCGTCGCGAGGAAGAGTGACTGATCGAGTGTGAGGTCGTGCGCGTCGCGATCGAAGTAGAACCGCGCGGCCTCGTCGGCCCCGTGGACACCCGGCCCCCACTCGATGATGTTCAGGTAGATCTCGAGCAAGCGGTTCTTCGAGACGCCGGCCAGGTGCTCGAGAATCCAGGCCAACACAATCTCCTGTCCCTTGCGCGAGAGTGTGCGCGCGTGGCCGGTGTAGAGATTGCGCGCGAGCTGCATCGTGATCGTGCCCGCCCCGCGCCGATAGGCGCCGGCCTTGAGGTTCCCGGCGATCGCCTGCTTCATCGCCTCGACGTTGAATCCCCTGTGGCCGAAGAACCCACCGTCCTCGTTCGTGACGACCGCATAGACGAGATCGGGCGAGATTCGATCGAGCGTCCGGAAATGCGGATTGTTCCCCGACAGCTCGCGCACCGCCCGGGCGCCGCGCGGCAGCAGGATGACCGCGACGAACGGCTCGTTCAGCCCGAGCAGCCGGAGCCGGGTCCGGGCCGGATCGAGCACCAACTGGTGCGGGACGACGTCCGCTTCGAACCGCACGCTATCCGGCCGTGCGAGATCGAGGTCGAGCGCCACGTGGTGGTCCCAGGAACCGCGGACTCCGACGTCGATCAACGGCCCGAGCACCGCCGGCGGCAGGCTGCGCTTGATTCGCTCCTCGGTCAGGCTGTCGGCGCGCACCGCGAGGTGAAAGACCGGCCCTCGGCTCGCGAACCGGCCGTCGATCCGGAGCGGGAGCCGGCCGATCGTGAGGCGCGTCCCTTCGCCGATCGTGACGACACCGTGGTGGTAGTCCTGGCGAAGGTGACCCTCCGCGGTCATGAGCAACGTATCCGTGCGCGCGCGAGTCGAATCCGCGATCAGGAACCGGGCGCTTCCACGGGTGCGATCCTCGCGGTCGTAGGTGAGAGTCCCGTCGAACGGCACGTCGTGTTCGAATTGAAGCGAGCCGGCCGTCGAGAGTCGAATGCCGTCCGCGCCCGGCTCGAGGTCGAGCCGCGCGATTCGGAGTCCTCGGATCAACGCGTCTTCGCCGCCCCCGGTCGATATCTCGACGTCGTTCAAATCGAGTCGCGGCAGCCGGCGGGCGGGCGCGGACAGGAGCTGCACCCACGATTCGGCGGAGTGCCGGAGCCGTGCCGCGCGGGCCGGATTCTCCTTCGACGCACTCCCGAGCGGAAGTTCATCCGGAGCGAGCGTGTCGGGCTCTGCCGAAGTGCGCGCCGGCAGGCGGATCTCCGCATGCCAGAGGCCGAGACTCCCGACACGTGGGCGCAATCTCATGAGCGAGCCGAGGTCGGGCGCGGCGGCGACCGAATCGGCTCGGAACAGCGTGTCGGGGGCGCTGTCGGCCCGCGCGCGTGCGGCGACGACCCCACTCAGCCTCACCCGCCCGAGCCCGGACAGCGCGAGTTTCCGCCACGAGACCGTGAGCCCATGGGACGCGGCCACCGCGTGAATGCGCCAGGCCGCGAGGTGGGCCACGATCGGCCCGAGCGAGAACCCGACGATCACGACCGCCGCGAGGACGATTAAGAGAGCGCGAAGGCGTGTCGTCATGGAGGATTGCACCTGCTGCTCGGACCCGGTTGGAGGGCGATCGGCGGCTCGAGGAGCCGCACAACAAGAGAGCCGAATTGTATCGGACCGGAGTGCCGGAGAGGAAGCGGTCCCCGCTCGCTGCGATTCTCGATCCGTGAGTTTTCGGATACGACGCGGTCACACTTTCGGTAGACGTAGGCAGGCTCACACAGGGGTTCCTTCCAGAACACGGGCTCACGCCGGTGACGGTGACGGAGCTCCTCGCCTGTGCTCCTCAGGCAAATCCATGAGCCACACCATCAGGCCGTACAGCTGGTCCGAAACGCCGCGCGGGCGGGTCGTGGAGTCACGGCAATGACGGCAAGGGTAAGCAGAGCCACCGCGAGCGTAATGTGACGAGGTGCAGAAACGCGGGCTGTCCTGCTTGATTCGACATGCCTCGGACGGCTCATGGGATTCCTCCAGGCTGAATTTGGAACTGCGCACGCTCCACGGTCGCCAGGTTCGCCTCGCTGAGCTTCACGTCCGGGTGACGCGCCCCCAGCAGGCGATGCTGCATGGCGACTGCCTTCCGCGCGGCTTCGACCGCCTCATCGCGCCGGCCTTGGAGATGGCGGCACGCCGCGAGATTCGCAAGGGCGTACGCGGCCTCGCGCTGCTCCGAGCGTCCGCCGCGGCCGAAGATCTCGAGCGCGCGGCGATGCATGGTCTCCGCCTCGTCGTGACGGCCCTGGCCGTCGAGGATGGCGGCAAGTGCAGCGAGATCGCGCCCCACATCGGGGTGATCGTCGCCCAGCGCGAGCTCGCGGATGGACAGCCCGTGCCGCGCCAAGGACTCCGCGGACTCGTAGGCTCCGCGCGCGTGCTCGAGCCCGGCCAGGTTGTGATAGAGGCTCGCGAATCTCGAATCGTTCGCACGCAGGTTCCTGCGCGCCAGCCGGAGCGCCATGCGGTACGCATGCGCACCAGCCGACAACCGCTCTTCGCCCTTACAGACGATTCCGAGGCTGTTCCAGAGACCCATCGCGAGCGCGCTTTCATTCGCATCCGCCTTCCGCAGCACCGCGAGTGCGCGCCTCAGCCGCCGCCGGGCCTGCCGATAGCGCCCGGCGAGACGATCGCGTTCGCCGAGCGCCCCCCAGCAGGCGGCGGCCATCATCGCGAGAGCCCGTTTCATGAATCCCTTCCCCAGATGCGATGAGGGCCCGCCGGGGAAGGTTCCCAGGCGAGCCCGACCGAACAACCTAGCGGACAGCGGTCTGATTGTGGTTCCCGGCGAGTCTGAACCAGAGATTGATCACAGCACCAAGCAACGAGAGCATTTCGCTATCCTCCTGTACGGGGTCCCTGATTTGGCCGCCCTCATCGTGGCGGCTTCACACCGTCTTACGTCCCAGGACCTCGCACCGAACAACCGGCGGCCACATTTCGGCGATCCTGGGTCCTTCGATCTCCTTGATACAGAGCCGCCCGTGGGGTACAGTCTCCTAAGTGTTTTAACTCCTTTTGGTTAACACGCACTAGATGACTGAGCCGCAGCATCCTTCCGAGGACCTCCTGGTAACTGGCGAGCTGGTGGAGCGCGCCAAGAGGGGCGACGAGCGCGCGCTCCATGCTCTCATTGCGCGTTACCGGCCCCGACTCGAACGGTGGGCCAGTGGGCGGCTGCCGGGCTATGCTCGTTCCCTTCTAGACACCGGCGACCTGGTTCAGGAAACGCTGGTCAGGGTATTCCAGGGGCTGGATCGCATCGAGGTCCGGGCGCCCGGTTTCTTCCAGGCCTATGTCCGTCGGGCGATCCTGAATCGGATCAGGGACCAGGTTCGCTGGGGACGGCGCCGACCCGGAGGCGAGATGCCGGAGCAGCTCGCGGACCGCGCGCCCTCCCCTCTCGAGCAGGTCATTGGGGTAGAGGTCGTGGAGCGCTACGAGCGCAACATGGCCGGACTGAACGACGAGGAACGCCGATTGGTCCACCTTCGCGTGGAGCTGGCGCTGGGGTACGACGAGATCGCGGCGCTTACGGAGCGAGCCACTGCCGACGCGGCGCGCATGGCGACGCAGCGCGCGCTGCGGAAGCTCGCCGAGCTCATGGGTCACGATGGCTGACGACCCAAGGCATCGCCCCGACTCCAGTGGCGACCGCCTCGAGCCCGGGGCCGACCGCGCCGACTGGGAGCTCCTGGAGTCAGCGGGGGATCTCGACTCGAGCACTAGGCGCTCGCTCAAGGACCTCGAGCGAATCGCCGCGTTCAGCCGCGAGCTTCAGCGCATGGCGCCCGGTGACTCTCCCACCGAGGCACCGCCCGCCTTCATAGCGCCGCCGTTCGAGCGGTGGCGCGACCTCACCCTTCTCGAGCCGATCGGCGCCGGCGCCTGGGGCGAGGTCTGGCGCGCTTATGATGTGACGCTCCAGCGTCAGGTGGCCCTGAAGTTCCTGGCCTCCTCTGGCGGCGGCCGGGATGCCCACGCCTCCGCGGACCTTCTGAACGAAGCGCGTGCCCTGGCCCGCGTGCGGCACCCGAACATCGTCACGGTGTTCGGCATCGCGGAGGATCTGGGCCGGGTCGGCATGTGGATGGAGTGCGTCCCGGGAATCACGCTGGCGCGCGAGATCGAGCGGTTGGGCGCGCTTCCGGCGCACCGGGTGGCCCAGATCGGCCTGCAGCTCTGCTCCGCCCTCGAGGCGCTCGACGCGGCGGGTCTCGTGCACCGGGACATCAAGCCGGCGAACATCCTTGTGGAGGGGGAGGACCGGGTCGTGCTCACCGACTTCGGATTGGGATGGCGCGCCGAGCTCGATCACGCGGAGGCGTCGAAGAGCTCGGGCACGCCGCTCTTCATGGCGCCCGAGGTCCTCGCCGGAGGGAAGCCGACGCACCAGGGGGACCTGTATTCGCTCGGGGTGACGCTCTGGTGGTCTCTCGCGGGGGAGTCTCCATTCGCGGCCAGAACTCTGGGCGAACTTCGGCGCGAGGCCGCGCGTGGTCCTTCCCAATCGCTTCACTCACGCTGCCCTCGGGCCCGGCGGGGGCTGATCGACGCGATTCTGGGGGCGATGAAACCCGCTCCATCCGAGCGTGTTCGCAGCGCCGCGGAGCTGACCGCTCGCCTGCGACCGTTCGCGACCGGAGCCGCGGAGAGCGCCTCGATCGCGGTGCTGCCGTTCGCCAACCGGAGCGCGAGCGCGGACGACGAGTACTTATCCGACGGGCTCGCCGATGAACTGCTGAGCGTGCTCTCGAAGATCAAGGGGCTGAGGGTGACGGCGCGGACGTCCTCGTTCCACTTCAAGGGCAAGGACACTGCGACAGCCGAGATCGGCAGTGCCCTCAATGTGGCCACTCTGTTGGAGGGCAGCGTCCGCAAGGCGGGGAACCGGATCCGGGTGTCCGTGAACCTGGTTCAGGTGTCGGACAGTTCCCACCTCTGGTCGGAGACCTACGACCGGACCCTGGAGGACCTCTTCGCGATGCAGGACGACATCGCGCAGTCGGTGGTGAAGAAGCTGCGGACGACCTTGCTGGGCGAGGAGGCCGACTCGGGCTCGATCAGGAACGCCAACGCGGAGGTGGCGCAAGCGGCGAAGGGACGCGGGACGGATCCCGAGGCACACCGGCTCTACCTTCTGGCGCGGCATCAACGCGATATTTTGACGCGTGAGGGCACGGAGAGGGCGATCGGGTACCTGAAGGAGGCGCTGGCGCGCGACGCGGTGTAAGCTCTCGCGTGGTCGCTGCTGGCTGGTGCGTACACAACTCAGGCGGGTTTTGGCTGGGTCCCGGTAGCGGAGGGGTACGGGCGTGCCAGGGAGGCAGTGGAACGGGCGCTGTGGTTGCATCCCGATCTCGCGGAGGCGCACGGCCGGATGGGCTGGATTCGGATGGTCTACGACTGGGACTTTCGGGGCGCCGAGGCGTCGTATGCCCGGGCGTTGGAACTCCCTCCGGGGAGCGCGCATCAGGGGGCGGGCAACCTGGCGCGGACCCTGGGCCGCCTCGAGCAGTCGATCGAACTCCACCAACGTGCGGCGGAGCAGGATCCCCTGAGCGCGGTAACCTATCAGAGTCTATGGTTCGTATTCCAGGCCGCCGGTCGCTTCGCCGAGGCGGAGGCGGCGTGTCGGAGGACGCTGGAGCTCGCGCCGGAGAGTGCGCGGACGTACGCCTACCTCTCCTTGACGCTGGCCGCGCTGGGCCGGGGAGAGGAGGCATTGGCGGAAGTGTTGCACGAATCGGACGAGGCCTTTCGCCTCTGGGCGCTGGCGATGGTTCATCATGGACTGGGTCACGCGGCGGAGTCCGACGCCGCGCTACAGGAATTGATCGAGACGCAATCGGAGGAGGCGGCCTTCCAGGTCGCCGAGGTGTACGGGGCACGCGGGGAGGTGGACCGGGCGTTCGAGTGGCTCGAGCGCGCCTACGCGCAGCGGGACGGTGGGCTCACCCAGGTGAAGCCCAGCGCCCCACTCCGTTCCCTTCACGGCGATCCGCGCTGGGGCGTGTTCCTGAAGAAGATGGGGCTGGAAGACGAGAGTCATGCCAGACCCCGCTCCGAAAGCGCCTGAACCATTGACCCCGGTGCAACCCGGGACGCGGGCGCAAGCGCCAGAGCGAACCGAGCTCGAGAACGTCAGGATCCCTTCCCCTGTCCGTGGATGTCTCATGGGAAGATAGAAACAGTAATACTGAAACCACCCGCCGCTCGATCGATCCAGGAACAGGGCGCCCCCCAACACCACGCCCGCTGCACCGCCGATCAGAAAGGGAGCGCGTTTCGAATCGGCCAGGATGCAATACACGGCCAACGGGATTGCGACCACGATCGCGGACTGCTTGGTCAGGCACGCGGCTCCCATGAGGAGGCCCGCCACGATGGCGCCTGCCCGTGAAGTCGAAAATCGCTGGGCGTAGACGCTCGCGAGCAACACGAGTGAGTAGAAGGAATCGAGCCGCGCGAGGTCGAACCACCCCCCGACGCGGTCATAGGTCGCCGCGTACAACCCCACGGCCAGCATCCCCGGAAAGGCCGCCCCTGATTCACGCCTGACGATCTGGTAGATGAGCGCGAAGACGCCGACCGACGAGAGAAGGGAGAGCAACCTCAGGGGTAGGAAGCCTGGGCCCAGGATCCTCGCCATAGCGGCGGCTGCTTCGTAATAGAGAGGCGGGTAGAGGAGCGAAATGAATTCCAGGGAAGGCTTCGAAGTCCCGGGTGGAATTCGTCGATTCCAGCCGGCCGAGAGCCTTACCTACCGCGTCGACGAAGTGCGGTCAGGAAGAATGAGGCGGCTGCGATCGTCACGATCACGGGCCCGCTCTCCCGGTGCATTCGCCCCGCGGCATAAGTGCCGAGCAGAGTCGAGAGGACCGCAACCACGACGGCGATTACAAGCATCTCGGTCAGGTTTCGCGCGAGCCGCCGGGCGGTGGTCGCCGGAATGATGACGAGGGATCCCATCAACAGCACGCCGAGGTAACGAAGGCCCAGCGCGACGGTCAAAGAGAACGCAAGGAGGTAGAGCAGATGGAGACGCTTCACGTTGATGCCGCTGGTGACCGCGATCTCCGGTGAGACGAGGGACACGACCAGCCGGTCCCGCCCGGCGATCATGAAGGCGATCACGAGCCCCGAGCCCGCCAGCCCGAGCCAGAGCTCCCATGGAGTGAGCGCTCCGGGAGCCCCGAACAGCGCGTTGACAAGCTCCTCCCCCGTCGTGAGAAGGGCGCCGACGGCCAGCGCCGCGGAGAAGACGACGCCGATCACCGCCTCGGTCGAGATTCCCGTTCGGCGCTCCAGGGCCCAGATGAAGATGCCGCCGCCCAAAAGCGCCACGAGCGCCCCGGCGAGAGGGTGGAGGTGGAGAAGGACCGCCAGGCCGATCCCGGGAAGCGCGACGTGGGACAGGGCATCGCCCGCGAGTGTCATGCGGCGCATGAGCGCGTAGCAGCCCACGAGCCCCGCGGCCGTGGCCGTGACCGCGGACAAGAGAAGCGAGTCAGCCCCCGGGGGCATCATGGACGTGCAAGCCCACGGGTTCTCCGTAGACCTCGGCCAGGATGTCCGCGGTCAAGACCTTCCGCGGAGCGCCGAAGCAGGTGTAATCGCGGCTCAGGCAGAGGACCGAGTCGGCATAGTGATGCACAAACGTGAGATCGTGGGAAATGAGAAGCACGGTAACTCCCTCTTCCTGTTTCAATCGCCGAATCGTCGTGGTCAGCCGTTCCTGACCTGGCTCGTCGACGCCCGCGGTGGGCTCATCGAGCAACAGCACGGTCGGGCTGCCCAGGAGCGCGAAGGCAATGAGGAGGCGCTGGAACTGCCCGCCCGACATCGCTCCGATCGGGGCGTCCAGAACCTCGGGACGGAGCCCCACGCGACCGAGGGTTTCCTTCATCGGAAGGTGGTGCGCCCTTACGAGGCGGGCGCGGGCGGCAAGCAGGTCGCGGCCGCTGATGGGCAGACCGCGCTCGATGTCGAGCTTCTGAGGGACGTAGCCCAGCCTCGTGCCGGGCGCCCAGCGCACGACGCCTTCATGCGGGAGAATCCCCACAAGGACCCGGAACAGCACCGTCTTTCCGGCCCCGTTCGGACCGATGACCGCGAGAGCGGAGCCGGACGGCACAGCAAACGAAAGACCTCGAAGGACTTCATTGCTGCCGAAGCGGACGGTGAGATTCTCGACCTCGAGCGCGTTCACGCCCTGGGCGTCTCGGTCACCGACTCCTCCGTTGCTTGATCACGAGGACACTGCAAGGCGCGTGGGCCACCGCATTGTGGCGGCTTAGCCTCTATCTCCACCGCGAACATGAAAGTTCGCGTTTCCGTGTTTTGGCTCCCCGAACGTAACCCTCTTCGGAAAGATCCGAACAACCCCCGCCTACCACCTCAGAACCCTTCTGACAGCGCGCGTAGAGCGCCGCCCTGCCCGCAAGCGACCGATCACCGCTGTCCACCACTGGCGTCATCACCCTACCGGATTAGGGCGGCCCGTCGCACAGCTGTCTTGCCGCTCTGCGTCACACGAAAGAAATAGATTCCGGACGCAACCCGGTTGCCCGGCGTCATCGACACTCGGAAGACACCCGGTCCTGAACTCCCGTCTAACGGCTCTCGATCTACCACTCGACCTTGCACGTCGAGCAGCTCGATCCACGCCGGCGTAGAACTGGGAAGCTCAACATCGACGACCAAATCCCTGCGAACCGGGTTAGGCGAGGCAAGGCGAACACCTAGCGTGAAGAGGGGGACTTGGACCGACGTCTCACCGTACGAATGTTCTTGTCCACCGGTCCGAATGGTCAATCGGTATGAATATTCGTGCCCGGCCGCGACGCTCGAATCGTCGAAGGTCAGGGAACCCGAGGGGTCTGGATTCATTACTGCCTTCGCGACCCATGGCCCAGCTTCCTCCCTCCGATAGATCGTGACAGAAACATCGCTGGCCGGGGACGCGCGCCAAGTCAGCCGCACCTCATTGGGAGCTGTATGAACTCCCACGAGGAAAATGCCGAAAGATTCGACCCCGCTCCGAGTGAGTTTCTGGGCGAGTACCTCGTTCCAATCACCACCAAAATAACTCTCCCAGGCAATGATCGCTGCATTGCCTGAAGCAGGAATCATCGCTGGCTCCTGCGACTGGAACGCCGAAGAAACCGATATGCCATCCACAGGCCAGCCGACGCCTGGCACTCCAGTGCTGGTTACGTGTTGGGCGATAACGCCAGTCTTGGGTGGAACTCCGAGTGGAGCAGAGTCGTAGAATTCCCACGCCGTGTACGCCCCACCCATTCCGTCCGAAGCACCCACGAGACTCTGCAGGAACTTCTCGCCAGAGGACATGGTGATGCCATCTTGTGGCCATCCTGATGGGACCGTGCCATTGCTCGTTACCTTCAGAGCATGAGTACTGACGATACCCGTCACGAAGTTCACCCACAGCACGATCGAACCGCTGTCCGAAGTGGCCACGCTCGCTAGTGGTTCATTGGCTCCGATTGATGAAACCCGTAAAGCTGTTGATGGCCATCCAGGCGCTGTCGATCCGTCAGGTCTCAATCTGGTCGCAAAAATGCCCACATTCGGGCCCCCACTGAGCGTGGACCAGAAGAGGAACAGCCCACCCGCTCCATCGGGCATTGCGCTGGCGCCGAAGGCGTCGGGCGACGAGATCTGGAATCCGTCTGCGGGCCACCCCGCTGCAGGCTCTCCGTTTCTGTCAATGCGTTGGCAGTAAACGTTTCCGAGATCTCCATCTCCGATGACATACAGACCTCCCGAGTCATCTGAAAGGATGGAGCGCAAGCTTCGTCGCGTGGAGAGGCTCGCGACCGGAATTCCTTGGGACGGCCATCCCGGGGCCAGCGTTCCAGCGCCCGTGACGCGGCTGGCGAAATACCCACCAGGTCCCAAGTAGTCAGGTGGGATCAGCGTGTCCCGCGGCCACGCCACGAAGGCGCCCCCCTCACCGTCCAGGGCTAGCTTGGGTGTTAACTCGGTGCATCCGCCCGGGCAGACCGCGAGGCCGTTTTCCGGCCAGCCTGGTGCAACGATCCCGTCGGCCTCAATACGCTGGACGTA
>Ga0187821_10000199_pt1 | contig 13495 bp, 11 predicted proteins | sample NC_wetland_sal_i_20_FD_132442 | JGI IMG/M metagenome (GOLD analysis project Ga0187821, IMG submission 132442) | Wetland sediment microbial communities from Neuse River Estuary, North Carolina, USA - SourceSoil_1 | ecosystem: Environmental > Aquatic > Freshwater > Wetlands > Sediment | place...
CCGCCAAGATTTTATCGAGAAACGCCATGTCCCGATTCTCTTCCGCCTCGATGTAGCGGTTTCTGAAATCGATGACTTCCTGAGCGGCCTTATCGTTCTTGGCCATTGCCGCCTGGCCGTGAGCGAGCATGGGCATCCCCAAAAATGCCGCCAACGCCGCGATATGAGCAATTTTCATGACTTATCCTCTTTCCTGCGGGCTGTCCGCCGCGGCGGGCCCGCACCCGTCTTCCGCATTTTTTCCATCCTAGCGCGATAGGGCGAGTCTAACTCATTTCAGAAAATTATTAGGCGTTAGAGAAAATATGGTGCCGGAGGAGGGAGTCGAACCCACACGGCCTTGCGACCAACGGATTTTGAGTCCGCCGCGTCTGCCATTCCGCCACTCCGGCGTGTTCTAGATTCTACACGACACGTGGCGCATGCCAAAGCCTTGCTCGGCGGGCAGTCCGTGTCTAAACTGCGAATCAGGCAAGGAACCCGTCTGATCCACGCGACGATCCTTCGAGCAACCCTATGTCCACCGTTCCCAAAGACGCATCGGCTGCGAATACGGAGAGGCCAAGCGGGGGTGTTTCGAGTGTTAGAGCGCCCGGTCCTCCCTCGCACTGGCGGCTCGGTTTCTGGAGCCTGATCGCTACGCAATTTCAGGGCGCGTTCAACGACAATGGACTGAAGTTCCTGGTTTTCTACCTGATCGTCGAGCGTAATTTCGCCCCGGTTGTGCGTGATCGCTTCATTCTGCTCGTCGGCGCCCTCTTCGCAATTCCCTTCATTTTGTTTTCGCTCGCGGGCGGATATTTTGCCGATCGCTACAGCAAGCGCACCGTCACGATTGGCACAAAACTATTTGAGATTGGCGTGGGACTTTTCGCTATCGGTGCGCTCGCTGCCGGAAATCTGACGATGGAGGCCGCCGCTGTTTTTCTGATTAGCACGCAGGGGGCGCTATTTGGCCCGTCGAAGTATGGCCTCTTGCCTGAGCTGCTCCCGGAAAACAAACTCTCGTGGGGAAACGGCGTGATTGAACTCGGCACCTTTCTCGCATCGATCACCGCCGTGATGTTCGCCGGTTTTCTAGCCGACGCGTTTCGAGGCCGCCACATTTGGTCCGGCGTCACTTTTCTTGGCCTCACGATGTTCGGCTTGTTCACAAGCCTGGGTATTTCGCGCGTGCCTGCCGCCGACCCTGCCCGTAGATTTCGAGCCAATCCGTTCGCCGACCTTGGAGGACAACTGCGCATCATCGCTGCGGATCGCGTTCTTGGCTGGGCTGTGGTGGGAAACACTTATCTGTGGTTTCTGGCAGCCCTGTTGCAATTTGTGATCGTCGTGTACGGACACGACGTGTTGCGCGTGGATGAAACGCAGATCAGCTATTTACAGGCCGCGGTGGGAATCGGCATCGGAATAGGCAGCCTGGCCGCGGGATACCTATCGCGAGGAAAAATTGAATACCGCCTGGTTCCTCTTGGCGGGATCGGAATGACGATTTTTGGATTTCTGGTTTCGCGGCACGGCCTAGGCGTTTGGCCGGTGCGAGTAGATCTTTGTCTGCTCGGATTTTTCGGCGGCTTCTACGCTGTTCCTCTCAATGCGCTCATCCAGCACCGGCCAAAGCGGGAGGAGAAGGGCGGGGTCATCGCCGCTGCGAATCTGCTCTCCTTCATCGGTGTATTCCTCGCCGCGGGTCTTTATTTTGCGCTTTCCTCGGCCGCCCATCTCCCTCCCGGCCGGATTTTTCTCGCCGGGGCAATCATGACGCTCGCCGCCACGTTTTACGCGATCTTCCTGATGCCCGATTCCCGATAGCAGCGCAAAAAATCCCCGGGTCTGAAGACCCGGGCTACAGCACTCGCTTGGCGAATGGAAACTGCTGTAGCCCGCCTCTTCAGAGGCGGGGTTTTCTTCCAGTCGCGACAAATCTCCGCTAAAACACCGAGAATTTCACGTGCAGGAATTTCTTCGGGTCCTTGCGAAAATCTCCGACGAGCAGCCGCATGTCTCCGGCGAGGCCGGTGAAGTTGTCGTAAAATTTCGGATCGTCAAAAAATTTTCCGATCGTAGCCTCATTGGAGTTGAGTTTTGCCGTCGCGCTCGCCAGATTTTCGCCGGCCTGCCTGTATTGCATGAACAAGGAGTCATCTGTAGCGAGCTTGCCGAGCGTGCCTTTGCCGCCGCGCACATCCGCAAAAAACGCGTTGCTGTTGTCGATCAGTTTCTTCGCGCTTTCGTGGATACTCGTGTCGTAGACGAGCTTGCCGAGCGTGCCCTGCTGGTTCTGTACGGCTTCGAGGACGCTGTCGACGCGGCCGGCGACCGAGTCCACACGATTATACATTTCGTCGCTGGTGACGAGTTTTCCCAACGTCCCCTTTCCAGCTTGAACGTCGGCCATCATGTGGTCGACGTTTTCGAGCGTACTATTGAGATGATTGTATGCGGTCTGATCCACCATGAACTTGCCTAGAGAACCGCGGCCATTGCGCACATCCGTCAGGACGGCGCTGGCTTGTTTCGTGATGGAGCTGAGGCTGTCCATCAGGTCGGCGCTGCGCTCGACCACTTCCTTCAGTGCCGTCTCTTCCCGCCCGGGGATTTCTTCTTCGTTCTGCAGGACGCGCCCGACATATCCGCGGTCAATGCCCACATACCGGTTACCGAGGAGTCCTTCGGTAATGAGTCTGGCTGAAGAGTCCGAGCGGATGTAGGTTTGATAGCTCTTGTCCACGCGCAAATCAACTTCAATGTTCCGTTCCTTCGATAGCGGCACGCCCGGCTTCGGGACGGCGATTCCAATCTTTTCCACGTTGCCGACGTCAACCCCGTCCACGCGGACGGGCGCGCCGACGGTCAGTCCATCCACCTCGGGCAGGTACGCGCGGAGCCGGTATTTCGGCCCAAACCCGCTGCCGCCGGTCACATAGAAAATGACCACGGCCAGCAAAACGGCTCCCGCCAGAACAAACAATCCAACTCGGAGTTCGGTCCACGTCAATTGTTTGTGTTGCGCCATCGCTGCTCCTCCTCATCGAATTCCCGTGCTGTGCCATCCAAGTTACAACAAAAACCGCCGTAAATACGCATCGCGAGTTTCCGCGAGTTCCGGCGGGCTCCCCTCGAAATAAACTTTTCCCTCGCGAAGCACGACGAAAGTTGTGGCCGCGCCAGAGGAGCGCGTGGCTCCATTGTGCGCGACGGGCACAACGCGCCCGGACTGTCCGTCATACCGGTAACTCGCCAGGCCGAAGGCGTCCTGCAAGCGGTGCGTGGCCAGCATGGAGGTCACGCCTTGTGTGTCGCGCAGGCGCAGAATCAGCGTGATAATCGTTTGCGAAGTCACCGGATCGAGACCCGCCGTCGGAGAATCGTAAAGAACCACAAGAGGCTGCGTCACCAGAGCGCGTGCGATCGAGACGCGCCGCCGCATGCCGCCCGAAAGTTCGGAAGGGAATTTGTCCAGGCTGTCTTCCATTTCCACGAATCGCAGGGATTCGCGAACGCGTGGCTCGATGTCTTCCTCTTTCACATGTTCTTCCCTCAGGCCGTACGCCACATTGTCCGCGACCGTGAGAGAGTCAAACAGCGCGCCCTCCTGAAACACGAATCCCACGTTTCTTCGGAATGCGAGCAATTGTTTTTCCGACATGTGCCCAAGATGGTGGCCCAGCATTTGCACCGTTCCCGAATCCGGCTGAATCAAGCCCGCGGCCAATTTCAGGATCAGCGTTTTCCCTGATCCGCTTTCTCCGATCAGAATTTTAGTTTCCCGCGGGGCGACGGAAAAGGAAAGGTCATCCAGCACGTTGCCTTTGTCGAAACCAATGCTGACATTTTCGAGGGACAGGACAGGTTGGCTGGATGCGGTAGCGCTCATTCTGAAAGGATGCGTCCACGCCGTCGTGGAACCGGCGGCGCATTCATCCCAGTGATTATAGATGGAAATGTCCACCCTGCGTGTACGATTGCTACTTTGGTTAGAAGAGGTGCCCGGCCAGGTACAGCATCAACTTCGTCAGGAAGAAGTTGCTGACCAGAATGATCACGGAAGCGGTAACCACCGCTTGCGTGGTCGCTCGCCCGACGCCTTGCGTTCCGCCCTTCACATTCAATCCCTGGTAGCACCCTACCGTCGCGATGATGAAACCGAAGACGATCGGCTTGGTCAGTCCCTGCATCAGGTCGGAAAACTCCAGAATATCGATCGCGCGAGTCCAGAAGGTCACCGCGCCCAGCCGAAGCGTGAAAAAGGAGACGAGGTATCCGCCGATCAGTCCCAGAAAATCCGCCATCGCCGTTAGTAGCGGCAACATCAGAACGGTCGCCACCACGCGCGGGGTCACGAGTTTGCGGACCGGGTCAGTCCCCATCGCCCGCATCGCATCGACTTGCTCGGTCACGATCATCGATCCCAATTCGGATGCCATCCCCGAAGAGTTGCGCCCAGCCACCAGCAATCCCGTAATTGACGGTCCCAATTCGCGGACCAGAGCGAGCGAAACCACGTCCGCCGTGAGCACCGTCTGTCCAAACCTCTCGAATTGCGCGGCGGTTTGCAGAACCATAACCGCGCCAATGAAAAAGCCCGTCAACAACACGATGGGCAGCGATCCAACGCCGATGATGTCCATCTGGTCCAAAACATCGGAAACGTAGTAGGGGGGACTGAAAAGGGCAGTGATCGAGCGAGCCGACAGCACCGAGTATTCCTGCACGTGCAGGACCCACCTCTTCGCTCCATCGGAAAGAGCCCCAGTCACCGAAAACGAATTGGGCTCAAGAAGCTTGGGGTCGGTGGTCGCCATCGTTCGCCGTCGGGTGTCCCTCGAGCGCGGGTGAGTTCCGAAACAGCGTACTGGTCGCCGCAAGGGACGTCAAGCATCGTCAGTGAATCGCTGGGTACAATTTGCTTTAGTGGCGCGGGCTTCAGCCTGCGGGGTTTTATCCTTGCAAAGACGAACTCCCCGCAGGCTGAAGCCCGCGCCACGGGGGACCTTTCAATACTTTACGCGCCGTGCAGGGTCCGTTAGAATGTCGAGCCTTCCATGATTCGCTTCGTCACTGCGGGGGAATCGCACGGCCAGGCGCTGATTGCGTGGATCAGCGGCGTGCCCGCGGGTGTGCCCATTGATTTCGAGTTCGTGCAGCGGGAATTGCACCGGCGGCAGCTGGGCTATGGCCGCGGCGGGCGCCAGAAAATCGAAAAAGACCGCGTCGAATTCCTGGCCGGTGTGCGGCACGGGCAAACCATCGGTGCGCCCATCGCCCTGCGGATCGAAAATCGCGACTGGGCCAACTGGGAAAAAGCTCTCTCCGTTGAAGAGCTTCCCAATTCCGAGAGCGCCGAGCGCCGTTTGACCGCGCCGCGCCCGGGCCACGCCGACCTGGCCGGGTCCATGAAATTCAATCTTCATGATGCGCGGTACATCCTGGAGCGCGCCTCGGCGCGGGAGACCGCCGCGCGCGTGGCGGCGGGCACGATCGCCAAGCTTCTGCTCCGCCAGTTTCAATGCGAAGTGCTGAGCCATGTAATCGCCGTCGGCAAAGCGCGTCTGCCGCGCGCTGCGGGTTGGAACGAGATTCAGGTGGTCTGCGAAAATCTGGATTCCCCCTTGCGCTGCATTGACGCCGAGACGGAAGCCCAAATGAAGAATGAAGTCGACGTCGTGCACCGCGCCGGAAACACGGTTGGAGGCATTTTCGAAGTTGTGGCGCACAACGTCGTCACCGGCCTCGGCTCTCACGCGCAGTGGGACGAAAAACTTGATGGACGGCTGGCCCAGGCGGTGATGTCGATCCAGGCCGTGAAAGGCGTGGAGATCGGCGCGGGAATCGCGGCGGCCACTTCCTACGGCTCCGAAGTCATGGACGAGATCGGATACGACGCGGCCGCCAAAAAATTCACGCGTCCGTCGAACCGTGCGGGCGGGCTCGAGGGAGGCATCACCAACGGCCAAGACGTCATCGTGCGCGGATACCTGAAGCCAATCTCCACGCTTCGCAGCCCGCTCGGCACGGTCGACATGGTGACGAAGCAGCCCATTTCCGCCGCCTACGAGCGCTCCGACGTGTGCGTCGTCCCTGCCGGCGGAGTTGCTGGCGAAGCAATGGTTTCGCTGGTCCTCGCGCAAGCGATGGTAGAAAAATTCGGTGGCGACTCGCTGGGTGAAATGCGCCGCAATTTCGACGGATATCTTCAGCAACTGAAGGAATTTTGAAGCCACGGATGCACACGGATGAACACGGATTCAAAACCGATTATTTCTTCAATCCTGATGGAAGGCAAGCTTACTGAAAAAATTTTCGGCGCCGCCTTCAAAGTGCAGAATACGCTTGGCGCTGGGTTCCTGGAAAAAGTATATGAGAATGCCCTCTCGATAGAGCTTCGGAAGTGTGGCCTCACCGTTGAGAGCCAAAAGACCTTTCCGGTTCAGTATGAAGGAACCGTAGTGGGCAACTACCAAGCGGATTTGGTTGTGTCTACGAAGGTAGTCGTTGAATGTAAAGCCGTTTGCAATTTAGATTCCGTCCATGAGGCGCAATTGATGAACTATCTGAAAGCGAGCGGACTCCGAGTCGGACTTCTAATTAATTTTGCCCGCTCAAAGCTTCAATATCGGAGATTGGTAGTATGAACCAAGCACGCGAAGCAATCTTTCCGTCTACGAGCCGGACGTTGGTTAGCATTCCAAGAAATTGGTTTTTCTTTTCCCTAATCCGTGTTCATCCGTGTGCATCCGTGGTTCCAAAGAACTGGGTGAATTGCTGAGATGATCTATCCGATTACAAAATACGGCGCCGCTGTGCTGGAATCGTCGACAAAACCAGTGGAGAAGTTCGACGACGAGCTTGCCAAGCTTTGCGAGGACATGTTCGAGTCCATGTATGTGGCCCAGGGCGTGGGTCTCGCCGCTACGCAAATCGGGCTGTCGATGCGGCTTGCCGTGATTGACGTCAGCCTTGGAAAAAATCCCGAGGCCAGGCTGGTGCTTGCTAATCCCGAAATCATCCATGTGGAGGGAGACCAGCGCGAAGAGGAAGGTTGCCTCTCGCTGCCCGGATTCCGCGGAAATGTGCTGCGCCCGGCCTATGTGACTGTGCGCGCGCAAAATGTGAAAGGCGAAGTCTTCGAAATGCGCGGAGAGGGGCTGCTGGCCCGCGCCTTTTGCCACGAGATCGACCATCTCGACGGCATCCTTTTTCTCCAGCACCTCAGCATGCTCAAGAGAGACTTGATCAAGCGCCGGATCCGCAAATTGCGGAAGACCGGCGAATGGTAGTTCCCTTTCACCCCGATGGCTGCCCTGCGCATCGTTTTTTGTGGCACGCCGGAATTTGCAGTGCCCTCCCTCCGGCGGCTCGCGGAGCGCCCGGAATTTTCGGTGGAAGCCGTCATCACGCAACCCGACCGGCCGCGCGGCCGCGGCCAGCACGTCAGCAGCTCGCCCATAAAAGAAGCAGCCCTCGAAATTGGTTTGCACGTCTATCAACCCGAAACAATCAAATCTGAATCCGCGCAGGAGTTTTTGAAACGTGTCGCGCCTGATGCTGTCGTCATCATCGCGTACGGACAAATTATTCCCGCCCGGCTTTTGACAATTCCCCGCCTCGGGTGGCTCAATTTGCACGCGTCCTTGCTGCCCCAATATCGCGGCGCCGCGCCGATCCACTGGGCCATTGCGGACGGCGAAACCATCACCGGACTCACCACCATGCAAATCGATGCCGGGATGGATACAGGCCCAACGCTCTTGCGACGCGAGGTCGAGATCGGACCGGACGAGACTGCGCCGGAACTTGCGGCACGCATGAGCGCCATCGGCGCGGAGCTTATCGCCGAGTCGCTTCTGCGATTCGATCGCGGAGAAATTTCACCTGCTCCACAGGAAAATAAAAACGCATCCTACGCGCCGATCCTCAAAAAGGAAGATGGGAGAATTGACTGGGCGCGACCCGCGCAACAAATTTACAACCGCATGCGCGGTTTCGCTCCCTGGCCCGGCTCGTACACCGCGTTTCGAGGGCAAACCTGCCAGCTCTGGGGCCGCCCCGAAACGAGCGGCGCGGCAGGTGCGCACATCGCGCCAGGAGAGATTGTTCCCTCGACAAAGGAAGTTTATATTGTGTGCGGCGAAGGGACCTGCCTGCGCCTCGAATCCATACAAGTTGAGGGGCGCAAGAAAATCTCCGCGCGCGAATTCGCCAACGGCGCGCGCATGGGCCTTGCTGAACGGTTTTTTTAGAACTGAATCGAGCGCGACGCAATTCAGGGAGGTTCCATGATCAGGCCCCAGAGAGCGCTTTTCTTGCTTGCTGTGATACTGGCAGCGGCGGATGCCGCGTCTCCTCAGCAGTCTCGCTTTCACCTCCAGGAAGCGACGATCGACGATCTCCATCGGGCCATCCGAAATGGCCAGGTCACCTGCCGGGGAGTAGTCCAGCTCTATATCAATCGAGCCAAAGCGTATAACGGGGTCAGCGACGTTTTGGTCACCAAAGACGGCGCGTCGATCCCGCCGGCGCCCGGCGTAGTTCGCGCGGGCTCGCCGCTGAAATTCCCTACGCAGACAGTAGCCATTTCCTCGCTGCTGCCCAATTTCGATCAGTATGCCGGACCACCGATTGAGTTTGGCAGGATGGAGCCAACCGCGTCCGATCCGACCGTGCAGCAACAGTACGGCATGACCATCGGGATTCCCAACGCCGGTCAGCTGAACGCGCTCGGCACGCTCAATATCCGCGGCGAGCGCTCGGTAACGTGCAAGGGCGACCGCGATCGGCGTCCGTCCGATGGGCCACTGCCACCCGGCTCGCCGGCGGTTTGCGAAGAATTCCGCATGCAACCGGATGCGCTCGAACGCGCGTCGCAACTCGATGCGCAATACGGCAGGAATCCCGATCTGGCGAAACTGCCCATGTACTGCGTCGTTTTTTCGTTCAAGGACTCGTACGATGCCAAAGACATGCGCAGCACGGGAGGCGCCGATGCCAGCTACGATATCGATTTCCCGGCTCGGGACCAGACGCTTGTGGCGCAACTTCGGGAAAAAGGCGCGATTATTTACGCCAAAACGGCCAACACGGAGTACAACGGCCGTCCGGTTCCCGCCATTCGCGGCGGCGAAGGCGGGGAGCGAGGCGCGAACAGGCCCGTAAAAGTGTTCGTCTCGACCCAAGGTTACCAGCGCAGCAGTTGGGCCGGAAATCCCAGCGACGTTTATGACACCACGCGTGCCGCCTCACTGGGTTCGAGTTCTGGTTCGGGCGTCTCCGTAAGCGCAAACCTGGCGACGTGCAGCCTTTGTGAAGAGACCAGCATGTCCTGCCGAGGTCCCTCCAATCACAACGCGGTGGCGCTGATTCTTCCTCACAAGTCGCTCATTTCCTTTCTCGGCGGCTCGATCGGTGCGGACATCTACCTGGATCGCGCAGGCATCATGTGCCGCACTGTGAAAGACGCAGCAAAAGTATTGGACGCGCTCAAGGATCAGGCCAACGGATACTACGATCCGCGCGACATCTTCACCACGGTTCCGAGATCGAGTGTCCTGGATAAGCCCTATGCCGCCAGCGCGGTTTCACCGGGCGCACGTGGCTCGCTGCGCGGAATGCGCATCGGGATCGTCCGTGAATCGATGCTGACTTTCCCGGGGATCAAGGCTGACGAGCCGATTTCCCAAGCTGCGGCCAAGGAAATCAAAGCCATCTTGGGCGACTACCTGGGAGCAACTCTGGTCGAGTCCGTCGATCCTCTCTGGCCGGAAGATCCCGGCATGAAAAAATTGAACCCGTCCTATACCCAGGCTCTGGCGCAGCTTGTCCCTGTATTTTTCCCCGATATTCTTTATCGCCTCACTCGCGACGGCCAGCCTCAATTCCCCGAGTTCGCCGCGAAGATCAAGCCGACGGAGTTCGCGCCGGGGAAGACGCTCGGATCCGGAACGATGAAACCGATTGATTACTTCCTCGATTTGGCGGAAGGACGGGTGCCCATCCCGAAAAACTTGAACATTCGCGCGATCGAAGAGGAGATTGAACCCAACGCCTTCACATTCCACTTCAACCAATACGCCTCGCGGCGGGCGGCCGATTGGAAAGAACGCGGGTTCACTGAAACCTTGATCGATTTCCCCACACTCAATGCGCGGTCGAAGTTCTGGGGCGACGATCAGCGGGCGGCATTCAAGAATTGGGAAGAGATGCAGGACATGCGCAATGCGCTCGGGGATCGGCAGGGGATCGACGAGCACATTATGATGCGCGAGCTATTGCGGCGCGTGGAGATGAAAGTAATTTATGAGAACCACCTCGACGCAGTGGTGCGTGTCCACTATTCACTTCCGCCCGGGAAGATCGGCTTGGCGGGTCAGCCGGAGCCTCCCAATGATATTCGCGGTGAGCTCCGCATGGGGCCCTTCGCCGGTGTCACCGAAGTCCTTATCCCTGCCGGGTATGTGCGAACGGTCTACGACCCCGTTTTCGTATTGAGCGCCGATAAGAAACGATATATTCCGACGAGCAACAACACGCCTGCAACTCTGCCGCCGCCCGGTCTGCCCTTTTCCCTTGTCTTTCGGGCAGAGCCCGGAAAGGAGGACACAATCTTGAAAGTAGCTTCGGCCTATGAAGCGGCTTCTAAACGCCGTATCCCCCCATCCGAGTTTGGACCTGTACCAGGCGAACCATAAGAGTTCACCTAAGTTCATCGCAATCAGGATGGCGGCTGATTGAGGGAATCCGCATCACGTTCTGTAAGCAAGAATCTGCCCTGGCCGCTCTCGCTAAAGTACTGTCAAATCTTCGTGCCTGACCGCATTTGTAACCTGCAGTAGTGGCGACTTTGCCTCGCACATCGAAATTTCCCTTCCTCGGCATAGTGTGGTTCCATGTTTACTCATGCCAATTTCGCAAGCACGAACGATTGCCTTCGATGTGTTGCTGCGCGTCGCGAAACAAAACGCGTACGCGGATGACGTGCTTCGCGCCGAGCTGGATGCGACGGTGAAGACCGAGGATGCCGGCCTGGCCACGGAACTTGCGCTCGGCGTCTTGCGCTGGCAGAGACTCCTCGATTTCGTCGTTGACCGCTATTTGAAAAAGCCGGCGAACACGGCAGACGTCGAGGTTCGCATCGCCCTCCGAATGGGTGTCTATCAACTTCTGTTTCTCGACCGCGTCCCAGCGCGCGCCGCTGTGCACGAATCAGTGGAACTGGTCAAGCGGGCTCGGAAACGTTCCGCGGCGACTCTAGTGAATGCGATCCTGCGCAAGGCCGCCAAGGAACCATTTCCCGGACATTCACCAGCCGAAACCGTCGCAACACTTATACCCGCCGATCGCCCACTTGCAGACCGGCTTGGGATTCAATATTCGCATCCCACTTGGATTGTCGAACGCTGGCTTCGAATCTATGGTGAGGAGCGGACGAGCAGCCTGCTCCAGGCAAACAATCGCCTCCCCGTTCTTTCAGGCTACCTGCTCGACCCTCAACGTCGCGAAGATGCGACTCTGTCGCTTCAACGGGCAGGATGCCACATCCAGCAGGGACAATTGCTGCGTGACTCGTGGGTATTGGAGGGAGGAAACCCCGCGGCGAGCGAGGCCGTGCGCTGGGGGTGGTTAGCGATCCAGGATGAGGCTTCTCAGGCCGTGGCGGTCCTTGTGGCGGCCGATCCCGGCAATTCTGTACTCGACCTATGCGCTGCGCCCGGCGGCAAGACACTGCTCCTGGCGCGCGCGGTCGGAGCGCAAGGCCATATAGTCGCCGCGGATCTCCACGCGAATCGCGTCCGCGCCATGCAGGAGCGGTTCGAACTCGCCGGCGTTCGAAACGTGGAGACTCTCGTCCTGGACGGATCGCAGCCGCTTCCGTTCGAACGCGCGTTCGATCGCATTCTGGTCGATGTTCCCTGCTCCGGCACGGGCACGCTCGCACGGCACCCGGAAATTCGGTGGAAGCTCCGCGCCGAAGACCTGGAAGATTTGCATAACCGTCAGGCACTTTTGCTCCGAAATGCGCTCCCGCATTTGGCGCCGCGCGGGCGGCTGGTGTATTCCACCTGTTCGCTCGAGCCGGAGGAAAACGAATTCGTCGTCCGCGAAGTGTTAGGAGCTTTGGGGGACTCGTTCCGAGTCACCGATCCGCGGAGCGCCATTGGAAGTGTTTTGCGGCAGTCCGTGCGCGCGGAGAGCGTTGTCCGCGCGGATGGCTTCTTCCAGACCTTTCCTCCTGAACATGGAACAGATGGATTTTTTGCCGCTGTGATTGAAAGACCAAAACCGAAGGCTTAACACAGATCTCACAGAAAAAACCGGAGAATTCCCGGCACGTATGAAATTTTCCGTAGAATTTTTCTCCTCAACTCTGCGCCCTCTGTGTTCTCTGTGGTGAATGGCCTTTTCTTTCGTCGCGCTGGAAGGCGCCGACCGAGCATGTTAAATTGAAACCGGAGAATTGATGAGTCTTCGCGAGCGCATCGAATGGGTGTTTCGCATGGGCCTGCTGGTTTTCATCCTGGCAGCGACGGCGTTCCTGAGCGCCGTGACGGCGATGCGTTTTGCAATTCAGGGCCGCGAAGTGAGCATGCCCAATCTTGTGGGCAAGAGTTCAGCCGATGCGCAAGCCATCCTGCAGGGGCGCGGCCTGCAATTAAAAGTGGTCGACCGGGTCTACAGCGATCTGCCGGCCAATGCCGTGGCGCGGCAAAGTCCTCCGGAAGGTGAGCGCATGAAGGTTGCGCAAAACGCGCATGTCGTCCTCAGCCTGGGCCCCCAAAATGTGGCCACTCCCTCTCTGGTGGGAGAGTCTCTTCGTGTAGCTCGCATCCAATTGCCGCAGGTGGGTCTGCAACTGGGCGAAGTGACTGCGTTTGTGGCTCCGGCCGCCCTGTCCGACACCGTCTTGCAGCAGACCCCTCTCCCTGGAATAAAGGCGCCCAGCCCTCGAGTCGATTTGCTCGTCGCGCAAGCGGAGCCGCCGGCTTCGTACGTCATGCCTTGGCTGGTGGGCATGTCCCTGCCGGACGCGGATCGCCTGCTCACTTCTTCCGGGCTCAAGCTGGCAAAAACGACATACACTTCCTCCCCGCAGTGGCCGAAGGGCGCGATAACGGAGCAATCGCCTGGTCCGGGTACCAAGGTTACGAGCGAATCAGCCATCGAGATGGTCGTGGCGCAGTAGAAATAGCGGATGTTGGCCCGTATGATTTTCACTGCTGAGCGCACGGTGCAAGCAAAAGCGCCATTCTGGTAAGATGTCCCCGGAGAAATCGTGAATTATCCCGTTGAAATCGCTCCGTCCATCCTAGCTGCGGACTTCTCCTGCCTGGGAGATGGAATCCGCGCGGTGGAACGCGGCGGCGCGGCGATGCTCCATGTGGACGTAATGGACGGGCATTTCGTGCCCAACATCTCTATCGGCGCCCCCGTCGTAACTTCCTTGCGCAAGGCAACCCGGCTACCCCTGGACGTGCATCTGATGATCGAGAACCCGGAG
>Ga0187821_10000200_pt1 | contig 13477 bp, 12 predicted proteins | sample NC_wetland_sal_i_20_FD_132442 | JGI IMG/M metagenome (GOLD analysis project Ga0187821, IMG submission 132442) | Wetland sediment microbial communities from Neuse River Estuary, North Carolina, USA - SourceSoil_1 | ecosystem: Environmental > Aquatic > Freshwater > Wetlands > Sediment | place...
ACCATGGTGTCCACGCGGCTCACAAAGAAGGACGCCACCGAGGCCACTTTAGCCGGATTCTGATTGCGCCGTAACCCGCGCTGGTAGGCGGCCGCCACCGCTTCGTAGTGCCCCAGCGAGAACATCAGCGTGATGTTGACATTAATGCCTTCGGCAATCAGCGCCTCAATGGCGGGAATGCCCTCCGGTGTGGCCGGCACCTTGATCATCACGTTGGGCCGGACCACAGCCCGCCACAGGCGTTGCCCCTCGCTGACCGTAGCCGCGGTGTCGTGCGCCATGGAAGCTGGCACTTCCATGCTTACAAAACCGTCGCCGCCCTGGGTTTGGTCGTACACCGGCCGCAGAATGTCGGCCGCCATCTGAATATCCTCGATCTCCAGGTGGTCGAAGAGCTTCTCCGGTGTGGCGTGAGGATCCTTGGCCAGCAGCGAGCGCAGCGTCTCGTCGTAATCGGAGCTGCCGGCAATGGCCTTGTCGAATATGGTGGGATTGCTGGTCACGCCTCGCAACCCATCTTCGTCGCGCAGCCGCTTCAGGCCGCCGCCGGTCAGCAGATCGCGCCGGATGTAATCCAGCCACACCGATTGTCCTTGCTCCTGGAGCTGCTTAAGCGGATTCATTTCGCTCTCCCTCTTCTCTGGACTGACGGCCAACATCAGCGTTCAGCAATCAGCACTCAGCATTCCGCCGGTGAACATGAGTGCCAGCACCGACGATGAACTGCAGAGTTCTCAGACTTGGTTTTCACAGTACTCATCACAAAGGCTTAGTGGCTGAATGCTGACCGCTGAGTGCTGACTGCTATCGTTTCTTCACCAGCTTCCGCGCGTGCTCCACCACGTTGGGCACATTGAAGCCCAGCTTCTCCATGGCCACATTGCCGGGAGCGGAGGCGCCGAAGCGGTCAATCCCGATCACGCCGCCGCTATCACCCACGTACCTGCACCACCCCAGGGTCGCGCCCGCCTCAATCGCCAGCTTGGGCACGTCCTTGGGCAGTACCTGCTGACGGTAGTCCGCCGGCTGCTCGTCAAACAATTCCCAGCAAGGCATGGAAACCACGCGGGCCGCGATTGTCTCCTTGCCCAGTTCCTCGCGCGCCCCCAGCGCCAATTGCACCTCGGAACCGGTGGCGATGAGCACAATCTGCGGCTTGCCCCCCTCGGCCTCGGCCAGCACATAGCCGCCCTTAGCCACTCCCTGCCGAATGGGATAGCGCTGAGCATCGAGCACCGGCAGCTTCTGCCGGGTCAGGGCCATGCACATGGGCTTCTGACGCTGAATGGCGATGCGCCAGGCCTCGGCCGTCTCATTGGCGTCTGCCGGCCGCATCACCGTCATGTTGGGCATGGCGCGCAGGCTCATCAAGTGTTCGATAGCCTGGTGAGTCGGGCCATCCTCGCCCAAACCGATGCTGTCGTGAGTAAACACGAACAGCGAGTGCGTATTCATCAGCGCCGCCAGGCGAATGGAGGCGCGCATGTAATCGGAAAAAATCAGGAAGGTTGACCCGTAAGGAATAATGCCGCCATGCAGCGCCATGCCGTTCACCACGGCGCCCATGCCGTGCTCGCGCACCCCAAAATGGATGTTGCGTCCGCAATCGCTGCCCATGCCCATGTCGCCGTAGGCAGTAAGGGTGGTCTTGGTCGAAGGCGCCAGGTCGGCGGAACCGCCCACCAGCGACTGCACCCGCCCGGCGAGCGCATTCATCGCCTTAGCGGAAGCGTCGCGCGTGGCCATTCCCTTGGGGTCGGCCGGAAACACCGGCGCGTCCGCGTCCCATCCTGGCGGCAGCTTGCCGGAGATCATCTGCTGCAAATCTTGCGCCAGCTTGGGAAAACGGCTGCGGTATTCTTCCAGGCGCTCTTTCCACTCTGCTTCCAGTTCCTCGCCGCGCCCTCCAGCTTCGCGGAAGTGAGCCAGCGCGGCCTCGGGAATGTAGAAGTCCGGCTGCAGCGGCCAGCCCAGCTTTTCTTTTGTAGCTTTGACGTTTTCCGGCCCCAGCGCCTCGCCGTGGACGGCGGCCGTGTCCTGCAGCGGGCTGCCGTAGCCGATGTGGTTGCGCACCGAAATGAGCGACGGCTGGTCTTCATGCGCCTGGGCCAGGCGAATGGCAGCTTCCACCGCGTCCAGGTCATTTCCATCGGGCACCGTCTGCACGTGCCAGTGATAGGCGCGGAAGCGCTCAACTACATCCTCGGTGAACGCCAGGTCGGTGGAGCCTTCAATGGAGATGTGATTGTTGTCGTAGAGGTAAATCAGCTTGCCCAGCTTGAGCGTGCCCGCCAGCGAAGCCGCTTCCGCGGAGATGCCTTCCATCAGGTCGCCATCCGAAACGATGGCATAGGTGTAGTGGTCCACCACGCCCAGTTCTTCCTTGTTGAAGCAGCCGGCCAGGTGCGCTTCCGCCAGCGCCATGCCCACGCCCATGCCGAACCCCTGTCCCAGTGGGCCGGTGGTGGCCTCGATGCCGCGGTCCAGGTTGTACTCGGGATGCCCGGGCGTCTCGCTGCCCCACTGGCGGAAATGCTTTAACTCCTCCAGCGGCATGTTGTAGCCATACAGGTGCAGCAAGGCATAAAGCAGGGCGCTGCCGTGCCCGGCGGAGAGGATGAAGCGGTCGCGGTTGAACCAGCGCGGGTTACGGGGACTGTGGCGCAAAAAGCGGTCCCAAAGCACATAAGCCATGGGCGCGGCGCCCAGCGGCAATCCGGGATGGCCGGAGTGCGCCTTCTCCACCTGGTCCACCGCCAGCATGCGGATGGTGTTCACGCACAGCCGATCCAGTTCGCTGCCCTTGGGCTGGCCCTGGGAAATAGCGCCTTCGTGCTCAGTAGCCGGCAAATTCTTCAGTCCGGATGTCATCCTCATCCACCTTTGTGTCGAGCAGGGTTTTGCGCATGGCGGCAACCATGGCGGGAGGTCCCGCCAAATAATAAATGGGTCCGTTCAAATTGTTCAGGTATTTGACGAGCATGGTGCGGTCAATGAAGCCGCGCTCGCCCTCCCACGGCCTTTTGGATCTTTCCATCTCGGTCATGGTGGGTATGAAATGGTAGTTGGGGTTTTCTTTTTCCAGGCGGCGCAGAAAATCGAGAAAGGGGGCGTCGTCCGGCCGGTGATTGGAAAAGAAAAGATAGAGCTGATGGGGCAGGCGGTCGTGCGCGGCCTGGGCGACTATGCTCATAAAAGGAGTGATGCCGATGCCGCCGGCCAGGAACGCCGCCGGCTTCTTGGCATTCTTGTGCAGGGTGAAGGAGCCCATGGGGCCGTCAATCTTCAGTTCCGTTCCCAGCGGAACCGATTTCAGGCTGCGCTTAAAAGCGCTATCGCGCATACGGGTGGCGAACACCAGCTCGTTTTCAAAGGGCGGGCTGGCGATGGAGAAGGTTCGGATATTGCCCTCGTCATCGGTCTCCGGCGGGTTGAGCATGGTCATATCCACCGACTGGCCGCCCTGGAAATCGAAGCCCGCCGGCTTCTCGAAGTGAAAGGCCATGGTGCCCTCGGCAACCTGCTCGCGTGATTTGAGCTTGCTCTGGTACACAGGCATGATGTTGCTCCTTGCACCCGTGCTGCAGCCAGTTCAGGCGCCGGCAATTTCTGCCCCAACCTTGTTTTGATTAGGCTGGCCCGGTCGCGGTTACATTTTGCGCGCTGCCCGCGGCGAACTCACAATTCCATCACTGCCTGCGTTCTGCGGCGGAGAATCGCAAAACTTCTATGATACATCCCAAGGCCGCGCCGCACTATGGCCCCCGCCTACCTATCGTGTTACGATACGACTGGCCCGGGGGCCTGACTCAGCCGCCGTTGCCGGGTCTCGCCGCAAGCATTCCGACCGAGCCATTCCGTATTAGAGGATGCGGAGGAGGCGTAACATGATTCAGCTCAAGCGCGTTTATGATGCCGCCGCCAGGAATGACGGTGCCCGCTACCTGGTGGAGCGCCTGTGGCCGCGGGGCGTGAAAAAAGAGTCGCTGCGGGTGGAAGCCTGGCTCAAAGACGTGGCCCCCAGCGCCGAGTTGCGCAAGTGGTTCTCCCATGACCCGGCCAAGTGGCCGGAATTCCGCCGCCGCTACTTCCAGGAACTCAAGCGCAATCCCACGGCCTGGCAAATGCTCCTGGCCGCCGCCCGCCGCGGCCGCGTCACCCTGGTTTACAGTTCGCATGACACCGAGCACAATAATGCGGTTGCCCTGAAAGAATTTCTCGAACAACGCCGGGGCAAAAAGGCGGCTTGATACCGGCATGGCGGCAAAAGACCGCGTTCAACTTGTTATCGCTGATGTGGACGGTACCCTCGTAACCCAGGAAAAGGTCCTGACCGAGCGCGCCCGCGAAGCAGTGCGCAAGTTGCTCGCGGCCGGCATCGCCTTCACCATCACCAGCGGACGCCCGCCCTTGGGCATGAAGATGCTGATCGAGCCCCTCGGACTGAAGGCCCCCATCGCCGCCTTCAACGGCGGCGTGATCGTGGGCCCCGACCTCTCCGTGCTTCGGCAGCATTTGCTGCCCCAGGCGGAGGCCCAGAGCGCTTGCGAAATCATTGCCCAGCACGGGCTCGACGTTTGGCTCTACACCGATAGAGATTGGTTTGTGCGGAACCGCCAGGCGCCACACGTGGACCGCGAAGAATGGACGGTGAAGTTCCCGCCCAAGGTGGCGGCCAGCTATGACGGGCTGCTGGGGCGGACAGCCAAACTGGTGGGCGTGAGCGACGACTACGCTGCCGTGGCGCGCTGCGAACAGGAGGTCCAGAAGCAATGCGGCGCCCAGGTTTCTGCCTCGCGCTCCCAACCCTACTATCTGGACGTGACTCACCCTCAGGCCAATAAGGGGGAGGTGGTCACGGTGCTCTCGCAAATGCTCAAAATTCCGCCAGCAAAGATCGCCACCATCGGCGACGGTCCCAACGACGTTCTCATGTTCCGGCGCAGCGGCGTGAGCATCGCCATGGGCAATGCCTCCGACGACGTAAAGAAGGCGGCCAGGTTTGTGACCGCCTCCAACCAGGATGAAGGCTTCGCCCAGGCTATGGAGCGCTTCGTCCTGCAGGGGTAGCGGCGGCGTCTCGCCGGGCCGAGGCGCCGGCGTCCCCCCGGTTCGAGCCAAGCCGCCGGGACGGCGGCGCTACAGCCCGCCTTTCCCATACAATGTTCGTGTGAGATCCACAATTTTCCTGTTGGAGGACGATACCGACATCGCCCGCCTGGTGCGCCATCACCTGGAGGCTGCCGGCTTCACGGTACGCTCGTTTGCCGCGGCTTCCGGCGTGCTCGCCGAGGCTGTACGCGAGCGGCCTTCCCTTATGCTGCTGGACATTATGGTTCCGGGAGGCGACGGCCTTGACCTTTGCCGCCAGGTGCGGGAAACCCCCGCCATTGCCGCCACTCCGGTCATCTTTCTGACCGCCCGCACGGCGGAAGCCGACCGCGTGCTCGGCCTGGAACTGGGCGCCGACGACTACATCACCAAGCCCTTCAGTACGCGCGAACTGGTGGCCCGGGTCAAGGCGGTGCTGCGGCGCTTCGAGCAGCCCCTGCAACCGGCCACCGTCAAGCTCGACGATCTCGAAATTGATACCGGAGCCATGATCCTGAAAGTGCGTGGCAAGAACGTGCCCGCCACCGCCACCGAGTTTCGCCTGCTGGAATACCTGGCTCGTCACGCCGGGCGCGTCTTCACCCGCGACCAGCTTCTGGACGCGGTCTGGCGCGATACCGCATACGTCACCCCGCGCTCGGTGGACGTTTACGTCCGCCGCATCCGGGAAAAAATTGAGCGCGATCCGGAAAATCCGCGCTACCTGCGCACCGTCCGTGGCGCCGGCTACCGCTTTGAGGCCCCGCGGTGAGGAAGCGCATCTTCTTTAAGCTGCTGGGCGCGTTTTTGCTGGTCATCGCCGTGGCCACCGCCACCCTGGACTTCGCGGTGCGCCGCGCGTGGGAAACTTCCCTCCACCGCGAACTCGAAGCCACCCTCACCCAGAAAGCGCGCCTGTTTGCCGGCCAGGTCGAACACGAGCGCGATCGCCGTTCCCTGCAGCAGATTGCCAACGAAGTTTCGCAGGCTGCTGATGCCCGCGCCACCATCATTGAGTCCAGCGGCAAGGTGCTGGCCGATACCCGCGCCGACCCCGAAGAGATGGAGAACCACGCCACCCGGCCGGAATTCATTGCCGCCCTGCACGGCAGGACGGGCAGCGCTCAGCGGGTGAGCCATACCGTGGGCATTCCCTTCCTTTATGTTGCCGCCCCGGTGCCGGGCGGCGCCGTCCGCCTGGCCTATCCTCTTTCCTCCATCGCCCAGCGTGTGCGCCACGTGCGCCTGCAGTTGCTGTTTGCCTCCAGCCTGGCTTTGCTGGTGGCCCTGCTCCTGGCGGCGCTGGTCTCTCAGGCCATTTCCCGGCGCCTGCAGCGCATTGTCACTTTTGCCGAACAGATCGCGGCTGGCGACCTGACCGCGCGCATCGAGGAGCCTTCCGGAGACGAGATTGCCCACGTTGCCGCCGCCCTCGACCGCACCGCCCGCCAGTTGCAACAGAGTTTTGCCGCCCTGGAAACCGGCCGCAAGCAGCTCGAAACCCTGCTCAACAGCATGCAGGACGCGGTGCTCGCGGTTTCTTCCGCCGGCAAGGTGGAATGGTCCAACGGAGTGATGAAGCGCCTGGCTTATGGCCATGTGCGCGTGGGCGCCCCCCTGGTTGAAACCATGCGCGACCCCGACTTCCTGCGCGCCGTGGATGAAGCGTTGCGCACCCGTCAGGTCAAAACCGCGCGCGCCACTTCCCTGGGCGCCGGGCGCAGCTTCGACGTGATTGCCGCTCCCCTGCCCGGGGGCGGCGCCGTGGTCGTGCTCCACGACCTCACCGAAGTTGAACGGGTCGAGAAAACCCGCCGCGACTTCATCGCCAACGTTTCCCACGAACTGCGCACGCCCCTGACTTCCATCCAGGGCTACGCGGAAACGCTGCTCGATTCCGGCGGCAATGGCAACACCCGGGAATTTCTGGAAATCATCCGCAAAAACGCCGCCCGCATGAGCCGCCTGACCGAGGATTTGCTCACCCTGGCGCGGGTGGAATCCGGCGAGACCGAATTTGCCCTGCAGCCTCACTCCGCCGCCGAACTGCTGCATGAGGCGCAGCAGAATTTTCAGGAGACTCTCAAATCCTCAGGCATGGAGTTGGAGGTGGCGGAGAGCACACCCGCCTCGGTCCAGGCGGATGACGATGCCATTCAGCAGGTGCTCACCAATCTGATTGATAACGCCGCCAAGTACGGCGCGGCCGGCGGGCGCATCGTGCTGGGCGCTCATGAAGTGGAGAACGGCGTGGAATTTTATGTGCGCGACTTCGGCGCCGGCATCGCCTCCGAACACCTGCCCCGGTTGTTCGAACGTTTTTACCGCGTGGATAAGGCGCGCTCTCGCGAATCCGGCGGTACCGGCCTGGGGTTGGCCATTGCCAAGCACATCGTGCTCGCCCACGGCGGCAGAATTCGCGTGGAGAGCACGCTCGGCCACGGCTCCACCTTTTTCTTCACTCTTCCGCTGGGGGCGCCCGCCGACGCAACCGTCGGAAACGGCGCCTGACCCCACTCGCCGCCTGAAGTTCACGCCAGCCCGAAGGGGCGTAATGATAAAGCCCAGGACGGAAGTCCTGGGGAGGCTGGCAAAATAAACGCGAGTCCCGTCAGGGGCGTCACTTTACCGCTCCTGCCGCTACCCGCTCCTCAATGCCCGGCAGCTGCTTCATGCCCGCGCGGTGCGCTTCAGTTTCCATAAAAGCGCGTAACTCTCGTTCCCGCGCCGCCGGCATCTCCGGCCGCCGATACGCTGCCACCAATTCGTTCACCCGGGCATGCGCGCGGTCAAACGCATCGGGTGAGCCCGCTTCCTGCCAGCTACGCAACGAGTCGCGGTCAATCACTGAGGAAGGCAGATACTGCTCGCTGCGGAACCACTGCCGGGTCTCTTTGAGTTTGAGGAAGTCGCCGCTATGCCCCAGCGCGGCGAACATCTCCGTGGCCAGAGTCGGCGTGCGCCCCTGGATCCCCGCCAGCAGGCGCTGGGCATAGCCGATGGCCTCCGCGTCAATCACCAGCTTCTCAATGCTCATGGCCGCCAGGAAATTCAGCATGCCCGCCCCGGATATCATGTTGATGCCGGCCAGCGCGCCCAGCGCCGCCGCCATGCCCGCTTCCATCCCCGCCTGCGCATCCACGATTTTGGCGTCCCCGCGCACCAGGTACGTGTGTGTGGGCAGGCCCAGGCGCTTGCCGACCTGCGCGTAGGCGATGTCAATCATGGCGGTCTCCACTGCGCCCATAGGCGTATTGCCGGTGCGCATGTCGAAAATGGCCGGCGCTCCGCCCCAAACCACCGGCGCTCCGGACGCCGCCAGTTGATGGATGGTGATTCCGCTCAGGCACTCGGCTGCATGCTGCACCACCGCTCCGGCCAGCGTGACCGGCGCGGCCGCCCCCGCCAGCGGCATGGAAATAATCTCAGCCGGTACCCCCGCGCGCGCCAGGTCAATCAGGCTTTGCCCCGCAAATTCCGTCCAGGTCAGCGGCGGCGAGGGACAGACGTCGAACACCGCCCGCGGCCTCTGCCGCAATTGCTGCCTGCCACCCGCCTCAATGGCCAGCAACTCCAGCATGCGCCGGCCGCCCCCGGCGCTGAAGCCGCCGGTCACGACAGGCTTGTTCGAATACCACAACACCAGGAACAGCCGGTATAAGTCGCCGATTTCGGCCGCCACGTCATTGCATACCATCGCCGTGGACTGGGCCGCGTATTGGGGCAGCATCTCTGCCACCTGCAAAAGGCGTACCAGGTCGGCCGACTGGGCGGGGCGATGCTCCAGCGTTTCTGGATCGAGCAGGTAAACACAGGAGGAGCCGGGGTCGAAGTGTACGTCGTTCCCGCCGTAATGCACCGCAGGCCCGCCGGCGCGGTCGTACAGGAAGAACTCGCGCGGTGCCGTTTCCAGAGCCCGCTGCGCCAGCGCCTTCGGAATGTGGGCCACGCCGCCTTCGCGTTCCACCCGCGCTCCGGAAGAGGCCAGCAGCTCCAATGCCGCCGGCGCCTGCACTTTTATTCCCGGCCGCTCCAGCAACTCGAAGGCTTCAGCCAGAATGCGGTCAATGAACTCACCGTCGAGCAATTCGATTTTTGGCTGCACCGGATTCCGCCTTCCTGCTACCTGGCCTGCCCGTTCGGCTTTCCCACCAGCGACTTGGCCAGCGCCACGGCGCCCACCGCGTCTTTACCGTAGCCATCGGCGCCGATCTCCTCCGCCCACTGGCGGGTTACCGGCGCTCCGCCCACGATGATCCTCACCCGCGGACGCAGTTGCGCCCGGTCCAGCGCTTCCACCACCCCGCGCTGCAGCGCCATGGTGGTGGTAAGCAGCGAGGAGACGCCCACAATGTCCGCCTGCAGCTCACCAGCTTTGGCGGCGAAGGTTTCGGCGGTCACGTTCACTCCCAGGTCCACCACTTCGAAGCCGGCGGCGGAAAGCAGAATGCCGACCAGGGTTTTGCCGATCTCGTGAATGTCGCCCTTCACCGTGCCCAGCACCACCCGCCCCAGAAATTCGCGCTGGGTGCCGCGGCGGCGCATCTCCGGCTCCAGCACCCCGATGCCCGCCTTCATCGCTTCGGCCGCCATCACCAGGTCGGGCAGAAACATCTGCCGGGCGGCAAACTGCTCGCCCACGTAGTCCACTCCCGGAACAAAGCCGCCGTTCACCGCCCGCAGAGGGTCAACTCCCGCCGCCAGCGCGCGCTGCGCCAGTTCGACGGCGTGGTCGGCCGCGCCGTCAATAATGCTCTGCCGCATGGCCTGCAACAGTTCCTGGCTCATCTGTCTTTTCCCGCGCGCACTCCGGCCCGCGCATTGCGATGCTATCCGCACCCTGTCTCAGGGGGCTGTGATTTAGGTCACGAGGCGGGGTGATGACAAAACGGTGGGCGCCACCGCAATCCTGGATTTAAGCGGCGTGCTGGTTGTCCCGCAGCAGTTGGTCAATGGTCTGAAGCACCACGCTGGGGGGCTGGCCCTTCGGCAGAAAGGCATCCACGTGAACTCGGGCATTTTCCGGAACTTCCGATACCCCGGAAAACATGACAATGCGCACTTGCGGCTTGATCTGCTTCATGGTGGCCGCCACCTCGCCCCCATTCACCTCCGGCATGGCGTAATCCAGCAGCACCAGATCTATGGCGTGGGTAGCAAACAGCTGCAGCCCTTCCAGTCCTCCTTGGGCGGTTTCCACGTAATATCCGGCGCCTTGCAGGTACAGACACCAGCCCGCGAGCGAAGGCGTATGGTCGTCAATACAGAGGAGAGTCTTACGGTCTCCGGGCATGCGAGCCCTCCCGCGCCTCTACGACTGAACGAGTGGCAAGCGGCAAACACCGAGCAGGCACAATATACAGGCAAGGTCCGGGTCCGCGAAGGTCTTTCGCTCGGCAGCCAAAACATGCGATGCCATTCCGGCTACTTGGGATGTCGGGTTGGTTTCCCTGGAACCCCAGCCCTGCCGGGCGGCTGCTGCAACTTTTCTGGTGGCGCCCCGGGCTGCCGCCGCTAGGGCTTCGCGAGCCGCTGGCCGGCGATGGGAAACTCGTAAATCGCGTACCGCACGTCGCCCCGCACCCGCCGCAGGCCCCCATCCTCCCTCAGCACGTGCTCCATCAGCGGATTGTGATACACAACGCTCACCGGCCGCGGTTGTTCCCGCAGCGAAGCCAGCAGGTTCGCCATTACCTCGCGCAGACCCGCTTCCGGCAGGGGATTGAACAGAAACACCACCAGGGGGACAGCCGGAAAATGGAAATCGCGGGCATCGCCGCACACCGACTGGAGGTCAAAACACTTTTGCGTTTGGGCTTGGTACTTGCGGATGTTTTCCAGCGCGACGCGATGCAGCGCGGGCACCGCCTCCACCCCCACAATCCTCTGGAAGGGATATTCCGAGGCCATCAGCAGCGTCCGCCCCTTGCCCGATCCCAGGTCAACGAACTGGAACTGGGGGTAATCAATTCCCAGGCTGCGGATGCTTTCGTGAAACAAGGCGGGGTCGCTGGGCTGATAGCGGTAGCCGGCCAATGCAGCCAGCAGGTCGGCGCGACGGCTCACGTTGGCGGACGTGGTGTCCACGCGGTAATCCCAGTCGAAATCAATGTCGCCGTAGCGCTGCTTGCGGCGGTGCGGGGTGGAATCGCGCACAAATTCCCACATCTCCCCCATAAACCTGCACGCGGCGCGGACCACGCCCAGCCGGGGCAGGTTTTCCCGCCACCACCTTACCAGCGCGCGCGGAATGGTCACCGGAGACTCCCGGTGGCCAGATGCCGCAGGCGGTGTGCGCTCCCCCACTTCAGCCGGCCTTCACCGCGTCCAGGCTCACCACCGGTTGCGTGCCCGCCACTTCCGCGCTGTGCTCGGCGCCCCGCGGCACATGCACCGCATCACCTGCCTCTAGCACAACTTCATCGCCGCCCATGCGGATGCGAAAGCGTCCCGAGACCACCGCGTCCATCTTGTCCTGGGCGTGAGTGTGCGGCGGGAAGAAGGTGCCTGGCGGGTAGGTGTAGCGGCACACGCTGTACCCCAGCTGCTCCAGCTTGCGGCGCAGCGCCGCTTCGCTCAGGGCGCCATCGCGTTCCGTATTCCAGCGTTCCACCCGCATGCGTTCAATATACGGCCTGGATGGCGCCCCCGTCTTGGCGGCTGTTGCGCGGCCACCTGCCCGCGCCGGCCTTATGCAACTCTCATGCATTTTCTCCCGGCGCTGTTTCCCAGTCCTTCACCGTGACCCGGATTTCCGCCCCCGCTGCTTTTGCCGCCTGCAGTTTACCGAACAGCTTGCGAAACGCCGCTCGGCTGCTGCCTACGAAATTTTCCGCCCGCGTTAGTCCTACCAGGATGCAGCCCTCGGTGTCTGCATCCGTGTTTCCCGGGTGAATGCGAATGCTTTCGAAGCCGAGCACCTCCAGCAACTGCGGCATCAATCTCTGGAACCGGCTGGAGTGATTGATGGTTAGGGCATAGCTGCCGGCCGGAATGCAGGTTGCCCCCGCGACCTTTACTCCCTCTGGCCGGGCGCAATCTTCCAGCGTGTAGCATTCGAACTGGCCGTTTAGAAACAGCCGGCCAGTGGTGGACTTGCCGGTGTAGGTCTCGCGCCGGATTTCAATGTCCAGTGCCGGTTTATGTAGTGGCTGGCTTGCGCCTTCTGCCCGTAAACTGCCCACCCGCACTTCTTGCCTGGACATAGCGCTCCTTGGAAATAAAAAAGCCGCCCTCGCGGACGGCTTCGGGTAACTCGATCTGTGACCGGCGGCCGGCGGCTAAAGAGTGCCGCCCAACCTTAATCAGTCGGCCATGCTCGCCAGCATCTCGGCGCTGGCGCTTTCGGCGATGGACTCCCGGATGCGGAAGCCGCGCTTACGCGCCTCGCGCACAAAAGCTTCGCCGCCTACAGCTAGTTCCACGGGCAAGGCGCCCACCGGAGTTTCCTCTCGCGCCATCATGGCCGCCACGATGGAAAGGTGCCAGCCAGTAGTGCGCTGCATGGCCGAAAATCCCGTGGTCTCGTCGTAGTAGTCAACCACCTCGACCGTGGCTTCCGCCGGCGCTCCGTCCTTCTTGCCCACCGCGCGCACGCGGACGATGCACACGTCCTTAATCACCTCCGCCTGCACTTGCGGCTCAAACAGTGCGTGGAAAACGTGCCGCGGCACCACCTCCGCGCCGTCAACCTCCACCGGCGCGATTTCGAAAAGTCCCAGGTCGGAGAACGCCTTCAGTTGCGCAAAATTACCGGGATAGCGCAATACCTTCAGCTCATACGTCTGCAGCTTGCCGGCAAACGTCCAGGGCGCGGTGGAAGCGCCGCCCGCTATGAAAAAGCACTCCAGTTCTCCCAGGGGCGGCACCTCCACCGTCTCCAGTTCGGTGAAGCAGGGGATGTGCGTCAGCTTGCCCCCGCGCAGCACCGTCATGCCGCCATAATATTCATTGGTCAGGCCTTCAATGTTGAAGGTGAGCTGATAGTTCCAGGGCGGCGAAGGATGCTGGGGCAGGCCGCCGTCGCAGATGTAAACGTGCTCGGCCTTGTCCAGCAGGCTCATGGCATAGACGGCGAGTGTGTTGCCCATGCCCGGTCCCATGCCGCAGTCCGGAATCACGCGCACGCCCGCGCTTCGCGCTTTTCCGTCCAGGGCGTGCTGCTGACGCACAATCTCGGTGTTGCCGCCCAGGTCGCAGAACGACACCCCGCTGGCAATGGCCGCGCGCGTCAGCGCCAGGTTAAAGAAATAGGGCACAGCGCTCAGGGCCACGTCGTAACCTTTTAGCGCGCGGCGCACTGCCGCCTCATCGCGCGCATCCAGAACCATGGCCTCCGCGGCTTTTCGTCCCAGCAACAGGTTCACTTCTGCCGCGGCTCGGTTCG
>Ga0187821_10000201_pt1 | contig 13468 bp, 12 predicted proteins | sample NC_wetland_sal_i_20_FD_132442 | JGI IMG/M metagenome (GOLD analysis project Ga0187821, IMG submission 132442) | Wetland sediment microbial communities from Neuse River Estuary, North Carolina, USA - SourceSoil_1 | ecosystem: Environmental > Aquatic > Freshwater > Wetlands > Sediment | place...
GCACGCCAGCCAGCCGTGGCTGCTGTTCACTGACGCCGACGCCGTCCACCTCCCGGGATCGGCGGCGCGGGCGCTGGCCGATGCGGCCGCGGACTCCGCGGCGATGGTTTCCTATTCGCCGGCGCAGGAGATGCACAGCTGGTGGGAGCGAGCACTGATCCCATTCATCTTCTGCAGGCTGTCGCAGCTCTATTCCTACGCCGCGGTGAATGATCCAGAATCGCCCGCCGCAGCTGCCAACGGCCAGTACCTTCTGATCAGCAGGCAAGCCTACGACGCGATTGGCGGCCACGCAGCAGTCTCGGGCGACGTCCTGGAGGACGTAGCGCTGGCGCGCCGCGCCAAAGCCGCCGCAATCAAGCTGCGTTTTGCGCCGGGCGCCGAGATCGCGCGCGTTCGAATGTATTCGAATTTCCGAGCGATGTGGGAGGGCTGGACCAAGAACCTGATTCCTCTCCTTCGAACGCCCGGGCAGAACGTGACCAGGGAGCTATTTTCGGTGATGCCGTGGATTCCGTTCCTTTGCTTTTTCGGCATATCCTTAAACATTGGGTTCGGCGTTCTTGGGATGTTCCTCTTGGCCGGGCGCCACGCCAGCTACCTGGCCCAGCTCCGCCGGAATCGTTTCCCAAGCTCCAGCGTCATATACTATTTGCCGGGAGTCATTCTGTACGGTTGCGTCCTGCTGTACTCGGATTGGCGCTACGCCCGAGGCAAAGTAGCCTGGAAAGGCCGCGAATACCCAGTAGGCAAGCCCTAGCGGCTTCAGATCTAAGTGTAGTGCCGCGGCCTTCAGCGTGGCCTCCTCGGAGTTAGTGTTTCACTCACCCCGGGGCCAACAACAAAGAACGAAAATGGTCTATCTGACGCGCAAAATCGAATTCTCGGCGGCGCACCTCTACCACAATCCGGCCTTCTCGCCGGAGGAAAACCGCCGCATCTTCGGCAAGTGCAACAACCCGAATGGCCACGGCCACAACTACGTGCTCGAAGTCACCGTTGGCGGCGAGACCGATCCGGCCACTGGCATGGTGATCGACCTGAACGAGCTGAAACAGATCATGGAAGACGAAGTCATGCGACGCATGGATCATCGCTTCCTGAACTATGAGGTGCCCGAATTGGCCGGCCAAATTCCCACGTGCGAGAACATCGCCGCCGTGATTTGGCGATTGCTCGAGCCCAAGATTCATCATGGTAAGCTGGCGCGCGTGCGCCTCTGGGAGAATCCCGAACTCTACGTCGATTGCTACGGCGAGGACGGCGCACGATGAGGGTCGAGCTCACCCGGCGCTATTCGTTTGCGGCCTCGCACCGGCTGCACAGCCTGCAGCTCAGCGACGAGGAGAACCTGCGCATCTACGGCAAGTGCAACAATCCCTACGGGCACGGTCACAACTACTTCATTGAGGTGACGCTCAGCGGCCCGGTCGAGCCCTCCACCGGAATGATCGCGGATCTCGGCGAACTCGATCAATTCGTGGCGCGCGAGGTGATCGAGCCCTTCGACCACACGTATTTGAACAAGGATGTCCCTGCGTTCCGCGAGCGCGTGCCAACCACCGAAAATCTCTGCATCGAGATTTTCGATCGCCTGAAAGCATTCCCGGGCGCGCGCCTGGTGCGCATACGCCTGGAAGAGACTGGGCGAAACAGTTTTGAATACACGGGACAATCGGATAGGAGCCTCAGATGACCAGCACGCCCAAGCGGATTGAGAAGTTGGCGCTCGAGGACCAGGGGCCGGAGAGCGGCCAGATCGCCGAGATGATTCGCACGATGCTGGGGAGCGTTGGCGAGAATCCGCAGCGCCAAGGGTTGCTGCGCACGCCGGAACGCTTCGAGCGCGCCTTCCGTTACCTCACCGGCGGCTACCAGCAGGATCCACAGAAAATCCTGAATGGCGCAGTCTTTGACGTGTGCTATGACGAGATGGTGGTGGTGAAGGACATCGAGCTGTATAGCTTGTGCGAGCATCATCTGTTGCCATTTTTCGGCAAGTGTCACGTCGCCTATCTGCCGGACAAAAAGGTTGTCGGTCTCTCGAAGATTCCGCGCCTGGTGAACATGTTTTCGCGGCGGCTGCAAATCCAAGAGCGGCTGACGAATCAGATCGCCAAAGCGATCCAGGAGAGCGTGAAGCCGCTGGGCGTAGGCGTAGTAATCGAGGCCAAGCATTTGTGCATGGTGATGCGCGGAGTCGAGAAGCAAAACTCAGAGACGGTGACCAGCGCGATGCTAGGCTCGTTCCGCGATAATCAGCAAACGCGCAACGAATTCCTGTCGCTGATCGGCCGCGCGAATCGCCAGTAACGGACAACGAAGCGGGCGCCTGCAGATGGCCCGGCCAGAGCGAGCGATGTCATTCCGACCGGAATGGCGGCCAGCCTTTTCTTCCGTCCCGCTCCTGCGGGACGGGCCGTCACGGAGTGGAGGAATCCCTCTGTCTTCGGCGCGATTATTCCAGGAACCGAATAGCGTGTGAAAGTGACAGGTGCCGGTTTCGTTTATTAAAACCGGCCTAGTCGCGTTTGGAGTCGATGTTACTTTCGTCGAGGAGACGATGCCCACCCCAAAACCCGGCGACAAAATCTACTTCCCGACCACGCTTCACGTCAGCCACGGCGTCGACGACTTCCAGGGAGGACTATGCACCGTCGCGGCGACTCGGGTAGAGAAAGTCCGCGACCGCGATCTCACATACGTGGAAATCGAGGAAGACCCAGGCCGCTGGGTCCTCTGGGAAACATATCTGGAGCCGAAGCAAGAAGAGTGGAAGAAGGAATTCGGCGAACAGCGCGGCAAGCAAAATCCCGACATGCGGCCAGAATTCAACCGCTGGGAAGATTAAGCTCTAGAAGCTGCTGGCATTAGCGATCTTCGGCTTCGCTCTTAATTCCATTGTTCTTATCACGCTAACGGTTGTCCGGACGTATAGCCGGGATGTCAAAAACCAGGTTCTAGGTTTCCTCCTTGGAATCTATTTTTTTGATGCCGCGTGTTTCGCCGAGGCATATGACCGAACGGGTGTTGCCGCCTCACTTTTATTATTGGGATTCGCAGTGCAGTTTTTTCATCGCAGCAGGAGGAGAGTGAAGCCACGATAGCGTTGATCGAGCAGTACAGGCCTCCCCCCGGTCCACGCCTCAGTAATCTTGACCGGCTTTCAGGAGTGTAGCGAGCAATTCGTTCTTGGACTCTGCAAACGGATTCACCACGCTGACTCCTCTCCACACGAACCCCTCCTGTAAGTCCTCGGAGAGGAGCAAACGGCAACCCGCCTCTGCGGCCGCTGAGAGAATTACCGAGTCCCAAATGGTCAGTTGATGGTCAGTGGCCAAGTCGGCGGCTCCAAGCATGACTTCGCAAGAGGTTTCGATAACCGGAAAGGCATCTTGCCAATCCAGGATCGCTTTCCGGGCCACGGCAGCCTTCCGACCGGCTTTTCGCACGAGGACGTGGAACAATTCTCCGAGCGACTGCACCGGCAGAAATGTGGTGGCTTGGGGCAGTCGTTCAATGAGTTTTAGTGCCGAACGCTTCATAGTCGCGCCGTTCACGCCTTCGGCATAGGCCAGGACGTTTGTATCGAGTGCGACCCTCACTGACGGTCCTCATATAGTTCGTCGCGCGTCCAGCGTGCGGTCCGTGAAGTGCGCTGTGATCGCAGCCGCTTGAGCAAAATGGCGCGTGCACCCGGCGCAGTCTTCTCCTCGCGCATGGGAACGATCCTCGCAACGGCCCGGCCATGCGAAGTCACGACATACTGCTGGCCGTCCCGTACGGCCCGCAGAACCTTTGAGAATTTGCGGTTGGCGTTGGCCGCGGATACTGATTTTTCCATGGGCACTCCATGTAGTGATAGTACGTACTCTGCTAAACAAGCTTAACGTACGAGGCGGGTTGCGTCCAGGGGGCTCTGCGACGGCGTCTCCATATCGATGCGCCGCGAGCAAATGCCTCCGCGGGCTGAATGCATTAAGCCGAAGTTCGGCAGCCTCTTCCTGGAATCCCACGCGCAAGCGCCCCGTCAAGAGAAATTTATTTTTCGCTTGGACACGCCGCGTGTGATAGGCTTGTGCGGTCGAAGAAAAGACAAAGAAAAGGGCATATCAGGGTTCGACGGAGAGGGCGCTTTGAGTGAAGCCAAGATAGCGTTGATCGAGCAGTATAGGACCCATCCTAAGGACACCGGCTCGCCGGAAGTGCAGATCGCCTTGTTGAGCGAGAGGATCACCTACCTGACTTCGCATTTGAAGTCGCACGTCAAAGATCACGCATCGCGCCGCGGTTTGATCATGATGGTCAATAAGCGCCGCCGTTTGCTGGATTACCTGAACCGCCGGGACCCGGATCGGTATCGCGAGATTGTCGAGCGCCTTAGCTTGCGCAAGTAGCAGCGAGTCCAGCCGGACTCGAAGCAACTTCCAGAACAATTCCAAACACCGGCCAACGCTGGCGTTGGGTTTCGTTCCCAGCCATCGATGCGTGCGGGCTGCACTTGCGGTCCTCATCGCAAAAATGGATGGGCTTTGCTAGGGGTGCGGTCGCACGCGGCGCACGCAGATCTCCCTTCTTCGTCTTCTCTCCGATTGCAATCTGAAAAATCAAAATGTGTGGCCGGATGCCGCTGGAGCGGCCCGGCGAAAGGAACTTAAGTTATGCCTCTAGATGCACCTTATAAAGCGAGTGTGGAGGTCGGCGGACGTACGCTGACCCTGGAAAGTGGCAAGATCGCCAAGCAAGCCAATGGCTCTGTCGTGCTGAGCTATGGCGAGACCGTGGTGCTGGTCACCGCCTGCATGGATTCCAGACCGAATGACCGGGATTTCCTCCCGCTTACCGTCGACTATCGTGAATACACCTACTCCGCCGGCAAAATTCCTGGCGGCTTCTTCAAACGTGAAGGACGGCCTTCGGAACGCGAGATTCTCACTTCGCGCCTGATTGACCGTCCCATGCGGCCGCTGTTTCCCGAAGGTTGGCGGAATGAGACGCAGATTGTCGGCGCCGTGCTTTCGGCCGACAGCGAAAACGATCCCGACGTGATCGCCGTGACCGGCGCGTCCGCCGCATCGTTCATCTCCGACCTGCCGTTTACGACGCCGATCGCGGCTGTTCGCGTCGGACTGCTGGAAGGGAAGCTCGTCGCCAATCCAACGGTCGCCCAACAGAAGACCAGCCTGCTCAACATTGTCATCGCAGCCAGCGAAAACGCAATCGTGATGGTGGAGGCCGGCGCCCTCGAAGTTTCCGAGGACCAAGTAGCCGAGGCGCTCAGCTTCGGGCACGAGCAGTGCCGCAACATTATCGCTGCGATTCGCCAGCTGCATGACCAGATCAAGCCGAAGAAAGTCGAGGTCGCGCCGGTTCCGTTTGACGACAAGCTGGCCGCCGATATCGAGAAGACGTACGGCGCCCGGCTGCACGATGCGCTAGACACGGCCAAGTACCCCAAGAAGGAAAGCTACAAGCGCGTCGACGAGCTGAAGAAGGAGATCCTAGCGACGCTCCCCGAGGAAGACGACGAAAAGCGCAAGCTCGCCGAGCGCGCCTTTGAGCGACTGCGCGAACGCCTCTTCCGCGAGGATATCCTGGAGCGCCATCGCCGGCCCGATGCTCGCGCCTTCGACGAGATTCGCAAGATTACCTGCGAAGTCGGCTTGCTGCCCCGCGTGCATGGCTCCGCGCTCTTCACCCGCGGCGAAACGCAGGCGCTGGCCACGCTCACCCTCGGCACCAAGGAAGACATGCAGCGGCTCGATCTGCTCTTCGAGGACGAAGCGTTCAAGCGCTTCATGCTCCATTACAACTTCCCGCCGTTCTCAGTCGGCGAGGTGAAATTCCTGCGCGGTCCGGGCCGTCGCGAAATCGGCCACGGCGCGCTCGCCGAGCGCGCCCTGGTCAATCTGCTTCCGCCGGAAGCAGATTTCCCGTACGCCATGCGGCTAGTTTCGGACATTCTCGAATCAAACGGCTCATCGTCCATGGCCACGGTTTGCGGCGGCTCGCTGGCGTTGATGGATGCCGGCGTTCCGTTGCGTTCGCCCTGCGCGGGCATCGCCATGGGCCTCGTGATCGAAGGCGACAAGTCGGCGGTCCTCACGGACATTGCCGGCGCCGAAGATCACTATGGCGACATGGACTTCAAGGTTGCCGGTACGCGCACCGGAATCACCGCCTTGCAGATGGACATTAAGGTCGGCGGCATCAGCGTTCCGCTGATGCGGCAGGCGCTGGAACAGGCCAAGAAGGCGCGCTTGCAACTGCTCGACATCATGGACCAGACGCTCAACGCACACCGCGGCGGTATGTCGCAGTACGCTCCGCGTCTCTTTATGCTCACCATTCCCACGGATAAGATCCGCGACCTGATCGGCCCTGGCGGCAAAAAGATTCGCGCGATCATCGAGGCCACTGGCGTGAAGATCGACGTCATGGACGACGGCAAGGTGCATGTGTTCGCGTCGGACGGCACGTCGGCGGAATCCGCCTTGCAGATGATTCGCGAAACGACGGCTACCGCTGAGGTTGGCAAGACCTACCTCGGTAAGGTCGTGCGCCTCGCGGATTTCGGCGCCTTCGTCGAGCTTTTCCCGGGCACCGACGGCCTGCTCCACATCAGCGAGATCGCCGAGCAGCGCATTCGCGACGTCCGCGATGAGCTGAAGCTCGGTGACCAGGTGCTCGTCAAGGTGCTGGCCATCGAGGGCAACAAGATTCGCCTCTCGCGCAAGGCGGTCCTGCGCGAGCAGCGCGAAAAACAGCAGCAAGGCGCCGGCGCATAGCCGCGCTGGGCGCGGCTAAGCGCCGCACCCGCACAACACCTACAAAACAGAACAGGGAGGTGCCCCGCGCCTCCCTGTTCTGTTTATATCGGGATAACTGACACTCATGGTGTAATTTGGCTTGGAATTTCCGCGTTCTCCCACATTGTTTGAGTTCATCCTTTTTTGGGGCACTAGAAATGAGAGAAGTGTCGGTTGGTAGCCAAGTCCCCCAGAATCAGTAGACAGGCTAAAGCCTCACTGTTAACCCGTGCAGAATGAACACTTCCAGATCCGCATCTGTAAGCCTTGCATAATGAACACTTACAAGGACTGGTCCGGGGGGCCATCCCGACTGCGGGTTACCGCAGGCGCTCGATCTGCGCGCGTAGCTGGCTCAACTTCTCCTCGATGCGCTCGTAGCCGCGGTCGATGTGGTAGACGCGGTCGATGATGGTTTCGCCGCGCGCAACGAGCGCCGCGAGCACCAGCGAGGCGCTCGCCCGTAGGTCCGATGCGATGACCGTTGCTCCTTCGAGTTGGGTCGGCCCGCGCACGATCGCTTTGCGCCCATCGATAGAAATGTCCGCGCCCATGCGAATCATCTCACTGGCATGCATATAGCGATTCTCGAAGATGGTCTCGATGAATTCCGACGAGCCTTGCGCCTGCGTTGCCAAGGCCATAAGTTGCGCCTGCATATCGGTGGCGAAACCGGGATACTCCTCGGTCGTCACGTCCACCGCACTTAGCTTGCGTCCGCCGCGCACGCGCAGCACATCCGAGCCTTCCGCCTCGATGTCTGCTCCCATCTCGCAAAGCTTGGCGAGTACTGCGCGCAGGTGTTCCGGGTTGCAGTTGGCGACTCGAATCTCGCCGCCGCTGATCGCTCCGGCAACCACGAACGTACCGGCTTCGATTCGGTCGGGGATGATCGTGTGCGAGGCGCCTCCAAGCCGCTCCACGCCGCGCACGACCAGGGTCGAAGAGCCAACCCCGTCGATCCGCGCGCCCATCTTGATCAGGAGTTCCGCGAGATCCGTGACCTCAGGTTCGCGGGCCGCATTCTCGATGCGTGTTTCGCCGTCGGCGAGCGTCGCGGCCATCAGGATGTTTTCCGTGCCGGTGACTGTGATCTTCTCAAAGTGAATATCGGCTCCGTGCAGGCGGCCATTCGGCACTCGGGCGATTACGTAGCCGGCTTCGGTGGTAACGTCGGCTCCCATCTGCGCCAGTGCTTTGATGTGCAGGTCCACGGGGCGAGCGCCGATTGCGCATCCGCCAGGCAAGGAGACCCGCGCGTAGCCCTTGCGCGCCACCAGTGGCCCCAGCATCAGAATCGAAGCGCGCATCGTACGCACGAGTTCGTAGGGAGCTTCCGCGTCGGTGATGTTCTCGGCCTGGATCATGAGGTCCGTCGGCGGCAAGTCCGGCGTCTCGACGCGCACGGACGTATGCGCGATGACCCGGCTCATGGTGATGATGTCGCGTACGCGCGGGATGTTCTTGAGGTAGACGGGCTCGGTCGTCAGCAGCGCGGCGGCCATTGCTGGAAGCGCAGCGTTTTTCGCGCCGCCGATGCGGACCGTTCCTTCCAGAGGCTTGCCGCCGATGATGCGAAATCGATCCATAAATGTTCAGTCGCCTGCCGCGAGGCGCAGAAAACCGTATCTTGCGCTCAGCCTCATTCGCCTAAGGCGCGCCGCAGATTTCCGCCGGATCGCTGCAGCGCTCGCCGTGCTTCTCGCGGCCCGACCCTCATCTTGAGCATGACCAGCGCAACGCGCAAGCGGTTGCGTGATTCCTCAAGTGCGCGCGCCGCTTCGGCCCGGCTAACGCCCGTCGCTTCCTGCAAGATGCGCAATCCGCGGAGGCGAAGCTTTTCGTTGGTCAGCGCCACGTCCACCATCAAGTTGCTGTAAACATGTCCCAGGCGGATCATCGACGCGGTGCTCAGCATGTTGAGCACGAGCTTTTGCGCAGTGCCCGCTTTCATGCGCGTCGACCCGGCGACGACTTCCGGTCCGGTTTCGGGCGCGATGGTGATGTGCGCAAGCCGTGCGATTGCCGTATGCCGATTTGCTGTGATCGCAATAGTCTTCGCGCCGCGGCATCGCGCCAACTGCAACGCGCCCATCACGTACGGAGTCGAGCCGCTGGCGGCAATGCCAACCACTACGTCTGCTTTCGTGATGCGCTTCGACTCGAGGTCCCGTGCGCCCTGGCGGTCATTGTCCTCGGCTGCCTCCACCGAAACGTTCAGTACACGCCGCCCTCCCGCAACGACAGCCTGCACCAGTTTTGGGGAGACGCCGAACGTTGGCGGGCATTCGGCGGCATCCAGCGTTGCCAAACGTCCGCTAGTCCCGGCGCCGACATAGATCAGCCGTCCGCCTCGCGAAAGGGCATCAACGATGGTGTCAACCGCGCGGGCAATCGCAGGTAGTTCCTTTTGCACTGCGACGGCAACGGTTGCGTCTTCGCGGTTGATAACGCGAACCAGTTCCGGCGTTGTAAGCCGGTCAATTTCGAGCGAGCGCGGGTTGCGTTCCTCAGTCCCACGCTGTTTCGGAGGCTTTTTCGTCACGAAAGATGATTATATCGGCGGAGATTGGTGTCCTGAGGGTGGTGTGGCGAGAGCGGTAATGGCGCCGAGGAACCACGCTATCGCGAGATGTTACAGCTACGAGCGGCCGATTAAGCCAAGTCCTTCTACAACGGCATTGTGAAGATTTCGGCGCAGGCGCGGCATTTGATCGTTGTCGCGCGTTGGATGCACTCGGTTCGTCAGCAGCACGACGAAAAGCTCTTTCTCAGGGTCGATCCAGATCGAGCCACCGGTAAAGGCGAGATGCCCGAAGCTGCGCGGGGAGAAATACTTGCCGCTCGTGGAATCCTCGGTCGGCACCATCCAGCCCAGGGTGCGCGCGTTTCCAGACAGTTCTTCGGCTGTCGTAAATTGTTGCACGGTCTCGCGGCGCAATAGCCGACGATGGGCGTAGATGCCGCCGTTCAGCAGCATCTGGCAGAACACGGCAAGATTTGGCGCTGTGGAGAACATTCCCGCGTGGCCGGCGATTCCGCCCATGGCCCACGCATTTTCGTCGTGAACTTCACCGCGCAGTAAGCGCTTGCGAAATGTCTTGTCGTCTTCCGTAGGCGCGATTCGTGGACGCAGAGATTTCGGCGGATTGAACAGGCTGTTCGTCATCCCCAGTGGCTCGAAGATGCGCTCGCGCGCCAGCTGGTCAACCGGCTTGCCGGTGAGTTCCTCGATGATTTGACCCAGGATCATGAAATCGAGATCGGAGTAGACCGACTGCGCGCCCGGTTCGTAGGAGAGCGGTTCGGCCAGCACATGAGCGATAACCCCGGGGCGCTTACGCAAATGTCGGAAGTATTCCCGGTGCGGGGGCAAACCCGAGGTGTGCGTGAGCAGATGCCCCAACGTCACCCGCGCGCGCCAATCGGCATTTGCTCCCAGTGCCCACACCGGCAGGTATCGCGCGACAGGCGCGTCCACATCGATTTGCCCGGCCTCGTCCAGCATCGCGACGAGCGTCGTGGTCACCACCGGCTTGGTCAGCGACGCGGCGTCGTAGATTGTCTCGGGCGTGACGCGGGCGGCAGTCTCCTGATAAGTTTGTTTCCCGAACGCGTGCACTGCAAGCATTCCGCGATAGCCCACCGCCAGGGCACCACCCGGAAAAGCTTCGTCGGCAACGGCGCGGTCCAGCAGTTCATAAGCCGCTGCCAGCTTCGCGTCGGTTTGCAGGACGGCCGGTTCGAGTCGCATGGAGCTCGCCGCGACATCGATACCGTCGCCGAGTGAAGCAGCGCCTGGGACCGTCACGGGAATTCGCCCGCCGATCGGTACTTGCCCGAAAATCGCGCGGGCTGCGGCTCGCTGGGCAACTTCCACTGGGCTGAAAACGGCGACCCACGTTCTTGCCTCATAGAAATGCGCGGCCAAGTAAGGGCTGCCGAAGCAAACCACGACGATTGGCTTATCTAGCGTCAAGAGTTGCTTAACGGCCGCGATCTGGTCTTGCGGCAGGGAAACGTGGCCCTTGCGATCGGCATATCGAACGAAGACCGCGACGATCATCACGTCATAGCTATCGGCGGCTGGCAATTTGAGGCCGCTGACGGGAGCGAACTGCGTATCGAAGCGTTCCGCTTGAAGTGAATCAACACGCCAGCGAATTTCCCGCTCGAAATCGGCGCCGGGTTGGCGGTCCGGATCGCCAGCGATAGAGATCAATAACGCGCGCGTGGGCCGCGCAGCGTTGAGCGGCAGCAATTCCGCCGTGTCGCGCAGCAGCGTGACCCCGCGGTCGGCGATGCCTTGCGCCGCTTCGGCAAATTCGGGACGTCCGAAGGATTTCGATAATTCTCCGAGGTTCACGCCGGCGGTTTTGTGCAGCCCAGCGCGCGCCTTGGCGCGCAGGATGCGCGTGACGGCGTCATCAATCCGTGAAAGGGGCAGCCGGCCCCTCTCAGCAGCCCAGCGCAAGCCTGCCACGGCTGAATCGGGTTCCGGCGGAAAAATCAAGACATCGCAGCCAGCCACGATCGCGCGCACCGCCGCTTCCGCGGGTGCGTAGCGCACCGTTACGCCCCCCATGTCCAGCGCGTCGGTGACCGTCACTCCGTCGAACTTCATTTCGCGACGCAGCAGCCAAGTCGCGGTTTGTTCTGAGAGCGTCGCGGGCACGTCCGCACCGGGCTCCAGCGCACGAACGGCGAGATGACCCGTCATCATCGCGCTCACACCTGCTTCAATCGCGGCTCGGAACGGCGGTAACTCGATTCGATCGAGATGGGCGCGATTGCTGCGCACCGTGGGCAAATCCAAATGAGAATCGATGTCCGTGTCCCCGTGACCAGGGAAGTGTTTCGCCGTAGCCAGGCCGCCGTTCTCTTCCACGCCCCGTATGTAAGCGGCGACGAACTCGCCGACCCGTTTGGGATCCTCACCAAAGGACCGCATGTTGATGATCGGATTTGCCGAGTTGCTGTTCACGTCGGCCACCGGCGCGAAAATCAGCGGGGCACCGACCGCACAGGCCTCAAGAGCGGTGACTCGGCCCAGCGTGTAAGCATCCTCCAGCCGTTCCGTTGCGGCGATGGCCATGGCGTGCGGGAAAGACGTGCCTTCTCGGATGCGCATGGCCGTGCCGCGTTCGAAATCACCGCCGATCAGCAGCGGAATTTTTGCGCGGCGTTGCAGGAGATTCGCGACAGCCGCAGCCGGATAGGCCTCGCTCCGCTCGATCCCGAACGGCCCCGTCCGCGTGTGCAGCACTAGCCCGCCGATGTGGTTTTGCTCGACGTGCCGGCGCAACTCCAGAAACTCGGAGCTTTCCTCGGACGTAAATCCGCCATAGTAAGGCAGCATCAGCAATTGCCCGAGCTTCTCGTCGAGCGTCATACTTCGTAGGGTTTTCGCGACCCACGCGGCCGCGTCGGAGGAGAGCCTGGCGGAGGGTTTGGATTTGGTCGCCCGCTGGCGAGGTTTGGTCCGGACGGAGCGTGGCATCAGAAGGGAATGTCGAGTGTGGGCAGCTTTGCGCTGGAGACTTTGCGCATTGACCCACTAGCAGCGGCGAGTATATAGCAGGCGAGCCGCGGCTACCTATCGGCGGCGCGAGATTACTTGTGCCAACCGATAACATCGGGATATTGCGGTGGGCTTGGGAGAGACCTGAATGACGGGACGAACGAAAGTGTGGCTTTCGTGGAGCAGCGGCAAAGATAGTGCTTGGGCGCTCCATGAGCTTCGCTCCGGGCCGGACTTCGAGGTCACCGCTTTGCTGACCACGGTGAACCGAGCCGTTAACCGAGTCGCGATGCATGCGGTTCGTGAGGAACTTCTAGAGGCGCAGGCTGCGGCCGCCGGGTTGCCGCTGGTGAAGGTGCCGATCCCATCGCCGTGCTCGAATGAGGACTATGAGGCGGCGATGGGTGCCGCGATGGCGCGGGCTCGGGCGGAAGGGGTTTTGCATATGGCATTCGGCGACTTGTTTCTCGAGGACATCAGGCGGTATCGCGAGGAGAAATTGCAAGCTGCCGGCATGACGGCCATTTTTCCTGTTTGGGGTCGTGACACCGCCCGACTGGCGCGCGAGATGGTTGCTGGTGGCTTGCGAGCGTATCTTACGTGCGTCGACCCGCGGCAACTCGAGCGTAAGTTCGCCGGGCGCGCCTTCGATTTGCAGCTACTCGACGAATTGCCGGCTGGAGTCGATCCGTGCGGGGAAAAGGGCGAGTTCCACTCTTTCGCTTTTGCCGGGCCTATGTTTTCACGCTCGATCGCTGTCACCCATGGGGAGATCGTGGAGCGCGATGGCTTCATCTTTGCCGATTTGCTGCCGGCTTAGGCGCTATGAATTGTCCGGCTGACGCGTGGGGCTTCTGGCGGGACCGTCGTTGATTGCCAAAGGCGCACAGGCAAGAGTACCTGTGCTCCTAACAACCGGCGCTTGTTGATTACTCGTGCTTCCGTTGCGCTTGCTGGCGTCACGGACTAAACTTTTTGTGATGCGCATTGCTTCGCTGCTTCCCGCCGCCACGGAAATACTCTATGCCATCGGTGCTGGTGATTCCGTCGTCGGCGTCACGCACGAATGCGACTTTCCGCCTGAGGCCGCGGGCAAGCCGAAGCTGATTCGGCCGCGCGTCGATCCCTCCGCGCCGCC
>Ga0187821_10000202_pt1 | contig 13467 bp, 10 predicted proteins | sample NC_wetland_sal_i_20_FD_132442 | JGI IMG/M metagenome (GOLD analysis project Ga0187821, IMG submission 132442) | Wetland sediment microbial communities from Neuse River Estuary, North Carolina, USA - SourceSoil_1 | ecosystem: Environmental > Aquatic > Freshwater > Wetlands > Sediment | place...
GTGGTCCACACCGTGCTGCGCGGCATCAGCCGCGACCGGCTCGATTTGCTGGGCGAAGAGTACTTCAAGTACAAGTTGCAGCCCTACCTCAAAGTTGATGGTATGGAGCTGCTTAAATCGCGGATCGAGGCAGGCGATGAGATCGTCCTGGTGAGCCAGGGACTGGAACATGTGATGCGGCCGCTGGCGCAGCACCTGGGCGTGAAATGGATCATCGCCAATCGCCTGGAATTCCGCGACGGCATTGCCACGGGAAGACTGTTGGAACCGGTGGTGAGGCCGCGTGGAATCTTTGCCGGCATCAACGGCGCCGGACCCGACGGCAGGCGTGCCGAAGCGCGACTAGTTCGCGACTTGGGCCTGGCGAACACGCGAGCCCTGGAGACCGCCGTGGTTGCAGCCTCACGTCAAACCCCGGTCCTGGAGCGGCCGATCGTTTACTTCGACGGCGTTCGGCATAGCGCCCCGCTCTCGGTTCGGCGGGCGCTTGCCGGGAAGCGCGTGATGCTGATTGGCGTGACCGGCTTCATCGGCAAGGTCTGGCTGGTGAACACGCTGATGGAGCTGCCTGAGATTGGGCGTATTTATCTGCTCATCCGGCGGCAGAAGTCGAATCCGGCGATGCGGCGTTTCGAAAAACTCGTGGAGGAATCTCCCGTCTTCGATCCGTTGTATGAGCGTTACGGCGCCGGGCTTGCGGGATTCCTGCGGGAACGAGTCGAAGTGGTCGAGGGCGATGTTTGCCGTCCTGGCCTGGGGCTCGACCCCGAAGTCAGCCAGGCTTTGCAGAAAGATCTCGATCTCATCATCAACAGTTCAGGACTGACTGACTTCAATCCCGATCTGCGGGATGCGTTAGCCACCAACGTGGACGCGGCGGTGAACGTCACGGGGTTCGTGCGCCAGTCGGACCATGCCGGGCTTCTGCATCTCTCCACCTGCTACGTGGCGGGAGCGCGAGACGGCCGGGTGAGCGAGACCATGCGCCAGGATTACACTCCCGCGGGAGTTACCGGCTTCGACGCGGAAGGCGAATGGCGCGCCCTGCATGCTTTCGTGAAACAGACCGAACAGCTGGCGGAGGGCGCCGAGGTGACCGAAGAGCTTCGCCGGCAGGCCCGAAGCAAGGAGCACGCGGCCAAGGACCTGGGCGGAGCTGCCCTGGAAAACCAGATCCGGAAAAATCGCTTCCGCTGGCTGCGCGAGTATTTGACCGAGTACGGGATGAAACGCGCGGCGGAACTGGGATGGCCCAACACCTATACCTTGACCAAGAGCCTGGCCGAGTCGCTGATTGCGAAGTACGGCTCCGGTCTGCCCATCGCGGTGGTGCGGCCCGCCATCGTGGAAACCTCGGTCAGCGAGCCCTTTGTCGGCTGGAATGAGGGCATCAATACTTCCGCATCGCTTTCGTATCTGCTGGGGACCTCGTTCCGCCAGCTTCCCAGCAACGAAAAGAAGCGGCTCGACATTATTCCTGTGGATTCGGTCTGCCGGGGCATGACGCTGATTGCCGCGGCCATCGTGGAAAGGCGGCACGAACCGCTTTATCAGCTGGCCACTTCCGTGACCAATCCCTGCGATATGCGGCGTTCCATCGAGCTGACTTCGCTGGCCCACCGCAAGCACTATCGCGCGCAGGAAGGCCTGGAATACTGGCTGCGGCTGCGACTCGATGCCATCCCCGTCTCCAAGGAACGCTACAACCGCATGTCAGCGCCGGCGCAGAAGGCGATTGTGAAATCCATTCAGCGCATCATGTCCCCCCTGCCGTTGAAGAAAACTCCCCTGGTGCGGGCCGAACGCAACCTGGAAAAGGTGGAGAAACTGATCAAACTGTTTGAACCGTTCATCCTGCACAACGAGCAGGATTTCTCGGCCGACAATGTGGAAAGGCTTTCCCATGCCCTGACCGAGAACGAGAAAGCCGCATTCGGATACGACACGCGCTCCATTGACTGGTGGGACTACTGGATCAATATCCACATTCCAGCCTTGCGCAAGTGGACGTATCCTCTGATTGAAGGACGTCCGCTGGAAGCGCGCCCCTCGCGCAGCCTGCAGCCCGCGGCCGTTCCGGAAAACGGAGAAGTAGTCAAAACCGGCACCAACGGAGCAACGTGGCGATATTCCTGACTGGTTCCACCGGATACATCGGCGCGCACGTCGCGGCCAACCTGCTGGAGCAACATGGCGCTTCGCTGAACCTGCTGGTGCGCGCCCGCGATCCGCAGGAAGCGGCGGGCCGGCTGTGGCAGGGGCTGCAGCTGCATCTGGATTTCCCGCGCTTCTACGACTATCTTCAGACTCGCATGCGGGTCTTTTGCGGCGACCTCACGGCGCCCCGCTTCGGACTTACGGTTGACGATTACGATCGCCTGATCCATACCACCGACTCGGTGATCCATTGCGCCGCCTCGCTCAATCGCAAATCGGAAAAGAGCTGCCTCAACGTGAACCTGCGGGGCACGCTGGAGGTCCTGCTGCTGGCCCAGAAGTCGAACTACTATCACGGGCTGCGCCGCTTCAGCCAGGTGAGCACGGTGGCGGTGGCCGGGAAACGCCAGGACGAGGTTGTGACCGAAGACGCTTCCATCGATTGGGACCGTTCGGACTACGATCCCTATGCGCGCACCAAGAAATTTACCGAGCACATGATGCGGCAGCTTCTTCCCGAGGTGCCGATCACTATTTTTCGGCCGAGCATCGTGCTGGGCGACAGCCGCCATCCGGAGACGACGCAGTTCGACATGGTGAAGGCGTTTGTGTTTCTGGCCGGCCTGCCGGTGCTGCCCTTTCGCGCCAAAGACAAAATCGACATTGTAAACGTGGATTTTGTCGCGGACGCCATTGCCACCCTGCACCAGAAAGAAAACCCGCTGCACGATACTTATCATCTGTCATCCGGCGTGGATTCGCAGAGCTTCCGCCAGCTGACCAGCGCCCTGGCTGCGGCCCAGAACAAGCGCGGCCCCATTTTCATGCCCTTTCTGGAGCGGCCCTTCGATTCGACCGTCAATTTTCTATCCGGCCGAGGCGGATCTCTGGGTCACGGGGCGTCGCTGATGAAAGTGTTCATGCCGTATCTGGTGTGGAATACGGTATTCGACAACAGCCGGGTCACGCAGGAACTTGGACGCAAGCCGGTGCCATTTTCGCAGTACAGCTACCCCTTACTCAAATTCAGCCGTGAGACCAACTTCACCTATCCATACCGGGACTGGCCCAGCACGAAAGCCGGAGGATCCGCGGCATGATGGATTTGGTCCTGGAAGCCTGGGTCAGCAGCAGCATTGAAGCCGCGAAGCTGGGCTGGATGATGGGCAAAGGCAAGTCCTGGCAGCCCGGTGAAAAACTGAAGCTGCTGTTTGCCGGCTATAACGGCACGCGCAACATGGGTTCTGACGTGCGAGTGTCGGAAATGCTGCGCCAGACGCGTCACATTCTGGGCGCGGAAAATACCGCCTTCAGCGTAATGACGCAAAACTTCAAATTTACCGACGGCTATTTCGAAGGCACGCGACAGGTGCACCTGCCGGATATTTTCCCTCCGTTCCTTTCTGACGAGGTGCCGCGGCATCACGGCGTGGTGGCGTGCGAAGGCTCGATGTTCAAAAGCAAATTCGCAAACGCCCTGACCACCATGATGATCGGATCGCTGGGCATTGCCGCCGCCCAGAACAAGCTCTCCGTTGGCTATGGCGCGGAAGCCGGGCACATGGATCCGCTGATCGCCAAGATGTGCGCGCGCTACTGCCAGAATTCCCTGGTGATCACCCGCAACGAAGAATCGCGGACCCTGCTGCGCGAACTGGGAGTGCCGACCGAGTTGGGCACCGACACGGCGTGGACATTCGAGCCTGCCCCGGCTGAATACGGACAGGGAGTCTTGCGGCAAATTGGCTGGGACGGTACTACGCCGGTGCTGGTGGTGTGTCCGATCAATCCTTTTGAGTGGCCGGTCAAGGCATCGGTAGCCAAGTTCGCGGCGCGCAGCCTGACCGGAGCCTACAAGGACAGCCACTACCGGTCGGTCTACTTTCACAATTCGGGACCGGCCGCCGATCGGGCGCTGGAGCACTACCTTACCGCCATCGCCAACGCCGTCGACGCATTCCGCAAGCAGCGGCAAGTTTTTGTATTGCTGGCTGCCACCGAACGCCTGGACGCCCGACCCGCCGGCCGCATCTCGGAAAAGCTCGGGGGCGTACCCGTGCTGAGTTCCGAAGACTACAAGATGCATGAACTGGTCAGCATTCTGCGGGCCTGCCACATGATGGTTTCGTCCCGCTATCACGGCATCGTAACTTCGATGCCCGGGCTGGTGCCGTCGGCCGGAATCACCATGGACGAACGTATCCGCAACCTGATGCGAGAACGTGGACATCATGACCTGCTCATGAACGTGGACGATCCTGACCTAGAGCCGAAATTGATGGCCGCACTCGAAAAGCTGGCCACCCAAGGCGAAGCGATCTCGGTGGGAATCGGACAGACGGTAGTAAAGAACCTGAAAGTGATGGCTCGCATGGGCGTGTACTTCGAGGAGGAAGTGCAGCGGCGATATCCCGAGTTTCCCACGCGCAAGGGCGAATGGAGCTGGGAAGATTATTTGCCGCCTATCAGCAAGGGGCTGCGGCAACTGGTAGAAGCATTCGGCTAGCAAGAATCACGTAGGGGCAGGTGTCCCACCTGCCCAGCGGAGCAAAGCTCCGCTCGAGCCAACTCGCAGGAACTGCGGGCTTCGCACGGTCAGACTGCCGAGCGTCGCTCGGCCGGGCAGGTGGGGACACCTGCCCCTACGCAAGCAGATGAACTTTCTCGAAAATATTTTCGCGCAGCTCAATGCGGCCGACGGCACTCCGATACTTCAGGAGCTTCGCGAGGGTCCGGTCACACCCGTCACGGGGAGAGATCTGTCGACTCTGGTCGGGCAGGCCCGGGCCTTTCTCGCGGCGCGCGGTTTGAAAAAAGGCGACCGCTGCGCCCTGCTGGCGCAAAATAGCATCGACTGGGTGGCGCTCGATCTCGCCATCATGGCGGAAGGCCTGATCGTAGTTCCGCTGTATGCGCGGCAGGCAGCGTCGGAACTCACCGCCATGATGAAAGACTGCGCGCCGGCATTGATCTGCTGCGGTGATGCCGCCTTGCGCGACGGCATTCTGCACGCGTGGCCGGACGCGCCTCCGCAATATCTGTTCGACGAAATCTTCTCGAACCCTGGAGCAAGCGTTAACGGCAACCCCCAGCTTGCCGAATCCGATCCGGTCACGATCATCTATACGTCTGGAACCTCGGGCGAGGCTAAAGGCGTCGTCTTGACCGCGGGCAATGTCGGCCACATGCTGGGCTGCACTTCAGAACGCCTGGATCAGTTGATGGAGAACAAGCCGGGGCAGGACCGCGTATTCCACTACCTGCCCTTTTGTTTTGCGGGTTCGTGGATCATGCTGCTGACTTGCCTTCTCCGGCGCAGCCTGCTGACGCTAAACATGGACCTGGGAAAGCTGGCGGGCGAGATGCGCGCGGCCGCGCCCGATTATTTCCTTAACGTCCCGGCGTTACTCGAGCGCATGCGCAAGGCCGTGGACGAACAGCTCTGGAAAACTGGCGGTGTCGCACTCGTCATCTACCGGCGCGCCAAGGCAGCATGGATGCGCAGGCGGGACGGGCATGCGCGCCTCTCCGACCCAGGCTGGCTGGCGATGGCCAACGCCGCGATATTTCCCACCATCCGCAAGAAAATGATTGGTGAAAACCTGAAGGCCCTGATCTGCGGCTCGGCTCCCCTGAATCTGGATACGCAGCTCTATTTCAATATGCTCGGTATTCCCGTGCTACAGGTCTATGGACTCACCGAAACCACGGCGATCTGCACCATGGACGATCCCCGCCACGTCGAACCCGGGCGCGTGGGGCCGGCCATCCGCGGCATCGAGATGGAGCTCGGAGAAAGCGACGAGATTATGGTGCGCGGCCCTAATATTTTTCCCGGATACCGGAACCGTCCGCAGGAAACTGCTAAATCGCTGCGCGATGGCTGGTTTCATACCGGCGACCAGGGAGAAGTGGATGCGACGGGAAATTGGCGTATTATCGGGCGCATCAAGAACCTTATTATTCTTGGTTCAGGTCATAACATTGCTCCAGAGCCCATCGAAGATGAGCTGCTGAAGAACTTGCCCAAGGCTCAACAGGCGGTGCTGGTGGGCAACGGGCGGGGCTATCTTTCGGCGATCGTGACTGGAAGTGTGAGCCGGGAGCAGGTGCAGGCGGCGGTCGATGCGATAAACCCGCACTTGCCGCACTATAAGCAGGTTCGAGCGTTCTATGTGCATGCCGAGCCCTTCTCCATCGAAAACGGACTGCTGACCGCGAACGGGAAGCTCAAGCGTGACCAGATTGCATCGCGACTGCAAAGTGAAATCGAAGAAATGTACGCCGTAAAGCAGGCCTCATAAAGTAGCGCCGGGGTCCTGCCGGCTGTCTCGAGGCATCTTGCCCTCGAACCGCCAGCGCAATATTTAAGCTGTGAATGCGAGCAATAGACGATGAACCAATTCCAAGGCCAAACGCTCTCCTGGGAGCTCAAAGACGGCGTCATCGAGCTGGCTCTGCATCGCAGCCCATGCAATGAGATCGGTTCGCTCACGCTCGGGGAACTGGAGAGATTTGCCTCTGCCCTGGAACGCATGCAGGGCGATGCTCATGCGCTGATCATCTACAGCCGCTTGCAATCCGGATTCTGCGCCGGCGCTGACTTGCGCGAGCTCTATCACGGCGCGCAGGGGATGGAGAGAAAGGCGGCAGCCCGCGGCGTCCGGGAATTTCTCGAACGCATTCACCGGGTGATGAATGCGATTGACAGCGCTCCGCTCACCACCATCGCCGCCTTGAACGGCATAACCTTCGGCGGCGGATTCGAGCTGGCCCTGGTCTGTGATCTGATGATCGCCGACAAGATGGCGCGCTTCTGCTTTCCTGAGCTGCGACTGGGCCTGATTCCCGGATTCGGCGGCATCCCGCGGCTGAAGCGCGATCTGGGAAACGCAGTGGTCCGCGACCTGTTGCTCACCGGACGCAGTTTCAATGCCACCAAGGCTCAGCAGATCGGACTGGTAAGCCAGGTGGTGGGAGAAGGCGAGTCGCTGAAAGCGGCCCGCAGCACCGCGGTCCAACTGGGAAAGTTCGATCGCCACACCGCGATTGCAGCCAAGAAATTTATTAAGCCGATCCCGTATGAAGAGTTACGAAAGGAAATTGATATCTTCTGCGACCTCTTTACCCAGCCGGCGGTGGAGGCTGGATTGAAGAAATTCGTGGAGAGCACAGACGCCCAACCCTACTTGCCGTAATCGCTTTCGATTAAAATAGAACGAGCAGAGAGCAATGACTGACAATAACAAGAAGACGCTCGAAGAGATCCTCAACCTGGCGGCGGCACAGTTCAAGGTGCCGCGCGAGAAACTGACTCCCGACGACGATTTCTTCAAGACGCTCGGGATTGACAGCCTGCAGGCCCTCGATTTGCTCACCCGGCTCGAGCATCATTTCAACGTCGAGCTTCCCGACTACGAATTGCAGGGCGTGTCCGACTTCAGGACCCTGGCCAGCCGGATCCAGGCGAGATTGTAAGGCGTCGCGGATAGGCCTCTGCTGCAGGATCGATCATCCCTCGGGGAAAGTGACCGACAGATAAGAAACTCATTTGTCAGCTTGCAGTTCCCGGTTCTCAGGTGCGGGGCGGTGGTAAGTTGATAACTAGGCGTTTTCTTCGAGTGTCTCTATCTCTGTGGTGAAATAAGCATTCATGCTTAACCTCGACCAATATAACTGTCTGGGCGCAGCACTGCGCGAGGCGCTCGACCGTTGGCCGAACGAGACCTGCCTGATCGAATCCGATCGCGACAAGGAAAAGACCCGTCTCACGTATTCCGACTTCAAAGAAATGGCGATGCCCCTGGCGCGTTCGCTGGAAGACTCTGAATTTGGCGCGGGCGATCGGGCGGCGATCATCATGACCAATCAGTCGAAGTGGCTGATCTCGGCGTACGCCATTTTTCATGGCGGCGGAGTGCTGGTTCCGCTCGATTACAAGCTGACCGCACCCGAGCACCTGCAATTGCTGGCGCACAGCAAAGCCAAGGTTCTGGTAGTCGAATACTACCTGTGGCGGGCGATGATGCAAGCGCCGGAGTTCAAGGCCCGCACCGTGCAGACGGTCCTGGTGACCGAAGCGCCGCCCGGAGCGGATCTCGCGGGTGCTTTCCGCTGGGAGGACTTTCGGCGGAAAGGAGATCCGGTATTCGTTCCGCGGCAGCGCCAGGACGTGGCCTGCATCGTCTATTCCTCCGGGACCGGCGGGCGCCCCAAGGGATGCGTGCTGACCCACGAAAATTATCTGGAGCAGTGCAAGGCGCTGATTTCGCTGTTTCCCTTCTGGCCAGGCGTGCGCTATCTGAGCATTCTGCCCACCAATCACGCCATCGATTTCATGGTGGGCTTTATCGGTCCATTTGTTTGCGGCGCGTGTGTGGTGCACTTGCGCACCCTGCGGCCGGAGTTCGTGCGCGACGCCTTCGTGCGCTACAAGATCACGTATGTAAGCCTGGTCCCACTGGTGCTCAAGAACCTGGAGCGCGGGCTCAAAGCCAAGCTGGAAGCGGTGTCCAGGCCTAAACGCTTCCTGCTGGAGCGATCGATCGCGGTAAACAAATTCTTCACCGGCTGGCGTCCCGATGTGCGACTGAGCCGAGTACTGCTGCGCCAGGTGCACAAGGCTTTCGGTGGAGATTTGCGCGCCATGTTCACGGGAGGCGCCTTTATGGAGCCGTCGACCCTGCAGTTTTTCTACGACCTGGGCATTCCCGTGGCCAACGGATATGGCCTGACCGAAGCCGGCACCGTGCTCACGCTCAACGATCTCAAACCGTTCCGCGCCGACAGCGTGGGCAAGCCTCTGCCCGGCGTGGAATTGCGGGTGCTGAATCCGGACTCGGAAGGCATTGGCGAGGTGGCGGCGATGGGCAAGACCGTGATGTCGCATTACCTCGATGACCCCGAGTTGACCGCCGAGACGATTGTGGATGGCTGGCTGCTCACCGGCGACCTCGGCCGCTTTGACAGCAGCGGGCATCTGCAACTGTTCGGCCGCAAGAAGAACATGATCGTGACCGAGGGCGGGAAGAATATTTATCCGGAAGACATTGAAACTGCCTTCGACGGGCTGCCGGTCAAGGAGTACTGCATCTTCGCGGCCAACTACATCTGGCCGGCCAAGAGCCTGGGCCACGAGATGCTGATTCTTGTCCTCCGCCTGGAACCAGGGCAGGAAGGCCAGGTTTCCGAGTTCACTGAAGGGCTGAAGCAGGAGTTCATCGCCCGCAATCGCCGCTTGCCCGATTTCAAACGAGTGGGCGGATGCCTGGTCTGGGAAAAGGATTTTCCGCGCACCGCGGCCATGAAAATCAAGCGGGTGGCTTTGGCCGAGGAAATCCGCAAGACCCTGAGCCGCGCCGCCGTCGTCGAACTATAAAAGCGCTATGAGCGATCCACGTTGATCGATTCCGGAAGGTTTCTCGCGGTCGTCAACCCGGCGGCGGGCGGCGGGCGATGCCGCAAACTGGTAGGGCCTGCGCTGGCTCGATTGCGGGCGGGCGGAATTGATCTGACCGTGGTCGAAACCGCGGCTCCCGGCCAGGCGACGGCGCTGGTCCGCGACGCTTATGCCCAGGGTTACCGCAAGTTTATCGCCGTCGGCGGAGACGGGACTTCCTATGAAGTCGTCAACGGGCTTTTTCCGTCGGCCGGTGAGGCGGCGTCGCTGGCCTTTCTCCCCCTGGGAACGGGCAACTCGTTCTTGCGCGACTTCAGTGATCAGGGAGTAGAGTTCGCGATTGAAGCGTTGCTTGCCCGGCGCTCAATACCTTGCGACGTTCTCCGCTTGACCCACCAGACCGGAGTGCTGCACTACATCAATCTGCTGAGCATGGGATTTTCCGCCGACGTGGCCACATTGCGCGCCCGCCGCTTCAGCGGCTGGGGTGAGATAGGCTATCAGTCATCCATTTTCATCAGCCTGGCGCGTTTCCGGCGGCGCCCCTTTCCCCTGCGGGTGGATGGAGAGAGCGAGATCGACCGGCGGCCCTGCCTGTTCCTGACCTTCAGCAACAGTAAATTCACTGGCGGCACCATGATGATTGCGCCCCATGCGGAGATCAATGACGGGCTTATCGAGTTCGTGCGCTGGGGGCCGATCGGGCGCCTGGGCCTGATCCGCAATCTGCCGACGCTCTATGACGGCACGCATATCAACCATCCGCTGGCGGAACGGCGGCCCGCCCGGCGCATTGATTTCGAACTCGACGCGCCGGTCGATGTCATGGTGGACGGCGAGGTGCTCACCTTGCATTGCCGGGCCCTCGACGTGCTGCCGTCCGCTCTGAACGTCGTGGTATAAAAAGATTCCATGTCGAACGACGGCAAGAATCGCGGAGAAGGCTCACCGCCAGGGTCATCGACGGCGCGCACGATGGTTACTGTGTTGCTGATCGTCGCCGCCTTTGCCGTGGTGATCTATATGGGCATACGCAAACGCGGCAGCCGCCTCGACAGCTTCGCGAAATGCCTGGCCGCGAAGCAGGTGAAGATGTACGGCGCGTACTGGTGCCCGCATTGCGCGGACCAGGAGGCCATGTTTGAAGCCTCCTTCAAATACGTTCCTTATGTCGAGTGCGGCGTGCCGGGGTCGCGCGATGAAGCGCCGCTCTGCAAAGAGGCCGGCATAAAACATTTCCCTACCTGGCAATTCGAAGATGGAGAACGCCGGGAAGGCACCCAGTCCTTGCAGTCGCTCGGATTGAAGACCGGATGCAGCCTGCCATGATGTCACCGGCCCGGCCGCGCTCTTTCCGGCGCATTCTCCAATCGATTGCCGTGCTGGCGTTCGTTGGCGCGCTGGTGTCATCCGTGTCGCTGTACCATCACTACGGAACCTCGGCCACTACCTACTGCGATATTGGAGAGAATTTCAACTGCGACATCGTGAATCGCAGCAGGTTCTCTGAGATTGCCGGTGTTCCAGTGGCCGTGATCGGAATTATCGGATATCTGGCCGTGTTGACGCTGGCGACTCTTTATCGCAACCAGGCCGGAACGCCGGCAGTGCTGGCAATGGGATCGCTGGCGGGGTTGGGCTTCGCGCTCTACCTCACGTACGTCGAAGGTTTCGTGCTGGCGGCGTGGTGTGTTTTGTGTCTGTCGTCTCTGGCGTTGACTGCAAGCGTCGCGGTGCTTTCGTGGGTGTTGTGGATGCGCGCCCGGCGGCCTGACTGAGTCCCTCATGGAAGAAACTTCAGCATCCCTAAACTCAAAAAGTGCAGACGCTCCGGACTTCGCGGGAGAGCTGCGCCTGCACGAATTGCAAAGCCGGATTTTTCGCAACACGCGCCGGCTGCGGGTCTGGTTGCCGCCGGGATACAGCGCGCCCGAAAACCAGGGCCGGCACTACCCGGTGTTCTATCTCAACGACGGACAAAATTTGTTTGATCCGGCGACGGCCTACATTGGGATCGACTGGCAGGCCGGTGAAGCTGCCGGCCGCTTGATTGGCGAAAACAGAATTCCTCCCCTGATCATCGTGGGGATCGATAATGCGCAAAAGGACCGCGCCAAGGAGTATCTGCCCTACCGGTCCTTTAGCCCGCCTGTCATGCGGCCCCAGGGCAAGCGTTATCCCGATTTTCTGTTAAACGAGGTGATGCCCCACATCTATCAGCATTACCGCATCGCCCGAGGCCCGGAAAATACGGGACTGGGAGGATCGTCCCTGGGCGCGATCATTTCCTTGTACACCGTGATGAGCCGTCCCGGAGTCGTGGGACGTTTGCTGCTGGAGAGTCCGTCGTTGTTCGTCTCCAACCGGCAGCTGGTGAAATCCAGCCGCGCCTTCCGGCAGTGGCCGGCCACTATCTATATGGCGATCGGCACCAGGGAAGACGGAAACGAAGATCGCGATCAACAAGTGGTAAAAGATGTTCGCAACCTGGAGCAGGTTCTGCGTCGCGCCGGCTTGAGAGAGGACCGGTTGCGGGTAAGGATTGACGAAGGCGCGACCCACAACGAAAGGGAATGGGCCAAACGCTTTCCGGAAGCGCTGACATTTCTCTTCGGCCTGTCATCCTGAGGGAAGTAATGGCTTCGCGCAGCGAAGCAGTTGCGCAGAAATGTCAGCCCTTCCTCCATCTCGCCTCCTGCCACCGCCCCGTCGCATTGTCATCCTGAGCGGAAATCGTTCCATTCGCGGGCGAATGGAAGGATGGAGTCGAAGGACCCCTACGATCGGCACGACTCCGTAAGCCCGTGGGGTTTTCGCCTGCGTTTAATTCGCGGCCCTCGCGGTCCGAGCCGCCTATAGGGGGCCTTCGACTGCGCAACTGCTTCGCTGCGCGAAGCAGTAACTCTCAGGATGACAGTGCCGAAGCAACAGTCGGATCAGGATGACAGGGCGTGAGAGTTGCAAGTGTGTGATCCACGCCCGGCGGTCGAATCACGGTTCCAGCCGGGTGGGAGACTGGTCGCCGTTCACGTGCCATACTCTTCGATCGTGAAAATACTGGAGCAATTCCTGGTCTTCCTTCGGGTTCATGGCGCGAGCCCAGACGATCCTGGCGCCGTCAATGTCCGCCGCGTTGTAAACCCATTCCCAATCCACATCATGATGCGGACCGTAGCTGACGATGACCAGATGGCGTCCCGGAGTGGCTTCCAACTGGCGCGTGATTGCCACCCGATCCAGGTTGCCCCGGGGCCACGCGGGCTCGATCTGGGCGTGGGCCACGACGGCTCCGACGCGCAACAGGACCATGGCGCAGGCGATGGCCGGAATGGCTCGCACCAGCGCAACTCCAAATGGCCGTCCGCGCCAGCGCCACAGCCGTAAATGGCGCATGCACTGCAGCAGTAGAAGATAGATGAGTCCCGCGGCAGGGGCCACGTAGTGAGGCATGGTCCAAGTTTCAACGGCCAGGCCGAGCGCAAAGAACGCAGCCGCGAAAAGGGGAAAACGCATCTTCTTGTCGCGCAGGATCCAGGGGAAGGCCAGCAGCGGGACGGTAAGCAGCGGGCCAAAGTAATACTTCCACACTCCTGCCAGCTTGTCCCAGGTGCGGGAGGCGGCTCCGCCGAGCGTGTGGTATCCCTCGAACCGCGCCAGTTCCCAGCGATAGAAATCTCGCATCAGTGGGTGGTTGTAGACCGGCTCCGGCCGCGGAGACTGCCACAGGAAATATGGCGCGGTCGCGTAGGTATCACGATTCACCTGGTACGTCATGCGAAAAGGGTTGCCCGTGACTCGCCAATAGTAGTAAGCCGTGCCCGCGCCGGTTATCGCGAGAACCAGAATCGCCGGCAACACAAAGCGCCGGAATGAGACCGAAAATGGAGGATGCGCCTGGCCAAAAATCCAGA
>Ga0187821_10000203_pt1 | contig 13453 bp, 10 predicted proteins | sample NC_wetland_sal_i_20_FD_132442 | JGI IMG/M metagenome (GOLD analysis project Ga0187821, IMG submission 132442) | Wetland sediment microbial communities from Neuse River Estuary, North Carolina, USA - SourceSoil_1 | ecosystem: Environmental > Aquatic > Freshwater > Wetlands > Sediment | place...
ACTACTACCTGCCGGCGCCGCCGAGCGGCGCGATCAGCATCGACATCCTCGATGACAAGGGCGCTCTGGTGCGCCACCTCACGAGTGAGAAATCGCAACAGGAGGAGCAGCCGCCGGAATGGCCGGACCAGGTGCAGCCCGTCAACACCCTGCCCGCACTGCAGGGAATGAACCGCTTCGTTTGGAATCTGCGCTACGACGACCCGGTGCAGATTCCCGGCGCGTTCTATGCCGGGCTACCGCCGCGCGGGCCGCTGGTGTCGCCGGGCAACTATACCGTCAGGCTGAGCTACGGCGGGCAGTCGCAGACCGTGCCGCTCACCATCGCCGCTGACCCGCGCAACAAGGGCTCGCTCGCGGGCCTGCAGCAGAAGTTCGCACTGGCGATGGAGGTCTACCACGATCAGGACGCGTTGCATCGCGCCGTGAATGACATCCGGGCCGTCAAGAGCGCCGTGGCGGACGCCCTGAAGAAAGCGGGCAGCGACAAACCCCACGCTGCAGCCCTCACGACCGAAGGCAACGCTCTGCTCGCGCAGGCCTCGCAGATTGAAGGCGTGCTGATGCAGGTCAACATCAAGGGCTCAGAAGCCAACCTCAACTTCCCGGGCATGCTCAACGAGCAGATCTATTCCTTCAGCGGTCTGCTCGATGACGCCGATACGGCGCCCAATGCGGAGGAGATCGCAACCTATGCCGACATGCACGCCAAGCTCGGCGCACAACTGGCCGCGTGGAAGGAACTTAAGCAAGCGCGCGTCGCCAGCTTCTGCGCGCACGCACAGAGCGCGGGTGCCCAGCTCTCCGGTATGTGTCAGTAAGGCGCCTATGGCCTGCCGTTACAGACCGATCAGGTGACGATGGGCTTCCTGGTCACGTCCGCCTCCTACCAGGGCGACTCATCGGCAACTTCAATCGCGCCAGGTGTCGCTCGGCGTCCGGTCACCTGGTCAATACTGATCCGGTAGAAGATAGGCGGACGCCGTTCCCGCCGCTCAGTGGGGACACAACCCGGCTCCCACCACATCGTGCGGCTCTGCAGAACTTCGAGAGCGTGAGTGCGCGCGCGTTGATGCTCTGGCGTGTCCGTTAACTCCTCATAGCGACCAAATACGACGACGCTTACCCATCGATCATGATACGTGCGTTCGTCAGTTTCCAAGCAGACGAACGGATTGGCGCGCATCCATTCGATCTTTTTTCCGAACGTGGTGATCCCGTAGAGATGCCGCCCGTCATAGGAGAAGTGCACAGGAACGATATAGGGCTGGTCACCGCTGACGCACGCTAATCTGCCGAAATCCAGCTCCTTGAGTGCAGCGCGGCATTCTTCGTCAGTCATTTCATGAATCAGCATTCAACCCCCCCTCAGGCCACAGCGTCGGTCCCTGCCCGATGCTCAGACGGGGGCCTGAAGATTCGTTGGCCAATTGCATGCTCGTTCGAGCTCTGTTGCCATTGTGAGAAATGCGTACGGCGGCGCCTGCTGCATCTGGCGTTTGCTTTCCGGCGGCCAGCAGGAGGAGCATCCGCGTCCCAGATGATGCGCCGCACCCTGGAGACGCCCTGGCGCAGCGGAGCGAGGCCGAAAGTGCGGCCGGGCCCACCGAACAGCTGGGTGGCGCGGAAGGGCGTTCTGCAGGGACCGTCCCCTCTCAAACCGGCCGCGCTGCCCAATCGTCGCACTTGCCCTTCGGATTGGCGGGACCGTCGAATATTTCGCAGTTGCCGCAAGCTGTAGCTGCGGCTCCAGATGTGAAAAAGCGGCAGCCGCTGCAGATCTTGCCAGGATCCAGCGACTTCTCAGTGTAGTTGTCCAATTTGCGTTGCTGCTTGTCGGCCCGACTGAGGGCGCTGGGTTTGGCGCAAACGAGGTCCTGTTTTTTCTTTTCTTTTCCGTGCCCAACTGCAGTCCAGCTCCCCGCAGCGGCGATAAGGCACGCCATCAGCCGCCGCAAAGTAGCGCGACGCGCTTGCACAGCAGCAGGTGTGGGGGGTGATTTCGCGCGTCCGATCAACGTAGTGCCTCGTGGTCTCGCGATTCTGCCGGTCCCTTGCTGAATTCGACGTGCGCGTGCAAACCCACAGCGGCGAGGCGCGACAGGATCGCCCCGAGGCGATCTGTTAGTTGTTGGCAGACCCTCTGCCGAACGCGCACCGAAAGCAGGTCTTGCGCTTAACTACGACCTCGGCTTGGCGGAGCCTTTATCACGATTTGGCCGAATCGCGATCGATCAGGGCTACTTGAGGGCTGCTTGCGCCTCGGTGGCCGATTTTTGTGCCGCCGTCAGGTCGTCGGACTTAAGCCCTGCCTGTGCTTTCGCGAGCGCTGTGGTCAGTTTGGCCTTCGTCGCCGAATCGCTCGTGTCAGGAATCGCCCCAGTCCCGAGCTTCTGACAAGGATTCGCCTCCTTGGCATCAAACCCCTGCCCCGCGGGTCCCACCAAACAATTGACAGCGTGGTGCAGATGCATGTGGACCTGTTCGAAGGGTTTTGCGGAATTCGTAAGCAACTAACACTGCTCGCGAGACACCTGTTGCATTTTTCACGACTGAGCAGCGGAAAGCCGGGCTGATTGGCCGGACAACGGCGGACATCGACTTTACGGTGATCGCGCAATCCCCCGAGGATGACGCAGAAGCCCTGGCTGGCCTGGGATCCCAGCTTCACTCGCAAATACAGACTCTACGTACAACACGTCGGATCGCTATATACGCTCTTCAGCTCCTGTGGGCTGATCTAAGCGCCCCTGTGACCCTGCGCGGCGATGCTGAGATACCGCATCTGCCGACTCGACTAGGCATTTATTCGGATATGATTTCCTTCCGGCGAGTGAAAAGATCACCCGACTAACCGACGGGACATGGAGGGGACAGCATGATACTTCCATTGCAGATCACCTTCCGTCATATGGACCCCTCGCCTGCCCTGGAGGCACGCATTCGCGAACTCGCCGCGCGCTTCGATAGGTTCAGCGAACATATCATGCGCTGTCATGTCATCATCGAGCCGCTGCCTCATCACCAGCACCAGGGCGCGCTGTATGACTTCAGGATCGACATTACGCTTCCCGGTGCGGAGATCGCGATCCGACACGCTCGTCCGGCCGACCACGCTCATGAGGATCCGTACGTCGCGCTCCGTGATGCGTTCCGGGCCGCTCGGCGCAAGCTCGAGGATTACGAACGCAAACGACGGGGCGATGTGAAGAGCCACGTCCAGCCGGCGCTTGGATGGATCTGCGAGCTCGACACTGAGCACGATTCGGGCCGTATCGAAACTGAGGATGGACGCCTTATCTATTTCCATCAACATAGCATGGTAGGCGACCGATTCCAGGACCTGAGACCTGGCACCAAAGTGCGCTTTGTCGAGGAAGCCGGGGATCTCGGTCCGCAAGCCAGCACGGTTCAGGTGATCTAGCGATCACCTAGCGCCAGTGGCTCCGGTCGCTCCGCTAGCAGGCGATCGCCGTTGGTGCGAGTTTCGGCGACGGCGCTGCAGGTCAAGAGGCATCCTCTTCACCTCGGAGTGGTGCGAGGGCTCTTGCCTTGGAGCCCTGCGTTTGCGCGGCCGTATTTCGGCCCTTTGGCCGACCAAGCCGCTGAGAAATAGTCGCGGACCTTGGCCGCAATCTGCCGATCGGTCATCTTGTCTACCGTCTCAACCGCGGCGACTCGTCTGCCGAGCTTGTTCTTCACGAGCCGCTTCTTTAACTCGCCCTTGGCCTCGCCCGGGCCAAAAATGATGAGGGACCCGGCGCTACGAAGAGCCGCGATGACGGCATCGTAGTAGATGTTGAGCTCTCCAGTGAGCGCCTTCTGCCGGCTATCGTCCGCCGGTACCTGCAGTGATTCGTAGCGCCCCTTCAGAGGCGAATCCCCTGAGCGTCCCAGGTGCTGTTCGACCTTGGAGACAATGAGGGCGGTCTGCTCCCCAGTAGGAGTCACCTTCACAATCACGGCTTTGCGATGATCAATCCAAACTCCGGCCTTCTCTTTCATCCTATTTCTCCGAGGACGTCGCCTACTGCCGCCCGGTGCTTGCTGCATGATGTGTGGTCTATTATGAAGCAGCGCCGCCCTCTGCACGTGCCCATCGTCTGCGAGGGCTTCAAACCGCTCGGCGCGATTAACGCACGGGTTGACCTTCTCGCGCTTCTGGAGGGATCGGAATACCAGGGGTCGCTCCTGGAACGATTGCGTCATGGGAATTGGATATCGATGACGGTGATGCATGATGCGCAATGAATCAAACGCTTCGAGTAAAAACAACCCGCTGGCCCGCGCCTTGGCCACACATTCTGCATTGTCTCGGGGCGGCAGTAATTATGTATTGGAACAATCTGCCGATGGCCTCTTCTTCGTGGATCAGGGCAGCGCGCTTTGCCCAGTGTGCATCGAGGCTACCGCCCTCATTCTCCCATCTGCAATGGAAACTGTGGCCAACCGGGATAGACCATGAAACGTCGCGAGTTTCTGCGCTCAGCAAGTGCCGTGTCGGCGGCGCTTGCGTTCTCGAGGCTCAATGCGCTCCCCATCCTGGATCCTCACGCAACGGATTGGGAGATGCTCGACCACCTGCGACGTACGATTGCCGGTTATTGTCTTAATGAGTCCAACCCTCGCAACGGCCTGATAGCCGACAGGACCCAGCCTGGATCGCCTTCGAGCATAGCGGCTGTGGGACTGGGGCTCAGCGGTTATATCGTGGCCGTGGAAAGAGACCTTCTTTCACGAGCGGACGCGGTGGACCGGACCTTGACGCTTTTGAGGTTTCTTCACTCCAGCCATCAGGGTCCCGAGCCGAATGCCACGGGATACAGAGGTTTCTACTATCACTTTCTCGATATGGAGACCGGCCGTCGGGCCATACAGTGTGAGTTGTCGACAGTCGATACTGCGATATTGATGGCCGGTGTCCTCACGGCGGCAAGCTACTTCAGCGGGAAGAATCCGCCGGAGAGCGAGCTACGCAGACTCGCTGAACTACTTTACCGGCGCGTTGATTGGCAATGGGCGCTCGATAAGGGGACCACGATCTCTCACGGTTGGAAGCCCGAGTCGGGGTTTCTTCCGTACCGTTGGGACACGGGCTACAGCGAAGCTGTGATTCTTTACGCGCTGGCCTTGGGTTCGCCGACGTTTCCCATCGAGCCGCAAGGTTACAAGGAATGGATCGCAACCTTTGAGTGGAAGAAAGTCTTCGACATCGAATACCTGTATGCCGGACCACTCTTCATTCACCAGATGTCTCATCTGTGGGTGGATTTCCGCGGCATACACGACGACTTCAACAGGAAGGCGGGGATCGACTACTTTGAGAACAGCCGGCGGGCCACGTATGTTCACAGGCAATACGGAATCGAAAACCCGCGGGGGTTTGCGCGCTACAGTGAATACGTGTGGGGACTGACCGCGAGCGACGGACCGGGACCTGCCGTCCTTGAGGTGAACGGTGTCCGCAGGGAGTTTTTCGGTTATGAGGCGCGAGGCGCTCCCTTTGGCCCTGATGACGGCACGGTTTCACCCTGGGCGGTGGCGACCTCTCTCCCCTTCGCACCTGAGATCGTGATCAAAACGATGCGTCATGCCATCGAACGTCTTGCATCGCTGGGACGCAGCCCGTACGGATTGGTCGCCAGCTACAATCCGACCTATCCTGCCACCGATGGCAATTTGCACGCTTGGGCGTCCCCTTGGATCTTCGGCTTGAATGAAGGTCCGATTCTGATGATGATCGAAAACTTCCACACGGAGCTTATCTGGAAGACTGTCCGGCGCTGTCCCTACATCGTAAAGGGCCTGCAGCGCGCAGGGTTTCGCGGCGGCTGGCTCGACCGTTGACCATTAGTGCCCGAGATGATGCGGTCGGCCGAATTCCCCTGAGGATGCACTTCACGTGTGCGAATTTAGCGATTCCCACGGCCGGTGGTGTATGAATGGTGATTCCACGTCCCATGCAGCGGGCGCTGCGGCGCGAGGATTCCCAGACCATTCCGGCAATCGCCGCCGACCCGAACTCACAGCCTTTAGGCGCGGACAATGAGCGCGGTGCTCAGCGCTGCTTGGTTCGTGGCTGCGCGTGGGCCAGCGCGTCATCGAGCATCTTGACGAGTTGGTCGCGGCTGTAGGTGTACGGTTGCCCCTCGTTCAGCTGCACGAGCTGGCCGATCAGCGAGCCGATTGCCCACTCCGCCTCCTCCTGGTTCGGCGTCACCAGGTAGCGGCGCTTCGGGTTTGCTTCGAACAGCGCCTTCTCGACCGCATCGGCCACCTCGTCGGGCTCCTTGTACTGCGAGCGGTCGGCCGTAAGGCGGTAGCCTTTGTCCCGCAGCACTGGGGCATCCGGACCAAGTCGCTGGATCGCGCTCCTGGCAATCTCCGAATTGTAGTTGCCCGGTTCGATGATGCTGGCCGTCGCCCCCGAGTCCTTCAGCTGTAGGACGAGCGATTCGCTGAAGGCTTCCAAGGCGTGTTTACTCATCGAATAGGCCATCAGATTCGATGAAAACCCAATCCCGGAAATCGAACCCATGTTGATGACGCGCCCCTTCGCGGCAATGATCAGCGGTTCGACGGCCCTGGTCATCCGATACGGCCCGTAGAGATTGACCGCCATCAACAGATCGAACTCCTCCGGCTTCATGTCGGCCACGGTGCCCACGGTGCCGATACCCGCGTTGTTCACCAGGCCATACAGACCCCGGCCGCTCTTGCTGATCAGGTCGGCCACCGCGTCGATCTCATCCTGCTTGGTGACGTCCAGGCGCACGGCCTGGACGTTCTTCAGTGCCCCCAGAGCTTTGAGATCCTCGGGTTTCCGCGCGCCGGCAAACACGAAATAACCGTCTGCGGCCAGCCGCTCGGTGACCTTGCGGCCAATCCCGGTGCTCGCGCCCGTCACCAGTATCGCGCGCTGGGCCGGCGGTGCGGGTGACTGTGCGCCCGCGAATATCGGCCACGCCAGGACCATCAGCAGCGCCAGTCGGTCGGATCGGTCCATATGCATCCTCTTCGGTAAATTGAGCATTCTGCGTCAGCATCGCTCTCGGCTACTCGCGACGCAGACGATCGACAGGACGCGAGTGTGGGCGTTCCGGAAGAGAAACTCACGCGCCGCCTGCGAAGCGAGCCCTCACGCCATTGGACAACCAGGCCGGCTACCGGCGCTCAGAGTCCCTGTGCCGTTGGGGCGGTCTGTTTCCAGGCGCCGGGAAAGAGCCTCTCGGCATTGCGCCGGTAGATCTTGTCGACCACCCCGGACGGCAGGTGCAGCCCGTGGAAAGTCGGGGCGAAGTCCTGCGAGTGCATGGGATCAGGGCTGGTGAGGAACCGCCAGTCCTCGACCCAGCCCCGGTGAACGTCGGCGGCCGCCGCCACATCCTGATCGTCTGGACCGTAGGCATCATCGCTCCCGTAGAGGATGCGGTCCTGATAGCGGATCAGGAAGCGCCGCACTTTCTCCGGATCCGATGCCGCCTGATATTCCAGGTGCACCAGGCGCGCAGCCAGGTCCACGCGTGCGCGTGGGAAGCGCTCCAGAAAAGCGGCTACCTGGTCCACGTCCCACTCGAGCGAGGCCAGGTGCACGGCGTCGAAGTCGAGATCGGGGTGCGCCGCCAGCATGCGGTCGCGTGCGCCCAGGATGAAGTCGTGCGACGGCATCTCGGGGTGGCGGTACATGTAGTACTGCGGGTGCTCCTCGAAGTACTCGCGGTCCGAGCGCACCGTCATCTTCTCCGGCGGCAGCCAGCAGTTGAGCGGCTCGGCCTGATGGCCGAGCAGCACCAGGTGGTGCTGCTCGAGGTAGCGCAGGAGCGGGGTAAAGCGCGGGTCATCCGGCATCACGTAGCGGCCATCCGGATCGCGGAGCGTCATGCCGATATTCTTCCAAATCTTCACGCCCACCGCGCCGGCCGCGACCGCAGCCGCCACCTCACGAACCGTGTCCGTGCCCCAGGTCGGTGACCGGAAGTTCTCGACCGAGAACGTGGTTGCGAAGGCGACCCGGCCGGGGTAGCGCGTGCGCAGCGACACGGCGTCGCGCTCCTGGGTCTTGATCGGCGGATAGTCCGGGTAATCCACATCGATCGTCAGGATGCGGAAGTTGTCCGCGATCGCCTGCACCATGAGGTGGTCGGCCGGCCCATGGATGTGCATGTGTGCATCCACCTTCACCACGCGCACGAAGTCCTCGGGCGTGTAGAAGCTCGGGTCCGCGGCTGCTGCCGGCACGGAGGTCGCGACAGCGAGCACGGCACACAGGAGCCCCGCGCGGGTTCCCATGGCCGTGCTCATACCAACCGCACCTTGACGCCGTGCTGCCGCAGCTGCTCGATCGCCTCCGGCGGTGCCGCCCGGTCGGTGATCAGGAGATTGATCTGCTCGAGGCGGGCGATGAGCGAGATGTTGCGGCGGGTGAACTTCGAGGCGTCCGCCACCACGACCACCTCGCGGGCGATCCCGATCATCTTGGCGTTGAGCTCGGCTTCCGTCAGGTGCGGGGTCATGACCCCGATCTGCGGATCCACGCCGTCGGCGCCGAGATAGAGACGGTCCGCCCGCAGCGTCGCGAGGGCGGCTTCGGCCAGGGGCCCGGAAAGCGAGTTCGACTCCCGTCTGAGGATCCCGCCCGGCACGATCAGCCGCACCGAGGGCACATCGATCAGCAGGGCCGCTATGTTGAGGGCATTGGTGATGACGTTGATGGACTTCAGGCTCAGCGTGCGGATGCGCCGCGCGATCTCCGCGGTCGTGGTCCCCGAGTCCAGGATGAGGGTCTCACCGTCCTTGATGAGTTCCGCGGCGGCTTCCGCGATGCGGAGCTTCTCGGCGTGGTGCTGCAGCTGCTTGACGTTCAGCGACTGGTCGGGCTCCGGCACCGTGAGTGCCCCGCCATGGGTGCGGGTCAGGGCACCCGCCGACTCCAGCATCGACAGGTCGGCGCGAATGGTGACCTGGGACGTGCCGAAGCGCGCGGCGAGTGACTCCACGGTGACGCGTCCCTCCTCGCGCAGCAACTCGCAGATGCGCCGCCGGCGCTCCTCGATCAAGAGCCCGCGCTCGCTCGGGGGCGCCATCAGAGCGGGATCGCCTCGAGCACCAGGAAGCGCTCGAAGGAGACGTGCAGGGTAGCGGCAGAGGGCGTGACCTCCTCGAGATCGCGTCCGTTAAAGTAATCGCGCAGCCGGTAGCGCGGGGCGGTGAGCCCGCGCAGCCTCACCGCTCCGTCCCAGCGTTTGGCGTAGAAGGCGTAATACAGCCGTCCGGCCTTCTCGACGACGTGCGCTTCGGGCTTGTCGAATCCGATGTCGTAGAGCTCGCCGCGGTAGGTGCCTTGAGGCAGCATCCGCTCGTTATACAACGCGATCCACTTGCGCCACAGCGTCTCGCGCTCGGGTGTCAGCAGAAAGGAGTGCTTGGGCTTCGGATCCTTCGGCCAGGTGAACTTGGTGGAGACGATGGCGCCGATGCCGACGGTGGAGGCGAAGTCATCGCCCCCATCGCTGAGCTCCACGTGATCACCTGCAAAGGGCGCGTCCGGTCCCATGAGGGCCTTGAGCGTCTTGCCCTTGTGACGGACCTGCCAGGAGGACTCAGGGTCGGAGGCCGGGGCCTGGTTCACGGAGACCAGGTTGAAGAACGAGAACGCCGTGCCACAGGGACACAGCTCCATGACGGCTTGCGGGTCGATCTTCATCGCGGTGGCGTAGAGCGCGGCAAAGAAATCCTGCAGCCCTTCGACGGACTCTTCCGGCCGCCGGTGATGATGCGCGGGGTTGTAGCAGGGCGCGACGCCGTTCAGGTGCTGGCCGTCGATCTTGAGACCCGCGTAGCCCCAGGTCGCGAGGATGCGGCGCACGAGGCCCTCATGGTAGGCGACGGTCTTCGGGTACGCGGGACAGAGGTAGAAGCTGTTCCACCAGGAGACCAGCTGCGGCGCACCCTCGCGGTCCAGGAGCAGCATATCCGTGTGGTCGTGCAGCAGGTCCGAGCCGGGCGCGGCCGCGAGCGGGGCGATCCACAGACGCGGCTTCAGGGCATGCGAGCGGATGTTCTGCACCAGCTGCTGCATGTCCGCATCGCCGCGTGGATATTTCCGCGGATCGAGGTTCCAGTCGCCGACGTTGGTCTGCCAGCCGTCATCCACCACCGCCCAGGCGAGTCCCAGGTCTTGCACCTTCGGGAGCGTGCCCTCGATCAGCGGCACGGTGCACTCGCGCTCGTAACCCCAGGCGCACCAGATCGCCTCGTAGGCGGCCGCGGGAGGCCGCGGCGCGCACACGCCCTGCTCGGCCATCCTGCGGCGGTACAGATCCAGCGCGTGGAAATAGTCGCCGCTGTGCACGACGACGAACGTCTCCGGAGTGTGGGACGTCTCGCCCACTGCGAGCGTGACCTTCTCTTCACCCGTCATCGCAACCGCCACGCCGCGCGCGCTGCGCCTCACCGGCAGCGACACCAGGCGCGGCCTCGACTCGAGATGGCCGACCGCCAGCCCGCAGTCCCGCCGCCAGACGTCGACGAGCGGGATGCCGCCGCCGTAATCGGACGCCGTCATGCCGAGGAAGTTGTCCTGTGAGAACCCGGGCTTTACCGGCTGCACCCAGTCGCGCCGGTCCGCGTGCGTGCTGCCGCAGTAGGACCAGAACTCAGGCTCCGCGCCGCCCGAGGACTCAAGCTCGAAGTCCGCGCTGCGCCAGCTCTTGAGCGTCACAGGCTTTGCGGAGGAGTTTCGGTACGCCACCCGATAGACCGCCAGGCCCGGGTAGCGCTCGTAGAGCTCGATCCGCAGCGACTTCTCGATCCGGGTCGAGGCATCCCCGTCGGGACTGCCCGTTCCGGTAAGCAGCAGCCGCACACCCGCGCCCTGGGGGCCCTCGAGGTTTTCGCGCTCGACCTTCTCAAGGGCGAATGCCTCGATCCGGCCCTGGCCCGCCACGCTCAGCGATTCGCTCGCGGACCACGGGGTCAGCGGCACTCGCTTCTCGCCACGCACGTGCGAGATCCGCGCGCGCAGCCGTGAATCGAACTCGAGGTAGAGCACGCCATCGCCGATGACCGCCGCGGATCCGGAAGGGTTGCGCGCCGGCGCCGCTGCCTCTGCTGAACCGAAGGCGTACGGCGCCATGCCGGCGCCGGCCACGAGCCCGAGGAATCGGCGACGGCTGGTGGTGCTCACCCCTCAGGGACTCCGCTGCGGATAACTAGGGGGAGTCTAGCGAGGCACCCCCGCGGGCTTTCGAGCTCTTGCGCCACGTCGAGTTGGTTCTTGGCGTCCGGCCTGGTGGAAGTCTTGACAGAGACGAAAGATTTCGAAATAGTGAACAAAATAAAACGAAAAATCAAACGGCTTAACTGACTTTCGTTTTCTTTCGATTCGCAGGGGAGATGAGTGAGCCGATCGCCAACCGACACCGCCGCCGCGGGACTGTCGCTCTTTTTCCGGTATCTGGCATGACGCGGCGCGCAGGCCTGATTTTCGCGCTGGTGACGACCGCGTTCTGGGGCGTGTGGGGTGCGTTCGCCGGCCTTCCGGCCGAGCACGGCTTTCCTGCGACCCTCATCTACGTGGTGTGGGCCTTCACCATGATTCCTCCCGCGCTGTACGCGCTCGCGCGCGTCGGCTGGAGTCTGCCCGCGGACCGGCGCGCGGTGCTCCTGGGCGTGCTCATCGGGCTGACCGGCGCGGGCGGGCAGATGCTGCTCTTCCACGCCCTCCATACCGGGCCGACCTATCTTATCTTCCCGCTCATCGCGCTCTCCCCGCTGGTGACGATCGCGCTCTCGCTCCTGTGGCTGCGCGAGCGCACCACCTGGATCGGCGCCACGGGGATCCTGCTCGCCCTCGCTTCCCTGCCGCTGTTCGACTACGAACCTGGGCAGGCCGCCTCGGGCCATGGCGTCGCGTGGTTCCTCTACTCGCTCGTCATCCTCGCGGCCTGGGGCGTGCAGGCATTCTTCATCAAGCTCGCCAACCGCACCATGAGCGCGGAGGGCATCTTCGTCTACATGACACTCATGGGGCTCGCGCTGGTGCCGGTGGCGCTCTTCATGACGGATTTCTCGCAGCCCATCAACTATGGCTGGAACGGGCCGTATCTCGCCGCCGCCACCCAGCTCCTGAACTCGGTGGGCGCCCTGACGCTGGTGTACGCCTTCCGTTATGGCAAGGCGATCGTCGTGTCGCCGCTCACCAATGCCGGCGCACCGCTCGTCACCGCACTCATCGCGCTCGCGCTCCTGGGGCTCGTGCCGCAGCCACTGAAAACCGCCGGCATCGTGCTGGCCTTCGTGGCTGCGGCGCTGCTCGCCATCGAGCCCGAGGAAAGCGCATGAAGGCGCTGCTCGATATCGTGCGCCGGCACCGCGCCGGCGAGGCAGCCGGCATCTACTCCGTCTGCTCGGCGCATCCCCTGGTCCTGCGGGCCGCGCTCGAGCATGCCGGCGCGAGCGGCGGGTACGCCCTGATCGAGGCCACCTCGAACCAGGTGAACCAGGAGGGCGGTTACACCGGCCTGCGGCCGGCGCAGTTTCGGGATCGGGTGTTCGGCATGGCGGACGAGGCGGGGCTGGCGCGCGAGCGTGTGCTCCTGGGGGGGGATCACCTGGGTCCGAACGCCTGGCAGTCGCTCGAGTCCGGGCAAGCGCTGCGGCGCGCCGGCGTGATGATCGCGGAGTACGTGAGCGCGGGGTTTCGCAAGATCCACCTCGACTGCTCGATGTCCTGCGCGGACGACCCGCCGGTGCTGTCGGACACGGTGGTCGCATCCCGCACGGCGGCGCTGTGTGCGCTGGCGGAGGATGCCTGGCGGACCTCAGGCGGCGAGCCGCCGCTCTACGTGGTCGGCACGGAAGTCCCGGTGCCGGGCGGCGCCCCGGAGGCCCTTCACGAGCTGCCCGTCACGGCGCCGGCGGCAGCGCGTGCCACCGTCGCCGCGCATGAGAAGGCGTTCGCCGAGGCCGGCGTCGGCAGCGCGTGGGAGCGCGTCATCGGTCTCGTCGTCCAGCCGGGAGTGGAGTTCGACCACGACCGCGTCATCGACTATCGCCCCGACAAGGCGCGCGCGCTGAGCGACTGCATCCGCCAGCTCCCGCACCTGGTCTTCGAGGCGCACTCGACCGACTACCAGACGCCCGGCTCTTTGGCCGCCCTGGTGCGCGATCACTTCGCAATTCTCAAGGTGGGACCGGCGCTGACCTTCGCGCTGCGCGAGGCGGTCTGGGCGCTCGATCGCATCGAGCAGGAGTGGCGCGGCGAATCGCCCAGCTCGCACGTGCGGGCCACCGTCTTGGGTGCCATGCGGGCCGATCCGACCCATTGGCGCAAGTACTATCACGGCGCGGGCCAGGGGCTCGAGCTGCAGCTCGAGTACAGCCTCAGCGACCGCATCCGCTACTACTGGCCGGTCGGCAGCGTGGTCGCGGCCCTCGAGCGCCTGAGGGCGGC
>Ga0187821_10000204_pt1 | contig 13442 bp, 7 predicted proteins | sample NC_wetland_sal_i_20_FD_132442 | JGI IMG/M metagenome (GOLD analysis project Ga0187821, IMG submission 132442) | Wetland sediment microbial communities from Neuse River Estuary, North Carolina, USA - SourceSoil_1 | ecosystem: Environmental > Aquatic > Freshwater > Wetlands > Sediment | place...
AACTGTGGGCTCGAATGGCGAGACGAAGGAGCCCGCGGAGTGCATCCTGATCATAGGGTTTGCTTATGCACGAGAAAGCGCCGTGCGACAGGGATCTAGCGCGGTATTCCGGTGAACCAAAAGCCGTCAGAATGATGACAGGGAGCGAGGGATGCTGTTCTTTGAGAAGGTCCAACACGGAGAGCCCATCTCCGTCTGGTAACCCGATATCGAGCAGGACTGCATCGTACGGAGATGCCGTGGCTTCCGCGAGTGCACCACCGCATGTTGAGGCACATGTGACCTGGTAGCCTTCGTGCTCGAGGAGATCATGTAAAGCGGCGAGAATATCCGGATCGTCGTCAACGACCAAGACGGCCGGATTGTCGTTCTGACATTCCATTCTATTCATGGTTCGATCGCAAACCGGATGTGATAGGGGAAGAACTATTGGTGGGATGAGGTGTCTCGCTCGTTGTGACACGAGGACGGAGTTTCAACGATTGTCCTATCAATCGAGGGCGGCCGGGTCGGAGCTGTCTCGCGCGTCTCGGGAACGGAACACGATTGAGGGTCTCGAGTTCGGTGAGCGATACACGAATAGCCGAGGCGACGAACCAGGCGAGAGTCAATCCCGGAGTCCAATACACCGCATCACGCATGCGATCGGCCAAATCCGCGGGTAGATTCACTGTCAGCCGAACCGTTCTCGTTCGCGGCTCGTCTAAGTGGTCGCGCGTTTCAGAACCTGTCTGTATTCTTGTCCGGCCCTGTTTAGTTGGGATCGGTAGGTGATCGGGCAGGCTCAGCGACATGAATGACCTCCTAGACAACTTGGGTGGTCGAACGACGAGATCCGGTTTGCTTGGCCGTTGAACTCCATATGTGTTGAACCAAGAGAGTAGTGGCAGGCCGCATGGGTGCCGAACGGCAGCCTTGCGGCCTGCGAGGCAAAAGCGAGAGGCAGCGGGAACGCTCCGGATGGGCACGATCCAGAGGTAGGGCCACCGAGAGGACAGACTGTGACCTGTCCCGGTGGTTCCTCACTGGCTGCTCGCTTCGCCGGATGAATTCTGGAATTTCGCTCGTCATAAGTTGGGACGGTAAAAGTGGAGAATGTTTTGTCGGAGTCTGCTACAGCAACCCTCATACCATAGAGCCGGCATGAGAACGCTGAGGATTCCGTCCGTGCAAGTTGTTGAACTCTATATAGTTAGGAACAGTGTCAAAGAAAGTCAGAGGGAAGAAGCGGCGACCGGCAGATCGGCACGTATCTGATCAGGTACGTGAGTTATCTAGAGAGATACAGCGGCAACACACGGAGAGGTTACCGATGAGACACCAATGAAGATCGAAAGGAATCGAAGAAATCACTGGTGGAGATGCTTCATCGCGGCGGCGCAGAGGATAATGAAAAACCCGATCCAGAGCGCAGCCCGCTGATACGGAATAGCTTCGTACGTTTCCTGGTCCTCATCCTCGTTGGATTTGAAAATGACCGTATAGAGAAAGAGCGTCATAAGGCAGAGGACCAGAGCCAACTTGATGAAAAAGACCATCAGATATTTGGCATGATTCTGGACGCCGCTGCCGGTTTGTGAGGTGAGAACCTGATTGACGTAATGCAGGTTGATGCCTCCGGTAAACAGGAGGATGACCAACAGGGTACCGGCCACTTTCTTGTAATGCTGATAGAACACATCCGTAATCGGTTTGATGTGTTCCTTGGCCACGGCCTTTTGCAGACCTGGCGTCACGGCCATAACCAGGAAGGCTAGGCCGCCGATCCAAATAACGGCGGATAACAGATGAAACCAATGGTTGATGATCGGGATGAGCGTGTTGAGATCGGTAACGATGCTTTGAAGTGCGTCCATCAGACCTTAAAGACCGGAGTTTCGTTTCCGAAACGCTTCTTGCGGAGTTCTTCCATCAGTTCGATGGTGATCAACGAGATGCCATTCTCGCGCGCGTGCCGCTCGACGCCTTTTTTCACCATGGCACGCAAAAAGTACGGGATGCGGCTTAAGCGGAGCTGCGACGCGTCATCCCATGGTATCTCGGCCTCTTCCGACGTGTTGAACGAGACTTTGATCTTTTCGCCTCCCTTCGGAGTATACAGGCACCACTGATCTTCATCCAGCCAGTCGCCATGATCCACGTAGGGACGAGCCCGGCAACCGCCACAGATGTCGCTGTATTCGCAATCGCCGCATTTCCCTTTGAGTTGTGGATAGCGGAAAGAATTGAAAATGTCCGACTTCTCCCAGAGATCGACGAAGCTGTTCTCGCGGATATTGCCGGCTGAAAGTGGCATATAGGGACAGGGCGTCAATTCGCCGTTCGGTGTCACCCGCGCGTAGTTCGTACCGGCAAGGCAGCCGCCACCCATGTAACCGGTAGCCTTCGTGATTGGAGAATTCGGATCCTTCTCGTAAGCCAGCCGCTTGAAATGGGGGGCACAGCGTGCTCGCACGAGCATGTCCTTGTATCGGTCCTGGCAATTCACCAGATAGCCGAGCACCTCCTCGTACTGGGCGGGCGTGATGTCCGTCAATTCTTCGCCGCGGCCGGTGCAGACCATGAAGAAGACGTTCAGGACACGGGCACCGAGCCCGTGCGCCCAATCGATCACCGCCGGCAGCTCCTGATAGTTCATCGGTTGCGCGCTAAAGTGCACTTGGAACTGCAATCCGTTTCGCTTAGATGCTTCGATGCCGGCTACGGCCGCCTCCCAGGCGCCAGGCACGCCACGGAACTTGTTGTGCTTCGCGGGATCGAGTGAATCAATGCTGATGCCGACACCCATGACGCCGATCTCAACCAGCGTCTTGGCCATCTTGTCGTTGATGAGCATGCCGTTGGTACCGAAGACAACCATGAAGCCGAGCTGCACGGCATGACGGGCGATGTCGAGGATGTCGGGGCGAACCAGCGGCTCGCCACCTGTGATGACCAACAGACAGCCCTTGTTTACTTGCGCGATCTGATCAATGAGACGGAGACATTCTTCCGTGGATAGTTCATCGTTTCCGCCGCCCGCTTTTGTGGTGGCGTCGAGGTAACAATGGTCGCATTTGAGGTTGCAGCGCTTTGTCAGGTTCAGCGCAACGAGATAAGGTTTGAAATCGTCGACGGTCCGCCCGTCGTTTGGGCTAGACCCCGTCGACGACGGGCTGAAGAATTGCGTGACTTGCTGTTGGATCGCTCCGAACGCCCCAGCGAGTGATGGGGTGTTGAGGATCGGCAGTGACTTGCCCATGTCGGCTAAGCCGTGCCTTTCCCAGTGAGGTTGGCAATCATGTCCTTGAGGTTACCGGTCTTCATGGCTTCGGCCATGTAGCCCTTTGCCTGCTCGATGCCTTCGTTTGCCACTTCCAACGTGATATGAGTCGTACCGAGCTTGTCGGCATGCTTCTGAATTAACGCACGCGTGCAATCACGCATGAATCCTTCCGGTGCCCGATCGAGCCGCGCCTGCGCATCAGCTGTCCAGGTATAGGGCGAGGGTGCTTCGGAGTGCCCATTTCCATTACCGTTGCCGTGGGTCCCGTTGCCATTCGTGCCATTTCCGTTCGCACCAGCCAGCTTGGCTTCTGCTTCTACTGAGGTGCCGGTGCCCTTGTTGGCAAAGATCGGCTGGTAGTCTTCATCCGCTGCTTCTTTGATCATCGGCGCGGCGTATTCGAGCGTAATGGTTGTCATGCCCAATTTGCGCGCGCTCTTTTCGATCTTTGCCTTGGCGCGACGACGTTGGAAACCGGCCGGAACGGCTCGAATCGCTTCCTTCGCGTCCTTTGTCCATTGCATCGGGACGTCGTCATATGCCACATCGGTTTCGATCTCGCCTTCCGCCTTGGCGGCCGCTTCAAAGATGCTTTTATCGACCTGTTTGAAGCGAGCGCCGTCCGCTCCGCAGACGGGACATTTAACCGGCGTGTCGCCTTTTCCGATGTAGCCGCAGCCGTCGCACACGAAGTAGTTCTGGCTCATGCGGTCGAGATAGGCCTGGGTAGCTTCCGAGTTCTTCGGCTTTTCCTCGACCACCTGCGTCATCATGCCGCTCAAAGTCGATCCCATAAGATCCTTTGCCACCGCATCGTCCGCCTGCATCTTGTCTCGATCGATTCCGGCGGCGTCGAGGCTGCCGCCCAACGCCCGCATCGCCTCCATCGCACCTTTCGGCAGGATATGACCGACGGCGGCATCGACCACCGTGTTGCTTATGATCGTGTGGCCCTTTTCGATGGCGTAGCGATGGATCGCCGTCTTGGCGACGCCCCGTGCAAACACCGGAATCTTTTCCATTCGCCGTAAGGCTTCTTCGGTCCAGGCGATCGTGTATTCGGCTTGGGTATCGATCGGCGGCACATATTTCCGATTCGAGACGAGGACATTACAGGGCGCGCTCCGGAGGAGATTCTCCGTGTTGCTGCCGATGTCCATATCTTCATCGCTGTGGACGCCGATGCGGCCGACGATCAAGAGGGCCGGAATATCCTTGCGGACATATTGAATGATTTTTTCGAAGGCTTTCCCGTCGAGTAACGTGGTTTTGACGTCGGTCTGTTCGGCCTGGGCGATCTCGCGCGAAATATCGAGATGTGACTGGTAGATCTTTGCGAGCCCGCTGTCGATGATTTCCTCATGAAGTTTTTCTTGTTCCTTAAAACGGAACACCTTGCCCGCTTCCTCGTTCAACACGCCGGAGATGCTATGGAACGCGGCATAGTGAAAATAGGGATCGAAGGCAGAAATCGCTTCGACCGGCATGTTAAAGGCCTTCCCGAGTGCAAGGCCGGTCATGAGCCCGCCGAATGAATAGGGACTGCCGTCGACGGCAACGACGATTTTTCCGCCGGTCATCGGCTGCGTGTTTTTAATGATCAACATGTCGGAGTTGCGAACGCGCCGGACCACGCGCTCCGTATTGCTGCCGATCACGCTGTCTTTCACCGCGCCGACGCCCAGGGCTCCCATGATGACGAGATCATAGGCGTTGGTGTTGATATCTTCAGCCAGTACCTTCCAGTTGCGTCCTTCGAGCGATCGCCGTTCCACCGGCAAGTTGGCTTCATTACATTTCTTGTCGACATAGTCTAGGTAGGAATCGGTGATGATCTGGAGTCCGCGAGTAATCAGCGAGTCATGGATCTGTCGTTGCCGGTCCAACTCTTTCTCATCGTGGTATTCCTCCGGCAAACCTGCTTCCATCTGTTTGAATCGCTTGTCGTGCATCTTGGCGGCATATACGTGGCTGCCCACGATTTTGGAGCCGAAGGTTTTGGCGAGATGAACTCCGACATCCACCGCGGTGTTGGAATGGTCGGAATTATCGACCGGTACGTAGATCGTCTTATACATTGAGATGCCTCCTCCAGGCGCTCTCGTGGCTGGCGTCGATTGTGAGATTCGTCAAACAATCCAAACGGTTGACACCAATCCCCAGCCTCAAAAGAGGGCGCATCATAGCACTGGGTTTCGACCGAATGCAAGGATATTAGGGACCAATGGGTTGGGGACTAACGGGCCGAAGTTACTGCAGGATTTTCTTGTGAAGCCATTGATTGAGATGAAGATTTTCGTGAACGAATAATCTCTTCAAGAGATAGGAGTGCAGCCCGTCCTGAGTTCCCGTCGATTCCTCTCAGCAGACTCTTATCGGCATATTTCCCAGACTCATCGGTTGCTTGTGACAAGGAACCGGACCAGGCGCGCGGGTCCCGGCTGCCTCGCTTCCGTTCCCAGGCCAGAAGGCAGGCCTTGGCGATGATCTTGTTGAGCGGAGCCGGATTGTAGAGAAGCTTCCGGATACTGTTTGGGGTGAGCATCAAGGGGTTATACCCGGCCGAGAGATAGCCTTCTTCCAACAACCGGTGTTCAAGGTCCGTATTGGGTTGGATTCCGAGGAAGAACATCAATGGGAAAACCCGCTCTTCACCGAGGATCGACGCCACGGTTTTATAGGCCTCGACGCTTTGCAGCAGGCTGTCCTCGGTTTCTTTCGGTGAGTTCAGTGAATAGTTCAGGATCACCTTTCCCTTGAACCCCGCCTCCGCAAGATAGCGGCAGCCATCATAGAGTCGTTCCAGCTTGAAGCCCATGTGCAGATTGTTCAGCACCTCTTGAGACCCGGAGGTGATCGCGACTTCCAGATCCCCCACGCCGGATCGAACCATAAGCCTCGCCAACTCCGGTGTAATCAACGACGTGCGGATATAACCAGACCATTCGATCTCCAGCTTCTCGGCGAGAATCCGCTCGAGGATTTCCGTACATTGCGGATAGGATTCTTTCCCCGTGATGAACTGCGCGTCGGTGAACCAGAAGCGACGTGCGCCCCACTGGTGGTAGTGTTGAGAGATATCTTTCACGACCATCGCCGGCGGGCGGTACCGCACCCGTTTCCCTTCGATGTAGGGATAGAGGCAGAAGGCACAGTCGTAGGGGCAGCCGCGTTTAGTTTGCACCCCGATCGATTCGTCCGTGTAGTCACGGTATTGGGGAAAAATCGACGTCAGGAATGGGAGGTCAACGGTGAGGGCATCCAGGAGTGCAGGTGCAGCCTGTTGTCCTTTGCGAATCGTTTTTCCCTCGCGCACGATATACCGCTCGCCATCCAACGACTGGCCATCTAGCACCTTGAGGATCGCATCCTCCCCCTCACCGAGAATGCCGATGGTTCCTTCCGGAAGCTTTTCAATCAACTGGTCAGCAAAGGCCGTGAAGGCTCCGCCGCCGATCATGATCTGCGTCTTCGGGAATTCCTTCGCGATCAACCAGGGATAAGAAAGATTGGCCCGAATGTGGCTGTAGTAGCGGTACAGCTGCTTTAATCCTTCGAACGATGCGACGACACGTTTGAGCGGGTTGCTGGCGAAGTAAAAATTGAACGCGTGTTCAAGTGATGAGTCCCCCTCGTGCGGCGAGAAAATCTGAATGTCGCGCCAGGAGAAGCAGACCAGGTCCGGTTTGAAGTCGATGGCCGCAGCGCGGACGGCCTGCAACCGCTGCGAATCGGGGAACAACGAGAGGTCGACGATGCGCTGGCGGACCTCCGGCTTACGTCGGTGGATAAAGTCGGCCAGATACGTCACACCGATCGGGTAAACTTTCTTGCAGGGGAGGAAAATATAGAGAATGGAATTCATCACAGTCACTTCGTGAGGCGTAAGGCGTAAGGGGTGGGAAGATTCTTGTTTTCGCCTTACGTTTTACGCCTAACGCTTCAGAGTCATTTCACTGCCACGTGAATCGCCACAATCCCGCCACTGAGATTATGGTACTCCACTTGGCGGAAGCCTGCATCACGCAGGGCTTCGCAGAGTCGTTCTTGATCGGGGAATGTCCGGATTGATGCTGGTAAGTATTCATATACCCCGGTCGTGTCCCGCGCGACTTTGGTGCCGATCCAGGGCAGGAGCCGGAAAGAATACCAGTCGTAGAGGCTTCGGAGCCAGCCCATTACCGGCCGGGAAAACTCCAGGCACACGAAACGCCCTCCTGGCCTCAGAACTCGATGGATTTCTGCAAATGCCTGCTGGAGGTTCCCCACATTGCGCATGCAGAATCCCGTGGTCACGGCATCGAACGTCCGGTCGGGGAATCCCAATTGTTCGGCGTTGGCTTCGAGGCATGTAATGCGCCGCCTCAGCGCGCGCGCCGCAATCTTTTTCTGTCCCTCGGCGAGCATCGCGTGATTCAAATCGGAAGCGACGACCAGTCCGTTCTCCCCCATGCGAGGTTCAATGAGGAGCGCGAGGTCCGCCGTGCCGGCTCCGACGTCGAGGGCTCGCCCGGCCGTGGTGACAGGCACATATGATGCAGTGATCTTTTTCCACCGGTGATGCAGACCGAAGCTGAGGAGCGTATTATTCAGATCATAGACCCGTGCGATGGCGGTGAACATCCGCTGAACGGCCTGTTCGCGCGCCGAGCCGGACCAGGTCGAGATTGTGTGAGCGGCGGACGACGACTGATGCTGATCCGGGGTCACAGATTCCTCCACAGAAAGCATGCCAGCCGTCGTAGCACCCAGTTTCCGCCTTTGTCAAGGCAACGGGGGTGGATGGTATAATCCTGCGTCATATGTCCGGCTCGATCATCATCAAGGGCGCCCGCGAGCACAATCTCAAGAATATCGACGTCACGATCCCACGCGACAAGCTCGTCGTCATCACCGGCCTGAGTGGGTCAGGTAAGTCCTCGCTCGCGTTCGACACAATCTACGCCGAGGGGCAGCGGCGATACGTCGAATCTCTGTCGGCCTACGCGCGTCAATTTCTTGAGCAGATGGGGAAACCCGACGTCGATTCGATCGAGGGACTCTCACCGGCGATCTCCATCGAACAGAAGAGCACCAGCCACAATCCTCGATCCACCGTCGGCACCGTGACGGAGATTTACGACTACCTTCGGCTGCTGTTTGCGCGCGTCGGACGCCCCTATTGTTTCCAGTGTGGCGAAGAGATCACTGCGCAAACCGTCCAACAGATAGTCGATGCAATCAGCGCATTACCCGAGGGGAGTAAGTTCCAAGTGCTCGCCCCGATCGTCCGTGGCAGGAAGGGCGAATACCGCAAAGAACTTCTGGAGATGCGACGGGCCGGCTATGTCCGAGCGAGAGTCGACGGTGAGCTGGTCGATCTGGGCGATGACATCATGCTCGATAGACAGAAGAAGCATACGATCGAGATCGTGGTCGACCGGCTGGTGATGAAACCGGGTGAGGCGCTGATGCGACGATTGGCCGATTCAGTGGAAACGTCCCTGAAATTGGCCGGAGGGTTGGTCGGCGTATTGAGAGACGACGGCAGAGTGCAGCTCTACAGCGAAAAGCTCGCCTGTATCAAATGCGGGGTCAGTTATCCGGAAATCACCCCCCGCGTGTTCTCCTTCAACAGTCCGCACGGTGCCTGCCCAGCCTGCGACGGGATTGGCTATGTCATGACGCCGGGCTGTCCGGAGGAGGAAGATTTCACGTTGCTGGAACCCTGCGAGGTGTGCAAGGGCGCGCGGCTCAGGCCGGAAAGTTTGTCAATCAAACTTGCGAAACAGTCGATTGCGGAAGTGACGCATCTCTCGGTTCGGGCTGCAGCAGAATTTTTTCTCTCGCTCAAGCTCACCGACCGCGAGTTGGTCATCGCGCACCGCATTCTCAAGGAAATTCGCGAGCGACTGGGATTCCTGGTCAACGTCGGTCTCGATTATCTGACCTTAGATCGTGCTGCGGCGACGTTGTCGGGCGGCGAAGGCCAACGCATCCGGCTCGCGACCCAGATCGGTTCCGGCCTTGTGGGCGTGCTCTACATTCTCGATGAACCGTCGATCGGGCTTCATCAGCGGGACAATCGACGTCTCTTGCAGACATTGCTAAGGCTCCGCGATCTCGGCAACACGGTGGTTGTGGTCGAGCACGATGCGGAGACGATGATGGTGGCTGACCATCTGTTGGATATGGGGCCCGGTGCGGGGTCGCATGGGGGGCAGGTCATTGCGCAAGGCACGCCGCAGGAGGTGATGAAGAATGCCGATTCACTGACCGGCCAATATCTTCGGGGCGTCCAGATGGTCAGCCTCCCCCGTCGCCAACGCAAGCCAAAGAGCATTCTGTCGATCGTAGGAGCCAGGAAGCATAATCTGAAAGGCATCACGGCCAAGATTCCGCTGGGGCTCTTCACCTGTGTGACCGGAGTCTCTGGTTCGGGCAAAAGCACGCTTGTGCTCGAAGTATTGTTCCACTCTCTCTCGCAGCTGCTCTACCGGAAGAAGCCGAAGATCGACGGGTGCAAGGAATTGACGGGCGTGGACGCGCTCGACAAAGTGATCGATATCGATCAGTCGCCGATCGGCCGGACGCCCCGTTCCAATCCCGCGACCTACACGGGCCTGTTTAGTTTCATCCGGGATCTCTATTCGAATTTGCCGGAGTCGCGCGTGCGGGGGTACAAGCCGGGTCGTTATAGTTTCAACGTCAAGGGCGGGCGCTGTGAAGCGTGCCAGGGCGACGGTCTCATCAAGATCGAGATGCATTTCCTGCCGGATGTCTATGTGACCTGCGAAGTCTGCAAGGGACAGCGATACAATCGCGAGACTCTGGAGATTCATCACAAAGGGAAGAGCATCGCTGATGTGTTGAATATGACGGTCGACGATGCGCTGGAATTCTTCGAGCACATTCCCTACATCAAGCGGAAACTCGAAACCCTGCATGACGTCGGGCTGCATTACGTGAAGCTCGGCCAATCGGCCACGACGCTATCGGGTGGTGAAGCTCAACGGGTCAAGCTCTCACGCGAACTCTCGAAACGACCGACGGGCCGGACTCTGTACATTCTGGACGAGCCCACCACCGGGTTGCACTTCGCAGACGTGCAGCGTTTGCTGGATGTTCTGGATCGTCTTGTGGATACCGGAAACACCGTGCTCGTCATTGAACATAATCTCGACGTGATCAGGAATGCCGATTGGCTCATCGACCTCGGACCGGAAGGCGGGGATCGTGGTGGTGAAATCGTGGCAGAGGGCCCTCCGCACGAAGTGGCAAAGTCGAAACGATCCTACACAGGACAAGTGTTGAAAGACGCAGAAGTTGCGTAATGGCATACGGCCTCTGACATAGAACTGATCCCCCGCAATAGCTCGGGAAAGCAATTGGGCCACAAGCCATACGCTGTCAGCCATTTACGATTTTCTGAAAGGAGTCTATGCATACGATCGCCTTGCTGACCGTTTCGAACATCTTTATGACTATCGCCTGGTATGGCCATTTGAAATACAAGGACGTGCCATTATGGCAGGCGATCGTGGTGAGTTGGCTCATTGCCTCGGTGGAATATTGCTTTCAAGTGCCGGCGAATCGGATCGGCCATTACGAATTCACGGCCGCCCAATTGAAAACTATCCAGGAAGTGATTACCCTCGTCGTGTTTTGCGTCTTCTCGGTGCTCTATTTGAAAGAAGAGCTGAAGTGGAACTATCTGGCGGGCTTTGCGCTCATGGTAGGCGCCGTTTTCATCATATTTAAAGAATGGTGAGCTATGGCCACGAAGAAGAAAGAGCCGTCGAAAGTGAAGGAGTCAGCGAAGGCCACAGTGCCGCCAGACGGCAGCGGTTCTGCGGAAGATTTTGAGAAACTCGGCGTCTTCTATCTCGGGCGGCCGTACGATCTCGCGACGAAGCAATCCAAGCCCGAATGGCTGTTGTACGACTCGAAAGACCTCGTCACCCACGCAGTCTGCGTCGGGATGACGGGAAGCGGAAAGACCGGCCTCTGTATCGGGCTTCTCGAAGAAGCGGCGATCGACGGTATTCCCGCGCTCATCATCGATCCCAAAGGGGATCTAGCCAACTTGATGCTGACGTTTCCACAACTGCGTGGAGAAGACTTTGAGCCATGGGTCAATGAAGACGATGCGCGGAAGAAAGGGCTTTCACCGGCAGATTATGCCAAGGGACAGGCCGAACTCTGGAAGAAGGGATTAAGTGATTGGGGGCAAAACGGTGAGCGGATCCAGAAGCTAAAAGATGCCGCTGACTTCGTCATCTATACTCCAGGTAGCAATGCGGGGGTGCCAATATCGATTCTTAAAGCGTTTGCCGCGCCACCACGTGAAATCATCGAGGACGTCGAGCTGTTGCGAGAGCAAATTAGTACGACAGTGACAAGTCTTCTTGGTCTGGTAGGTGTCTTCGCCGATCCCATTAATAGCCCTCCGCACATTCTGCTTTCGACGATTGTAGAATCTGCTTGGAAGAGGGGGCAGGACCTCGATCTTATCCCGTTAATTCAGCAAGTCCAGACCCCGCCATTTGATCGCCTCGGTGCGCTTGATCTGGAATCATTCTACCCGAAGCAAGATCCGACTCACCGAGATGATCCTTCCAAGGGGCGGTTTTCTCTTACGAAACGTCTGAACAATTTGATCGCGTCTCCGAGCTTTGAATCTTGGATGGAAGGGGAACCACTTGATCTCGACTCGATGCTGCATACTTCGGAAGGAAAGCCGCGCATAGCGATTGTATCAATTGCTCATTTAACCGATGTCGAACGCATGTTCTTTGTCTCGTTGTTGCTCACTCAGACGCTTAGTTGGATGCGTAAACAGTCTGGTACGACCAGTCTCCGCGCGATCCTTTATATGGACGAGATTTTCGGCTATTTCCCGCCGGTCGCCAACCCGCCGTCGAAGCAACCGTTGCTGACGTTGCTGAAGCAGGCTCGTGCGTTCGGTCTGGGCGTGGTGCTGGCGACGCAGAATCCGGTCGATCTCGATTACAAAGGGTTGGCCAATACCGGCACATGGTTCATCGGTCGATTGCAGACGGAGCGGGATAAGGCACGAGTGCTCGAAGGACTTGAAGGTGCGACGGCGAGTTCAGGAACAAAGTTTAATAGACAGAAGATGGAAGAAATCTTAGCAGGGCTAGGCAATCGAGTTTTCCTCATGAACAATGTACACGAAGATGCGCCAGTTATCTTTCATACTCGGTGGACCCTTTCCTACTTGAGGGGGCCGCTGACGCGCAACCAGATAAAAACACTGATGGAGCTTCGTAAGCCGGCCATAGCTTCCGCCCTGGTTGCGCCTGCCGCTGATCGCAAGTCTTCCAGCGCCACGTCGGGTTCTCAGCGGTCTATATTGCCGCCGGATGTACCCCAATACTTCATCCCACTTAGAGGCAGTCAACCTGCTGCTACGCATTTGCTCTATAGACCCATGTTATTGGGGTCAGCACAGGTTCGCGTGGCAGACGCAAAAGCTGGCATAGATGTAACGGAGGAATGCACCTTTCTCACCCCAATGATGGACAGTCCTGTTCCAATCGACTGGGATGATGCTAGAAAGGCTGATATCGCCGTATCTGATCTAGAGAAGAATCCTCAAGGGCAAGCTGAATATATGGGGCTTCCTGAAGCCTCCAGTAGAGGTAAAAACTATGAGCTTTGGAGTAAAGACTTCGCGGGCTGGCTCTATCGGACTCACAAAGTTGAACTCTTGAAGAGTCGGAGTCTTAAAGAGATCTCTAAACCCGGTGAGTCCGAGCGCGATTTCCGCCTCCGGTTGCAGCAGTCAGGCCGCGAGCAGCGCGACAAGCAGCTGAACAGTCTGCGGCAGAAGTACGCGCCGAAGATTGCCGTCTTGCAGGATCGGATCAGACGGGCAGAACAGATGAAAGAGAAGCAACAGACCGAGGCTCGCTCAAGTCAGGTACAGGCGGCGATTTCCGTTGGGGCGTCGATTCTCGGCGCCTTCTTGGGGCGCAAGACGATCAGTGCAACGAACATTGGGCGAGCGACAACGGCAATCCGGAGCGCAGGCCGCGTGATGAAAGAGTCTCAGGAGGTTGGCCAGGCCGAAGAGAACGTTGCGACTCTCCAGCGTCAGCTGGCTGATCTCGAAGCCCAATTCAAAGCTGAAAGTGAGGCGTTAGTCGCCGCAATCGATCCGCTGAACGAGAAG
>Ga0187821_10000206_pt1 | contig 13318 bp, 11 predicted proteins | sample NC_wetland_sal_i_20_FD_132442 | JGI IMG/M metagenome (GOLD analysis project Ga0187821, IMG submission 132442) | Wetland sediment microbial communities from Neuse River Estuary, North Carolina, USA - SourceSoil_1 | ecosystem: Environmental > Aquatic > Freshwater > Wetlands > Sediment | place...
CGACATGATTACGTAGAAAATCGCCAAGGTGGGACGCCGCCCGAGCCGGTCAGCCAGAAACGGGACAATCAGGGCGCCGATTACAGTGCCGATGCCCAGCAATGCCGTCGAATAGGATGCCAACCGGGCGACTTGCATTTCGGTGCGACCGAAGCGTTCGGCGATGTAGGTCATCGCTGCCGGCGTATATACGGAACCAGCCCACAAACCGATCAGCGATACGATGAGATACATTGAATTCACGATCGTGCGTTTGCGGTACTGCGGCGAGAACAGGACGAAAAAAGAGCTGCGCATCGACAGTTTTTCGCCCAACTGCTCAGCTTTGTTTTCCCAGCGCGCCGGCTCGCGCACGTTCTTTCGTATCCAGGCGATGAAAATCGCCGGAATGCCGCCCACGACAAACATATAGCGCCAGCCGTAACGGCTACCGATGAAATAATTGGCCGCGGCCGCCAGGAAGAATCCGATGTAGTAGCCCGTGTGCATCAGGGCGGCGCCCATGGTCCGGCGTTCCTCGGGCCAGTCTTCGGAAACGAGGGCTGCTCCGATTCCCCACTCTCCGCCGATGCCGACACCGGCTAAGAATCGAAACACGGCCAAACTCCAGATACCACTGGCAAAAGCTGCAAGAAGCGTGAACAGCGAAAAGGAAAGAATGCTGAACATCATCGTTCGAACGCGGCCGAAGCGATCCGCGATCGGTCCCCAAATCATCCCCGTTCCCCAACCCACCATGAAAAGAGCGAAGAGCAAGCTGCCGTACAGGCCTACATTCGCGGTGGTAGCTTCGATTCCGGACCTGGGCAGCAACTCGCGCAGGGCAGGCACCAGGACAAGCGAGTAGATAAACGAATCCATGCCGTCCATGGTCCAACCGCCCCAGGCAGCCCAAAAGCTGCGGATCTGGTTACCATTCAGACGGGATTTTATGGGCGGCAATTCGACTGAAGCCGTCGTCACCGGATCGCCTCTTTCGACCGCAAAACCCGTCATTATATATTAGGCTCGCCTATTCAACCTTTCGAAGCGGCTTACCGATGGGATTTGGCCAAACCGCGGCGAAATTCGGAGGATGACAATGCCATCTGAACGGCCAGTTGTGCTAACTGGCGCTGCTAGCGGGATTGGACGGGCCTCGGCGCACGCGTTAGCGGCCAAGGGGCATAGCCTGGCTTTGATTGACGTCAATCCGGACCCGCTCAGTCAGGTCGTCGCAAGCTGTCAAAAGAGCTCCGCGCAAACGCGAGGCTTCACGTGCGACGTGACCGACCAAGCGGCCGTGACACGTACATGGCAGCAAATCCGCAGCGAATTTGGAGGCACCCACACGCTCATCAATTGCGCGGGTATCGGCCGATTCGCACCATTTCTGGAACTCGAACCGTCGGAATGGCTGCGCATGTTCAACGTGAATGTTATGGGCGCCGTCCATATGACGCGTGCCGCGCTCCCAGACATGCTGGCAGCCGGTGAAGGCTTGATCATCAACGTCAGCTCGCGCATGGCGCTCGACCCGCATCCGAACACGACGGCTTATGCCGCCAGTAAGGGAGCAATACACGCTTTTTCGAAGGCGCTGGCCATGGAAGTGAAAGACCGGGGAATCAAAGTAACGTTTCTCGCTCCTGGCGGCACAAAAACGAATATCGCCACGCCAAAACACGAAGGCTACCTCGAACCAAGCGCAATTGCGGATGCCATCGTCTACATCGTGGAGAACAAGGCAAAGAATGTGTGGGTGCGCGACCTGGTTGTTTTACCGCTCGGGTTTTGAGCCCGCGCAGGTTCGCGCCGATGAAAAATGTGGATATAGATCAGTGCAAAAGGCCGGGGCGACGCAACTTCACATGGAGCTCATGAATGGTGTACGGGATTCCGCGCGGCTCTGCCAAAGATTGCACCGCAGCCCGCACGTCGCAGTCGCACTGAGCCTTTTTGTCGGCGGGAATCTTGACGAAGTGGCCCTCGACGCGTACCCACCAGGCCCAGTGCCCCTCCAAAGTGTCATAGTAGGTCGTAAAGGATTCCTCGACGGAGAGACGTGATGGTTCGAAGGCCTTGGAAAATAGTTCATAAGCGGTTTCCCGGGTAATTTGTTTTCGCAGGCGGGCCGAATCCAAAAGAAGAGCCGGTCCCATATATTTCAAGAAAATGGCGCTCGTCTTCTTTATAAATTCGCGGCCATTGTCGCGCCCGATAAAGAATAGGTCCATTTCCGCATCCGGCTTCAACACGCGGGCGATCTCGGCAACTGAAGCGGCCAGATCCGTCACCCAGTGAAAGGCCAGAATGCTGTAGAGATAATCGACCGAAGCCGTTTCCAATGGAATTTTTTCAAAAGCGCCCTGCCGAATCTCGACGTTTTTCTGTTCGGCCGCTTTTTGAGCGGCTATGCTGCACATATTCTCGGCAGGATCGATGCCGATGAGTCGAGCGCGGGGCGGCGCCGCCGAGGCCAAGGCGTGGACGGCCCTTCCGGTTCCGCAGCCCATATCGACGATAAGCTTGTAATCGTCACGCAGGCGAATCATAGAGAGCGCACGTTCTGAAGCACGGCCCCAGCACGAAAGGAAGTTGGCGTCTTCGTCGTATTCGCGCGCCAGCCGCGAATACGTCTCCACGATCGGATTTACGGGACTGATGGGAGTTATGCCTGTGGACACGGTTGGGCCGCCTGACTTTTCAGCGCGAGATCGCAAAGACCGCGTACAACGGCAAATTCACTGGGATCGGCGGCGGCCAAATCGACCTGAAGGCCGGTTTTGCCCTCGATGTGCACGATCAAATCGAGAAAGCCGAAGGAATCGAGAATTCCGGTTCCCAGGAGCTCCGTGTCAACCGCGATTTCAACGTGATTCGAAGTGCGTTTGTTGGCTTTGATCCAGTCGATAACGAGCTGCTGCAATTGTTCTTGGCTCATCAATCTTATTCCTATCGGACCTTTTCCTAATTGGGATTATTTGGTGCCAAACGACGTAAGACCTAGCGACAACTCTAGCGGGGCGGGGCCATGTTTCTCTGTTCGGCGCCCACATCTTCGCGCGCATCTTCCTCCTGCCGGAGACAGGAGAGGACCAGTTCCACGCGGTTAGAAACCCCGAGCTTATCAAAGACGCGGAACAGATAATTCTTCACAGTGTGCTCGGTTAGTCCGAGCTGCTGGCCGATTTCTCGATTGGAGAGGCCTTCGACCGCCAAACGAACTACTTCAGCCTCTCGCTTGGTCATGCGGCTCTCTACGTTGGAATCCATTTTCCGCTGCTTGGAGGATTTCGCGAACGCGTTGAGAACGTATCTAAGCTCGTCATTGCTGGCCCATATCTGACCTTGGGAAACTGCCTCCACGGACTTGCAAAGCAAATCGAAAGGGCTATTTCGGCAAAATACGCCGTCGGCGCCGAACCGGAATGCTTCGATAACCAGGTCGGGCTCGGGAGCTTCGAGAGCTACGAGCGTGCGCGTGTCGGAATTGATCCGGCGTATTTCAGGCAACAGGCGGATGCCCGTGAGCGGTCCATCCTGCAGATTGGCGCTCACGATTGCGACATGCGGGCGAGTCTCCTCGATACCTATGAGGATCTCACCAGCAGTCGAAGCGGTAGCGACCACCTGGAACCGATTGCGCACCACGTAGAAGGCCTTCTTAAGAAGGTCGCAATACATCTTGTTGGGCTCAGAAATGAGGACTGTAGTTTGATTTCTTTTGCCCGCTTCTGGCACGGTAATTTGGGTGCGTCTCTCGGACTCTGGTATGAAAGCCGATTGGTTCCGCTTGCTCAGCTCTGGAATGAGTATAGCCGTCTGGTTTCGCATATTGGTTCGGGTAGGGTCTATTGTAGGGAGAAGGAGGGTTGGCACAATAACGTGTTCACCTGAGCAATCTGGGGGGAATATGCTTTAAGGCGCTGGGGGTAAACCCCAAGGAGCCATTCGCCTTAGAGAGGCCTTGCTTCCCAACCCGTTATTTGAAGACAGGGGCACTGTGGCCTGGCCCATCCGTCTTCTATTAGTAGCCCGAGCCGATTTCCATTGACCTAAAGTCCGGCTCAAAACAAGTCCTATCCCAAAGCGCCTCGCCGCGCAGCCCGATTCCCTTGGCGAACTCCCTTAGATGACCGCCGGGAATCCCTGAAGAAGTGTCGAGCGATAGAGACTAACTTACCTTCCAACCCAGAGAAAAGCGTCCCGGTTCCGAAGGATTTTTAAAGCCCTTAGATCGGGGTCGTTCGTCGCATTCCACTATCGTCATCTTTACAGTTTTTGGCGCCGGCGTAGAGTTGCGGTTGTGCACATTCACTGCGGGCACGCTGGAACCGCGGTCCTAAGCAACACGCCGCCATGAAAGAAACTGTAAAAGAGCGACGAAATTCGAAGCGCTTTCGTCTGCGTCTCGCCGTGGTCTTCTCCTGGCGCGATGAGGACGGAATCTTGCAAAGCAGTGACGGCTACAGCTGCGACATAAGCAGCCGGGGTATCTACGTGCAAACGAAATGCGCGCCGCGCCCGGGAAATTCGGTGGAGATGAACGTATTTCTTCCGCAACCCGCAATCGATATTCGCGCGGTCGAGATTCACGCCAAGGGTCAAGTTACACGAGTCGACCAGGGCACGCGAGGTCAGGTCTGCGGATTTGCGGCGATGAACCGGACGGTTCTGATTCGCGAGTCCCTCGAGCACGTGCTCGAGCAGAAAGACGGCACGGTGCAGAGTTCAGGTACGTTGCGGAAAGTCCAAGACATTGGGCTACATCGGTCTTGAGTGTTCTAGAGGGCGTTAACTAAACAGGACTCGCTCGGGGGCGAGTTGCGCCTGAGAAGGGCTTCATGCCCGCAGTCATAAAGAAGCACGGAACCTTTGGTGTTCAGGTGTCCGAGATTGTGGAGAGAGAAATTTGGGACTCAAAGGGCGGTAGCTTGTCCATAGACCTCAATATCGCACGTTCCGAACATGATCGCGAAGCAATAGGGCAAAGCTCTGCTCTACCCTGGTTCGCTGTACGAGTGAAGCCCAACTACGAAAAGCCCGTATCGGCCATGCTCCGGGGCAAAGGTTTCGAGGAGTTTTTGCCTACATATCGCGCCAGGCGGCAATGGTCCGATCGGATCAAGGTCCTCGATCTTCCTCTCTTCCCTGGCTATTTGTTCTGCCGGATAGATTTGAGCAAGCGCCTGCCGCTGTTGACGACGCCGGGCTTTCTCTACCTGGTCGGAAAAGGAATGACTCCGGAACCGGTGGACGACACAGAAGTGATGGCTCTTCAATCCGTCGTACGTTCCGGACTTGCCGCTCTACCGTGGCCTTCCGTTGTTGTCGGGCAGAAGGTTCGCCTGGCAAGGGGGCCGCTGCGCGGGATTGAAGGCGTAGTCGCCAAAATCGGTGATCAACATCGGATTTACGTAAATGCAACACTCCTGCAAAGATCTGTCTCAGTAGAAGTGGATTCGGATTGGATAAGCACCATGGATGGCCCCAGCTCCGTTCTCGCAGCCTGAACGTTTGGTTATCTCCAGGGTTGTTGGCATTCGATTTACACCGGCCGATCCGGTTCGAAGAGCCGGAGCACGCCAGACAGACAAATTGGTGGTGAGGAAAATGCAAAACGCAAAATCAGTGTGCATGACAGTTCTTTTTGTTCTTCTGCTGGCCGCCATCCATTTAGGCGCCCAGACGAGAGTGACGCCGGTGCAGCCCGCTGCGGCGGGGCCACTCCCTGCTGTTTCACAACCGGAGCCAGCCACGGGCCAGAGCGCGGTTCCGGCAGCGGCGCCCTCAACTTATCTTCTGGGGCCGGACGATCAGATCATGATTCAGGGTCTCGAAATGGAAGAGATCGTCAACAAGCCCTATCGGATTGATCCTGAGGGGTACATCAGTGTGCCCATGCTCGGCAGAATCAAAGCGGGGGGTATGACTGTCGGCGATTTTGAGACCGAACTGAATCGAACGGCCTCTAAATATGTTCGCGATCCCCAGCTCGTCGTGAATGTGGCGGAGTTTCACAGCCAACCAATTTCTGTCGTGGGGGCGGTGAATCAGCCGGGCGCGCAACAGCTGCAAGGCAAGAAAACGCTGATGCAAGTGATCTCGATGGTGGGCGGATTCCGCACTGATGCAGGAAACAGGCTCACCATTGCGCGCGAATTACAATGGGGCATCATTCCGCTACCGAACGCCACAACCGATCCTTCAGGTAAGTACAGCGTTGCCGAAATCAGCATTACGGAGTTACTGCAGGGGAGACATCCTCAGCTCAATATCCTGATCATGCCCAACGACGTCATCACCGTCCATGTTGCCGAAACCGTTTACGTCGTGGGCGATGTACACAAACCGGGAGGATTTGTGCTGGGCGAGCACAAAAACATCACCGTATTGCAGGCCGTGGCAATGGCCGAGGGCATCTACGGAACTTCCGATTCCAAGCATTCCCGCATCATTCATCACGCTGAAGACGAAAGCCTGCGTAGCGAGACCCCAGTGAACGTGAAAATGATTCTGGCCGGTAAGGCCGAAGATTTGCCGCTCAATGGAGGCGACATCCTATTCGTGCCGGGCAGCTTAAGTAAGAAAGCCGGAGTCAGAACCGTAGAGGCCGTCATTCAAACCGCGACCGGGATGGCTGTCTGGGGGCGTTTCTAATCCAGGGAATCGCAACAAATCGGACCACAAATCCAAAGATATCGAGGACATGCGCATGAATTCATCCGATGCAAATAACAGCCCAAGGGCTGTGCCGTTGCTGCCCGCCGGAGGCCAACTTGTGCCTTCGAGTTATATCCCGGCGAAGTGGACTCCGCCCGAGGTCATGGACGAAAATCCGAGCTTTAGCCTTATGGACTACTGGGAAGGGATCCGGCGCTACAAGTTCGTGATTCTCGCATTTGTGGCCATGGGAGCCTTGGGCGGGCTCATTCTGAGTTTTCTCCAGACGCCTATGTACCGCGCTCATACGAGCCTCGAGGTCGAGGATCTGAACGAAAACTTTCAGAACCTAAAGGACTCCGACCCCACGGCACAGATTCCGTCAGCGGAATCCTATTTCCAGTCACAGGTCAAGATTCTGCAGAGCCGCGAAATGATTGAGCTGGTAATCGACAAGCTCAATCTGATGGAGCGCACCGCTCCGCATAAGCATTTCTGGTCGGGATGGATTCATCGCAACGCAGCAGAACCAAATCCCGCGCTCCAGCGGGAGCAAGCGGTGGATGGCATTCAGAAAAGCCTGACCGTGCAGGCATGGGGAGAATCGCGAACGGCAGAAATCTATTACGACTCGCCCGATCCCAAGCTTGCTTCGGACGTAGCAAACACCCTCGTGCAGACGTTCATCGACGAGAGCCGCGAGATCCGCTGGAACTCCACGCAGAATACAGCCGAGTGGCTGACTGGCCATTTGAAAGAGCTGCAGAAGAGCCTGGACAGTTCCGAGGCCAAGCTCCAAGAGTTCGCGCGGTCCACGGGTATCATGCTCACCTCCGATAAGCAGGATGTAGCCGGACATAACATCTCCGAAGATAAGCTGAAGCAAATCCAAGACGAGCTTTCCCGCGCGCAGGGGGATCGGACCCAAAAGGAAGCGGACTACGAGACGATCAAAAATATGCCCGTCGAATCGCTCTCGCCGACCCTCAATAATCCGACACTGCAAAACTATCTCGTAAAAATGGGGGACCTGAAGAGCCAACTCGCCAATCTTTCCGCCACCTATACTCCGGAACACTACAAAGTTCTTCAGGTACAGGCGCAAATCGCCGATTTGCAGAAGTCAATCGACGCTGAGCGCGCCGGCATCCTGCGGCATACCCAGGAGGATTTTCAAGCCGCAAAGAGACGGGAAGACATGCTGACCGCCGCCTATACGGAGCAGGCGAAGACCGTGTCCGACATGGCAGGCAAAACGATTCAGTACCAAAACCTCCAGCACGACGTCGATACCAACCGCGAGCTTTACGACGCACTGCTGCTAAGGATCAAACAGGCCGGCCTGGCGGCTGCCATGCGCTCGAGCAACGTTGTGGTGGTCGATCAAGCAAAACCGCCGGTGCTCCCGTACCGTCCCAATTTCCCGATGAACACGGCGTTGGGCCTCGTAACCGGACTGTTTGTCGGTGTGGGATTTGTGCTCATGCGCGACCGGTTTAACCGGAATATCGAATCTCCCGGCCTTTCACAGGCATATCTGAGGATTCCCGAACTAGGTGTCATTCCGGCGGCAAGATTGGCTTCGCGCCGCATTGCATGGCTCCCGTCATCGACTAGAGTGCCGCTTCAGCTCAAAGGCGGCGAGCAAAATGCCGCGTCTAGGGAACATGCCACTTTGGCGGAAGCCTATCGCGCTACGCTCACGTCTATTCTACTGCCGACTTTGCATGGAGAAGGCCCGCGGGTTCTTGTGCTCACGAGTCCCGATCCTGGCGCCGGCAAGACGACAGTCACCAGCAACCTGGGCATGGCCACAGCCGAAATCGGCCGCCGCGTCCTGCTCATCGATGCGGATTTGCGACGTCCGCGGCTGCATCGCCTGTTCGAAATCCCGAACAGCTTCGGACTCACGGATATCTTGAGAATAACCACACCCTTGGAAGACATCCCGGTAAACCAGTTGGTGCGCCAAACCAAAATTCCAGGTCTCTTTCTGGTGCCGAGTGGCCCGACGACAGACGGACTCACGAGTCTGCTCTACTCCCCGCGGCTGACCGAGTTCCTGCAGCGCGTGGCGAAGGAGTTTGACCTGGTGTTAATCGACGCTCCACCGATGCTACATTTCGCAGATGCTCGCGTGCTCGGCCGCCATTCCGACGGAGTGATTCTGGTTCTGCGCTCCGGCCAAACCAAGCGCGACGCCGCCATGCTGGCTCGTCAGCGTTTCGACGAAGACGGCACTTGCGTACTGGGCTCGATTCTCAACAGTTGGGACTTAAAGAACCCCCGTTCGCCATACGCTTACGCCTACAACGACGCCTATAAGTACAACCCGGCATGACAGTGAAGGCTTTTCAGCAGCGCGTCTGACCTGATCGCGAGGTTGGTTCAGACGCGCTGGCAGGCCACGGCCAAAAGATGACCCGTTCATTTTCTGAATTAATGGATCGGATATACCAGCATCAAGAAGTATGTGCGCAGGCGGCTTTGCCGGCTGAGGTTTCGAGTTCTCAAGGATGGTCATGAAACATAGGGTTCTTCATGTCTTGGCAAACTTGGGCGCCGGCGGCGCCGAGCGAATGGCGGTTCACATCGTTCTTGGATTGAATCGCCAGCGATTTGAACCTGCGGTCGTCGCCTTCAGCGGTCGCTACGGCTCGGATTTGGAACAGCAGCTCGATCAAGCCGGTATAAAGACCTGGTTTCTGGGCAAGGGACCGGGGTTCGATTGGCGAACCTATTATCGTTTGCATCGGGTGTTTAAGGAGTTCCGGCCGCACATCGCCCATACTCACGTCCACGTGATGCGCTATGCCTTCCCATCTCTGGTGTATTTCAAGCCCCGCCTGATGGTGCATACCGTAAACAACATCGCAGAATGCGAAATCGAGCCGCGGGCGCGCTGGCTGCAAAGCCTTGCTTACCGGCGAGGCGTGATCCCCGTAGCTGTAGCACGGGAGGTCGCCGCAAGCCTGGAACGCGTGTACGGAATTGGCAATTCTCGCGTGGTTTGGAACTGCATTCCGACGAATTTGTATGCATCGCCACAGACTCCTCGCGCAGCATGGCGCGCCAAACAAGGTTTTTCGAACGAAGACGTTCTTCTCGTGTGTGTCGCACGATTCGCACCGCAAAAAAATCATGACTTGCCCGTCAGCGCATTTGCCAAAGGGCCCGCTACGGATCCGAGAGCCCATCTGGTACTTGCCGGACAGGGTGTGCTCCGAGCACAGTTGCAAGTGCGCGTAAATCAGTTAGGCCTCACCAACCGCGTGCATTTCCTGGGACTGCGAACAGATATCCCCGACGTCCTGGGCGCCGCGGATATTTTCGTTCTAAGCTCGGACTATGAGGGCAATCCCCTCTCCGTTATCGAAGCAATGGCCGCCGGACTGCCCATAGTAAGCACTGCGGTGGGTGGCGTGCCGGAGTTATTGCAAAACGGTAAGGAAGGCTTTATCGTGCAGCCGGGCAATGCCGACGGGATCTCCGAAGCGATGGTGACCTTATTGAAGGATAGCGATTTGAGTCGAACTATGGGCCGTGCCGCGGCGTTGAGAGCAAAGGCAAAGTTTGACGTGTCCTCAATGGTCAGAGCGTACGAAGAGCTCTACGAGGAAGTATCGGCTCCTTCCCGAACCTGGGGCCCTTTTCACTTCCGTCCCAAATCGACCACCACACGAGCGTGAAAATCCAATGAATGTTCTAGTTACCGGCGGCGCTGGATACATCGGGAGCCAGACCGCAAAAGCCCTGGCGCGCAACCATTACCGCCCTATTGTTGTTGACGATCTTTCCACGGGCCATGCCCACAATGTCAGATGGGGAACGCTCGTACGGGCAAATCTTGCGGATACGGACGCGATTCGCAATGTTCTAAAGGAACACAAAATCGAGTCAGTGGTCCACTTTGCAGGAAGCGCCCTGTTGGGCGAATCGGTAACTCGGCCACTTTCCTATTTCCAAAACAATGTCGGCTCAACCATGAGCCTGCTTCAAGCTATGCTGGATAGCGGTGTCAAAGACATTGTGTTCTCGTCTACCTGCGCGACCTACGGATTACCACAAACCGTACCGATTACAGAAGATGAGCCGCAGAAGCCGATTAATCCTTACGGCGAATCGAAGCTGGCCATCGAACGAATTCTCGAGTGGATGGGGCAGGCTCGACAGGTTCGCTGGGTAGCCCTGCGCTATTTCAACGCCGCCGGCGCCGACCTGGAAGGCGAACTGGGCGAAGAGCACGAGCAGGAAACTCACTTGATTCCTCTGGCGATTGGCGCAGCTTTGAGGCAGCGTGAACGCCTGCAAATGTTTGGGACGGATTATCCCACACCGGACGGCACAGCAGTTCGCGACTATATTCACGTTGCCGATCTGGCCTCTGCACACATTTGTGCCTTGCAATATCTCAACCATGAAGGTGCAAGCCGCGCCTTCAATCTTGGAACTGGCAAAGGCGCATCCGTGCGGGAAGTCGTCGCCATGGTACAAACCGTGAGCGGGCAAACGGTCCCGAGCGTCGAGGCTCCTCGCCGCCCCGGCGATCCGCCAGTTTTGGTCGCGAGTCCGAAGCTCGCGCGCGAATTGCTTCAATGGGAACCTTACTACTCATCATTGGAGACCATCATAGAAAGCGCCTGGCGCTGGCATTCTGGCGCCTCAAACCGAGCGGACCTGCAGACATCAACATCGAAAGTTTCCTCGTAGAGACACAGAAGAAAAGCCGTACCGCCGTTCAAATAATGTTCCTCGGCTCGTTCGAGTGACTCCGGCCCATTTCCAGCGCTGGTTCTGACGAAAATGCCTATGCGAACACGATTCATTTTGCGGTTCGATGATATTTGCCCGACGATGAATTGGCGGATCTGGCGTCTTCTGGAGCGCGATTTACACGCATTGAACATTAAGCCGCTCATGGCCGTGATCCCGGACAATCGCGACAGAGAGTTAATGGTCAGCGCTCCTGGCGTCGACGATTTCTGGAACAGCGTGCGCTCATGGCAAGAATGCGGTTGGACAATCGGTCTGCACGGCTATCAACACCGCTACCTCACAAACCTGACCGGAATGTACGGCCGAATCCCACGTAGCGAATTTGCGGGCCTGCCGTACGAAATTCAGCAGATCAAGTTGCGCAATGCCGTCCGTATCTTCCGTGAACAACGAGTTTCCCCGGAAGTGTGGGTAGCTCCTGCACATTCTTTCGATGCCACGACTGTGGGCATTCTTTCTGAGCTAGGCGTGCGAATTATCAGCGACGGCTATGCGATCTATCCCTACCAGGATGACGAGGGAGTCACCTGGATTCCGCAGCAGTTCGGGAAATTCCGCAAACTGCCCTTCGGTGTGTGGACCATTTGCTGTCATTTCAACTCCTGGACAGAGGCCGAAACGGAACGATTCCGGCAGGATCTGCGTAAATACCGCCGCCACTTCACCCCTGTGTCTGAGGTGGTGAAGTCTTATCGTGAACGCCACCGCAACTGGCTGGATATGAGCGCCAGCAGGCTGCTGGACTTTGGACTTCGTATTGGCCGGCCCATACGCGAAAACTTCCGGCGGACACGAACCGAACTGCCGCAGTTGCGCACGGCAACCTCCCAACCGCTGGGCATAGACGACGAATACTAATTACTCGCAGTTTTCGCCAGGATTTTCTCCAAGGACGAAAGACAATCCAAATGGAACTTTCAGGTAACTCGAGGCCGGCAGGGCCAGGCTATGGAGCCTTCGTGATTTCTCTCGATTTTGAGCTCCACTGGGGCGTTCGCGACCATGAGCGGCCGAATGGACCTTACGGCTCGAACCTGCTTGGCGCCCGGAAAGCTATTCCACGCCTGCTCGAACTGTTCGAACGCTATGGCATTTCCGCGACTTGGGCGATTGTCGGTTTTCTTTTTGCCAGATCGAGGGAAGAACGGCGCAAATTCGAACCTGCACTGCGTCCCTGCTATTACGATCGGTCTCTAGACGCGTACGCGGAGCCGATCGGAAACGGCGAAGACGACGATCCGCTGCATTTCGCTCCGAGCCTCATCGACCAGATACAGCGCTGCCCGCAACAAGAAATCGCCACGCATACCTTTTCGCATCATTACTGCCGGGAACCCGGGCAAACAGTCGACAGTTTCAAGGCCGATCTTAACAGTGCTATAGCCATCGCAGCAGAAAGAGGAATTCAATTTCGCTCGATCATTTTTCCCCGCAATCAGGTGAATCCGGAGTACACGCAGGCTGTCCTCGATGCGGGAATTACGTGCTACCGCGGCTCCGAGCAGGGCTGGATGCATCGCGGGATTACGCGCCGGGAGAGGACACTTGGTTTGCGAGTGGCGCGCGTAGCGGATACGTATATCGATATATCCGGGAACCGGGTTGTCCGTTGGAACGAAATTATAGAGCCAAGCGGACTATGCAATGTCCGCGCCAGCCGTTTCCTATGGCCTTACCGGCCGGGCTTGAAGGGGCTGGAGGAAAAGCGCCTGAAGCGAATGACGGAGCAAGTCAGACTGGCGGCGCTGGAAGATGCCATCTTCCATATCTGGTTTCATCCGCATAATTTTGGCGTCAACTTGGAACAGAACCTTGAGGTTCTGGAAAGAATTCTTCAAGAATTCGCATTTGCCCGGGAGCGTTACGGCATGCGTTCCCTTTCCATGGACGGCGTCGC
>Ga0187821_10000207_pt1 | contig 13313 bp, 8 predicted proteins | sample NC_wetland_sal_i_20_FD_132442 | JGI IMG/M metagenome (GOLD analysis project Ga0187821, IMG submission 132442) | Wetland sediment microbial communities from Neuse River Estuary, North Carolina, USA - SourceSoil_1 | ecosystem: Environmental > Aquatic > Freshwater > Wetlands > Sediment | place...
CATCGTCAGCACATCCACGTTCCGGCTCATTTCCTTCAGCCGCTCTTTGTGGGTCACGCCAAAACGTTGTTCCTCGTCAACGATCAGCAAACCCAGGTCGTGGAAATTCACGTCACGCGAAAGCAGGCGGTGCGTGCCAATCAGAATATCGACCTTGCCCGCCTCCACCGCCGCCAGCGTGTCCTTTTGCTCCCGTGCACTGCGGAAGCGGCTCAGCATGTCGATGCGCATCGGAAATGCGGCCATGCGGCGCCGGAAGGTCTCGTAGTGTTGAAACACTAAAACTGTAGTGGGCGCGAGCACTGCAACTTGCTTGGAATTCGCCACGGCCTTGAACGCCGCCCGCATGGCCACCTCGGTTTTCCCATATCCCACGTCGCCGCAAAGCAGCCGATCCATCGGCGTGGAGGCTTCCATGTCCCGCTTGATATCGGCAATAGCCGTCGCTTGATCGGGCGTCTCCGAAAATTCAAACGCATCCTCGAATTCATGTTGCCAGGGTACGTCAGGCGCGAATCCGAAGCCCGAGGCAGTTTTCCGCTCTGCGTATAATTCCAGCAACTTGTCGGCGAGATCGGTGACTGATTTGCGAACGCGAGTCTTGCGTGCCACCCAAGCCGTTCCACCCAGCCGGTCGAGTTGCGGCTTCGAACCTTCAAGGGAGCGATAGCTCTGAACCAGATCCAGGCGTTCCAGCGGTACATAAAGCCGCGCGTCATCCGCATATTGCAGGCGCATGAACTCGCCGCGGCGGCCATCGTTCTCGATTGTCTGCAGACCCTCGAATTGGCCGATCCCGTGATCCATGTGCACCACGTAATCCCCGGCTTTGAGCTCGCTGAAGTCACTGAAGAAACCCGCCGTTTTCGGACGTGCCCGTGGCCGTTCGTGCACCGGAGCGGTCTCGAAGAGATCTCCCGTACCGTAAAACGCCAAATCCACTTCTGGGATTACGAAACCCTCCGCCAGCGGAGCGCGCAGCAAAACTGCTGCCGGAGCGCTTCCGGAGGTGACTTCTTCCACCAGCCTCGCTCCGGTTGCACTCTGTTCGAATTCGCCCAGACGATAAGGCACATCATATTCACGGCAAAGGTCAGCCAGCCGCTCGAGTTCGCCGGAACTCGCAGCGCTGACTAAGACTTCCTCTCCCGAGCTCAGTCTTTTGCGAATTTCGTCCAGAAAGGGCTGGATTTGTCCGTGATAACGTGCGGTGGGCTGAACCACCAGCGTGCGCGGCTCTTGGCCGTCCCGATGAAGCCCCAGCTCCTCCAAGCTAAACCGCTGACGGTGCTCCAGAGCTTGCTTCCACCCGTCTTCGGGCAAAATCAAAGGAACCGCTCCATCTCGGCCCAGCGAAGCAGAATCCGCCAGCAGGCGATCCCGAGACTTCTCCGCCTTTTGGGCGATTTGCTCTGGTTCATCCAGGACGAGCAATGTGTCTTCGCGAAGGTCAAAAAGCGTCGTTGGTTTCTCTCCGGCATTTTGTGCGGGCCAAAATCGGGACGGTTTCGAATCCTTGTCTTCACGCTGATTCGGAGTTAGCGGAAACTCGGTCAGCGGTGGCAAAATCGCGCGGCTAACCGGTCCTGTAGAGCGCTGCGTCTCCGGGTCGAATTCACGCAAGGCCTCGACCGTATCTCCCAGAAGCTCGATACGCACGGGCTTAGACGCTTCGGCAGGAAAAACATCCAGTATTCCGCCGCGCACGCTGAACTGCCCTTCCATGTCCACCAATTCGGTGCGGATGTATCCCGTCTCTGAAAGATGCGCGATAACTTCCTTGAGAGAAATTTCTGCATCCCGCTCAAGCGAGAGCGACAATGATTCATAAAATTCGGTAGGAGCGAAACCCAGCAACGAGGCCTCGATCGGCGCCACGATTATGGAGCTTTGGCCATTGACGTAGCGCGAAAGCGTGGAGGCACGCTCCTCGAGGATTTCCGGATGTGGACCTGCGCCCAATCCCGGCAGCTTGTCGAGTGCGGGGAGCAATAAGACCGGGCCGGCGGAACTGCCGCTCAGCGTGCGCTGAAAAAACTGCAGCGGTTCTAGAAGAGATGCGGCTCGGCGTTCGTCCTCGACCAGCACCACAATCGGCCTTCGCAATTCCCTCGCCGCCAGCGCCACAACAAGGGCTTTGACCGGATTGGTTAACCCCGCTAACTCCTCGGCGGGAGACCCACGCCGAAGCGCTTCAAACGCCTCGTCCAAAGCGGGAAGCTGGGCCAAATGGCCGAAAAGCTCGGTGACGGCTGGGAAAAGCATTAGCGGATCGCCGGATGGGAATGGTTCTGTGAGAGCTTGCCAATCCTCTGCAAGATGCTGGTTGTGGAATATCCCGGTTCCAAGGCTATGGAAACGACGCGCCCCCCGGCTTTTTCTACTTCCTCACGGCCCACGATCTCCGTTGAGCCCCAATCGGCGCCCTTGACGAGGATGTCAGGCACCAACTTGGCGATTAATTTGCGCGGTGTGGGCTCGCCGAAGAGAACCACGAAATCGACTGCTTCCAGCGCCGCCAATAATTCAGCCCGCTCGTTCTCAACGATAACAGGCCGCGAATCACCCTTCGATTTGCGCACACTAACGTCCTCATTCAATGCGACAACGAGAACATCGCCGAGCGCACGCGCCTCCTCCAACGTGCGGATATGCCCAGGATGCAGCAGATCGAAGCAGCCGTTCGTAAAGACAATTCGACGCGAGCCGCGGTTGGGACGGCTGAGAAGCGCGATCAGTTCTTCTTGCGAGACGATACGGCCCATCGGTTTCTTAAGTGGCAAGCCCTCAGATACCAAATATTAACACGCGTGCCTTTTGCGCGCCGGAGCGCGGCACCTGTCGGTCACATTCGTATTCCGGTGATATACTCAGCCAGGTTGCTGATTAAACTGCTCGTTATGCTCCATCGTCCATAGGATGCTCGCGATAGGCTGATGTCAACCGAGCCCGCCCCATCCTGACCCCATCCACGGTGGAAGAGAGTTGGAACATGCCTGTTCGGCGAATTGCCATTGTGGGTGGAGGGCCATCCGGCGCTTTGTGCGGCGAACGGCTTGCATCCGCCGGTTTCGAAGTCACAATCTTCGATGAGCACCTCGCTTGGGAGAAACCCTGCGGCGGAGGCCTCACACACAAAGCCCTCGTCAATTATCCATTTCTGCTCAATGGGCCTCAATCCAAGAAGTTAATTCAACAAATTGAACTCATCTCCCCCAATGCACGTCGCGCCTACCTGTGCCTGGACCATCCCATCGTCATCTATTCTCGCGCCGTGCTGAATGGGCTTCTCCTGGAGCGTGCAGAACGTGCCGGATGCCGTATTGTCCATTCCCGGGTGGGCTCGGTAGACGTCCGCGCGGAATCTCCCTCGTTTACCTCCGAAAATGTGGTCCAGCACGCCGATTTCCTTATCTTGGCCTCGGGTGCGCGCAACTCATTTTTCCCTGCCACTCGCGCTTTGGACCCCGCGGACCTGGAGATGACGCTTGGCTATTTCGTTCCTTCCTACGCGGACGGCATCCAGGTGAAATTCGTGCGCGGCTTGCAAGGTTACATCTGGTCTTTCCCGCGCTGCGACCATCTCTCCGTGGGAATATGCGGCAGCCTGAACCGGCACACGAGCCGCGAATTGCATCGGCATCTCGATCAATTCATGCACGAGGAACGCATTTCCGCCGACGGAGCGCGTTTCTATAGTCATGTTTTACCATCCCCCCGCGCTCATACCCTGGCTTCACGTCGTGTGGCCGGGCACAATTGGGCCCTGATCGGAGACGCTGCCGGCTGGGTCGATCCAATTACCGGCGAAGGCCTATACTACGCATTGCGTTCGGGAGAACTTCTGGCAGAATCACTGATTTCCGGTGAGCCCGAAGCTTATCCCCGCCGCGTACGTGACGATTTTTCCGCCGATCTGGAAGTGGCCGCGCATATCGCCCGCACCTTCTATCATGGGCGCTTCCTGGGCGGCTCCGTCACTACCCGCATGATCCAGTTTATCGACCGCAGCACTACATTCAGCAAGCTCATCGCCGATCTTTTCTGCGGAGCGCAGAACTACACATCCTTAAAGAAGCGCCTTTGGAAGCAATTCGCGACTACCCTGGGAGAGGTGCTGGACAGCGTCTTGCGTCCGGTCAAATCCCCGCGGCCCAGCCCCGAAGATGCCTGATTCCGGCCAACGCGCCCCGAAAAATCGGATGTTAGGGCGGACGTATGCGAGTGTACGTGTGCCACTTAACTGCGGAATTACAAACGAAAGTTGAAAGACGAGTTTGGGTTTAGAACGCGGTGCGGCGTACGGCGGGCTTGCGCGTCGGCGGAGGAATCAAGCTGGCCATTTTCCGTATCATGGCCAGGACGAGACGCTTATCGCCGTCCGATAGGCTGGTGCTGTATCGTTTGATCTCCGACAGGAATCGAATCTCATCCTCGGAGAGCTCGCCCAACATTTTCTGCGTGTCACGGTCATGCGCTGTTTCTGTCCCTGGGAAAAAATCGGCCAAACTGATCTCCATCGCTTCCGCTATTTTTGCCAGCGTCTCGAGAGACGGCACGGTGTGCCCGTTTTCGACTCGCGAGAGGTAACAACGGAGGAGCCCGGTGCGGCGCTCGATGTCACCCTGCGATAGTCCTCGCTGGCCGCGGTAACTTCGGATAACCTCACCGATATTAACTTTGGGCTTCTCCTTTGGCATCCACTCTTTTCCTTTAAACGCTGATATCGTTGAAACGTGCGGTATCTTAAGCAAGCCAATACCGGCCGCGCAAGAGGATTTTAGGCGCCGGTGCGCATGAGTACACGGATTCCAGCGTCTGTAGCAGAATGGGACAGCAGCTTATGCGGATGGGGAGACTCAGAGACTCGCTCTGGTAGCGCGAATATGCTCTTAATCGAAAAGTGTCGAGTAACTCGCGGCTAAAACACGAGTAGATTGCGCCGAAACCTTGACGATCCGCGCCTTGGAATCCGACTTCGGCGCCAAATCGGTGCAGTTGGATCGCAGGAATCCGACCGTCTGCACCTCTCGATGTTGACACTTCCCGCTGTGACTTTCAGTCCGCGTTGTTTGCTCGGAGAGAGGCTTGCGCGCATTCGCCTGGCTTACCGGGGCAGTGCGGAATCCGCCGTTATCCCTAACGACGAAATTCGATCCTGTGCTTGTGCGGAGCTTTTGCTCGTCATCGTTCGAGGGAATGCTTCCATCGGCAGATGCAGCGGCGAAGCTGATAGAGAGGATTTCATCGATACCATAAAGACGAATCTTTCCGTTCGCTTCAAATTGCACCGCGCGCTCCGTGCCGCCCAAATATTTGCCTTGCACGAAATTACCGTTTTTTAATTGCAAGCTGTCAGCACGTAGCCCCGGGACCAAAACCACAAAAACCCCGATCAGCACGATCAAGATTGTTCGGATATACCGCATGGCGTCCTCCTGGATTCTCTGAGGTGAGCCCTTCGTGGCCGCGACGGCGCTTACGAAGTCCGCCTGAGTGAACTTTCAGAATACACCAAGGCTGACCGAGAGGGCTTTACTTTGTTGAGGATACAGCGAAGATAGTACGCTGGGGTTCTAGTCGACTTGAGGTCGTCTGGCTCCCGCTCAGTTGCTCTGTGAACGAGAGCCAGATCTATCTCAATACGAAACTACTGTGGTGCCGCTTCCAAAAGCACAAACGTGTTTGGGATGACTTGCGGACGCGGGCGGGGGTTGTCTGCGGTCGGTGCCCCCGCAGGTTTGTAGTCTGCTGTTTCGGTGAAGACGTGATGCGTCTTCGTATCGACGGCCATCGTGCGTGCGCCAAATTGCGTGTTCACGTTGCCTATGATGGTGTATTTATCCGGCGAATCTTCGTGAATCACCGTCAGCAAACCCTCCCGGCAGGTGGCAAAAATCAGCCCCGTACCCGGATCGAAACCATTGCCGTCGGGGTCGCCACCGATCGCCGGTGTCGCCACCACCTTGCCCGTGTCCATATTCATCACCGCGATCATCTTGTCGCAGGCCGCAAAGAGGCGCCGGTTTTTAGTATCTGCCGCGAGAGCGGATGGCCCATCGCAAGGTGCCAGAGACCAAGGACCTTTCTTCGCCAACGTTTTCGTATCGAAACTCATGATCGTACTCGAATCGGTCAGGTTCACGAACATGTTGCCCCGGCCGTCCAAAGTTGGCTCCTCTGGTTTTCCGCCCAGATCCACCGTTCCCACAACCTTGTCCGTCGTGGCGTCGATCACGGTGGCATTGTTGCTCCTGGCGTTCATCGTGAACACACGCTTGGTTGCGGGATCATAAATGATCGAGTCGGGGTTCTCGCCGGTGGTCTTGATCTCGCCCGTGGCCTTCAGCGTCTTCAGATCAAAAATGGTCACCGTGGCTGCGCCGCCGTTGCTCGTGTAGCCCTTGCCTAGGTCGGCTGCAATAGCCGTCCCATGAATGCCTTTTGTGTCCGGGATATCGCCGATTACTTTACCGCTTACCTCGTCAACGATCATTAAATGGTCCCCGCGCGCCACATAGAGGCGGTGCGCGTCGGGATCTACTTTGATGTAATCCCATCCGCCCTCGCCTCCGACCGGGATTCTGCGGATCACTTTGTAATTGTTTTGAGCAGATGCTGTACCCGTGAACACAAATACCAGCGAAGAAGAAAGAATGCAGGCCCAGCACAACATTCCTAAGAAACCTCGACGCAACATATACTCCTCCTCACTTGAATTGCTGGAATGAGCCCCGATACCCCATTTTCGGAACCTCTTTCCGATCGTTTCCCGCACACTGAATAGAAACTTCGTCCTTCACCTCTACGCCTCGGCCACGGAGCGGCCCTTACGAGTCATGAAGAACTCCATCGCCGGCGTAATGACGAGCGACAACACCATCGAAATCAGAATGCCCCCAATAACTGCGATGGCCAAAGGTTGAAGCATCTGCGAACCCGCGCCGATCGCCAGCGACAACGGTAACATGCCGGCTACGGCGGCCATTGCCGTCATCACAATGGGGCGAAGACGGCGCCGACCGGCCTGTACCATGGCCTCCTCGGCAGAGAAGCCCACCGAACGGAATTTCTGGTTCGCATCGAGTAATAAGATACCGTTCTTCGCTACGATACCGATCACCATGATCAGTCCCATAAACGAAGACACGTTGAATGTCGTCCGCGTGATCAACAGGGCGAAGAAAACGCCGGAGGTGGAGAGCACTGCCGACGACAAAATCGCCAACGGCGCCGAAAACGCCCGGAATTCGAGCAGTAACACGATAAACACCAGCACCAGAGCCAGCAACAGCACGGTTACCAAATCCCGGAACGATTTCTGCTGCTCTCTGTAAGTGCCTCCGTACTCCACGCGTATCGATGGTGGCAGCTTCAGATCGTTCACCGCCTTCTGCACCGCGGCAACCCCTGTGCCTAGATCGAGGCCTTCCAATCGGGCCGTCACTGCCACGTCCCGTTGGAGATTATCGCGAATGACTTCGAGCTGCCCGGGAGCTTCACTGATATCGGCCATTGCGGCCAGCGTCGCGGTGCCACCATTGGAATTCACGAGAAGCGTATTCTTCATGGATTCCAGCGATGAGCGGCTGTCTTTCGAATAACGCACCCGTATGGGGTACGGCCGATCGTTAACCACCACAGGAGTTGTGGCCGGCTCACCATCGACGATGGCGGAGGTGACTGTAGCGATCTGATCAGTTGTGAACCCCCCCTTGGCCGATCTGACTGGATCGATAGTAAAAACCACAGCGGGACCGCTCGTCGAACTGTCTATTCCGTTGTCCACATCGACGATGGGTTTCTTGTTGTTGATATAAATGCCTTCGAGGGTATCGCCCACGCGCGGCGCCCATTGCTTTAGCGCCTCTACATCGTCCGAGAAAAGCTTGATTACGACGGGCTGAGGCGCTCCCGTCAAGTCACCAATCATGTCCTCCAGCACTTGATGGAAATCGACGTCCACGGCAGGCTCAGCAGCGGCGACCTTCGCTCGAACGTCCGCGAGGATCTCGTCGATGGCGCGTTTGCGGTTCTCCTTCAGTTTTACGGATATGTCACCGGTGTTTGCTTCGGTCACCGCCGCCAAACCCAATTGCAAGCCTGTCCTGCGCGAGGTGCTTTCCACTTCGGGCAGCGTTCGCACGATCTGCTCCATGTGCGAGACCATACGGTTGGTCTCCTGAAGCGAACTGCCGGGCGGCGTGACATAGTCGAGAATAAAACCGCCCTCATCCATTGCCGGAAGCAAGTCACTGCCCAGCGCCTTATAACTAAAGTACGAGATGACGATAAGAATTGCGCATAGCCCTCCCAACCACACGGGATGCGCGAACGCCCGGCGCAGCCAGCGCTCATAGAACTGGATAATGCGCTCGAACCAGCCTCCTCTCAGAGAGGCTTCCTCCGCCGCCATCATGCGCCGGATCTGTTCCATCTCGGCGGAGTCGGCGCCGGCCGGTTCCATTCCCTGAGTGGCAGCTCGCGGCCCGTCGACACCGTTGGCGAATTCCTCCGGTCCTCCGTTCGTTCCATTCGTTCCGTTTGTCTCAGGTACTGTGGCATGCTTGCCCCGGCGGATCAGAAAAGTTCCCAGATTCGTGGTCCAGGAAAGCGCTAGAACCAGCGACGTCAATAACGAAACGCTCATGGCGATGGCCAGGGCGCGAAAGAACGTTCCCGTCACTCCCGTTATGCTGATCAGCGGCAGAAAAACCACTATCGGAGTCAGCGTCGAACCGATCAGAGGTATCGTGAGTTCTTTTAGCGCGCTCGCTGTGGCTTGCAATGGCCCTTCACCGCCATCGCGGTGGAGAACGATATTCTCGACGACCACGATCGCGTCATCAATCACCAATCCGCCAGCGGCGGCCAGCCCGCCTAACGTCAACATGTTGAAGCTCTGGCCCATGATCTTCATCACGATGAAGGTCACCATGATCGTTACCGGCACGACCAAGCCGGTCATGATGGCCGTGCCCCAGTCGCGCAGGAAGAGCCAGATGATCAGCCCGGACAGGAAAAGCCCGATGATGATCGCGTCGCGCACGCTGCCGATGGACGCCTTGACAATATCGGACTGGTCGTAAAAGACCCGCAGGTCAACGCCAGAGGGCAGGCTCGGAGCTATGCTCTCGATTTCCTGGTGAACTTCGTTGGCGACTTGCACAGTGTTGCTGTACGGCTGCCGGTCGATACTCACCAATACGGCCGGCTTTCCGTTCGCTGTGACTACGGTATACGCCGGCGCCGATGAAGGCGCCACGGTGCCGATATCCCTTATCCGCACAGGAATATCCCCGTTGGTCTTGATCACGATCTCTCCGATTTGATCGGGGCTCTGCGCCTGTGCGGTCACGAGACCGAGAAAGAGTTGGTGATTGCGGCTGAGCAAACCGGGAGAATCGATCAAATTCGTGTGATTCACCGCATCGAGAATATCCTGCAGCGCCACGTGTGCCCGCAGCATTCGCGCCGGATCGGGGATGATCTGAAATTCCGGCTGCTGGCCACCCTGCACCAAAACGCTGGCCACGCCGGCCAGCCGGTTTAGTCGCGGCTTGAGGTCGTAAGTGGCCATTTCCCACAGTTGGGTCTGTGGAACTTTGTCCGACGTGATGCTGTAGCCCAGGATCGGAAAGCTCGCGAAGTCCAGCCGATGCGCCTCGATCTGAACCGTCGAAGGCAATGTGCTCTGAATCCGTGCGATTGCCGAATCCACTTGCTGGAGCGTCACGATCATGTCTCCGCCCCAATCAAAATCCAGATCGATTTCCGCCGAACCGCGGCTGGTGACCGAGCGCACGTTTAGAAGACCGGGCACGCTATTGACCGCTTCTTCAATTGGCCGGGTAATCGTCACTTCCATCTGATTGATGGGCATCACGCCATTGTCCACGCCCACGATGATTCGCGGAAAGTTCGTGGTGGGAAATACGGCGATGGGAAGCGTAAAAGCTTCGTAGATTCCAACCACCGCCAGCGTGAGAATCATGAAGATGATCGATTTGGAATGGCGCGAAAACCAGTAGTGGTTCGGATCATCTGTCGGCGCAATACGCGCCGGAGGGGGCAAACTCACTGTCTTGATTGTTGTCGTCGTCTTATTTTCCATGGAAGTACCGTCGAGCTGTCGGTTGAGTCTTAAACTCTAGGAACGAGGTGCCCGCCACCGGCTCATTGATCCTCGTCATCATCGTCTGGAATGTTCGGCGGAGCCTGAACCTGGATGTTTGTCTTCGCCAGGATGGGATCGTCCTCTTGCGAAAGCGCAAAGGCGCCCACTGTGACCACTCGCTCTCCGCCTTGCAGGCCTTCTGTGACCTGCACGTCGCCGCCATCTCGAATCCCCACTTTCACCTTTTTCTTGTGCGGCTTGTTATCGGTATCCAGAACAATTACGGAGGTCGTTCCATCCGAACCAGTTAGAAGGGCTTCGGCGGGAATCACGATGGCGTGCTGGACTGCCTGGGCCACCATTTGTGCCTGCACGCTGCTTCCCGGTTTCAAACGGTCGCCCGGATTCGGGGCCTGCACCCACACTTCTACTGTTGTACTGTTGGGATCGAGTGCCGGGCTAACCAAGCTGACTTTGCCTTTAAGCGCACCGGGCTGACCCGGCACGGAAATCGTCGCCGGATCACCCACCTTGAGCTGCGCTGCCTCGGACTGATCAATGTGCGCGCGAGCCACGATTTGCGACAAATTCATTATGGTAATAATAGGCCCCGAATTCGACGCCATTTCTCCCGGATAAACAGGCCGATCCGTGACCACACCGTCAATCGGGCTCACGATTTTAGAATAATTCACACTTGCTTCGATGCCTGCGCTATGACCTTTCGCCGCTGCCAATTGACCTTCAGCCATTCTCAGGTCGAGCTGCTTCTGCGACGCTTCATATGCATTCCGTGCCTGAATCAATGCCACGTTGGCGTCATCGACGTCTTTAGCTGAGACGGCTCCCTGTTTATAAAGTTCCTGCCGCGCGTTATAGAGTTTCTGAGCAGCATCCAACGTTTCCTTCGCCAGCGTGCGGTCTTGTTCCGCCTTCTGAACTGCCTGCTCATAGCTTGCTTCAGCCTGGGCATAAGTGCCTTCGCTTTCCTTTTGGCTCGCGAGCAAGTCCGAATTCTCTAGTTCGGCCAACAGTTGGCCCGCACGCACCTTGCTGCCCTTTTCCACGTAGAACTTCCTAACCGGCGCGCTGATCTTCGGCACGATCGCGGACTGTTCCAAAGGATAAAGCGTCCCCTCGGCGATCACTTTCCGCTCGATTGTCTGGTTCTCCGCGGCACCCACTTGCACGGTAACCGTCGGCGCCGCTTCCACTTCTCCGCCTTTGGAGCAGCCTGATGCCACAAGACTCAACGTAACCACCGAGCCCAGCAGGATGCCCGTCCCCCAGCCGTAAACACCACGAGCCTTCACCCGACAAACCGATTTGTATCTTGCGTTTTTATCCGCGTTCATTTTCCTGTCTCTTTACCTTTTCTTCCTAGAAATTTCCCGTGAACGTTTGCAAATTCGCCAGCGCGTTTCGATAACGAACCTGCGCATCGTCGTAAGCATTGCGGGCCGTAATTAAAGTCGTCTGCGCATCGACCACTTCCAGTGACGTCGACGATCCTCCCTGGTACCGCAACGTAACCAGGCGCAAACTTTCCCCCGCCAGGTCCGCGGTCTGCCGGAGTTTATCAACCTCCTCGCGCGCTACAAGGGCCTCATTATATGCTGCATAGAGCTCCGCGAGTATACGCCGCTGGGTCTGGCTCAGCGAGACTTGGGCCTGCTCCTGCTTGAAGTCGGCTTGGCGCAGCTTACTTCGCAACGTCCCCCAATCCCAAAGCGGAACCGTCAACGAAGCCTGAATCATGTAGCCCAGCGTCGGTGTAGCACCGGCCTCAGGAATGGAGGTATATACGCAATGCAGTGCCACGCAATTCGCTTCAAGGCCCCAGACAGGATCAAGCGATATCGCTGGCAGAAATGCGCTCTTCGCACTCCGGACGTCCAGATTCGATTGCCGGAGAGTTTCCGTCGCCACGCGGATGTCCGGATTCATTCGCCCTGCCATCTCCTGCGCCTCTCCAAGCGTCGGTAAGGGCCGCGGCGTATTCAAATCGTCTACCGCCGTGAAATTCTCGTCTAAGCTCGGAAAAATAAGCACCGAAAGGTCCAGCCGCGCATTTTCCATTCCTAGGTTAGCTTCCGTGAACGCCGCCTCTTGCTGCTGAGCCTGAATTTGTGCCTTGATCACGTCGCTATGAGCAGCCTGACCCACTCGCTCCGTGTCCTCCGTTAGCTGGAGAAAACGCCGTGCCTGTGCCAAGGCTTCCTGGGCCGTCGCGTACTTACGCTGCGCTACCACCAACGCGTAGAAACTCTTCGTCACTGTGACCGTGAGCCCGCGACGCGCTATCTCTGCCTTGGCTGTCGCGATCGACTCCGCCGCCTGAGCTCGCCTGTAATCGGTCCCCATCAAAATACCTGCGCTGAGATCCTGATGCACGGTAGCCCACTCTCGGTAGACGTGCACGCCGTCATTGGTAACATATCTTCCGTTCGGAGTAATTCCGTTGCCCTGCGTACCTATGTATTCGCTTCGGAAGCCGATCTGTGGCAGTCGCGCATTCCTTGCTTGCAAGCGGTCTTGTTGCGCCACTCTTTGATCGGACAGAGAGGACAAAAATTCGGCATTGTTCTTCTGCGCCCTTTGCAGCGCATCCGCCAGGGTAATGGTGGCTGGCGGACCGGTTTCCCCTGCCGGTTTCGGCGGATAGACAAGCGATACCGGTTCCTCGGGAGTGGTTTGAGGGGCCCCAGTTTGCGCATTGCCAAGCGACGTCCCCATGCAAATCACAACGAGTGCCAGAAGAGAATAAAGGCCTGGACGAGGATGAGCGTTGCGGCGCGCTCCCGTGGAATTCGTCTCGGCAACCAAAACACTCTCACGCGCAGCAATCACGTCGCCCATCCTCCCATTCCCAAAATTTGTGCCACGGATTGTCCCACCTCTCACGGATTCTGTCTCGTTCTACATGAACGGAACATGAATGCTCCCTCGAATCCCAGCCCCTGCAGGCCACATAGCCCAAACTATTCTAGATTAAGCCAGCCTTAAGACGTATAATCCGCCCCTTCGTACAAGACGCCCCGTCCGGCACAGGGACCGAACGGGGCGTCATTTACCGGGGTCTCAATACAACGGAATTTGCCATCGCCGACGTTAAGCGGAGCTTAACCCAGAGTGAAATCGATCTTAATCTCAACAGGGGTGAAATTTAGCTAGACGTACTAGCAAATCCAATCGG
>Ga0187821_10000208_pt1 | contig 13295 bp, 15 predicted proteins | sample NC_wetland_sal_i_20_FD_132442 | JGI IMG/M metagenome (GOLD analysis project Ga0187821, IMG submission 132442) | Wetland sediment microbial communities from Neuse River Estuary, North Carolina, USA - SourceSoil_1 | ecosystem: Environmental > Aquatic > Freshwater > Wetlands > Sediment | place...
AACATTTCCCCCGAGGACGAGAAGGCTGATCTCATTTCGTGCCTGCGGACTACAATCGATACACCCGTGTGTCTAGCCGAACGTCCGCTTTCCACCCAAAGCGGTCGCTGAGTGCGCCGAACTAGTTGGGATCTAACCAAACGATGAGTGGCGGTTCGACCTTCGGTGGAGGCGGTACTTGCTCCGGATAACCCACGCAGAACGCAGAAACTGGCTCAAATCCTTCTGGAATGCGAAGTTCCTTTTGTGTCTCGGCGTCTCTCAACCAAAGCATGGGAGACCCAACCCAGCACGTTCCGAGACCTCGCGCATGGGCCGAAAGCATCAAATTCTGTCCTGCACGACAGCAATCTTCAACCCGACCGGATATGATGATCAGAACCGGAGCGTTCCAGAACACTTCGAAGTCCGCTCTATCCACCCAATCCCATCCAGGTCCCTCGGTTCGATGTTCCTTTGCGAATTGTTTGGCGCGCCGGCCATAACTCGAGATGCGTTCCGGACCTTCAATGACATTAAATACCCACGGTCTTTGGCCGCTAAAGGGCGGCGGAGCTTTGGAAGCGTCCCAAATAACTGCTTTTAGTAATCCACGGTCCACCGGCAATTGCTTATACTTTCGAATCGAACGACGACTTTTAATCGCATCAATTGTGTCCATCTTGGGGCTCTCATAGTCTCGCGTTTACCAGCTTAACATTCTGCGATGTGGCGTACAGTTGCGTATCGTCGGTACGAACTCGAGTGACCGCTTTCCACCCATAGCGGACATCCAGTTGTTTCCATTGGAGCACACGGATTTGGCCGAAACGAAAACGGCGGCACAATGACCGCCGTCTCCATCAGATGCCAGCAGGGTGCGGGGTCCATCATTCGGGAGGATCAAACCCGCTTGCCGAGGGGGCTCGGACCAGCTGACACACTGTATTGTTCATGAAATGCCAAAACGCGCGCGCAACACTGATCGGGATCAACACGGGCCTGCGGCGCGATGATTTGATCTCTCTGCGCCAGCGGGCACCGTGTGCTCGGAAGCAAGGCGGGCGACTTATTCCTGACGCCAGAAATAGGAACCCGCCGCCCGCTGGTGCCTGCGGTACAGGCGGCTACTCCAATTTTTCACCAGCTATCCATCCATTAATTGTGTTCGAAGAATATTGAGCCGGCGCCAGATATCGGGGGGCTTCCGAATTCGAGGCAAGACGCTCAAGTTCTACTGTTATACAGCGCGCAAGTGGACCTGGGGATCGGGCTCGCCCGTGTTTGCTTCTCGCCGCGAGAATGTTTGCGGCTCATTGCGTGCTTTGTTCCAGAATTGCTCGGCCTCCTTCAGTTCCTGCTCCGCACTGGCCACGGCGGCGTCGCGCGCGCGGAGAGCCTCCTGCTCCATTCGCCGCCCATTGAGCGACCCGACGAGCGCACCGCCCAGAGCGCCGATGAGTCCAAAGAAGTAGAATCCTAGTGCAAGTAGCGCGATGCCAACTAGAGATGTCCAAACCCACCAATGATTCTGTGTCGAGCGTGCTGTAGCGAGCCTGGCGCCTGCCTCAGTTAGCTCCTGTTGACAGTAGCTTAGCGCAAGGTCTCCCTCTTCGCGGTCCTTTGCGATCAACTCCTTGCGAAGCTCGATATTTTGAACCGCGAAATAGAGTTCGCGGATGCGGCGCGTGATACGTTGCGCATGAAACTCCTCCTCTTCTTGCACGGCCTCTCGGTGAGCGTCGCTGAAACGCTCCGCCGCGTCATAGACGAGATGGTAGTGCGGCGGCTCCGTCCTTAGCTTTTCGGCCGCGTCGAATATGTCGGCGCGGTTTTCCAGCGCCACAAGTTCTTGATGGCGGGCCTTAGCCTGCTCACGAATTTCATCCAATTTTGCGCTTGTGGACATAGGACCCCGCAGTCCCGGCACCGCCATTCTTGAATGACCTTACCACAAGTGGCGCGGTAGAGTGGGGGACCAAAGGCCCAAAGTGGCGCTGCGGCGTCGGGCTTTTACTTTGGTTCACGGAGTACCCGGATGAAGCTTGGTGCAATCGGTCTAGTTGTTGCTCTCGCGGTTTCGCCAGCTACAGCGGCGACGATTCTCGCTGGTCAGGCGGCCAGTCACGTTGGCGAGACGGCGACGGTTCAAGGACTCGCGACACAAGTCAAAGTGAGTCGCAATGCAACCTTCGTTGATATCGATGGCATGTATCCGAGTCAGACATTCACGGCTGTCGTCTTTGCGAGCGATACTGCGTCCGTAGGTGATTTGAGCGGACTACAAGGCAAGACGGTCGATGTCACCGGCACGATCCGACTCTACCGCGGTAAGCCAGAAATTGTCGTGAAGTCACGCAGTCAGATTACGGCGCACTGACGGGACCAAGGGCTGCCTATGATCAAAGAAGAAGATGTTTTGACCGCGCTGGACAAACCCCGCGCGATCTATGCACTGCAGCAGCGGCTAGACCCCAGCAACAAGAGCACGGACGCCTTGCAGGAGTTGCTGATGCGCATGCGGGCGGCAGGAACCGTGACGTTCGACATCAAGACCGGAAAGTGGCGCAAAGCCTAAACACTGCGAAGGGTGCTACTGTCCGCGCAGGAAGCCGGCCAGGCCTCGCTTTTGTAAGTTTTTTTTACAAGTCCCGCAGTGCCCCGCTCTAAGTCACTGGTTTTCCAATCATCCCAATTTGGCGTGGAAATTGCAGAAAATTACACCGGTTGCGGGTGGAGGTTTGTATGCGTACTCATCTTGCTCGTTCGATTTTGGCTTCGGTTGCTTTTCTCACACTTGGCAGTGTGGCAAACGCCGACGTGCTTTTTCAAAATCCGGATCCCATCAGTTCGTCGCCCGGCAATGTGCAGGCATGGTTCATCAGTGGTCCATTTGCTACCTCAGACTCTTTCCAACTGGCGTCAAGCGCGACTCTTTCAAGCATCGACTTCTTGGTGTGGAATACTCATGGCGGCCACACAACGTCAGTTGATTGGACAATTTCAAGCGGCGTAGGTGGTTCGGGAACGGTCTTTGGCAATGGAACCGCGAGCATCACCGACGTATTTTCGAATACCAACTCCTTGGGTTTCGACGTTAATCTCGACACCTTCACTTTGAACACAAGTCTCTCGGCCGGGATATTCTGGCTCACGCTTCAAAATGCTGTATTAAGCGATCCGACCGGAATCATGGGTTGGGATCAGGGCGGCGGATCGTCGGAGGCCTGGACCAACACACTAGGTTTTTTTAACGCTGATAACTGCGCTCCGAATGAAAATCCCCCTACAAATGGCTCTTGCGCCGAGACGTTCCGCATCAACGGAACTGCCGGGACGACTGTTCCAGAACCCATCACGCTGTCGCTCTTCGGCGCGGGTCTCGCGGGCGCAGTCGCAATGCGACGCCGCAAGACTAAAAAAGCCTGACGACGATTCCTCCCATCGAACACGAGGACGGCGGCCATTGTGCCGCCGCCTTCGTTTTCTGACTGCGCGATAGTCGAAGTGCGAATGTCCGCTTTCCACCCACAGCGGACATTCGCCCCTCGGTTAGCGGAAGAATACACGAAAAAGTTGAAGGAGGCTGTCGGCCGGGTAGCTGCGTATTTTCACATTGAATAACCATCTCCTAGCCGATCTGTGTTGCGGCGAATTTCTAATGGACAGCAATCTGGTGGACTGTGATTTTCTCCTGGACCTTTGCATCGTGTCGTATGTCAAAATGATTGATACTCTCCTGCGCCTCGTAGACTGCTTTCACAGTCGCGGGCCGGTCTCCTTCCTTGCAGTGTTGCCTCCAGACAGTGTGGTAGCTTGTCTTACTCTTGGATCATGCTCTCAACAGTATTCTTGAAACCAAAACAAGGCTCTCGAAATAGCGTCTACTTGACTTGCCAGATTCCGGGGAGTCGTGCGAGCGTCTAGACGTGGACGCACAGCTTGCTTTCTTTGCAATCGACGTCGCGACTGCCTTTAGCGCGGGACTGCTTTGCCTAACGGTTCTTGCTCAGCGTCCGCGCCTGTTGGCCGCCCAGCTCGTAGCCTTCATAGCCTTTAACTCCGTCTGCGATGTGATCCTCGGCAGGTCTGACTATCGCTATTGGATTTCATCAGGGCTCCAGATTGAGGTCCATGGCATCTGGACCGTTGTTCTAAACCTTGCGCGAAATTTGACGCCGTTCCTGTTCGCTGCGCTATGCTACGTGCTGTTCGCTGAGCGAGGGCGCTTCCCACGCTGGCTCTACGGTCTCGTCGCGATCCAGCTCTTCTTGGAAGAGCCCGTGCGTCTCTTGGTGGAGCCCGAGGCGAAGTACGCGAATGTGCTCACCCAGACGGTGCCGGCGTTGCTCGAAATCCTATTCGTCACTGTCGCGCTGTATTGGACTGTAGCAGATTGGCGCAATGATCTGATCGAAATACGTCGCCGCACACGAATTGTGACCCTCGTCATCATTGGTGTCGATGTCATTTTTTCCGGCCTTCTGCCGCGCGTGATAATCGATCCAAACACCATTGCCAGCTATCGCACGCATGTCGCGCTCGTGTTGAGTCATCTGTTGCTGTTTGTCTTTATTCTATTCCAGTTAGTGAGCTTTGGCGTCGATGCTTTTCTCGATCCGTTGCGTTCGCGTTTGCCAAAGACGCCACCCAGCCAGCCGGATGCTGCGGCACTCGCGAGGCTAGCAACGCTGCTGGAGGAGGAGCGGCTTTATCGCCGGCCCGGGCTCACGCTGAGGATGCTGTCCAAACGGGCAGGTGTGCCGGAATATCGGTTGCGCCGGTTGATCCACGAGCATCTTGGCTTCGCTAACTTCAATGCTTTCCTGCATGCCTGGCGCATCCGCGAAGCGTGCGAACAGCTTCGAAAGCCTGACCAGAATCGCACGCCCATTCTCACTGTCGCGCTATCAGTCGGCTACCAGTCGGTGAACACCTTCAATCGCGGCTTCCGCGAACTGACGGGAAGGACGCCGTCGGATTGGCGGACCGAAGCCGACGCGCCACTGCCACCGCGGCCAAGTCTGTCCGCGCCAAAAACTGCATAATGACGCCATTTCCTGCAATTGCTGTCCAATTTTAGAAAATGGCGCGCCCTCGATTGGCCATTGTGGCAATTCCACGCGTGAATCGGAAATGCCGGGCGCAGCGATGGTCGAGCGTAATACAATTGTACGTGGAGGAAACGCCACAAAAGGCGGACCGATCGCGGCTTTGTGCAGGTCCTACCCAGCCAACTTGCTCGCAACGATTACACTGCTTGTACATCTCATTTTCAACAATCGTTATGGCGTCTTCAGCGACGAGCTATACTTCATGGTGTGTGGCCAACACGCCGCGATGGGCTATGTCGACCAGCCGCCGCTAGTGCCGCTAATCGCAGGTCTCTCGCACGCCTGGTTCGGCACCGCGCTTTTGCCGCTTCGCCTGATACCCGCGCTTGCCATGTCGACAACAGTGGGCCTGACCGCCGAGTTTGCTCGCGCTCTGGGCGGCGGTCGCTTCGGACAATGGCTGTCGGGCCTGACGATTTTGTTTGGCGGCGTTTTTCTGGTGGACGGACTCTTGTTGGTGACTGACATGTTGCAGCCGCTGACCTGGCTGGCATGTGGCTGGTGCTTGCTGCGGATCGCACAGACCAACAACCAGCGTTGGTGGCTCGCCTTCGGTGCCATTGTGGGCGTCAGCCTGTTATCCAAGTATCTCATCCTCTTTTTCTTGGCAGGTCTTGCTGTCGGTGTGATCGCCACACCGCTACGTCGCTCACTGTCCGCTCGCTGGCTCTATCTTGGTGCCGTCATTGCGCTCGTCATCGCTTCGCCAAGCGTGATTTGGCAGGCTATGCATGGGTGGCCGTTCCTGGAACTGGGCCAAACGGCGATGAATGGAAAGAACCTCCAGCTCACGCCTCTCGCATTCCTGGGGCAGCAAGTTTTATTCGTCGGACCGGCAGCAGCGCCCGTCTGGATTGCCGGTCTTTGGCGCTTCTCCGCCAAGCCGGGCCTTGCCGAGCTGCGCGCCTTTCCTATCGCCTATGCCTTGATGGCAGTTATCTTCCTGACACTGCACGGCAAGGCCTATTACATCGCGCCAATCTATCCCATACTGCTGGCCGGTGGCGCTGTCGGTATCGAAGATTGGCTGGCGTGGAAGCCATTGCGAGCCATCGCTCTCGCGGCTGTGAGCGGCGTCGGCATGCTGCTGGCGCCGCTGGCGCTGCCTATACTTCCACCAGACAAATACGCGCCCTACGCGCGCGCCCTCGGAATACCAGCGGGCGCTGCGGCGACGGAACGCTTCACGCCAAGTCCGTTGCCGACGCATCTTGCCGGTATGTTTGGCTGGCTCGAAATGGCGACCAAGGTTGCTGCGGTTTACAACGCGCTGCCTCAGGACCAGCGCGCACGCGCCGTGTTCTACGGTAGAGACTACGGCGAAGCATCGGCGCTTGAGATCTACGGTCCGACCCTGCACGGACCGCCGGTCATCGCCGGCCACAACAACTACTATTTGTGGGGACCGAAAGGATTCGACGGCTCGGTGGTTATCGTCCTCGACGGGGACGTCACGCCGCTGATGAATAATTACACAAGCGTCCAGGTTGTCGGACACATCGACAGCCCCTTCGCCGAAAGCTACGAAGCGCACATGCCAATCTATCTGCTGCGGGGACCGCGAGTTCCGCTCCAAACATTGTGGCCGAAGTTGAAGCACTACGAATAGCGTAGCGAGCGTCTTCCTGCTCGGGGACGCTGTTAAGCACAACTGTCATTGGGCCTGACACTAGTGCCGGATCACCTGGTGCCATTGTGTGAATGACCGCTTTCCATAATAGCGGACTTCGGATTGTGCCGATTAGCGCCCGAACTATGATTTTCTTTGCGATCGACCCAAAACGGGCGTCTGCTGGCAACGCCTCTCCGCATGAGCGATACCTAAGTCGGTCAGCACGGGCGATAGGTCGGCCGGCTGGTACGTCTGGCTGTTGAAAACCTCTTGGACAATAGCAAACTCGGCTTGTCGGGGGAGATTGGACTGGAAGTGAAGAGGGGGGCGGCCCATGGGAAGGTTTCTCAAGTGGTTGGGTATTGGGATCGTTGGGTTATTGGGGTTGTCGGCGATTGTTGCTGTCGTTGCGATCTTGATCGGCACTTTGCTGTTTGATCATCGTACGAGTGCCACGGTACCGGCAGGCTTGGCGCGCAACAGTTCTGTCTACGTCACATCAGCCGACGGCACGAAGATCGCGATCGATGTTTGGTTGCCTCAGACGTTGAAACCCGGTCAGCACGCTCCCGCACTGATCAAGGCAACGCCTTATTGGCGCGGTCGACAGCTGACATGGATCGGCAAGGCGCTGGTAACATTTCTCGCACCCGATCTTGCAATCGAGCCAGACGTCGAGATTCTCAACGCTCGCGGCTATGCGGTCGTGGTGGTTGACGCCAGGGGAACAGGCGCTTCCTTCGGCACGCTGAAGATCATGTTCAGCGATGCGGAAGTGAGTGACTACAGCAGTATTGCCGACTGGATCGCCAAGCAGTCCTGGTCGAACGGCAAGATCGGTGCATACGGTTTTTCCTATCGCGGCATCAGCGCAGCCAACATGGCGTCGCTCTCCAATCCGCACATCAGGGCTGTGGCACCACTGTTCGATCTGACCGATCTCTATCTGCTGGCGTATCCGGGCGGGACGTTTGCGCAATATTTGCTTACCGCGTGGGGAGCGCAGACGCGCCAGCTCAACGACGGACTCGTTCCGTGTCAGGACAGCCTCTTGTGCGAAATTGGAATCGAGGGGCCAAAACCGGTCGATGCCGACAGCGACGGAAGCATGTTGCGCGCAGCAAGCGCCGCACATGGAACGAATTATGACGTTCGCAGATGCACACGCGCTGCACCAGCGCGCGATGACAAAATCTGTGCAAGCGGATTGTCGCTCTCGGATACGTCAGTGATTGCCCGGAAATCGCGGATAGAAGCGCGGCATCTGCCATTTTTCGCTTTGACAGGATGGCTGGACGAGAGTTCGCCCGCGCAAGTGCTTTATCGCTTCAAGATGTTCTCGAACCCGCAGGAAGTCGTGCTTGGACCATTCACCCATGGTGGTTTCGAAGGCGATGACCCGTTTGGACAAAAGCTGGACATGCCGTACGCCAAGCAGACTACGTTGATGGCGGATTTCTTCGACCGCTATCTGAAGGACGGACCCGATCGGCCGATTGGCAAAAGCGTGCGCTACTATGTGATAGGCGGCGGCGCATGGCGGACGTCTCCGTCTTGGCCGCCGCCGAACAGCGCAATCGAGAAATGGTACCCTGACGTTGGGCACTCACTTAGAAACGCCGCGCCGGTCGCAGGAAGCGAAGCATACAACGTCGATTTTAGCGCGACGACCGGTACACTGTCCGGCTATCGTGGCCAAGTCGATCTCTCCAAGACCGACTATGGCGATCGAGCGAAGCAAGACATGAGGTTACTGACATATACTAGCGCACCGATGACGAAAGATTTGGAAATTGCGGGCGACCCGGTGGCGCACCTACGGCTGAGTTCAAATACTGCCGCAGCACTTGTGATTGTCTATTTGGAAGACGTTTCGCCGGAGGGACGTGTGACTTATATCACCCAGGGCCTGCTCAATCTGGAGCATCGCAAACTGGCAGGTTTAGATGCTGGCGGATCAACCGATCCGTTCCACTCCTTTTTGCGCCGAGACATGGCTCCGATGACGCCGGGCACAACCGAAGACATTACTATAGCAATCTCTCCTATCGCAGCGCTGATCCGGAAGGGGCACAGGCTGCGAATTGCAATTGCAGGCGCGGATGCGAACAACCTTGAACGCATACCCACATTTGGAGACGAAACGCTAACTGTTGCCCGCGGCGAGGGTTCCTACGTGGAAGTGCCCGTAGCGCACTAACGCCGAACGCGCTGCTGTAAGCGCTCAACATCTTTTGGTCCCCGGCCGAACGTCCGCTTTCGACCCTTAGCGGACTTTTGGCGAGCCGAATGATAACTCGCTCTTGCGGCCACGCGCGCGACTGACTTATCTGTTTAGGACTTAGCGAAAAGCTTCTGAAGTCGACGCAGGAAACCACTCTGCGGCTGCAGTTCGACAGAAAGTTCCTGCGCCGCCCGGCACCCATCACATAATCCATCATTAGCGGTTGCACGGTTGGCACACGGGCCGAGCAGATGGTCATTAGCTTTGCAAGTGCACAGGCCATTTGCTTCAGAAGGCATTTGATCGACCGGTGACGAAGTACTTATAACAAGTGGCATCGGTAATGGTTGCTCAGAACAACAAATAAAAGCTTTGCAGCTGGCGGCAGTGGTGTCGCCGTTTTCGTTTGTGGCGGACTGATTAAATGTTCGTTTCGACCCTAAGGTGCTGGACGAGCCGCGATCGATCTTCCGTTCCCACGGAGAGTTCAATCAGACGCTCGGATCCTCGACGTCGTGCGCATGGCCCAGCGCCTGCTTCAATTCCGAACTCAGCGCCGCGCGATTAAGGACGATCTTTTCTGCGTAGACGTCCTTCACAGCTGAAATCGGAACGACGAAATCGCCGGCATTTTCGACATAGATCACAATTTCCGGCTTCCCGCCGAGGTAGACTTGTCGTACTGCGCCGACCGCCTTGTCCCCGTCTTGGATGAAGACATCGAACCCTTTCTGAATCCGTTGCATCGTCATGGCCACCCCTCTCGCAAAAAAGACGATACTCGATTGGGGAGAATCATTCCCAACAATTTCTGTCCGACCCTAGCTTCGAATTATCAACGGCGAGTGCGTCCGATTTCCACCCATGCGGACATCTTCGAACAGACGTTACTCATTCAGCAAGGCGAAATCGCATCGGAGTTGTCAGCAGCGATGTCACGTCGATGGTCGAAACGTTGTCGGGAGGTTTCATCCCGTAGCCAGGATCGTATCTCAAGATGGCGTTGTCATTCTCGAGGCCCACAACTGTCGCCAACAGCCACTGCCGTCGCGCGGCGTTGAAGAGCGCCCAATGTTGGTCGATTACAACTTCGGCCGCAGGCTCCGAACGTCTCGGCATTTGCCCGGTGAAGTGTGAGGCGTTGGGTCCATAAGTCATTGTCTTCTTCCGAGCGCTTCGTGGCAGGGAGCGGGCCTAGGTCCGCTGATCGAAAAATCTGCGAGATGATTAGCCTTTGCCACCACTGTTCTCCCTATCGAGCCTTGAGAAACCGTCTATCAAGGCGCTGGGTCCGACGGTCGTCAGACCCAGCTGAACACAGTCAGATCACGCGCATGACGCTGGAGCGCAGAAAGTCAGCGCTTGCGTGTTCGCCCATGATCTCGGCGCCGAAGGCCTGCCATTCGGGATCAGCGGCCAGTGCAACGCCGGCTTTCCCCCATGCCTCGAAGTTGGTGTAGTAGACAGTCACCGCGGTCAATCCAAACGGGTCGCTTGTGACTGCCTGAAGTGCGCGCACTTTGCCGCCGTGTTTCTCCGTGATCGCCTTCGAGCGCTTGATCCGTTCAAGACTTTGGGCCTGCTTGCCATGCCGGACCTGGAAGAGGGTCGCATTGATTACACTGCGCGACGCGAGATCCGCGTATGGCACTTCGAGTCCCGGCAATTCGGTGAAAGTGGCCGCGCGTGTCGGTGTAAGTGCTTGTGTCTGCTGTGCCCGTTCGCGAAATTTCAGCACACCCTGATCCCTGTTGGTTTTGTCAAGCGCGGTTCCGTAGGCAACAGGATCAGCGTATTCGAGAATGACGTTCAAGGATCCCGGTATTCCACCGCTTACCAGTGCACTGACGTGCCCTTTGGCGCCAAAATCTTTTGCGATCGCCACAAACTCCTTCAGGAGCGATTGCGCTTCGATCATTTTACCGGGATTTGCAATGAAACTCGTGACAGCAATGACTGACATCGTAGTCCTCCACCAATTTTGATTGAAAGAAAAGTCCTCGGGGGTCCCGAGATCTAAGACGACACTAGGCCTTTTCACCCTGACATGTAAGCAAATGCGATCATTCTCGGTGATGCGAACACGAAATAGTTTTTGTCGTTCACACGCAGAACGGCCAAGGCAAAGGAACTTATGAAGAGATATTGCAAACCATTTGTCAGAGTCGATCGACGATTGTCCTGGTATGTCATGCACATCATGGCTTGCAGCAGAAAGCATTGGTATCATCGACCAGATCAACAGCCGAGATTCGCACCACTTCAGTGAAGCTGACGCGTGTCATCTTTGACACTGGCCGCCCGCTCTCGATTGATCACGGGGCTATCCAGGCGGCGCATTCATCTCCGAACGTCCGCTTCGACCTTCTTTTGAGTGAATTCCGGCGCATGAGCTGGTAATTGAGCTTCACGATCCCCATATCTCTGTGTGTGGGCGCCGTTGTTTGCGTTCAGCACTTTCGACAAATTCCTAGCGCGATCGCCGGCACGTGCCCCAAAGCACCATGATCCGGGCATGATTTGCGTCGTTGTTTCAGCCTAGTGGAGATCACTTTGGTGACACGCACACGCAGTCAACTGGTCGTTTTTCGCCGCCCGTTTGTGCTTAGGGGGCTGGATTCTCTGCAGCCGGCAGGTACCTACAGAGTCGATACAGATGAAGAGCAGCTCGATACCCTGACCATTGTCGCATGGAGGCGTACCGCTACTGTTATCCAACTAGAGCGAGGAGGCATCCCAGAGCATCTTGCGGTCGACCCCGCAGAGCTGCATGAGGCCCTGATGCGTGACGGCGCGCAGCCTGATCACGACGCGCCTTACTCTCGGTCGCCCAAGTCTTGGCCAGGCATGCCCGCAGCACTATGAACGCTGCACGAATTCGCTCACGCAGTTTGAGGCCGACACCATGACGGCGACGACGAATGAAACCTTCCGACTAAGTCGAATTTATGCCGAAGGCTGGAACATGGCGAACAGACTTGCGACACGCGAGGTCGAGACGCTCGACTTCCGCAAGCTGGCGACGTTGAATCCCTACAGTCTCGAACCGGATCGAAAACGCTGGACATCCGGCTTCACCGAAGCGCTGACCGAGGAGCGTCCTGTCACGAAACTAAGGAAACGACCATGAAAACACTATATCGATTTGGCAGGCGAATCCCAGTTCCCTCAAGCGTCCAGGTGCGGCACGAACTTCGGTCGTTTATTGCCGAAGACAATGTACGAGAACTTTGTGCAGAGGCAGAAGGCATAAAGTCCTCAGCGACGTGGGACGAGATTTGCGCGCACCGCGCCAAGGGTGCGATGGCAACTCAGCATCCGGGAGCACAAACATGACAGACCCTATGTCAGCCGCTCGCCAATCAGGGAGCGCAACGCACAGCCCCGAGGCGGAAGCAGAAATGGAGAGGCTTGGCATCACGCGAGTTCCCGTCGACTATTTCCACTGGCAGGAGTTTCGCTATACGAACCTGAACGATGCCATCGCACAGGCAAAGATGGCGCAGGCCAAGCAAAGCGTGAACTAATCAAGCTCAGCCGACAGCCCAAACAGGAGTGTGAGAATGGCAGCGCGCGCAGGGAATGCGAAGAAGAAAGCTAAAAGACGTCGCCATGCTAAATGGCGGAAGGCTGCAAGTGAGGCTGCTGAAGCTAGGATCTCGCAGGGCCACCTACAGCCCCGTCGCTCGACTGCGTAGCTCGAGGTCGGGCACAAGACTAGCTTCCAATTGGACGGTCACCTTAGCATGCGCTTCAGTTAATTTGGTTCTGGGTCGGTACTGTCGGTCGGAGACGTTTTTCGGCCTTTGGTTGCTCTTCGCCGTGCGGTCCTCTCCGCGTTTCGCTCTGCCTTTTCTACATTCCTGGCGCGCTGCTTGCGCTCCCGCTGGGCTCGTTCCTGCGAATAGTTAGGTGGGCGTGGCGCCATCGGACTTCCTTTTTGTGGGGAGACCTTAGCACATTTCACCGGATGTCCGCTTTCCACCCATAGCGGACATCGACCGAAGGTCACGCTTACCAGAAATCTGCCGCGGACAGAAAAATTCTGTGCTGCGGTAGCTTCACTTACAGATCGGTTTGTTCTGATAAGACGAGCGCGTCATCGACCTCGATCCCCAGGTACCGCACCGTGCTTTCGAGCTTTGTGTGACCAAGCAGGATCTGTACAGCTCTGAGATTACCTGTCTTCCGATATATCTGAGCGACCTTGGTACGACGCATGGAATGCGTTCCATAGGCTGCGCTCTCTAAACCTGCCGAGCTCACCCACCGATGGATCAGACGAGAGTATTGCCTGGTCGAAAGGTGCGGTTTGGCTCGGAGCCTGCTCGCAAATAGATATTCACGACGGTCACCTTTCGAAGAC
>Ga0187821_10000210_pt1 | contig 13289 bp, 16 predicted proteins | sample NC_wetland_sal_i_20_FD_132442 | JGI IMG/M metagenome (GOLD analysis project Ga0187821, IMG submission 132442) | Wetland sediment microbial communities from Neuse River Estuary, North Carolina, USA - SourceSoil_1 | ecosystem: Environmental > Aquatic > Freshwater > Wetlands > Sediment | place...
CTTCCGTTGTGCAGTCCGTGCAGCAGCCCTCAGGCAACACTCCAGCCGCCGAACCGGCTGCGCCTCCCAAACCCGCAAATTGATGCGGACTAGAAGTTCTTCAGCCCCTCATACAGCCACAGCCCGGCCGTGCTTACCAGCAGCACGCCCGCCAGCACTCCCAGCACCATGATCGGCTTCGAGAGCGTGTTGATCTTCTGGATCAGCGCCTGCTGTTCCTTGGCCATGTTCGCTTCCCCGGCATCCAGGAAAAGCTGATCATCCTCGTGGCTCTCCAGAAGATTCCGCCAAATAAGCAGAAGCAGGAACAGGGCTGCGACTACACCAAACGCGATCAAGAGATAAAGTACGGGCCCCGTTAGCGATGATTCCATGGCGACCTCCCGTTGGAACCGAACCGCGGTGGCAGGTCTGGTTGGGCCAGAGACGCTGCCAAGGGGTAAAACGGTTATTCGGCGGGAGTATAGCACCAAGGATAAAAAAAACCAGCCTATAGCATTAATGGTTCTGATAGCGGCACCCCGGGCTGATGGGGGCGGCCTGGGCGTTTCGTCCGGGCGGGCCGGCGTTAGAATTCCTTAAGCCATCCGGGCTATTTAACAGTCGGGGAACTTTCCAGCCGGGTTTCGGGAAAACGGAATAGGGGAATTGTGTGATCAAGACGATGAGTTGTCTGCGTTGGAGCTGCGTCGCGGGAATCGTTTTGCTGGCGCTTGGTGGGCCGGGGCAACTGAACGCGCAGGCTCCGCCTGGGCCGCTCCCGGGAGCGCCAACCCAGGATGGTCCTTCTGCCGCTCCTGCCGCGAAGGCCGCGAACGTGCCTCGTATCAAGGACCTCGCCGGTGTCTGGAAACTTAATCTCGACGAGAGCGACGACCCCGCCAAGAAGCTCCAGCAGGCGAGCGCCTCGAACGGCGGTTACGGTGGCCCCCGGCGCGGCGGCGGAGGTATGGGCGGCGGCTGGCCTGGTGGTGGCGGGGTAGGTTTCCCCGGCGGAGGCGGCGGGCGCGGCGGTTATGGGGGACAGGGCGGCGAGAGCGAGTCCGACCGGCAGAAAATGCACCTGTTCGTCGAGCCCGCGCGCGAGCTGACCATCGTCCAAAAGGAACCCGAGATCGACATCAACGGCGACGACGTCAATAAAATCGCCGCCTACACCGACGGGCGCAAAATCGAAAAATCCAAAGATGCCGGCAACCAGCAAATGGACGCCAAGTGGGACGAATACCGTCTGGTGATGGAGGGCAAAGATCCGCGCGGCAACAAATACGAGCGCTCCTACGAAGTGCTCGACGGCAACCGCCAACTGCGCGAGACTTTGCTGCTAAAGGTGGGCCGCAACAATACGGAAGTTTCCATCCGCTACGTTTACGACCTGGTTTCGCCGTCAAAGAAGTCGTGAGCCGGGTTCGCCCAGCGAATTCTGGCTGATGTATCGGTTCTTGCCAGACACGGCGCGTTGACGTAAATCTCCTCGAATGCTACTCTTTTAGTTCCGAGTCGGCAGCACTGGGCCAGCCGTGCATATCTGTGGGGTGGGTGTGCGGTAAGGGCTACCAGCCGCAGTCCAGGAATCAAATTTCTAAGCATGGATATTGTTCACCAACTAGGCGAACTCTTTCTCGGCGCTCTGCCCACAGTCGTCCTCATTCTCATTTTCTATTTCATTTTGAAATCCTTGTTCTTTAAGCCGCTGCTCGCCGTCATGGCCGAGCGCGAAGCCCGTTCCATCGGCGCTCAGAAAGCCGCCGAAGCTGCGCAAGCCGCCGCCGCCGAAAAAGTTAAGCAGTATCAGGACGCCCTGCGCCAGGCGCGCGGCAAGATCTACGCCGAACAGGAAGCAGCCCGCAAAAAGCTGCTCGATGAACGGGCCGCGCTGGTGAAAGAAGCGCGCGGGAAAGCCACCGCCGAAGTCGGCTCCGCCAAAGAGCGCGTCGCGGCCGAACTGGCCGCTGCTCGGCGGGACTTGGAACCCGGGATTGCCGAGCTGGCGTCAGAAATCGCCACGCGAGTGCTGCAGCCCGCCCGAGAGGCCCGATGAGCCCGCGCAAGCCCATCATTTCCTCGCTCATCGTGTGTGGCGCTACGCTGTTTTTTGCCGCCTCCGCGTTTGCCGCCGAAGAAGGCGATGCTGTGGCGCGTACCACCGAAATTTTCAAGTGGATCAACTTCGCCATCGTCGCGGTGGCGGTGATCTGGGTCTTCGCCAAGCTCTTGCCGCCGACCTTTCGCGCCAACGCCGAAAAAATCAGCTCGGCAATTACCAAAGCCACCGCCGCCAAAGCGGATGCCGATCGCCAGTTGAAAGACGCCGAGCAGCGCCTGGCGCGCCTCGAGCAGGAAGTCAGCGCCCTACGCGAAGAAGCCCTGAAAGAAGCCGCGGCAGAAGCGGAACGCATTCGCGCGCTGGGCAAATCGGATGTCGAAAAAGTGGGTATAGCCGCCAAGGCCGAAATTGCTGCGGCGGAACGCGGGGCGCGCCTGGAACTGAAGGCGCTGGCTGCCAGGCTCGCCGTGGATGGGGCCGAGTCGCTGGTCAGCAAGCAATTGACTTCGCAAACGCAGGATGCGCTCATCGCGGGCTTTGTGAAAAGCCTGCAAGGGAGCCCCAATTGAAGTCCGCCAGCCTGCAATACGCCAATGCGCTCGCGGATATTGCGCTCGCACAGGGTGCAGCCACTCCCGTGACCCAGCAACTCGGCGATTTCAACGCGGCCTATGGGTCTTCGGCCGAACTGCGCACCTTTCTGGCAAGTCCCTCAGTCACCAAGGAAGAAAAGCGCGGCGTCGCGGAAAAGATTTCCACGCGGCTCGGCGCCAGCAAGATCGTCCGCAATTTTCTTTTTGTGGTGATTGATCATAACCGCACGCACTTGCTGCCCGAGATTTTTCAATCCTTTCAAGGTGTGGTGCGCGAGCGGCAGGGAATCGCCGAGGCGGAAATTTCCTCTCCGGTGGCCCTGAATGACGCCCAGAAGAAAGACATGACCCAGGCGCTGGAACGTCTGACCGGCAAGAAGGTGGAAGCCAAATTTTCGCTCGATGCGAAATTGCTGGGTGGCGTGGTGGTGCGAGTGGGAGACACGATCTACGACGGGTCGCTGCGCAACCGGCTGGACGATTTGCGTGGGCGGCTGGTTGCGGAATGGACCTGAGCGACAGGCCGCGCGCTGCTGCGGCTGCTGAAGATCACGCGTTAGCGGGGGTTTGTACTTACAAACCCTGAATAAAGGAAAGTTGGAACCAGGAATGGCGAACATCAAGGCAGACGAAATCAGCAAGATTCTGCGCGAGCAGATTGCCAACTACGAGCAAACCGTTGCCGTCGAAGAAGTCGGCTCGGTCATCAGCGTGGGCGACGGGATTGCCCGCATCTACGGCCTGGAAAAAGTCATGGCCGGCGAGATGCTTGAGTTTCCTCACAACGTCTTCGGCATTGCGCTGAACCTGGAGGAGGATCAAGTCGGCACCGTGCTGCTTGGCGATTATTTCGAAATTAAGGAAGGCGACACGGTCAAGCGCACCAACACCATTATGTCCGTGCCGGTGGGCGAAGCGCTGATCGGCCGCGTGGTCAATCCGCTCGGCGAGCCGCTGGACGACAAAGGCCCCATCGAAGCCAAACTCCGCAATCCGCTGGAGCGCATCGCTCCCGGCGTGCTGGATCGTCAGCCGGTGCGCGAACCTCTGCAGACCGGTATCAAAGCCATTGACGCCATGATCCCCATCGGCCGCGGCCAGCGCGAGCTCATCATCGGCGACCGCCAGACTGGCAAAACCGCGGTGATCCTGGACACCATCATCAACCAGAAGGGCCAGGGCATGATTTGTATTTACTGCGCGATCGGGCAAAAACGCTCGACGATTGCGCAAGTGGTGAAAACGCTCACCGATGCCGGCGCCATGGAATACACCATTGTCGTTGCGTCGTCGGCCGCGGAGCCGGCATCGCTGCAATACATCGCTCCCTACGCCGCTTGCGCCATGGGCGAATATTTCCGCGACAACAAGATGCACGCGGTCACTTTTTACGACGACCTTTCCAAGCACGCACAGGCCTACCGCGAAATTTCCCTGCTACTGCGCCGTCCGCCTGGCCGCGAAGCTTTCCCTGGCGACGTTTTTTATCTCCACTCACGCTTGCTGGAGCGCGCTGCCAAATTGAACGACAAGCTGGGCGCCGGTTCTCTGACTTCCCTGCCGGTAATTGAAACGCAGGCCGGCGACGTCTCCGCCTACATTCCAACTAACGTGCTTTCCATTACCGACGGGCAGATTTATCTGGAAGCGGACCTCTTCAACAGCGGCATTCGCCCCGCCATCAACGTCGGAATCTCGGTCAGCCGCGTTGGGGGTAACGCCCAGATCAAAGCCATGCGTCAGGTGGCCGGCACATTGCGTTTGGACATGGCGCAGTTCCGCGAGTTGGCGGCTTTCGCACAGTTCGGCGCCGACCAACTGGATAAAGTGACGCAGGCCCAGTTGGGCCGCGGCCAGCGATTGACGGAAATTCTGAAACAGGATCAATATGCGCCGCTTCCCGTCGAAAAGCAGGTGCTCAGTCTGTTTATCGCCACCAGCGGCTACATTGACAGCATTCCCGTGGCCGATGTCCGCCGCTTTGAAAAAGAGTTTTTGCAATTTGTGGAGACCAGCAATCCCGGCATTCTAAAGACCATCGCCGAAAAGAAAGCGCTCGACGATGGCCTCAAAGCCGAAATCAAGAAAGCCGCGGATGCGTTCAAGGAGCGGTTCGCGGCGTCCGTGGCGGCGGCCGCGAAGTAGCTCATATACCATGGCCACACTGCTCGATTTCCGGCGCCGCATCCGCTCGGTGAAAAACACCCAGCAGATTACCCGCGCGATGAAGTTTGTCGCCGCGGCCCGGCTGCGCCGCGCGCAGGAAGCCGCGCTGGCCGCTCGCCCCTACGCCAGCGAACTGGCGCGCGTGCTGCGCTCGACCATGTCCAGAATTGACGAGCCGCAGCATCCGCTGCTCGCCAAACGGCCGGAAGAGCGCATCCTGGCCATCGTCCTGAGCGGAGAACGCGGCCTGGCCGGTGCGTTCAACACCAACATTCTGCGCAAGGCCAACGAGTTTCTTCGCGCCAACAAGAACAAACAGCTTTCCCTGGTTCCGGTCGGCAAAAAGGGCCGCGACTCGCTGAAACGCGCCGGCTTTTCTTTTGCCGCGGAATACATCAACGTGCTTGCCAAAGTGGAATTCAGCACCGCGCGCGAAATCGCCGGCCTGGTCACCGATCTGTACGCCAGGGAAGAAATTGACGCGGTCTATCTGATCTTCAGCGAATTCAAAACGGTAATGACCGCGAATCTGAAGGTGGAAAAACTTCTGCCGGTCGAACCCGAATCGGGCACGCAAGAATCGCCCGCTGAAAAGGCCGTCTCGCAAGTGGACTACATCTACGAACAGCCGCCGGAAAAACTGCTGGGCGCTCTGTTGCCGAAATATGTCGAAGCGCAAATCCTGCGCGCCATGCTGGAGAGTTCGGCGGCGGAATATGCGGCCCGTATGGCGGCGATGGAATCGGCGACCAGAAATGCCGGCGAAGTTATCCAGGCGTTGACGCTGCACATGAACAAAGTTCGTCAAGCGGCCATCACCAAAGAAATTATTGAAATTGTCAGTGGCGCTTCTCACGGAGCGTAGGAGAAACAATGGGAGACACGAAACCAGGCATCGGACGGGTGGTGCAAGTCATCGGACCGGTGCTGGATATTCAGTTTGAAGCAGGACATTTGCCCGCGATTTACAACGCGGTGCGCATCACCAGCGAGGGCTACAACGTGCCGGAGCCGCTGGACGTCACGGTCGAAGTGCAGCAGCACCTGGGCGAGGGCCGCGTTCGCGCGGTGGCCATGGAACCGACCGAAGGCATGGTCCGCGGCATGAAGGCGATAGATTCCGGCGACTCGATCAAGGTTCCCGTGGGCCGCCAGACGCTGGGCCGCGTGATGAACGTGCTCGGTAAGCCGGTGGACCAGCTCGGCCCTATCAACGCGGAAACTTATTTCCCGATTCACCGCCCGGCGCCAAAACTCGACGAACAGTCCACCACCCTGGAAATGTTTGAAACCGGCATCAAGGTAGTGGACCTGATGGAGCCTTACGTTAAAGGCGGCAAGATTGGCCTTTTCGGCGGCGCGGGCGTTGGAAAGACCGTTTTGATTCTCGAGCTCATTCACAACGTGGCCATGAAGCATGGCGGCTTGTCGGTTTTCGCGGGCGTTGGCGAACGCACCCGTGAAGGGAATGACCTGTGGCTCGAAATGTCCGAAGGCGGCGTCATCACGCCGGGCAATCCGGAAAAATCACGTTGCGCGCTGGTGTACGGACAGATGACCGAGCCGCCCGGTTCGCGTCTGCGAGTCGGCCTGACCGGCCTGACCGTTGCGGAGTATTTCCGCGACCAGGAACACCTGGACGTGCTGCTCTTCATTGATAACATTTTCCGTTTTGTGCAGGCCGGATCCGAAGTATCGGCGCTCCTCGGCCGCATGCCTTCTGCCGTCGGCTACCAGCCAAACCTCAACACGGAGATCGGCGAACTCCAGGAACGCATCACCTCCACCAAGTCCGGCTCGATCACTTCGGTGCAGGCTATTTACGTGCCCGCCGACGACTACACCGACCCTGCTCCCGCGGCGACCTTTACCCACTTGGACGCCACCACCAACCTGTCCCGCCAGATCGTGGAGCGCGGCATTTACCCTGCCGTCGATCCCCTTGCCAGCTATTCGCGTATTCTCGATCCGCGCATCGTCGGCCAGGAGCATTACGCTGTGGCGCGTTCCGTGAAGTCGGTTCTGCAGCGCTACAAGGATCTGCAGGACATCATCGCCATTCTCGGTATCGAAGAACTTTCCGACGACGACAAGCGCACGGTGGCGCGCGCCCGCAAGATCGAGAAGTTTCTGTCGCAGCCGATGTTCGTGGCCGCGCAGTTCACCGGCCTGGAAGGCAAGTACGTTAAAATCGAAGACACGGTGCGCAGCTTCCGCGAAATCGTCGAGGGCAAGTATGACGACATTCCGGAGCAGGCTTTCTATATGGTTGGCACCATCGAAGAAGCTTTGGCCAAGGCTGAAAAGATGAAGGCGAGCGCATAAAACGGGAAATGTTGCCTGATTCCATCCAACTTGTGGTGGTCACGCCGGAACGTCAGATTTTGAAGGAAGTCGTTTCGGAAGTGACGCTGCCCGGCGCCGACGGTTACCTGGGCGTGCTGCCCGGGCATGCGCCGTTGATTACCGAGCTGGGCATCGGCGAATTGACCTACAAGACCAAGGGCGGCCAAAGCGGGCTGCTCGCGGTAATTCGCGGCTTCGCGGAAGTCCTGCCGGACCATGTATCGGTTCTGGCAGAAACCGCGGAATTCGCCGAGGACATTGACTTGTCCCGCGCCCAGGAAGCTTTGAAGCGGGCGCAGGAGCGGATTGCCAAGGGCGGCGACAATATTGACTGGGATCGCGCCACCATGGCTTTGCAGCGCGCTCTGGTCCGTATTCAGGTGGTCTCCAAACACCAGGGCGTGAATATCGCCACGGCACGGTGAGCGCACCCGGCGCATCTAATTCAACGAGCCAAAATCAAGGCATGGAACCCATTGTTATCTACAGCACCACCTGGTGCCCGGACTGCCGCCGCGCCAAGAACTTCCTGAAAGATCGGGGAGTAGCCTTTCGCGAAATCAACATCGAAGAAGACCCCGACGCCGAAGACCTCGTCCTCAGGGTCAATCACGGCCGCCGCAAGGTGCCTACCATCCAGGCCGGCGACCACTTTTTTGCGTGCAGCCCTTTTAACCCCGTCAAACTCGCCTCCGAACTAGGACTCCCGCTCAGCCGCTGAAGGATAAAACATGTCGTCGTCGCGCGACTGCCGCAGGTAGGTTGCGGCGCAGCACACAACAGTCGAAGGCCCATATGTCAAAAGCCAGAATCATCATCACAGTGGCTCTCCTGGCGCTACTAGTCGCGTTCGGGTGGCAGGTGGGCGCCTGCTATGTCGCGAACCTGCAACTACAGGACGACCTGCAAGACCTTGCTGCTCAGGTCGGCACCAGAATCGGGCTGGACCCAGTCAAGTCCGACGAGGACCTGCGGGCCTCCATAATCCGCAAGGCAGAATCTCATGACATCGTGCTGCGTCCCGATCAAATCACCGTACGCCACACCGGCTCCGGCGATGACGCGGTTACTTATCTCTCTGCGGACTACACAGCCCGCGTGAATCTTCTGAGGTATTCCTTCAACCTCCACTTCACACCATCCAGCTCCCGGCGATAGCCCTAGGGGTGATCCCGAGCTCGTGACAAATCGGCTTGACTTGGCGCGCAGCGTGACCTTACTGTCGGGCGTCCCAGTCCAACGCAAATCAAACTGTGGTGGATCTCAAAAACACATAAAAAGGGGTGGAGGAAGCGTATGACCTGGTACAAGCACGCTCCAAGGGTATTGCTCGGTGCATTGCTGGTGGCAAGTCCGGTGTCCAGCCCGATGTCAGCCGGGCAGGAACCGCAGAAGCCGATGGTGTTTGAGGGAAATCCAGGTGGGTGGAAGATCCTGGAAGAGGGCCAACCGCCGGCCATGGTCCATGCCACGGTGGAGGCTATGAAGAAGTACCGCGAAGCCAACCCGGAAGCGAAACCGGGAGGGGGCGGCCAAGCCAGCACCTCAAACGATTTGTATTACCACGGTGGTGTTGGAGGGATTGGCGTCGAGACAGCGCCGAAGGTGTACCTGGTCCTGTGGGGCTCGCAGTGGTCCAGCGACCCGAGCGGCGAAGCAGCCATTCTGGAGAATTTTTATAGGGGTGCGGGTGGCGCTTCCTGGACCAACACCGTTACCCAGTATTGCCAGGGTGTGGCCAGTGGGACCTTCTACTGCAACGGCGCGGGCAAAGCGGCCGGCAATCCCACAGGCATTTTCGCGGGAGTCTGGTCGGACAATGCAGGAACCGCGCCGTCAAAACCCCGCCAGTCACAACTTGCTGCGGAAGCGGTCAAAGCAGCTGCCCATTTCAACAACACTACAGCAAGCAGCAATGCCAGCGTCCAGTACGTGATTGCCACGTCGCATGGACACAGCTCCAGCGGGTTTGGGACCAGCTATTGCGCCTATCACAGCTCGACGAGCTCGACCTACGGCAACGTCGCTTACACTAACTTGCCTTACATCACCGATGCGGGCGCCAGTTGCGGTGCCAACTTTAACGGACTGGGCCCGGATGCGGGTATCACCATCGTCGGGGGACACGAAATGGCCGAAACGATGACCGACCAGTTCCCCAACGGCGGTTGGCTCGATTCCAGCGGGTCGGAAATCGGCGACAAGTGCGCGTGGATCTCTTCCGGACAAGGCGCATCGGCCAATACCAATTTTTCCACCGGCACCTTCCCGGTCCAGTCACTATGGAGCAATGCCTTCAACAGCGGCGCGGGTGGCTGCGTTCTTTCCTATCCTTGATGCTTGAAAATCGGTGAGCCGTTCTTACCGGCGGTGCCCACACAGGCATCGCCGGTTTTCTCTTAGTGTACGGGGATGCCCCGGGCATATACCTGCGTGACTTCCAGAGCTTCGTTCAGCAGCACGATGTCGGCGTCGGCGCCGGTTCGCAGAGCGCCTTTCTTGAACTCGATGCCGAGGACGGTAGCCGGATTCAAAGTGAGCATTTGAACGGCGCTGGCCAGCGGCACGCCGAGATTGACGACGTTACGTAGCGCGCGATCGAGAGTCAGGGTACTGCCTGCCAAACGGCCTTCGGGCGTGCGGCAAATGCCGCCGTTTACGGTGACTTCTACGTCGCCGAGCATGTACTTGCCGTCCGGCATGCCGGTGGCGGAGATGCCATCGCTAATCAAGACGACGCCTCCGGGCCCTTTGGCCTGCAAAAGGACCTTCATGGCGATCTCGTCCACGTGAACGCCGTCCGCGATCAGTTCAGCGGTCAGTTCGGGAGTGGTGAGCACCGCTCCGATGACACCAGGGTCGCGGTGGGAGAAGGGGCGCATGGCGTTGTACACGTGAGTCGCGTGATGGGCGCCGTGAGCGACAGCGGCGCGCGCCTGCTCATAGGTGGCGTCAGTGTGGCCTATGGAAACGACCATGCCGAGGCTGCGCGCGGCGTCAATGCAGGGCATGGCGCCGAGGAGTTCAGGTGCGATGGTCAGAATACGGCCGTTACCGGCAGCGGCGTGCAAAAGCCTCTGTAGAAATTCGGCGGAGGGCGGCTGCAGAAATTCGGCTGGCTGGGCGCCGCGACGCTCTTTGCTGAGAAAGGGGCCCTCGAAATGAATGCCCAGAATCTCGGCGCGCGGGTACGATGCGGAATGCTGCGTGGTGATGTACTTAGCCATGCCTTCGACGGCGCGGCAGGTGTCATCAGCGCCTGCAGTGACGGTCGTGGCGAGCTGCGAAGTGGTGCCAAATCTTGCGACCCTGGAGGTAACGGTGGACAATGCGTCTTCATTGCCCTCCATGAAGTCGCGGCCGCCAGCTCCGTGGATGTGCACGTCAATGAAGCCGGGGATGGCGGTGCAATCGAAAGCCTGAATTTCGTGGGCGCCACCGGGCAGAGTCAATCCGGATCGCGGAGCTACGGTTTCAATTTCTCCGTCTCGAATAACGATAGCGGCGTCGGTGACTTCTCCTTTCGGCGTAATGGCCCTGGCGGCGTGTAGGAACGTAGTGGTCATGGACAGAGGCTATCGTAGCCGATTCGGAAAGGCGGGCGCAAAAACAAAACGGGCGGAAGTGAAATCCCGCCCGCAAGAAATTCTGGGAAAGGCGTATCTTACATGCCCTTCTCATCCGCCATGGAGATGCTGGACAGCTTGATGGAATCGCCGCTGGCCGAGCCCTTCACGGTGACATGGTGACCGGCGTGGGCCGCCACTTTGTCCTGGTCGTCAATGGCGTACACTTTCTTGTCGGCGTCGTTGACGAAGACGTACTTCGCGCCGTGTTCCTTGACACACTTGGTGGTGCATTCGCCCGCTTGCGCGTTTGCGCCTTTTACGCCGCACTGGCTGTCGGAAATCCAGCCGGTCCAGCTGCCGTCAGCGGCCATGGTAATCGTTGCGGCAAACAAAGTAGCCGCGGTAATCAGTCGAAGTTTCATCTCTCCCCCTCCCGAAACTGCTAATGCTCTGCGGTTAGACTCTCCTCAGGGCTGAGCGTTAGCTTGGCACAGCCGCGCGAGGGTTGTCCAGAACCTCTATCAGCTATACGACGGGGGAGCGGGAGTGGATGAGCAGGCAGCAAAAAAAAGGGGACCCCTGCGGATCCCCATGTGGCGCTCAGAAGTGATGGCAAACCGACGCTAAGAGTTACTGGCCGCTGCCGGTGTTGGAGGTTTCCGCAGTCGTGGCGCCAGCCTTGGGAACACTCAAGTAGCCGCTGGCAGTGCTCTTGCCGACCTTGTTGATGACCAGCTCAAGGGGCTGGCGGCTGCCGCCGGTATAGAAAAAGATAGGTTCATTGACGGACCGGTTCTTCTTCTCGAAATTCTTGTCATCCGCCAGAACGTTGATAGTGAACTGGTTCTTTTTGGTGTTGGTGTCCTTCAGTTCAACCTGGATCGAACCAACCTTTTGCGAACCGGCTTTGCGTGTAACAGTGAATTCGAAATAATCGCGCTGGCCCATGCGTCGGAGCTGGTCGATTTCATCGTGATTGCGGGCGATCAGAGTGCCCATTTCGCTGCGGGCCATCTGGATGCTGTTCTTGGTGGCGTCCAGGTCGGACTTCACGCCGGTGACGTCCGTGCCCAGCTTGTTCACATCATCAGCGCTGGCCTTGGTTGACAGCTGCTGGTTGACGTTGCTGCCGAATTCCTGAAGTTTTCTATTGTAGCTCGCGGCCGCCACTTTGTTTTGTTTGCGGGCGGCCATCAAGTCCGACTGTGTGACATTCAGTTTATCGGTGACGACCTTGAGGTCGCTTTCGAATTGTTGGTTGATGTCTTCGGATTTCGCGAGCCTCTGGTTCAGCGCATCATTTTGCTGCTTCAACGAGGCTTGGGTAGTCTGCTCGATGCTGTTGGCGTGATTGAGGGCGCTCCAGCCGACACCCAACCCGACCAATGACAGTACGGTCAAAACTCCGACCGCCAAACCGACCCAGCGAGGCGTACCGGCAACCACAACGGGTTGATTGGACTCCTGATATTCGCTCATGAAAGCTATTCTCCTTGGCACTCTTGGCCCTGTAAGAAGAGGAGGCAGCATGCCCAACACCAAAGCTTGGACGGAGGCGGATTTCCGGTTAAATCAAAGAAAATATTGGTGTTAGCAGCGGCCAACAGCGAGCCGCGGCGCACCAGATCTGGTACCAGACCCAGTAAAGTTTACTTCCTTACGCGGTTCACTGTAATTTTTGCTAGTTTTGGGAGTAGGCGGGCATTGCGGCCAAAACGGCAAAAGAAGGCAGCACCGCCCTTCATGGGCGATTATGATTCCCGCTAAATCCAGCATTATGAGTGAGATGAACTAGGCTGCGTGAACTTCGATAGAAGACTCAGCACTTTTGGACGGGCCAAAATATTGGTCTAGCGTGCTGGTAGCGGCCTTCAAAACCAGCTGACAATTGGAGCAATCGGTGAGGTGGTCCTCAATGTCCTTCGAGACCGAAGGCGCTAGTTTCCCCTCTAAGTACCAGCAAATCAGATGGATAGTATCGCGGCAACTCATGGAACCGACCCTCAGTAAGACCCGATTGCGGATGAAAAACTCGGCTGGGAACAAGTGCACTTGGCACGCCAAATCGTCGGGAAGCGTTGCCGTGTGTAAGTGTCTGAAAATAGGCATGATACTGATCACCGCCTAAGGTTCTAACCGGTATAGAGGAAAGTTTTGCGCAAATCCCGCCCGCCGACCCGAGGGAGGTGCCTACGCTTACCGCTGGGGAGTAATGGTCATTTCCCGAAGTGCCGCGATTCGCTCTTCGAGGGGAGGGTGGGTGCTGAACAGGGAGGCAAAAATCGAGCCTCCTCCGCCGAATAGCGGCTTCACGATGCACAGGGCGGACGTCGTCTGCGGGATCGTGCTGGTGGGAATGCGCTGGTTGTAGGCACCCAGCTTCTGCAACGCGCTGATCAGCCCGTACTGATTGCCCACCATACGTGCGCCGGTTTCGTCAGCGGAGTATTCGCGCTGGCGGGAGATGCCGAGCTGAAGCAGCATGGCGGCGAGTGGCGCGAGAAAGATCATGAGCAAAGCGGTGAAGCCGCCGCCTTCGCGATCATTGTCGCGGCCGCCGTAGCCAAA
>Ga0187821_10000211_pt1 | contig 13266 bp, 11 predicted proteins | sample NC_wetland_sal_i_20_FD_132442 | JGI IMG/M metagenome (GOLD analysis project Ga0187821, IMG submission 132442) | Wetland sediment microbial communities from Neuse River Estuary, North Carolina, USA - SourceSoil_1 | ecosystem: Environmental > Aquatic > Freshwater > Wetlands > Sediment | place...
GAGCAGGATTCTGGTGTTGAAGTCCCCAGGGCGCGCGAATCCGCGCACCCCTACACTGCTGTAGTTCCGGTCATAGGTGACGTAGAAACCGCGTACCGTTTTCAGGGCGTCGGCCAGGGTGCGATATCCGTGCTTTTGAATCTCATCGGCGGTGATGACCGTCACCGAGGAAGGCGCGTCCTTGGTGGCCTGCAAATGCTTGGACGCGGTGTAGACCTTGATATTCCCGAGTTGTTCAAGGGTGGCGTCGGCAAGGTCAGGAGTAGGCGGCTGCTGCCCTGGGCAGTTCAGCCCTGCCAGCATCATGGAACATCCCACTACGACACGCCATAGTCGTCCCGATCGTTGATTTGAGAGTGTCATCAGCAACCTCGAGGGCTGCGCACGCTGGCCGCGCAGAGATCTCCCTTACGCCCGGCAAAGGACACATATGCTCGCGGCTCCTATTAGGTTTTCGGTATTCCGCAGAAAAAGATGAGAGCAGAATTCACTTGCTTCGAAAACGAAGGTAATGTCCGCTTCACCGAGGAAAACTCGTTTCCGTATGGCTTGGAGTCGGGTGCAAACAGCGGCGCCATCCTCCGATTGCGAGATTATGGGGAAGCCGCCAGGGGATTTGCTTAAGGCGCGGGTGGAGATTCCACATCTCTCGAAATCAATACGCCCTCGCGAACACAGCCACCTGGTCCGCCTCTTTGCCCGTGTAGACGCATTTCCCTTTGCCCCCGGGCTGCTCAATCGGAATCACGCGGATCGTCGCCTTGGTCTCTTCCTGAATCTTCTCCTCGTCTTCGCGCGACCCGCCCCACCAGCAGCGCACGAAGCCCTGTTCGACGCGCTCTTTCAGTTCGTCGTAGGTCTTTGCCTCGAAGGTGTGCGCCTCGCGGAACTGGAGCGCGCGCTGATACAGGCCCTGCTGCATCTGGTCCAGCAGCCTGGTCACGTGCTCGATCAGACCCGCCTGCGGAACAAAGCTCTTGGTTTTCTTCCCCTCGCCGCCGTCGAGAATGACCCGCTGCGCCAGAGCTACACTTTGTTTCTGGACATCCTTCGGCCCAACCTCCATGCGCAGCGGCACGCCCTTCAGTTCCCACTCGTTGAACTTGAACCCGGGCGTGAGATGGTCGCGTGTGTCCACGTGGAACCGGATCTGGCCCCGCCATTCAGCGGTGATCTTCCCAATTGCCTCCATCACCGGCGCTCTTTCCGCATCGTTCTTGTAGATCGGGACGATCACTACCTGCACGGGCGCAAGCCTCGGGGGCAGCACAAGTCCATCGTCATCCGAGTGCCCCATGATCGTGGCTCCGATGAGTCGCGTCGAAACGCCCCACGATGTTGTCCACGCGTGCTGCACCTGGTTGTTCTTGTCGCTGTAGGTGATGTCGAACGCTTTCGCGAAGTTCTGCCCGAGATTGTGCGAAGTGCCGGCCTGCAGCGCTCGTCCGTCCTGCATCATCGCCTCGATCGCGTACGAGCGCAACGCGCCCGCAAATTTCTCCTTTTCCGTCTTGGTCCCCCGCAGCACGGGCAGCGCCATCTCCTTCTCCACGAAATCGGCATACACGTCGTTCAGGATCAGCAGCGTTTCGCGCTCGGCATCGTCGTGATCCACGTGTACGGTGTGACCTTCCTGCCAAAGGAATTCGGTCGTACGCAGGAACGGACGCGTGCGCTTCTCCCAACGCATCACATTCGCCCACTGGTTGATGAGCAGGGGCAGGTCGCGCCACGAGCGCACCCACTTCGCATAAAAGTAGCCGATGATGGTCTCGCTCGTAGGCCGAATCACGTACGGCTCCGACAATTCCACGCCGCCGGCCCGCGTGACCTCCGCGACTTCGGGGGCAAAGCCCTCCACGTGTTCGGCTTCCTTCATCAGGAACGACTTCGGAATCAGCAGCGGAAAGTACGCGTTGACGTGACCGGTCGCCTTGATGCGCTCATCGAGCCCGCGCTGTATGGCCTCCCAGAGTGCGTAGCCGGTGGGCTTGAACACAATGCAGCCGCGCACGACCTCGGCGTAGTCGGCCAGGTCCGCGCCCCGAACGATATCCAGATACCACTGCGCGTAATCCTTTGCGCGTGGAGTGATGCCCTCTTTCGCCATGTATTAAGCCCGTATGGTGCCCAGGTTCGTGTGAGTTCGTTGGGCGCTAACCTAGAATGATAACGATGGCGCCCCAGGTTCGCGTCTGTTCTTTGGACGTTAACCTGGGGTGATAACGATACTGCCGGGTGCGCATTCAATCGCGCTCTTTACAATTGGAAAAGATTTGCCACTCTAAGATTCATCGACCCCGCTGCGGCAGTGCCTTAAAAGTCCGCTTGGTTTGCCAGAGTTCGTACAAATAGCCGTCCGGGCCGCGAAAATACGTCCACGCTTCCGACTCGTCGCCTTCCACCTCGGTCTCGAACTGCACCCCTCGCGACACCAACTCCGTTCTTGCCTGCCTCACATCCTCAACTTGGAAGGCCAGTACCGGGCAAGCGTGCAGGCGATAGTACCGGTTCTCCGCCCCGAAAACCTCGAACAATTGTCCCGAGGGCATCTCAAACTGCATCATGCTCTTGCCTTCCTGAACGACGGACAAACCCAGACTCTCCGCAAAGAAACGCGCCGTTGCTTTCAGATCGGTAGTCCGCACTCCGGCCCATGTATACCCAAGCACCCGCATGCAAAACACCTTCTCGTTTGGATTTGGGCTAGGGCCCAAGTCTACGCTCAAACTCGTAGTTTCCCGTCACATGCAAGCCAGACACATCGGTTCAACTGATCTGCCTGGTGCCCCAGGTTCGCGTCCGTTCTTTGGACGCTAACCTGGGATGCTACGTTCACCCGAATACCCGATCGCCCGATGACCCGATTCCTCCATGCTTCCCCCTAAGGCCCATATCGGGTTATCTCCCCTCGCCTTCCAGCCAAACTCCGCCGCCGCACCATCATCCAACCGAATAAGATACTTGGGGAGGACCTATGCGCAGACTCATCATTGGGATCGGGATTTTCATCGTGGTCGTCATCGCTGCGCTGTTTATCTTCGCCGCCACCTTCGATGTCAACAAGTACCGCGGCACCATCCAAACGCAACTCGAAAAGCGCCTCGGACGCCAGGTGCAGCTCGGAGACATGCACCTCAAAGTCTTTCCCCCGCGATTTCAGGTCAACAATCTCGCCATTAGCGAGGACCCCAAGTTCAGCTCCGACGCTCCGTTCGTGAAAGCGCAGCAACTCGACGTCTCGCCAAAGTTGCTTCCGCTGCTGCACAGAGAGGTCGAAATCAGTTCGCTCAATCTCGAACGCCCGAATGTCAACCTCATCAAGAACAACGCCGGCATCTGGAACTTCTCCACTCTGGGTGAGAACAACCCGGAAACCCCGCCGAGCCCGCAGCCCAAGGGAGACGATGGGAAGCCTCCCGCTGCGCAGAAGCCGGAAGGGAACAACCCTCCCTCCTCGCAGCAGCAATTCTCGCTCGGCGAACTCACCATCCGCGATGGCCAGCTCTCGGTTCTCGACCAGAAGACCAGCAAGACGCCTTCGCTGTATGACCACATCGATATCACTCTGAAGAACTACTCGCCGAATACTCCCTTCGATGTAACCGCTGCCGTTCACATGGCCGGATCGGGCACGCAGGAAGTCCGCCTGCAGGGCCGCGGCGGTCCCATCGTGAACGGCCTGCCCGAAACCACGCCCTTCCAGGGAACCCTCAGCCTCAAGCAGGTAAATCTGGCCGACCTCCTGAAGTTCGCAAATTCTCCTGCAACCCAGGGCACCGATGGCGTCATCAGCGGCGACACCAAGATCAACAGTGCTTCCGGCAAGCTGAATGCGCAGGGCAACACCCAGATTCAGAACGCGAAAATCCAGGGAATGGAGCTCGGCTTCCCGATCAACGCGCAATACGACCTCACCGATGATCTCGCCGTGCAGATGCTCACCATCCGCGACCTGGTCCTGAAGCTCGGCAACACCCCCGTACAAATGAGCGGCACCGTCAATGCGCAACCCACCCCAGCGCTGCTCGATGTTAACGTGCGCGCGAACAACGTCTCGATCGCTGAAGCCGCCAAGCTCGCTGCTTCTGCAGGAATGGCGCTGTCGCAGGGAACGACCGCTACCGGAACCGTGAAGGCGAACATTCAGGCCAAGGGCCCCGCCAACAAACCGGCGCTTACCGGCACCGTGAATGGCAGCAATCTTCAAATGAGCGGCAAGAACATCGCCCAGCCGATCCTGATTCCAGCAATGAACCTGAATCTCACGCCCGCGCAGATCGTTTCCAACCCGTTCGCCATCACCTCGGGTGGAACCACGATGAATACCCAGTTCACACTGCACAACTACACCTCCGGCGCTCCCTCGGTCGACGCGACCGTCCGCGCCCCCAATGCGCAGCTTCCCGCTGTGCTCGCCATCGCCAAGGCCTACGGTGTGACGGCGCTCGACAAGGTCAGCGGCGAAGGCACTTTGAATCTGAACCTGCGTGCCAATGGACCCGTGAAATCCATCAGCGGACCTGAAATCATGCGCGCCCTCAATGGCACCGTCGATCTGAACTTCAACAACGTGAAGTACTCGGGCGCAAACGTCACCCAGGAGTTATCCAAGATCGGAGGCTTCCTGAACGCCGTGCCCTCCGCGCAATCCGCTGGCGGCGTAACCAACATCTCCACCATGACCGGCAACATCCTGGTGAAGAACGGTATCGCCCAGACCAACAATCTCAAGGCTGCACTGGATGTCGGCAATGTAGGAGCGGTCGGAACGGCCAACCTCGTGGATCAGACCCTGAACCTGCGTGTGACTGCCGTGCTCTCGCAGAACGCCAGCCAGAAAGTCGGAGGCAACGGCGTGGGCGGCTTCATGCAAACCGCTCTCGCCAACAATCAGGGCGAGCTCGTCATTCCCGCCCAAGTCACGGGTACATTTGCGAACCCGAGGTTCTCGCCCGATGTCCAGCAGATCGCGCAGATGAAATTGAAAGGACTGGTCCCTGACCTGAGCAATCCCGCTTCCGTCGGAAGCGCCTTGCAGAACCTGCTCGGCGGAGGCCCGGCCAACCAGGGAACCAACAAATCTCAGGCCCCAGACCAGAAGAACCAGCAAAACCCCGTGCAACAATTCATGGACCTGTTTGGAAAAAAGAAAACGAATCCTCCGCCCCAGTAGAGGAGCAGTAAAGCAGGTGTGGCGGAGCAACTAGGGTTGGATGCTTTGGTCTGACCGATGAAAAACGAAAAGGGCGAGACACGCAGCCTCGCCCCACTTATTCCTCACCTCAAGACCCAAGACCCAACCCCTAGGCCCTGCCCTTCTACACCGCCTTCTTCCATTTCTCCACGGACCCCTTCTCACTCTGCGGACCCACCGTGCACGTTCCGCAGCCCGTGACCGCTTCCTTTCGCCGTTCCCGCAGCCGCGCCTGGAACGTATCCCAGCGACCGCCAATTCCCACCGCGCTCGAGTTAATGACCACATCATCAGTGCCCGGTGGCACCACGCGGGTCGACGATTCCGCCGCGGCCACATCCGCTTCCTGGTCGCGCTCGGATTCCGTGAACTGCGCGCCCCCGCCCCGCGGCAATCCCGCCTCTGCCCGCAACGACGACTGATTCCCCTGCATCTGCTGCGTCGTCGGGGTGATGTTCCGATCCGTCTCCGCACGATGCATCACCGGACCCGTCTCCCACTTCGCGCGATACCGCCCTTCGTAGTCCCTCCAACGCTCTTCCGACTTCAAATCTTCTTCGTTGTAGGGAGGGAAACTCTCGATCTGCTGCTTCGTGCAATCACACTCAAAATCATCTTTGTGCTCCGCCGAAGCCCGCAGTTGGTTCGCAGGAACCAGAAACTCCTTCGACTTCAGCCAGCCCCCCGTGTCTACCACTACGTAACCAATGTCGCCCGTAGTGTGATCAAAAATCACATCCTTGATCTTCCCCAGCTTGTCATCATTCGTCCCGTACAAGCTCGCCCCCCGGATGTCCTCAGTAGACTCCGGTATCTGGTACTTTCCTAAAACGCCGTAGTGCGCCATGCATTCCTCCTGATGAATATCCAAAATCTCCCCTTGGATGCCTCAGCGCCCCCACCCCGTTTCCCGCAAGTTCGCCTTCTCTCCGACTTGAGTTGTTTGTCATCCTGAGCGCAGCGAATAGCCTGCCCGGAGCGAAGTCGAAGGGGACCTGCTCTTTCCGGCCTGTCGGATTTACGGATACTCAACATGGACGAAGACCGCCGGGAAGCAGAGTGTATCCTTCAAGGAACCCGCACAATTTTGGGAGGAGTTAGCATGACCTTTCCCCGGCGCCGACTACTTCACATGCTGTCGTATACTCTCGGGTCCACGATCATTTCGCGGCGGAACGTATTCGCGCAGGCTCAGAACCAGGGACAACCAACCCATCCAGGTATGCCAGCCACAAAATATGAATCGGGAGGAACAGCAATGGAAAAAGTAGCCGGCATCGGAGGCTTGTTCTTCCGAGCACATGATCCCAAAGCGTTGGCCAACTGGTACCTGCATCACCTGGGGATTGCTCTCACGCCCACGAGCGAGGGCGCAACCGTTTGGCAGCAAGAGGCCGGACCGACCGTCTTCACGCCCTTTCCCGAGACGACCAAATATTTCGGAGATCCTAACAAGGTCTGGATGGTGAACTTTCGCGTGCATGACCTCGACAAGATGGTAGCCCAGCTACGAGCCGCAGGAATTGAGGTCAAAGATCCGGAATCGTTTCCCAACCTCGGGCGCTTCGCTCGTCTGCATGACCCCGAGGGCAATCCCATCGAATTGTGGCAACCTTCATAAATTCATCAATCCAGATCCGCATTTTTACGCAATGGATCGCGGTGGGAATAGAAGCTGAAAGAAAAAAGGGCGCCCTCGCGGGACGCCCCAAAAGTTTTTCTTTGAAATACGAAACGGATTCACTCATCCTGACGACAGGGATTCGTGTTGAGTACTCTCCGGAAATCGTTGTACCGGAAAGTTGGCACGCCACCCACCGCCGGGTATCCCGAAGCGAGCAGCGGACCGTAGGCCGAGGTTGGAGTCCCGCCAAAGCTATTGCTTGTCCCCGGTAGGAACGGCCCACCGAGCTGCCAGACGCAACCTTCCCCTCCAGTCCTCCCGGTTGTGAAGAAGGGATAGAAGGTCGTTCCCGCGGGTGGATTCACACAGCCTGCGCCCGGGCTAGGATCCGCCGGATTCGAGATGTGCCGCTGGCAAGGAGGATTGGTCGCGAATTCCGTCCTTGGTAAGTCGGTCTCGAAGGCAACCCGGTTGAAGTTTCGCAGCTCGCCTTCGCGGTCGCGGAACAAGGGGCTGCTGAACACGACGGGCTGGGCATGGAGTCTTCGGTCCCGGGCAACGTTCCTCAGCGTCCCCGGCCAGACCGAGGCGTAGTCCAACCCATCATAGTCATCGTCTTCTCCGAGACAACCTCCTACCGCCACCAATCCATTCGTCGCAGAGAAGTCCGCCGTGAAGCATCCCCGATCGTCTGCGTCCGGGCCGGCGGGATCATGGATGCTGGCCTGAGTGCAGTTTCCTCCTTCCGCATCGACGGCATTGCAATATTCGAAGTGACCGATTTCATCCGAAAATCCAATGCTGAAGGCATGTGCCGCCCACGGCACCCGCGTGTGCTCGCTCGACGTCGCGTACATGGGGTGGAAGTCGTAGGGAAGGTTGTGGGTGGCGAAATCGCAGCTGGTTCCGTTGGGATCGAACTTGATCGCCGCGAATCCGTTCGCCGCACTCGACACCATGAATCCGGTCTGATGCGTGGTCAGATCCTTCACGGTAACTTTCAGTCCATGTGCCGTGTCTTCCAGGATCACTTCCAGCTCATCCCCCGAGTTCATGAACAGGGTCTGGGCATTGGTGGAGACAAACGGGCCCAGCGGACTGGGCGATCCGGGCGGGAAGGGAATCCCGTCCCTTTGGATGAACGCGAAGTTCACGTACTCAATGGCTCCTCCGCACGCGTTGTTGACGGCGCCGCTGTTCATATTCTCCGACAGGCTGTCGATGTTCAGCGCCGCACACCATTGCGTGATGTCGCAACTATCCCACCAACCCGGGGGATAGAACTGCATCTCCATGAACCCCGCACCCGGATGCTTCCCGATGTAGCGGGAACTGGCCGGGTTGGTACTGTCGTAGATATTCCGGTCGCTGGCCGCAGCACAGGGAATGTTCGGTCCCACCATCGAACCGCCAGGGTTAGGAGCAGATTGATCGTCACACATGGCCATGCCAAACCAGAAAGCCGGGTGCAGCATGAAATTGAATACTCCTCCGGTGCCGTTCTGATTGGGCGGAGTTGGCGGGTCCTTTGGCAGTCGCATGCGATAGATCTGCGACGATCCCGAACCCGGCACGTTTGAATAAAACAGGATCGCGGGCTCGTCGTGACCGGTGTAGGCTCCGTTGTACCCGATCGGGTCGTAGACTTCCGAGCAGAGAACTCCCGTGCCTTCGTCACAGTCCAGAGCCCTCCGCGGAAACTGTTTCGCGCTTTGCGCAAAGGCCAGGCATCCCAGAAACAGAACCACTAAGCAGCAAGCTACTTTTCGCACAGTAACCTCCACAGTGAAAATCGAAAATTGGGAATTTGAACCCTTAGTTTTCTCGGCCTGGCACTGCTACGGGAAGGAACAGCATCGGACCGTGGCACGAGGACGCTGTATTCGAAAGCTTTTGTTTACCTCTTAAGCGTAGCCCAATTACGTCCAGTGTTTAAGAGGAATTCATGGACAGCAAAGCAGACGAATGGCTTACGTAAGGCTTGGATATTACCCGGCAGAAGTTCCCGCGGGGCCTTGCGGGTTCCCGTCCGGTGGTTGAGGTCCGATTCGTTGCCTGGCGGGGGTTTCAGGCAAACATTAACAACCCAGTCGGCACTTGTACTGCGGGCTGTCTAGGGTGTCAAGTAAAAACTCGCAAGCCAAGCGTTTCGTTGGCAACCGCAGCCACAAAATCTCCACAGCCAGACAGGGTGTCGATTCCGGCAACCGCGACGTTCGCTTTTCTTCAATTAAATCCCTCAGGCGAAGCTCATTGCCGTACTGTCGCCTGTGGACCTGTGGCCCAAGCGAATTGCTTGTCATCCAGAGCGCGCAGCGAAGGACCTGCTTTCTCAGTCTGCGATGTCCGCAGACGCTAACTCACCAACGCCGACCTCTTTTCCACATAACCGTAGCCGTGCCCACCAGCCCAGTACCGATCAGCAGCAACGACGCAGGTTCCGGAACCGGTGAAGGCCCCGGTACCGACGTCAGCACAATCGGCACCGACTGCCCGTACTGCACATACGTCTGCCCCGGCAGCGGCTCGATCGTCACCGTCACCGTATTCACCGGGTTGAACAGTTGCCCATTCGCCAGCCGGAACGGCCCTGTGTTGAGCAGCGTCATGGTGAACACCACACTCTCGCATGGACAGTAATGTGGCGGATCCAGGAGCGCTGTCGTTGGCGGCTGTGTCGTAAACACACCGTTCAGTCCGAATACCTGGATGGAGAAGGCCAATGAGTACCCCAGCCCGGGCATATAGGCGTCAAATGTCATTCCCATCGTGTTCAGTTGCAAGAGCAGGATGGACTTCATCGGATTGCCCGGCGTCCCATAACTCAACAACGTCAGGCTCCCAATGGTGATGGAATCAGCGAAGGCAGGAACTGCGCACAGAAATAGCACGCCGACCACCAACCATTGCCGCGCTCTCGGCCAGCATAGTCGTCCGCGCATACAACACCTCCACCCGGGCAAGGGAGGCCGAACACTTCTCGTATCCTCGTTATCATCCTGCAGGCATACCCGCGCAGCAACCACGCAGATCACCCCTCTGCGTGACATTCACGGTTCAATGCCCAAGCAGGAAGAAGACCTGGCGGAAAAACGACTGGCGAACCGGGAAACGCGGCCGCTTCGAGATGGCGGCTAGGACTCGTTAATTCTGCGGACGACGCGAATGCCTGCCCACAAGGCTACGAAAATCAGCACGGCTACTAAAGTTCCAATCATGATTTTCACTGTATCGCTTCTCGGAGCGCATTGTCCCAACTCGGATGGGCACCAGCCGCGACACATAAGTCTCAGTCATTCATCTTAAAACCGGGTCAACGCTCACACCTGTCACCTGTGGCCTGTCACCTGTGCCCTGATTTCAAACCCTGCCGGCACTTCTCGCGGAAGTGCCGGCAAACAGTCATCGCAAAATTACTACTGTCCCGCCGCCCGAGGAGCGCGCTCGCATCTCCGCGATCTGATCCAGCTTTCGGATGTCTCCCTTGGGATACACCCATTCATAGCCATCGTTCTCGCGCGTCCGCATGTCGGTTGTCCCGTCAGATTAGGAACCGCTCCCGCGCGGGATGGTTGCGCCCAGCTCAATAAAGATCGTAAAGATAAGCAAAGTTTTTTTTCCCAACCTGTCGCGCCTCCTCCGTTGCCATCCGGAGAAATCGCATATGCACTCTCCACCGTTGTCATCCTGAGCGAAGTGAGGCGATAGCCGAACGCAGTCGAAGGACCCCATATCCGCTGAGTGCTTTACAAGCCCTAATGGGAATCTCCATAACGACACGGCCTACGCCTGAGATCTTTCAACCCAACCCTGTGCTCCAAATCACATTCAATTGTGATTCAGCACATAGCTCCGGGACAGCACTGCGGCTAGCTTGTGGCTGGATCACCCCTCTACCGGTATTCGGCCCCGGGCCTCAGGTTCAAACTCATCGTTCCCCGCGCTCCGCGCTGGGCTGCTCTTTGTAGTGATCGGCTCAGAAGGCCATCATCGCTCTCGGGGGAGGGCACCAGGGCAGTCCAGCGGGGAGCGCTTGCCTGCGGTTGAACTCTGTCAATGTGGCAAACCGGAGTCTGACCGATTCCGTGCTAACCTTTAAGTGTGGGGGTGTTGCGCCGGCGCTCCAGCTTTGCGGGACTTGCGCTGAATGCCGACTCCAAAAATTACGAAACTTCCGATCCCCGGTTTGAAGATACTGCGGGTTAGCCGTTTGAGCATCGCTAGCCCTTATTGCAAGGCAAAGCCCGCGCGCGACTGCTACACAAGTTCTGGTGGATTTTCAGCGTTGCACGTCGCCGGGATCAAGGCTGCCGCCAAGCGCGGCGCAGCCAACAAACGCAGCCGTTCCGAGTAGCGCGCAGAAGCCTGCTAGCGCTTCAGAACTTTAGTGCACCGTGATTCGCTCCCCGAACCTGATACGACCGGCCCAGAGACTGCTCATTGGACTGGTGCGCCTCCATCAGCAGGGGAATCGGTCCGAATACTCTTTCGCGCTCGTACGTCGCCTTGCGGTTCTGCTGGTGCGCCGTCATCGTGAGAGACCCGACAGAGGCCATCATCTCTCTGCACTTGTCGCTCATTTCCTGCTGTAGCTGCCGCATTTCCTCGACCAGGACTTGCATTCTGTTGAAACCCGCACGCAGCTCCTCAAGACCAACCAGAACGTTCTTAGTCGAGCCTGTATCGCTCTGTACTGTATGAGTTGACACCCATCGATCCAGTTCCGGGATAGTGGTGATCACAGCCCCTCTCGCCTTGCCCGTGGGCCGCCTCACAGGAAGCGCGTACTGTTGTTCGTAGCGCTGCACGCTCCGCACACTCATATCCAGATAGGTCGCGATGCGCTTCCAGCCGCAGAGAATGTCGGACTGCTGATCGGGTTGAGCCTGAGCTCTTAGCAGTTGCATCTTCCACCTTTGCCCCTTCCGGGCGGCAGCCTGAATTTACCTAACTCTCCGAATCCGAAAGATGCAAACTCTCCTTCTTTACCACCCGCAGGTTCGACAGCGCGTGGTCCATCGCATCTCGCTCGGCCTGGTGGTCCGGACCTTGCGAGATGTCCTCCAGCCGCCGATAAATTGCTGCTTCCGCTACCGCGATGCACTCCTTCAGCTTGATCTTCTCAAGCTCAATCAGCGCTTCCTGAACCGGCTTCTGCCAGTTCGGGTATTTCAAATCGTCGAAATGATCTCCCAGTTCAATTAAGCTTGGCATCCCCACGATCCCTCCTCCGAAGCAGTCGCACGGTTCGATTGCGAATCGACCTCTTGCTCGCGGCTTCCACCGCCGCATCCTCGGCGTCCCGCTCTTGCTCCTCGACAACCGCGATTCCCGCAATTTTCTTCACGACTTCGATCGGAACTTGCTCGAAATGTAACTTCCGCTTTCGCATCACACCGCCCTGCCTTCCTTGACAAGTCCAACCGTAGCACCCCTGCAGGCGTACGGGGAAAATCCTTTGGCCGGCTTTTATGGCCGTCTTAACGATTGCGCTTTCGCCCGCAGCCCTACGGCATCCCGAAATTCCATCAGTTCACCACGCGATTTTGTGCTTGACACGTCTCGTTACGTCTTGATACGATTACGTTACGTTAGATTAACGAAACGGGATGTGAGGATACGTTATGGGAAGCCCGGCCAAGAAATCCCCCCTGAACTTCAAAACCATGGAGCAAACGGATGTTCCCCAGGGTCGGCACGGAAAGCACAAGGAGATCGTGACCCAGATCCTCTCCGATTTGGACCAGATCAAGCCCGGCATCGCACTGAAAGTGCCGCTGGCCGACCTGGCCGAAACCAAGGAGAAAGTGCGCTCCGCCCTGAACCGCGCCACTCGCAAGGCCGGACGTAAGGTGGCCACCGCCACCGACGCTCTTTTCCTGTACGTGTGGAATGAAATGGACGAGTAAGTTCTACAGAATCGCTGGCCCGTCCCCGGCCAGGCGCGAAGACGCAAACCGGGCGACTGCTGTAAGACTGACGGCACTGCCATACGCCCAAAAACACTCTTGAGTCTGAGAGCTGACCATGACCCACGATGAACGCGAACAGATGAACCGCCTCTGCCAACGCATTCAGGAAGAAAAAGATCCCTTGATCTTCGACAAGCTAACACAACAACTACTTGACCTGCTGGAGAGCGCCCACCGCCGCATTCATCCCCAGCACGAGCAAGGTGCGCGCTAGCGCCGCAGTCGTCGTAACCTTCCGCCTGCACCACCGCCTCCACGGATCATCGCGGTTGCATATCCGACCTGAACCTCAGTTGACAAAAAGCTGCCCCGGTATCAGAATTCCTGACCTTGCCGGGTCAGTCGGTTTTCTACCCTCGATCCAGCAAAGCAGTACCAAGCGAAGCCCCTCCTGGTCTGGTGTCCGGACAAGCGTTGATAGGAGGCTCAAATGTTCGGTACGATCGCCTTCGCCGAAGTCCGAGTGTTTCTGA
>Ga0187821_10000214_pt1 | contig 13219 bp, 7 predicted proteins | sample NC_wetland_sal_i_20_FD_132442 | JGI IMG/M metagenome (GOLD analysis project Ga0187821, IMG submission 132442) | Wetland sediment microbial communities from Neuse River Estuary, North Carolina, USA - SourceSoil_1 | ecosystem: Environmental > Aquatic > Freshwater > Wetlands > Sediment | place...
GACTCGATTCCGCAAGCCGCCAGGAATCAGCATGAGATCCCCTGGTTCTGGACTGGAAATCAACCTTGTTGAAGTTGCGTCGCGCCTGTTTGGGCCGCAGGAAACAGCCCCCCGCGCGCGCTTGATCGCTCAGGCGATCCTGGAGATCTTTCCCTCCACCACGTCGACACTTTACCTGCTGAACCAGGACGAAGAGGGCGATTTCTGGTCGGTCGCAGCCTCGGTCGGGGATGGCGTAGAGCCGGATCCGACCGTTCCCGGCGATGCCGGGACGCTGGGAGCCCTGTTGCAGGAACCGGCCGCTGTTATCTTCGAAGGTAACAGCCTTGCGCGCGAAGATTACGCCCACCTGAACATCCGCCGGACAGTGAAGAGCCTGGCCTGCGTGCCCCTTTTGCACGGAGGGGCATTGGTGGGGGCGATAGAAATCCTTAGTTTCGAGGAAGCCCTGTCGCTTCCCCAACTTGAGTCCCTCGCGCCTTTGGCAGAACTGGCAGCCTCCGCGTTGGTTTCCTCTCGCGCATACGAACAGGAACGCAACGGGTCCCTCAACTCGATCACCCGGCTGACGCAGTTCTACGACATCGAGAAGGTGTTCAGTTCGACTCTGGAAATGGACGAACTGCTGCCCATCATCGGCGGCAAGATGTGCGAGATGCTGGAGTGTGAGGCGGTCAACATCTGGATGGTCCAGGGCGACGGCAGCATTCTGCTGATGCACCAAGCAGGGGAGGACCCTACCACGCAGCCGAACATGGTGCAGAAGGGTGGAGAGGGGCTGGCCGGGGATGTTTCCGACAGTGGCGAAGCGATCCTCATCGAAAATCCGTCGGATGAACGGCTGAGTCGGCGAAACGCGAGCACTGCTGAAGGAGCCGTGCAGTCGATCCTTGTCGCGCCCCTGATGGATAAAGAATCTCTGGTCGGAGTGGTTGAGGCCGTCAACCGGCTCGACGGCACCCCCTTCGATGAAGATGATCTTTTTGTCCTTACTAGCCTGAACGAATCGGCGGCGCTCGCTCTACACAATGCCAGTCTCCTGATGGCCGAACGCAAGGTGGAGGTACTCGAAACACTGGTGCGGGTGAGCCAGGAGATCACGTCCACACTGAACCTGGAACGAGTTCTGCAGACCATCGTCAATGCGCCGCAAGCCGTGATTCCTTATGAGCGGGCCGCCATTGCACTCGAGCAAAACGGCAAATATAAGCTGGCAGCGGTAACCGGTCTGACGCAGGTGGACGCGGACGCGCCCGACATCGCTCCGCTGAACGACCTTCTCCGGTGGGTCATGGCTTCCGAAGGCGTACTGCACGTTCGCCAGCACGGAGAGGAAATTGATGTCGAACGCCCCGAAACCCGGGCAAAGTTTCAAGCCTACTTCGAGAGCAGCGGCATGCGTGGTTTCTATGCTCAGCCCCTGAGCGACGACACGGGACGGGTGGGCGTGCTCGCACTGGAGAGCCCTGATCCGGATTTTCTTTCTACCGCTCACCTCGAAATCCTGCAAGTGCTGAGCGGGCAGGCCACGGTCGCCCTCCGCAACGCCCAGATGTACAAAGAAGTGCCCTTCATCTCGGTGCTGGAGCCGGTACTCAAGCGCAAGCGCAGTTTCATGGCGATGGAGAAGCGGCGGCGCATGCTCTTGGTTTCTGCTGCGGTGGCGCTGGTTATTTTTCTGGCCGCGTTTCCGTGGCCATTGCGCGTGGAGGGCGACGCGGTCGTGGCGCCGTTGCGTTCGGCTCGTTTGCAACCGGAGGTCGAAGGCGTCATCAGCAAGGTTTATGTGCACGAGGGCGACCGTGTCGTACGCGGGGCGGTGCTGGCGGAGATGGCCGACTGGGACGCCCAGTCGAAGGTCGCCGAAGCGCAGGCCAAGTACCAAGCTGCTGTCCTGCAGATGAACCGTGCACTTGCCTCGAACGATGGCACAGAGGCTGGAATTCAGCGCGTACAGGCGGACCTGTGGAAGTCCGAGGTCGACCGAAGCCGGGAACTGCTCGATCGCACTCGCATGCGTTCCCCGATCGACGGGATCGTCGCCACACCGCACGTCGAAAACATGGTCGGACGCAGGCTGGAGTTCGGCGACACCTTTGCCGAGGTGGTCGATACCTCTCGTGCGGTCGTCGACGTCGCAATCGACGATGCGGAAGCCAGTTTATTGCGCGCGGGAGAGAAAGCTTCCGTCAAGCTGAATGCGTTTCCCACGCGCGTCTTCCGCGGGGACGTAGCAATCGTCAGCCCGAAAGCTGACCTGCAAGGCGATGAACGAGTTTTCTATGCCCGGGTAGCGGTTGCGAATCAAGACAGCGCGATTCGAGCCGGCATGGAAGGACGCGGCAAGGTGCGGGTCGGATGGTATCCAGCCGGCTACGCGCTGTTCCGCCGGCCTCTGTTGTGGATGTACTCGAGAATCTGGACGTGGTTTGGAATGTAGAAGGACTGCATGCGTAAAGCGAATCTTCTTGTCATCTTCGTTCTAACGTTAGTGCTCGTTCTGGTGGGCTGCGCGGACCGAGGAAGCTCGACCGTCTCGGCTGCGCCTGCACCTGTCGCAGCCTCCGATCCTGCACCAGCGCCGGCTGCCGTCGCTGCCCCAAATGCTTTCACCGTCTCGGGTCCGCTGATCGTCGAACACCAGCTCGATGTATTGGCCCAGCGCGAAGGGGTTGTGGCCAAGCTACTGTCGGACACTGGCGGAAGAGTTCGCGCTGGCGCTTTGCTCGCCCAGCTGGATGACCGTCAGCTGCAGTCCGATCTGGAAGCCGCCCGCGCCAAGACTCGCAGTACCGAAGCAGACCTGAAAAACTGGGAAGCTGAAGCACGCGTGTTGCAGGCGGACTTCGATCGCGCGCAGAAGATGTGGGATGCGCAGCTGATTACTCGCGAGCAATGGGAGCACGCGAAATTCAAGGCCGAAGCGGACCAGTGGGACGTCAAGCGTGTTGAGCAATTGCTCGTAAACTGCAAGCAGACGGAGCACTCCCTGGAGTTGGAATTCGAAAAGGCACAGATTCGTGCCCCATTTTCAGGGATCATTGCCCGCCGGTATGTGCGCGAGGGGCAGCAGGTAGCAAAGGGCGACCGCCTCTTTTGGGTCACCGCGGAAGCCCCTCTGCGAATGCGTTTCACGTTGCCAGAGAAATTCCTCGGAACCCTCAAACGAGGAGAACTGCTTCCGCTTACCATTCCTGACTTCCCGAAAGAAGAGCACCTGGCGAAGGTCATCGAGTTGAGCCCGGTGGTGGATCCGACCAGCGGCACCTTCGACGGACTTGTGGAAGTGACCGGCACTACCGGATCCCTTCATCCGGGCATGAGTGCGACACTGCGCATCGATTCCCGCCCATGAATCTCACGCAAGCTCTCAACGTTGCCTTGCCGGAGATCCCGGCGCGCCAGGTCGCGCAGCGTTGCCCGCGCTTACACCCGGAAGTCATTCACCAAGAACACATGGTTGATGGACGCCCCATCGTGCGCGTTTACGTCCCCGGGATAGATGCGATTTTTAACCTGTCCCCGCAAACCTGGAACGTAGTGCGTTTTTTCCAAGGCCAAGACAGCTACGAGGAAGTCGCCGACGCATACTACAAAGACACCGGATACCACATTTCAGTCGATGAACTGCACGAAATCGCGGACGACCTAGAGTCAATCGAGTTCTGGTACAAAACATCGCGCGAAAAAAATATCGCCCTGCTGATGCAATCGACGGAGGAGCGGCGAAACGCCACCAAGAAGTACAACCGCTGGGGTGATTTGGGGTTCGTGACCTTTCCCGCGTTCGATCCGGACAAATTCCTCGTGTGGCTGGATGGCAAGATCAGCTTCATCTTCACCTGGTGGTTCACGCTTCTTACGCTAGGCGCGTTCTCGATTACCTTAGGAATATTCTTTCTGCACTGGGGTGAGATCGGCCGAGATACGGTGCAGTTCTTCAATTTCGCCGATAAGTCCTGGCTCGACCTCGTTGCCTTTTGGGTTATTACCTTCTTCCTGGCTGCCGTTCATGAGACCGCCCATGGCGTCACGTGCCGTCACTTTGGAGCTCCCGTCAAGGCCATGGGATTCGCCCTGATCTATCTCACGCCGGCCTTTTTTACAGATACTACGCAGGGTGTGGTGCGCTGCCCGCCCTGGGAACGAGTGCTGATCTCGATCTCCGGAGTCTGGTCGGAGCTCTACCTGTGCACAATCGCAACGGTTGTTTGGTGGGGAACGGCGCCGGGCACAGCCATTCACGATTTTGCTTACGTACTGGTCCTGATGACCGGCATCGCCACCGTTTTGCTGAACTGGAATCCGTTAATGAAGCTCGACGGATATCACGTGCTCTGTGACGTCATAGGAATCCTCGACCTGAAAGAAAATTCCACCGCTTATGTAGCGGCCTGGGTAAAGAAGCATATCTGGCGACTCCCGGTGGAGGTTCCTTACGTCCCAAAGTCGAGGCGTTTCTGGTTTGCATTTTATGCCATCGCTTCCGGTCTCTACAGCTACACCGTGCTCTATGTGCTGGCTCGCTTTGTCGGAAATGTTTTTCGTAATTTCAATCCCGAGTGGTCCTTCGTGCCCGAACTGGCCACGGGAGCCCTGATCTTCCGCTCGCGCATACGGTCCCTGGTGAACTTCATGAAATTTCTATACCTGGACAAGAAAGATCGCGTCCGACTTTGGTTTCAGTCTCGACAGCAGCGGTGGGTACTGGTCGGGATTACGGGCTTCCTCTTGGTTCCGCTTTTTCACGAGTCGATGAGTGGACATTTTGTTCTGGAGGCGGCGAGTTATGCACCGATCCGAACCGAGGTCGCTGGGAGAGTCACACATCTCTTCGTGACTGAAGGGCAGGCCGTAACCGCCGGAGAACCAGTGGCGCAGTTGCGCAATTTGACTCTGGCCTCAAAGCAAGCTCTCACGGATGCTGCTTTGCACAAGGCGTTGGCGGAATTAAATGCAGCGGAATATCACCATGGCAATATCGGTGCGGCATTAACAAAGCGAGAGCAATTCGCAAGACAAGCCGATTCATTTGCGCTACAGGCGGCTCAATTGGACTTGAAATCCCCCATCAATGGGATCGTTACCACGCCTCGAATCGCGGATGAACTCGATAGGTTTGTCAAAGCAGGCACAGATCTGGCTGAGGTAGCGGATACTCGCTCGATGCGGGCGAGAATTTATGTATCCGAATATGAGTTGTACAAGTATCGACCCGGATCGATCGGCAAGCTGCTCATAGATGGCACCTTTGGTACGTGGCAAGCCGCCTCCGTCAAGGTTTCGCCCACACCTTCAGAGATGGTTCCAGGATTGATCGATCTGTCAAAGTTCAAGGGTATGCGTGCACCGATTTTCTACGAACTCGATCTTCTGGTCGACAATGCAGACCGACGCCTCAAGCCGGGCATGATCGGCACGGCCCGCGTATATGGTCGCCGGAAGTGCTTGTTGGGACTCGCCTATCGAGAGGTTTCCGACTTCTTCGCCCGCAAAATCTGGTGACAAAAGGAAAAAGGCTGCAAAAGCTGCAGCCTTTACCCGGTAGACCAACGTTTCGAATTTCAGGGCAAACAGTTAGCTGGCCCGGCCACTAAAGCGCCCGGCAGCGCGGCCAGCTGCACGACCCGCGGCGCGGCCAGCTGCACGCCCGGCAGCGCGGCCAGCTGCACGCCCGGCGGCGCGGCCAGCTGCACGGCCACTCGCTCTAGCACTGGAGCGACTGTCGCTCGTGGAGGCGGAGTTTGAAACCGGGGTGCTGGCAACAATAGCCTTCTTGGTTGTGTTCAGGGTGCTGATCAGAGATTTCTTTTGGATGGTCACGTTAGTCTCCTTAAATGGCTTGGAAGATCTTGACTCATCGAACGCTGATCCTTAGAGCACGGGGTTTGCCAAACTGTCACCACTCCGCCGAGACGTCGTTAAGCCGTCTTAATACAGCAACTTACTAGGGTTGTGGCGAAAGATCGCCACACCAAGAAACAGGTGAAAAAAGAACCTATGGTTAAAATTTAATCGATATTTGGTTAATTTTTAACCAACAAATTACAGATTTAATTTCCTGCACAGGTACTTCATCCTCTGGGGGTCCATACGGAGCAGTTGTGCGGCAGCCGACTTCCTGCCGTTTGTCCGCCGCAGGGCTGCGCTCAGGTAGGCAATCTCGATTTTCTGCATTTCGGCGTCGAAGTCGACCCCGCCCTCCGGGATCAGGATGGCTTCCTGGCTCGCGGCACTGGACGTCAGCAATTGCTGGGGCAGGTGGTGAGCGGCCACGACCTGTCCATCGCCCATGATCACCAGCCGCTGTATGACGTTCTCCAACTCCCGAACATTTCCCGGCCAGGAATAAGCTTCCAGAATCTCCATGACCTCGGGCTGCAACTGTTTTACCGGCTTCCGGTTCGCCGTGCAGTAAAGCCGCAGGAAGTGCTCGACCAGCAAGGGGATGTCACCCTCCCGCTCGCGCAAGGGCGGCACCTGAATGGGTACGACATTGATCCGGTAGTAGAGGTCTTCGCGGAAACGGCCCATGCGGACCATGGCTTCCAGATCGTCATTGGTCGCAGTGATCAGTCGGAAGTCGATCTTCTTTGCGGTACGCCCGCCCAAGCGCTGCACCATCCTGTCCTGCAGCACACGTAACAACTTGGCTTGCAGGCCGTGGTTGAGAGTGGTGATTTCATCCAGGAAAAGCGTCCCGTTCTGCGCCGCCTCGATGAGGCCAGGTTTCGCACCATCGGCCCCGGTGAAGGCGCCTTTTTCATAGCCAAACAATTCGGACTCGATCAACGATTCCGGGAGGGCCGAGCAGTTCAGGCAGATGTAAGGCTGGTCGTGCCGATCCCCGATTTGTACGATCGCGTGTGCCACCAGTTCCTTGCCGACACCACTTTCCCCGCGAATGACCACGTTGGCGTTCGATCCGGCTACCGCCTCGATGGCCCGATAAACTTTCCGCATCGTGCCACTGCCGCCGATGATCCCGGCGAATGCCGATCGGCTTTCGACCTGCTCCAGGAGCCATTGCCCCTCAAATTGCAACGCCCGCTTCTCCAGCGTTTGCTGCAAAAGAGTCCTCAACTGATCGCTTTCGACCGGCTTGAGGAAGAAGTGGTCGGCTCCGGCTTGGGAAGCCAGCAGGGGCAATTCGCTCGCAGTGGATTCGGTAATGGCGACCAGCATCACATCGTCGCGCAAGCGCCGGATCTCCTGTAGCACCTCGATGGCGTCAACGGGGCCGCCCCCAATGGTTTCCAGGTCCAGCACGATGCCGTGAACCCCGGGATTGTCGATCAGGGTCTTGATCTGTTCCTCGGTACTGGCTTGGGTGAGGCGGAAGGTTGAGGAAAGCGAGCGGCGCATGTCCGTGAAGACCTCATCGGCCAGCGTAATGATGGCGATGAAGTAGCGATCCGAGGTTGGAAGCTGCTTTTCGCTGGCAGGCATGGGGCGTAGGCGGGGGAGTCGAGCGAGATTATACGGCAATATCGGCCCGAAACCGCTCGGAGCTTAACGGGCCCAGCATCAATCCAGAGAGCCAGTACCGTCCGAGTTATCGCGCGGGCACCAAAGGGCGGGTTTCTGGCACTTTTGCCAGCATTGCCCCATGTTTTCGGTGTTTCTGGAAGTAAATGGCGCGTATACTTCTGGTGCGTTGGGCCGATTCTAAAAACAACTTCGCAGCCTGACCTGATCGCCTAAGACGGCTCAGGTCCGGGGGAGGTTGCGAGTTCGGGCATGAACGATCCAAAAGAGGAGAAATACGATCACGAAGCTGCGACTCTAGTGCCAGATAGCGGTACTTCCTCCTCCCCACCTGTGCACCCATCGCAGTCTCCGGAAAGCGGCGGCCCGGTCGCCGATCTGTCGGAGGCGGCCACCCTGCTTGAGGGAGCTCCGCCCCCACTCACGCCGGTCACTCACCAGAATCCCCCTCCGCGTGGTGCGGTATCTCCGACTCCCCCCGTCTCGCCCCACGGCACTTTTGGCAGCCCCCTGCTGCAGCCTGGAACCATCCTTGGCAACCGCTATCAGATCATCCAGATTCTGGGTGAGGGCGGCATGGGCGCGGTGTACAAAGCCACGGACAAGGAACTGGACCGCGTTATAGCCCTGAAAGTCATCCGCCCGGAACTTGCCAGCCACCCCGAGATTCTCCAGCGCTTCAAGCAGGAACTCATCCTGGCCCGCCAGGTGACCGACCGCAATGTAATCCGCATTTTTGATCTCGGCGAGGCCGGCGGGATCAAGTACATCACCATGGAGTACCTGGAGGGCGAGAGCCTCTACCAGATCCTGCGGCGGCAGGGCAAAGTAGCGGTCCACGAAGCGCTGGACATCATGCGCCAGATGCTAAGCGGTCTGGGAGCGGCTCACCGCGAGGGCGTCATCCACCGTGATCTGAAGCCCGGTAACATCATGCGGGACGGGCAAGGGCGAGTAGTTGTCATGGATTTCGGGCTGGCGCGTTCGCTGGAAGGCGATGGCATGACACGCACCGGCACGATGATGGGGACCATGGAATACATGTCCCCGGAACAGGCGCAGGCGCAGGAACTCGACGCTCGCTCTGACATCTTTACTGCCGGGCTGATCTGTTACGAACTGCTGACCGGGCGGATGCCCTTCCACGCCGACAGCGCGGTAGCCAGCCTGCTGAAGCGCATGCAGGAGCGCGCCGCGCCGCCGTCGGATTGGGATGCCAGCATCCCGCAGCCGGTCAGCGAACTGGTCTCCCACTGCCTGGAGCGCGATCCCGCTCACCGCTGGCAGAACACGCAGGAAATCATCGACCGAATCGACGAGATCCTGGGGAAACGCCCTCCTTCGCTGATTTTGAGTTCACCGCCCGCGCCGATGAGGACTGCGCCGGCATCGATCAGTGCAGGGCCGGTATCGATTCCACAGGTTCAGCCACAGCCGCCCAAGTCAAGCAAACGAACGCTCCTGATCGCCGCAGCGGGTGTGGTTGTCGCTGCACTGGCAGCGGCTGGATGGTGGCTACACTCACGCCCGAACGCGGCGGTGGCGCACAACACCGTGCGCGTGTTGCTGGCTGACTTCCGCAATGGCACTTCCGATTCTGTATTCGACGGCACGCTTGAACCCACCATCGCACTGCAACTGGAAGGTGCGCCTTTCATCAACGTGTTCAACCGGGCCCAGGCTCGAACGGCGTTGGCTGGGATGAAGCAAGGGGCCACACAATTGGATGAAGCCAATGCCCGCCTGATTGCCGTGCGCGAAGGCATTGATGTAGTCGTGAGTGGGTCGGTAACCCGTGAGGGAGCTGGGTACAAGATCGTCGGTAAAGTCAGCGATGCTCTAACCGGAAAAACCATCGCCACCGAGGAATCGCAGGCGCCAGACAAAAACAACATACTCCGCGCCGTGGCCAACCTGGCTGACCAGATGCGAACCGCATTGGGCGACACCGAGCCCGAATCGGCAAAACTGGCCGAGGCTGAGACCTTCACAACCGGATCGCTTGAGGCCACCCACGAGTATGCCGAAGCTCAGGAAGCGCGCTACTCCGGAAAGACTGAGGAAGCGGTCAAGGGTTTCCATCGTGCCGTGGAACTGGATTCCAACTTCGGCAGCGCTTACGGAAACCTCGGTGCTTTGTACTTCAACGAAGGCAACCCGACCGAGGCGGTCAATTATTACAAGCAGGCCATGCAGCATATCGACCGCATGACCGACAGGGAGAAGTTCCGCACCCGTGGCGGCTATTACCTTGCGGTTTCGGACGGCGACAAAGCGGTGGAAGAGTTCAGCTCATTGGTAAAACAGTATCCTGCCGACAGTATGGGCCTGAGCGCGCTGGCCCATGCCTATTACCTGCAGCACGATATGGCGAAGGCGGTGGACGCGAGCCGCAAGGCGATTGAGATTTACCCGAAGAACGTGGTGTATCGGACGAACGCGTCTTTGTACGCCCTGTTTGCCGGAGACTACGACACATCCGAGCGGGAAGCGCAAGCCGTCCTCCAGATCAACCCGGCTTATGAAGATGCTTACGCGATTCTGGCTCTCTGTGATACGGCCCGGGGCAATTTCGACAAGGCCGCCGAATCCTGGCGCAAGATCGAAAGCCTGAGCGCTGGAGGCGCTTCTTCCGCAGCCGCCGGCTTGGCGGACCTGGCCCTCTATCAGAGTGATCCTGAGAAGGCCATCGCCTCCCTGCAGAAGGGAATTGACCTCGATACGGTCGCGAAGAACACGGATGGAGCTGGCAAGAAATACGTGATCATGGCCGAAGCGCAGCTCATGCTGGGCAAGAAGGCCGACGCCTTGCAATCAGTCAAAAAAGGCGTCTCCATGAGCAAAGCGAACGTGCTGTTTCCGGCGGCTCATATTTATGAGATGGCGGGTGATTACGCGTCCGCAAATGCGCTCGCTGCCGAACTCACCAAGCAATTGGAATCCGCTCCCCAGGCCTTCGGGAAGATGATTGAAGGGGATATTCAACTGAGCCGTGGAAATGCGCGTGAGGCCTTGCAGTCTTACCAGGAATCGGAACGCCTACTAGATCAGTGGCTGGTCCATTTTGATCTGGCGCGAGCCTACATCACTGCGGGCATGTTCACCGAAGCCAGCACCGAACTGGAAACCTGTTTGAAGCGCCGCGGCGAGGCGACCGATATCTATATCGATGAACAGCAGACCTTCCGCTACTTCCCGGCGACCTACTATTATCTGGGCCGCGCCCTGGAAGGCTTGAAGAGTGCAGGAGCAGCGGACGCATACAAGAAATTCCTCGCCATGAAAGTGGCCGGCGCGCGCGATCCGATGGTTGAAGACGCGAAGAAGCGGCTGCCGAAAACCTAAGTCCCGAACGCAATCTAATTTCGAATCTGTTGCCAAAAATTAAGGGAGCGCCTGGTGGCGCTCCCTCTTGAGTTCGCAATACGATCAGTGAGAGCCGGTGATCGTCACGTTGTCGAGCACATACTGCGAGGTCGCGTCCTGGGACGTACCTTGCGCGAGGATTCGGAAATAGTAGGTGTTGGCCGCCAAACTTCCGCTAATTGGGAATGAGTAATTCATCGTTCCCGGTGCGGCTGGGGTGAAGTTGGAAACAGTGACGGGATTGCTGAAGCCCGAATCCGTGTCGTACTGCACAAGGAAACTCTGGGCCGCGTTGCACGGGTTCACCTGGCAATCATTGTTGAATTCCTTGAAGCTGATGGAAGCACTACTGATTGCCGTGGCATTCGCGAACGAAAAGGTATACGCATTCCCGTTCACCACCCCGGCAGGATCAATGCAATCAGCGAAGGCGCACCCATTCTGGAACATCCCGTTGCTGTTGTCACCGGTAAAGCCAAGAACACCGCCGGTCACGTTGGGCGCCGCAAATGATGCTGGCGCGGTCGTGGACCCCGGTCCCTGCGGAACATTGTCAAAGTTGTACTGCAGGAGCGTCGTGTTTCCACCGGGCGCTGCTAACGTCACCATCGTCGTGTACACGGATTGATCGCTGAGGGTGACGACCACGTCGTAGCAACCTGCCGGAGATGCCCCCGTCGCCCAATTGACGGTATAAACCGCAGTGCTCGGTTCAAAGCCAGCCGTGCCCTGGTTGCTGGCGCTGTCGTAGAGCAAGATGCCAGGCGCTCCGGATAGCGGAGCCCCGGAGCACCCGGCATTCGGGAACGCAGTCACGTTAGCCGGCTTCACTGCTTGAGCGGAATCCGGCCCAGTCGACGTGTTCAGCTGCCACATCACCGGGATTGTCGAACCCGTGTCGAACGTCCCTGAGTTCGAGGGACTCGCCGGAGCCGACGCGGTCGTCAAAGGCGCATCAAACCCGGCGAATGTCTCCGCCGCGATGTGCACCAGGGTGGACCATTGGGCAGTGTCGTTGGTGGTCACCACAACGTTGTAGCAGCCGGATGCCACTCCAGTCGTATCCCAATTAAATACGAAGCGGTTGTTGGTGTTGTCGTAGCTGAACGCAGCGTGTCCAGTACTCGAGTTATACAGGACGGTGCCCGGGCCAGACACGGTGCCAACGCACGTCGGATTCGGGATCGCCACAATCGAGGTAAGCGAGGTCGGATCGCTGATGAAGGTGTTTCCGAAATCCTGCAACTGCCATGCGATCGGAATCGTTGTCCCAACCGTAAAGCTGCCAGAATCGTTCAGCGCAGGAGCCGGTCCGGTCGGAAATGGATTTGACATCACTGCAGCCTGAAGCGGCGCCTGGAACCCGGTGAACTTGTAGATCACCAGGTAACTGACGCTCGGATCAGGATTGGTTACATTCCCCGCTTGGTCCGCCCCATGAACACTGAACGTTGCGGGGCCGACCGCATTTGCAGTGTAGGCAGTAGCGGACGGCGTCGCCGTGCAGGTCGTTGTATCTCCACCTGCGTTATCGCCGCAAGTGAAGCTCGGCGTGATCTGCTGGTTCAGCAGGTACGTTTGCGCTACCGGCGAAGTGATCAAAGCCGCAGGGAGTGTCGTGTCGATCTGGATCAGACCAAACGAGCCGTTCCCGGTATTGCCGGCGTTGTCCTGACAGCTTCCATTCGCCGTGTAAGTACCTGCTGCTCCGAAGCTCGGACTGGCGGTAATTGAACCAGCCTTGACTCCTGACAGTGAGTCGCTGCAGGCAAACGTTACCACCACTGACTGGTTGGTCCATGTATTGGGAAGGTATGCGGGCCCACTTGTTGAATTCAGGTTCGCCGTGGCCGTAACCGTTGGCGGAGTTAAATCAATCTGAATCGGTCCGAACGCGACCGGAGCCGCGTTGTTCCCAGCCAGATCCTGACAGGTCGAGTTCAGCGTCGTGCCGGCAGTTTCCGCCGTCAGGGTAACCGTAGCCGTGGAGGCCAAGTTGCCCGGGGAGTAGGTGACTGTCGCACCAATTGGCGGCAGGCCGCTGATCACGGGATTTTGCGCGCCGGGTCCCGACAGGTTGTCGGTGCAGGTGAAGTTCACGGTCACACTCTGGTTCGTCCACGTGCCCGCAGTGTAGGCCGAACTGGTAGTGATCGCAGGCGCAACGGTGTCGATGTTGATCCCTGACACGACTGCTCCGGTGGAGTTGCCAGCCTTGTCCGTCGCCGTGCCTGGGACACTCTGACTAGCTCCCTGCGCGAGAACAACGGGAGCAGTGCAGGTCGCGATCGTTGATTGCTGCCCAGCCGTTCCATGAAGCGGATCCGGATCGGCACACGCAAACGACACCGTGACCGGTGCGTTA
>Ga0187821_10000215_pt1 | contig 13204 bp, 14 predicted proteins | sample NC_wetland_sal_i_20_FD_132442 | JGI IMG/M metagenome (GOLD analysis project Ga0187821, IMG submission 132442) | Wetland sediment microbial communities from Neuse River Estuary, North Carolina, USA - SourceSoil_1 | ecosystem: Environmental > Aquatic > Freshwater > Wetlands > Sediment | place...
AACCGCCCCTTCCCGATATCGTTCCCGCGCCTCCACGCTTTTCCGATTCGCGCGCCGCCATGAAAGGATCGATCACACGAAAACCTCAAAAACAGAGGCAATCCGCTGCAGGATGACCGCCTCGGCATCCATTTCATCCATCGGCCGCCCAGCACGCGGCACGCAAATTTCCAGCCAACCCCAAACTTTTCCAAAGCCTTCTCCGCAAATCCCCAAACGAAGGGAATGAAATCAGCCCCCGCCCCCTTCGCGCCGCGCGCCGCCATACTCTTCAGTTGAACCGCGTTTTGTGGATTCACCATTTTCAATTCATCCCCGCAGCCTTTCGGATCGCCGAGCCCGCCTCTACAAATTCATTTTTCCCTCGAACCATTCCGTTGTCCCTCGCCAAGAATCCCCCGTGTCGTCATGAACGACCAATACCGCCAAGCCACAAAAACGTGCGCCAATCAGCCTCCGACGAACTCGCCGCATTCTCACTGCCCGCTGTTTTACTTACCCAATTCCCACCGCCCGCCGCACTCCCTCCGTGCCCCCCGCCCCGCCGTCACTCCCGCCCCATCAAAGCCGTTTCTCGACCATCGTTCCCTCCGCCGCTTCTCTTTTGCACCATCTCGGCCCCTCTCTCGCCTCTTCCCACCGATCGCAGTCTTTCTCTCCCCGATCTCGAAGTCACTCTCTTGCCGACCATCCCGCATGCACTGCGACAATTCCACTTGCCGTCGCCCTTTTCTACATTTTCAGTCACGCCGATCAGCCCTTCCGTTGCTGATCTTCTTCCCACCGTTCCCCGTCCAGATCCTCAAACAACTAGCGCTCCCAATCCGCCGTCCGTTGAATTTCCCGCCCAAATCGTTACCCGCATTTTCCCTTCGCCCCATCCAAGTCGCAGCCATCCCCCGAAACCTTCGCCCACCAAAACCGCAAACCAAAAAAAACCCACAATTCTACAGCCCGCAATTCGTCATACCACTAACAACGAAGGTTTCCATCAAGTAGTCCCCGCACCATCAACCACCCAGCAGCAAACCTCCCCTCGACAAATAATTCTCCATTCCACCGCCCTAAATAATCGCAATCCCCCCAGCAAAATCTAATTTCCCTATGTCCGTCGCACACCTTATAGCTTATGAAATGCGGGAAAAGGAGCGCCAGAAACTCTGCGGCGTTGAGAATCACGTGCGAGAATGGGCGGTTAGGGAAGGCTGGCAGGTGTCTATGAGTTGCGTTTGGCGTATGAATGGCACGAAGTCACATTGACCAGTACTTTTGATGTTGATTGTGTGATGGCTGGGGGGATCTTAAAATGAAAATGAGATTGGAAAAAGATTTGCTTGGTCAGCATGAAGTTCCTTTTCATGCACACTATGGGATTCAAACACAGCGCGCGGTTGAAAATTTTCGAATCAGCGGGTACCGGGCACATCCACTACTCATTTGTGCGATGGGGATGATCAAGAAGGCAGCTGCGCGTGCGAACCGGGAATTGAGACTGATTGATGAAAAGCGGGCGCGGGCGATCGCGCGGGCCGCTGGAGAAGTGATCGAAGGAAAGTGGAATGAAGAGTTTGTCGTCGATGTGTATCAGGCGGGGGCGGGGGTGTCATTTCATATGAACGCCAACGAAGTGATCGCGAATCGTGCGATTGAGCTGCTTGGTGGAAAGCGGGGGGACTATGAACTATGTCACCCAAACGATCATGTGAATTGCTCACAATCGACCAATGACGTCTTCCCTACCGCGATGCGACTGGCGTCTGTGTTCCTAATTGATGATGTACTTTGCGCGGTGGCGGAGCTTGCGAAATCTTTTTCACGAAAGGCGAACGATTTTGATCGCGTCTTGAAATCGGGCCGGACTCATCTGATGGATGCGGTACCCATTCGATTGGGCCAGGAATTCGCAGCTTATGCTACCGCGATGCGCAGGTGCGAGGGAGTCTTGGAATACGCACTCGGACTATTGAAAGAAGTGGGACTCGGCGGGTCGGCGGTGGGGACGGGCGTGAATACGCATCCGAAGTTTCAGAAGCTTGTGGTGAGACACTTGAGCAAGATTTCGGGACAAGACCTTCGTCCGACCGACGATCTTCGCTATGCGATGCAGTCGAACCTGGCGATGAGTGTTGCGTCTTCCGCGCTACGCAGCCTGGCGCTGGAACTAATCCGAATCAGCAACGATCTGCGCTTGCTTTCGAGCGGGCCGAATACGGGGCTTGCGGAGATCGAATTGCCTGCGCTGCAACCGGGGTCTTCCATCATGCCGGGGAAAGTTAATCCGGTGATGGCCGAGTTGACCGCGATGGTGGGATTCCAGGCGATTGGAGCGGACATGGTCAACGCGATGGCTGTTCAAGCGGGGCAACTGGAACTCAATGTAATGATGCCGGCTATGGCTTGGAACGTGTTGCATTCCGCGGAAATTCTGAAAAACACGATGCGGGCGCTCGCAACGAAGTGTGTGGACGGTATTTCAGCGAAAGAAGAAAGATGCCGCTACTATGCGAACGCCACGATTGCCATCGCGACGGCATTAAATCCATATATCGGATATGCCGCGGCGGCCGAGATCGCCAAGGAAAGCGTGAAGACTGGGCGGCCTGTGGCGGAAATTGTGCGGGAGAGAAATTTGCTGGATGAAAAAACAATGCGGGAGATCCTTGACCCCATGCGAATGACGTCACCTACGGCGCCTATTATGAAGGGGTTGCGGGAGACGAAAAGAAAAACGAGGAAATCCTAGGGGGCAGTGGGAGCTTTTTCTAGCAGCTTTTCCTTGCGATAGATCATGGAATTGATGTTGGACGTGGCCAATTCGAAGCCATGACCGTGGGTGATGGCATCGGTCGGGCAGGCCTCCACACAATACCCACAAAAAATGCAGCGAGAATAATCGATGTTGTAGACGCGAGCGTAACGCTCGCCGGCGGAAATCCGCTGCGTGTCGGTGTTTTCCGCTGCCTCGATGTAGATACAACGCGCGGGGCAGGCCGCCGCGCACAGGAAACAGCCGACGCACTTTTCCAGTCCACTTTCGTCCCGGTGGAGCACGTGGATGCCGCGGTATCTTGGTTGGAAATGGACGGGTTCTTCGGGATAATTTTCCGTGACGGGTTTCCGCAGCATGTTGCGGAAGGTTACGCTAAAGCCTTTTACGAGCGTGACGAACGTTTCGCCAGCTTCTCTAATGATGGACGGCATCGAATTTCAGTGTAGCAAAGTCATGAATGCGGGGCAAATTGGACTAGCGGAACGGATATTCGGTTGATTATACGTGTGCACAGGGTCCGTGTCGCCCCTCTGGGGCTCGTTTATCACTATCGAAAGCTTTCCCACCGCTTCGCGGAGGGCTATGGTATGTCGTCCCTCCGGAAGCTTCAGCGGCAAAATAATTAGCTGTCTTCTACCAACAACCTAGCCCGACTCGACATTGTCAATTGCTCGCTTCCCCTCCTATTCGTGGCCGCGAATTGCCTCGCAGACGAATCGCTTTTGAATTTTGTACCGCCTGGAAAAGGCAGTCACGCTATTGCGAAAATGGATACATCAGCCAGCCGATTCCGATTGCTACGAGCAGGAAGGCGAGAAACGCCCATAGTGTGTATTTCGCGCGCTCGGCGGCGCCACGCTTGGAAAGAAATGCGAACGTTAGCGATACGACCAGCGCGAAAAACAGCATCGCCTCGAAATGGGTGAGTTTGCCAAACAAAAAATTCATCTTGGTTCGCTCCCTCGGCCGATATCGAATGCTTCGAGTACGGTTAGGAAGTTGAGCATGCCCGCGGCTGCGAACAGCCGCGTGCCATAGTCGCCCGTGGCGTGCGCGACGTCGGGCCCTGCCGCCTGAATTTGGTGCGCGAGGAAATAGAAGATTCCGGCGCCGAGGTCCGCAAAAAATCCGAGGCGATCGAACAAGTCTTCCGCGCCCGCACTAAAAACGGCTCCTCGCATGGCCAGGCCCGCGCAGGCCAAGCCACCGATGCACAGAAAATAGACGGCGGCTTTGCCCCATCGCCTGAGCATGAGATGCCCCAGACCAGGAACGAGCCAACCGGCGATTGCGGCGATGACGCCCATCATCTGGTTCGTTTTGAACGCTTCCCTTTTCATCGTTTCATCCATGTCCCATACCCTCTTCTTCAGGCCAGCAGCTTCAGAATTTCAGTCTGCACGGCGCCTGTCACTTCAGCAATTCCCTCCGCAACGTACACGTTCACTTCACTACGGATGCCGAACTCAGACAAGTAAATTCCTGGCTCGATCGAAAAGCAAGTATGCGGGATGATGCGGCGAATGTCGCGCGTTTCGAGGCCATCCATGTTGGCGCCCGCGCCGTGCACCTCTTGGCCTATGTTGTGACCTGTGCGATGCACGAAATATTTTGCGAATCCCGCCTTGCGGATCACTTCACGCGCGGCGCGATCGACTTGCCATCCTTCGATCGCGCGGCCGGCGCTCACATTTTCCTTCACAAAATGAACAGCCGAGTCGCGGGCTTCCCGGACGATCGAGAAAATCTTCACAATCTTTTCGGGGACCTTGGCGCCCAGAAAACCAGTCCAAGTAATGTCGTAATAGACGCTGTTCGGGGCGTGCGTTTTCGCCCAGACGTCGAGCAGCAACAGATCGCCGCGCCGCACGGAGGACGAATCGCGCTCCCGCGGCTCATAGTGAGGGTCTCCCGAGTGCGGACCCACGGCCACAATCGGCGGAGAATCGGAGACCACGCCGTTCGCACGGAATTGGGCGAGGATCCACTCTTGCAGATCAAATTCGGTAAACGATGCACCAGCAGATACGCGCCGCGCTGCTTCGGCAAAAGCCGCTTGCGTGATCGCGTCGATCACGCGGCCTGCGGCGCGATGCGAGTCTAGTTGCTCTGGCGTCCAGGCCGCCTCGAACTGTTGGACCAGGTCCGCCGAACTGACGACCTTGCAACCCTGCGCGCGAATCAGCTCGACCGTGCCCGCGTCCACCAGCGAGATGTACGGTATCGAGTTCTTGGGCGAATATTGCATGGCTACTTTTTTCGCGCGGCCGACCAGCTTCTTCAGATTTTTTTCCAACTCTTCGGCCGAGGCGTAGAGCATCTTGTCGCCGGGCAATGAGTCGAGAGTTGCGGCTTCAATCCTGTGCACGAGTTTTCGCGGCACGCCTTTGGCCGGAATCATGTAGAACCATCTGCGCTTGGCCAGAACATGGTCGAGTCCAAGAACTCGATAGGCAATCGGGTCGCGGTGAAGGATGTCGTAGAAGAGCCATCCGTCGATCTTCTGCTGGCGGAGAGCGCTCTGAATGGCTTCGATGTTTGGCATAGTGGGAAGGATCGGGGGATCTTGCCGCAGTTAATTTGCCATTTCAGCCGAGGAGCCCGCGAATCATCGCAGGTGTCACTCCGTGAATCTCCACGCGTTTGTTGCGACTTCGCTCGCCCGATGCGATTCTAACAGCCGTCATTGGCACTTTCAAACGCGCCGCCAGGAGTTTGCGGAGGGCTTGGTTCGCGCGGTCGTCTAGAGGGGGCGCGGTGAGGCGGATCTTCAGCCCGTCCTGGTACTCGCCAGCGATTTCGTCGCGACTCGCACGCGGCTGCAGGCGAACTGCGAAGCTGACTGTCCCTTCTTTTTCAGTGATCTGCAGGGACAATTATGGCTCTCCTCTCGCCCCGAACAGAGCTGTTCCTACTCGAACCTCGGTTGCGCCCTCTTCGACGGCGATCTCGAAATCGTGGGACATGCCCATTGAGAGCACGGGAAGTATTTCCGGTCCCAGTTGTGCGCGTATCGCATCGCGCAAATTGCGCAGGCGGCGGAAATAGGGTCTTGTCTGTTCAGGATCATCGAAATAGGGCGGCACACCCATCAAGCCACGCAAATCCAGGAGAGGCAGACGGATGATGGCTTCTACAAGGCGAGGTAACTCGTCGTCATTTACGCCGGATTTTGCCGGTTCGGGATCGAGCTTCACCTCGATCAGCACGCGCAGCCGATTTCCGGGAGCGAAAACTTTCGATTCATTTCTTGTCTTTCTTACCCCTGTGTTCCCTGTGTCCTCAGGGGTGAGTTCGGCTCTTGCGCGGTCCAGCTTCTCGGCTAACGCCGCACTGTCCACGGAGTCGATGGTGTCGAACAATTGGGCGGCTCGGGCGGCCTTGTTTTTCTGCAAATGGCCGATCATGTGCCATGTCGCGCCGAGCACCGACAAGTGGGCCAGCTTCGACTCCCGCTCTTGAACGCGATTCTCGCCGAAGTGGCGGACTCCGGCTGCGTATAGCTCCTGAATTTTCCGCGCGGAATGTGTCTTTGAAACTGCGATAAGCGTGATCTCTTCCGCGCGACGGCCGGCGCGAGAAGCGGCTAGCGCGATCCGCTCGCGGACATGCGCAAGATTTTCGGCCACTTTTTCGGACCCGGAACTCATCGCGCGGATTCTAGCATGTGAAGTCGGCAATTCAGTTTTAGCAGCACAGCTACTCATGGCTGTGCGGGTTTCGCTAACACCGCCAACTTGGTCGCCTCACCTGCAACTTACAAAACCGCACAGCCAAGAGTGGCTGTGCTACTTGACTTCCTTGCGGCATTGCGGCGCTCACGCTAGACTGACGAAACGAACATGGCGAACCGTGGAAAATTAATCGCTCTCGAAGGAATCGACGGATCGGGAAAGCTGACGCAGCTTGACTTGCTGACGCGCGAACTCGATGCGCGGGGGTTGGCTACGTTCCGCATCAGCTTTCCGCGCTATGAATCGTTCTTTGGAAAACTCGTCGGGCGTTATCTCAATGGAGAATTTGGTGCCCTGGACGCAGTTGACCCGCACTTTTCCGCGCTGCTCTACGCAGGGGACCGCCTGGAAGCGAAGCCGGAGATCGAAGCGGCGTTGTCCTCGGGGAAAATTGTGCTGGCCGACCGGCACATCGGCTCGAATTTGGCGCACCAGAGCGCGCGCGTCCCGCCGGAACAGCACGAGGAATTTCTTGCCTGGCTGAAGCGCCTCGAATATGTGCTGTATGCCCTTCCGGCTGAAGACCTGGTCGTTTATCTGCGTGTGCCGGTTGCCGAGGCCCACCGCCTGGTCGGCCTGAAATCCGCGCGTGCGTACACGAATCTGAAACGCGATATTCAAGAGGCTGACATCAAGCACCTTGAAGAAACTGCGATAATTTACGATCGGCTGGCAACCGAAGCGAATTGGGCGCGCATCGACTGTATCAATACGGCTTCCGGCGTTTTGTATTCGCCTGAGGAAATCCACCGGGCGGTTTTACGGGCCGTGGAAACCCGCGTTCTGTCCCAGGCTTCGGTGGGACGGTAAAAAAAGGACCCCCGTGAGTTTTTCAGACTTTCTCGGAAATCCGCGCGTTGTGACCGCGTTGCGGGGCATGCTGGCCTCCGAACGCGTTCCGCATGCGATGCTCTTCTCCGGCCCGCGGGGCGTTGGAAAATTCACGCTCGCACGAATGTTCGCGCAAGCGGCCAACTGCCAGCGCCTGCCCGATGATTTTTGCGGCGAATGCGAACCTTGCCGCAAAATCGGGCTGCTCGCCGATCTTCGAGCGCTAGTCGAGCAGGGGCTCGCCCAGCGCGGCGAACGGCCTGACGCCGCGACCGTGGAGCGCGTGCCGCTTCTGCTGGAAACGCACCCGGACGTGTGGGCCATCGTTCCCGACCCGGTGCGGCTGAAGGAGCCGGTGGCGCGCCCCGTGCTGCACGTGGGGCAGCTCCGCGCCGTTCAACGCGCCGCGTATTTCAAACCGCAGGGGCGGCGCCGTGTCTTCCTGATCGATGGCGCGGAAACGATGCGCTGGGACCACGCTAATATTTTCCTGAAAATTCTCGAGGAACCGCCGGAGTCGGCGACATTGATTCTGCTCGCTCCAAATCCCCATCAATTACTGCCCACGATCAGGTCGCGCTGCCTGCAATTTTCCTTCACGCCGCTGGAGACGGCCGAGGTCGAAAAGATTCTGGCCGCGCGCACGGATATGAAACCGGAAGAGCGCAAGGTCGCCGCGCAGTATGCCGAGGGCTGTCCCGGCGCCGCCATCGGACTCGATCTCGGCGCCGTTGCGAAGCTGCATCGCGACGCCCTGACGATTCTGGAACGTTCCGTGGAACTTCGCGGCGTCTCCGATTTATTCGCCGCCACGGCCGCGCTTGCGAAGAGCCAGGAAATCGCGTTTGAAAAAATTTTGGAAGTGTTCTATAGTCTGCTCACGGACCTGCTCGACCTGTCCAGTTCTTCCGCGAAGAAGGTGTTGAGAAACCCGGCGTTACGCAAGGAACTCGAAACACTCAGTAAGAAGGTAGATGTGGCGTGGATCACCAAAGCCGTCGATGGATTTGACGTGCTTCACGCCAGGACGCGACGCAACATCAACCGGTCATTGGGACTGGACGCAGTGGCCATCTCCCTGACCAGCCCCACGACGGGCACGAAAAAATCTATTTATCGGTAACGGAAACGTACCCTGATTCGTCTATGGTGCATCATAGGTGGTGAGAAATCTCATCTTGTCTGTCGAATATCATAATTTAAGGAGTTGTCATCGTGAATCGTAAGCTGTTTCGCCCTACTCTGACGGAAATGAAAGAACCTCATCCGAGTTCGAGCCGATCGCATTCTGCGACGAATGGTCCGCAGCCGCACAAGAAACCGGCTCCGCCCGAACAGACGCACGCGGAGAACTTCTATTGGATCAAGCAAATGCAGGCCCGAACACCCGTGGTCATCGTGTTGTCGGATGGGGAAACCCTCCACGGCGTTGTGGAATGGTATGACAGGGATTGCATTAAGTTGACGCGGACGGGCAACCCAAATTTGTTAATTTATAAGCAATTCGTAAAGTATATTTACAAGGATGGTCCGGATGCCGCCCTTGGCGGGGCCAACGGGCAATAATTTTTCATCTGTCTACATGGATAGTTAAAGTCTGATCCTCACCCCAGTCAAAGTGCGGTCGGCGGCGCGAGACTCTGAACGTCCGTTTGATTTTCCTCATGACTTGTCCTGGGAACGCCAATCTCCCGATTGGCGCTTGGCAAACCGCCAATCGGGAGATTGGCGTTCCCAGGGAGACCCTCGCGCTCGCGCTTTTACGGTTTCGGCAAATAGATAGAAAACGTCATGAGGGCTTTGCTGACGAGGCGCCCGTCCTGGTCGGTCACGTCGCAATCCACGACGCTGGTGGTTCTTCCCTGCCGCAGAACGCGCGCGTCCGCCTTGACTTCACCGTGCTCGACGGCTTCGAGAAAATTAATCTTCATCTCAATCGTGGCCACGCGGGCCCCTGACGGGGCCGCCAGAAACGCCGCGAAGCCTCCGGCAGTGTCGGCCAGCATCGCCATAACCCCGCCGTGGACCACGCGGTGAGCCTGCTTGTGCAGGTCGAGCACCGGCATGCGGAAAACCGCCCGGCCGCGCTCGGCCTTCACCAATTGGAATCCGAAGTGGTTGACGGGATTGCTGTGGCGCAGGCGTTCAGCGGCTCGCGCCAAGGCGGCTTTGGACAATTTTCCTCGCTGCTTCATGGTGTTCGCGCGCCTCATCGCAGCACCTAAGTTTTTCTCTCTCAACGCCTTAAAATATTGTCACCGCGGAGCCTCGCCTCGCGTCCAATAAGCCGGACATCGGGGGTGGGTCCAAGGTCCGGGAATCTAGCATTCCGGGGGGATGGGTGCAACAGATTCTCTGTCTTGTTTGTCACCGTGTTTGTTAGACTTTTGCCGGTCTGCAATTTCGCGGGGCGGTTATTTTATTAACGTCACTTTGAGGAGCTAGCGGGCATTTTGCCCGGATTGAGATGAAGATAGGGATCACGTGTTACCCAACTTATGGCGGTTCGGGTGTGGTTGCCACGGAACTGGGGATGGAACTTGCCGCGCGGGGCCACGAAATCCACTTCATCAGCTACGCCCCTCCCATCCGGTTGACGGACACCAGCGATCGCATTCAATTTCATGAGGTGGAAATTTCAAGTTATCCGCTTTTCGATCACGCGCCCTACGCGCTCTCCCTGGCCGTGAAAATGATGCAAGTGGCCGAGGTGGAAGGCCTCGATTTGCTGCACGTTCATTACGCGATTCCCCATTCCGTCAGCGCCCTTCTGGCGCGCATGATGGCGGCGCCAAAGCCGTTACCGTTCATCACCACACTGCACGGCACCGACATTACCCTGGTCGGAAACGACCGCAGCTTCCTTCCAATTACCAAATTTTCGATCGAACAATCCGATGGGGTAACGGCCATCTCGCATTATCTGAAGCAGCGCACGATCGAGGAATTCGATATCAAGCGCCCCATCGAAGTGATTCCCAATTTTGTGAACTGCGATTTGTATTGCCGCACGCCGAATCCTGTCCTGCGAGCGGAATGGGCCCCGGACGGGGAGCCGATCCTGATGCACCTGTCGAATTTCCGGCCCGTCAAACGCCTCACGGACGTTATCGAAATGTTCGCCATCGTGCGCGGGAAAATGCGCGCCAAGCTCGTCCTCATCGGAGACGGGCCCGACCGCGGCGCCGCCGAGTACCTGATCCGCAAGAAGAAGCTCGTGCGAGACGTTCATTTCCTCGGCAAGCAGGACCGCGTCTACCAACTCCTTTCCCAGGCCGACTTGTTCCTCCTGCCATCGGACATGGAATCGTTTGGCCTGGCGGCTCTGGAAGCCATGGCTTGTGAAGTCCCGGTCGTGGCGACGAATGTAGGCGGCTTGCCGGAAGTGGTCGAGCACGGAGTCGACGGCTATCTTTTTACGCCCCGCGAAGTGGAAATTGGCGCAAGATACGCCCTGGAAATATTGTCGCAAGCTGATCGCGGGCGGGCAATGGGACAAACCGCGCGCGTCAACGCCAAGAAAAAATATTGCGCCAATGATGTGATCCCGATATACGAAGCGTACTACCGTCAGGTCATCGGGGCTTTGGCCGCGACGCACGCCTGAAGACCCCGAAGGCATGGACGAAACGATGCACTTCAACCCCTTCTCAGCCTTGCAAATTTAGCTATCCTGGCGAACGTGTAGCCCTGAGGACAAGGAAATCCGCCTGCGATTGTTTGCGCCGATCCAGTGTGGCAACATCCAGATCGTGTCCAATCGCTTCCGCGCCCTAAAACACCGCAATTTTCAGCTCTTCTTTGCGGGCCAGCTGGTCTCGCTCATCGGGACGTGGATGCAGTCGACCGCGCAGCTCTGGCTGGTCTACAGGATGACGAATTCGGCGGCGCTGCTCGGTTTTTTCGGATTCGCCAGCCAAATCCCAATTCTCTTTCTGGCTTCTCTCGGTGGATATCTGGGCGACCGGTACAACCGCCACCGGGGAGTGATCTGGACACAAACCGCGGCTTTGATCCTGGCGTTTGCGTTGGCGGCGCTCACGCTGCTCGGCGTCGTGCGCGTCTGGGAGATCGTACTGATCGGATTTTTTGCCGGCATCGTGAATGCGTTTGACGTGCCGATCCGCCAGGCGTTTCTCGTTCAGATGGTGGGCAAAGAAGACCTGTCGAACGCGATCGCGCTGAACTCGTCCATCTTCAACGGGGCTCGCGTCGTGGGTCCGGCCATTGCCGGCTTCGCTATCGCCTGGTTCGGCGAGGGCTGGTGTTTTTTCCTGAACGGCGTGAGCTTTCTGGCTGTGATCGTGGCCCTGTTCATGATGCGGATCGAGAAGGTCGAGGTTCGCGCCCGCAAGGGTTCGCCGCTGCAAAATTTCCTTCAGGGATTCCACTTCGCAATGAGCGACCGGCCGATTCGCTCCGCGCTACTGCTCGTGAGCTTGATGAGCATGTTCGGCCTGCAGTATTCCGTGTTTCTGCCGATTTTTGCTCGTGACGTTCTTCACGGAGGGCCGAGCCTGCTGGGATTGCTGATGAGCTTTGCAGGCGTGGGAGCGGTCGTCGGCGCGTTGCACTTTGCCGCGCGGACGGACTACAAGGGCCTCGTCGAATGGATCGCCGCGACTTCCACGACATGCGCTCTGGGACTCATCCTGTTTTCACAGTCGCGCGTTTTCTGGTTATCGGCGGTGATGCTGCTGGCCGTCGGTTTTTCGGCCACCTCGCAACTGGCGGCCACCAATACCATCGTGCAGGATCGCGTGCCGGACGAACTGCGCAGCCGCATCATGGCGGTATATGCCACGATGTTCATGGGCGTGCAGCCGCTCGGCGCCTTGGTCGCTGGAGGCGTGGCCAAGCGGATCGGCGCGCCGTACGCCCTTACTGCGTTTGGATCGATCTGCTTGCTCGGGTGTCTGTTCTTTGTGTTCCGTGTAGCCATGCGGCTGGGGGACGAACGAAGCTCGCCGGAACCTCAGGCTGGATTGGGGCGATAGAGCCAGTTTGGCTTTACAAATAATTCCGCGGAGGGTCCATTCGCGGCGGCAACAATGGCGTCCACTTTGGATCGCTGCGGCGCAAGGGAACAGACAGGGTCCGTGGCCGTTGCATCGCCGGTGAGAAGAAACGCCTGGCACCGGCAGCCGCCAAAGTCTCGGGTGCGGCGGTCGCAGCTCTTGCAGGGTTCGGGCATCCATTCCTCGCCGCGGAATTTCTGAAATGCTTCTGATTTTTCCCAAATTTTACGCAGGCTGTGGTCCTTCAAATTGTCGAAATGCAACCCTGGAATAATGCGGGCCGCGTGGCAAGGGAGCGCATCGCCGTTTGGCGCCACGAGCATCAGCTTTTGCCCCCATCCGCCCATGCAAGCCTTCGGATACTTCGCGTAGTAGTCGGGCACAACGTATTCGACACGGATCTTACCGGCCAGGCGCGCTTCGGCGCTTTTCAGAAGTTCCACGGAGCGATCGAGATGTTCGCGCGTGGGAAGCAGGTTCTCGCGATTGACAAACGCCCACCCGTAATACTGCACGTTTGCAAATTCGATTCGGCCGGCGCTGGAAGATTCGCCGAGCGCCAGCATTTCCGGAAGATGATCGATGTTGCGGCGATGTATGACGAAATTCAGAGTCAACGCTACGCGGCGACGCTTGAGCCATTCCAGGACGCGGAGTTTTTGTGCGTGTGCTTTAGTGCCGGAAAACTCATTGGCGGAATCATCCGTAGCGCCCTGAAAACTCAGTTGGATGTGATCGAGTCCCGCCTCAACGATTTCGTCAAGCCGGGCTTCGTCGAGGGGGAGCCCGGAGGTGATGAGGTTGACGTATAGCCCGGCTCCGCGGGCGGAGCGGATGAGATCCACAAGATC
>Ga0187821_10000216_pt1 | contig 13191 bp, 7 predicted proteins | sample NC_wetland_sal_i_20_FD_132442 | JGI IMG/M metagenome (GOLD analysis project Ga0187821, IMG submission 132442) | Wetland sediment microbial communities from Neuse River Estuary, North Carolina, USA - SourceSoil_1 | ecosystem: Environmental > Aquatic > Freshwater > Wetlands > Sediment | place...
CGGCGGTCTCACGACCTTGCCATGCAGCATTCCCGGCAGCCGTACGTTATGCACAAATTGGAATTGCCCCGTGACGAGCGCCGGCAGGTCCGGACGCTGCGCCGGTTTTCCCAACACCGTCCATTCGCTTGCGGGTTTCCGCTTTGCATTGGGGTCTAGCTTGATTTCGAACTTCTTCACGCCAACGAGTTCGCCGTAACCCACTCTCTTCGAAGGGTCGCTTTTCGCGCTGATTGCGCCGTCCGCCGCGATAAGTTGATCGGCGGGCACGTTCAGCCGCTTCGACGCCAATTCCAGAAGCGCCTCGCGAGCGGTTGCTGCAGCTAGCGCCAGATTCTTTTGGTTGAAGTTCGTCGGATGAGACTGGCTTCCCGACGTAATCCCTTGATCCGGCGTGAGCGCGGTGTCGCTATAGATCAGCTTCACGCGGTTGAATGGCACGCATAGCTCTTCCGCAACCAACTGAATTTGAGCCGTCGAGATGCCTTGGCCCAGTTCTGATTTGCCGGTATACGCGGTCACGCCGCCGTCCGCAGCAATCGCGATCCAGGAATCGAGCTGATTAAGTGGCGGCGAACCCGCCGTGCCGCCCTCAAACGCTCCCTGGGCTGCCGCCGTCTGCAGCGCGCCCCTCATGCTGAAGCTGACGACGAGAGCGCCCGCCCCTATGAGAAAAGACCTGCGCGAAAATCCCGCACGACCCAATGCTGCTGCCGCGTCTTCGGTCAACCTGGGTTTGGGCGGGATTTCTGTATGTTTGCTCATTTCGCCGCCGCCTCCCTCGCGCGCCCTTGTTTCGACATTCCGTCCCTTGCGCGATTAATCGCCCGCAACATCCGGACATGCGTAAAGCAGCGACAGAGCACGCCTGACATGGCCTGCTGAATCTCCGGCTCCGTAGCCTTCGGATTTTTGTCCAGAAAAGCCTTGGCGGTCATGATCACGCCGTTGATACAGAAGCCGCACTGCGCGGCTTGTTCTTCGATGAACGCCTGCTGCAGCGGGTGGGGCTTCTCGATCGTGCCGATGCCCTCGAGCGTGGTGATCTCCGCGCCCTCGACGGACTTCACCGGCGTGATGCACGAGCGGACGGCCTGCCCTTTCACGATCACGGTGCAGGCTCCGCATTGCCCGAGGCCGCAGCCAAACTTCGGGCCATTCAGTGCTAGATCGTCGCTCAGCACATACAAAAGCGGTGTCGTCGGGTCAACGTCCACCGCGTGGACCTTGCCATTAACCTTCAAATTGATCGCGCTCATATCTTCGAAGGTATTGCCAAGCCAAGCCCGCCGTCAAGCCGATATTCTCGCCTAGGGATTCGCCCTAAGCTTTCACCAAGGCTCCGCCTATTCCCACCACTGGCCGCCCAAACGTCGCGTTGGTCACTTCCGCGAACGAAAGATAAAGCGCGTCTAATCCCGTAATCAGGCCAACCCAGCCGCCCGCGTGAAGCCAGCCCAATCCCATTCCCAGATCGCCTCCCGCAAGCAGTAGGAACGTAATCCACAGCAGCAAGAAAATCGACCACAGCGTGAAGTTCGTGCGGAACGTGGGGATCCACATATAGAAGGTGAAGACTCCCCACATCAGTAGCGCCACTCCCACGCCCTTGGCATCGGGCGCCTTGATCCAACCCGCCCCCACCGTCCAGTTCAGGAACGCATACCACCACCAGAACGCTCCATAGGAAGTGAACGCCACCATCCCAAACGTGTTGCCGTTCCCGTATTCCAGGAATCCGGCGATGAACTGCGCCAAGCCGCCAAACGAAAATGCCAGCGGCACCACCGCCGGCACCGCCTCCGGCGGCAATAGCCCGGCATTGATTGCGCTCAGCACGACCGTAGTCAGTCCGAATGCAGCGAGACCCAAGGGCGCGGGATTTGCAACTTTTGCCGTCGCGGATAGCGGATCTTTCGCTGGAGTAGCTAGCTGGGCCATGACGGTCTCCTCTCGATCATTCTTTGACTTAACCTGGGCTGGGGCCCTGAATCGATTCCCGATTTGCACTCATTCGCAGGCGAGAAAATGTCATCACGAGCGCGCGGTCTGGCGCGAGGGATCTGCTTTACGATTCCGCTCCGCCGTCCGGCTCGATTCGTACTCCGGTTCCCAATCGGCGCCTCCCAACCGCGACCACTCGCGCGTTTGTGTTGGCGTGTATATCCCATTTCGCCGTTCCGCACCAGCCCCCAGTACTGACCCTCGGGCAATACTCCATGGTCCGCCTAACCAGTTTCTTTGTGCGCAACTTACAGGTAATTATTTGCGCAAGGGATATGCGATCCGCCCCCCACTTCCATAGCCCCGTTGTTAACCTATGTTTAAGAAAGCTTAAGAAGTAGCCACCAGACCGGCCACAAAGACGAGCGCATGGCAAGGTGCTCGCGACACCCTAATTCGAATAAGTAGGAGAGAACTGTGAAAATCGGCAACGTACTTCTCAAACCGGCGGCAATTCTGGCGATTTCCTTAGGCCCGGCCCTCAGCGGCGCCTGGGCCCAAACCCCCGCTGCCAAAGCGGGCGCGCCCCAAGTTACGACGGGCGCCAAAGCCATTTCCCATACGACCAAGGCCATGAACTATCGCCGTTCCGGCGGTTCGGCCAAGGTCAGCTTCGAGGGCACAAAACTTATGCCCACCGCGGGTGGCGAGGCCGAGGTTAAGGCCAAAAACAACCGCATGGTAATCGATGCGAAATTCGACCGCCTGGACGATGCCACAAAATTCGGCCTTCAATATCTGACGTACGTCTTTTGGGCCGTTTCGCCCCAGGGCCGCGCCGAGAACCTCGGCGAAATCATAGTCAAAAATGGCATGGCCGAGATCAAGGCCGATACAGACATGCAGACTTTTGGGATGATCGTCACGGCCGAACCCTATTTTGCCGTCACTCAGCCGGGCAATATGGTCGTGCTGGAAAATAGCCTCTCCACGGGCGCTTCCGGCAAAGTGGAAGATATCGACGCCACCTACGAATTACTCGGCCCTGGCGCTTATTCTTCCTCCAACACGAAGATCGACAACGCGATTTTTGGCATCGACCGCAGTACGCCGCTCGAGCTCTTCGAAGCGCGCAACGCCCTTCGTATCGCCAATAATGCTGGCGCTGAGAAATACGCCCCCGCCGCATGGGCCAAGGCTCAAAAAGATTTGTCGACTGCCGAAGATACTTATCGCCAGAAGCGCGATCGCAAGCTGATCGATTCCGCCTCGAAGGACGCCACCGAAACCGCCGAGGAAGCCCGCGTCATGGCCGCAAAGCAAAAGGCGCAGGAAGACGCACAGGCCAAGATCGCCGCGGAAAAGCAGGCTGCCGAACAGCGTGAAGCCCAGGCTCGTGCCGACGCCGCAGCCGAAGTGCAGCGCCGCCAGCAAGCCGAGCAGGAACGCGTCCAAGCCGAGCAAGCCAAGGCTGAAGCGGAGCGCATGAAGCAGCAGGCCGAACAAGCCGCGCAGGAAGCCGCAAGACAACAGCAGCAGGCCGAAGCCGCACGCCAGGCCGCTCTGGCTCAGCAGCAAGCTGCCGAAACGCAGGCGCAGCAGGCCGCCCAGGCTCGAGCCGTCGCCGAAGCCGAAACCGAAAAGGCCCGTCAGGCCGCCGCCAAAGCCGAAGCCGAAAAGGCTCAGTTGCGCGCCCAGCTTCTCCAACAATTCAACGCCGTTTTGCAGACGCGTGACTCTGCTCGCGGCCTCATCGTCAATATGTCCGACGTGCTCTTTGATACCGGAAGCGCCACGCTCAAGCCAGGCGCGCGCGAAAAGCTCGCCAAAATTTCCGGCATCTTGCTGGCCCATCCCGGCCTCACGCTACAGATCGAGGGACACACCGATAGCGTGGGCAGCGATGAATTCAATATGGAACTCTCCGGCCGCCGCGCCGATGGAGTGCGCGATTATCTGGCCCAGGAAGGTGTCGCCGCGTCTGGCATGACGGCTCGGGGATTCGGCAAAACGCAACCCGTGGCCACCAACGACACGCCGGAAGGCCGGCAGAGGAACCGCCGCGTCGAACTGGTCGTCAATGGCGACGCCATCGGCAACTCCACAAGCAGCGCCGCACCCGCAGGACCCGCTCCAGGCAGCAACCCTGCAGGCGGTAACCTCCGCGGCGTCTCCGCCTCCAGAGACCCGAACTGACGCAACTTTGTTTTAGGTTGTAGCCGGGGGCGCCCGCGCATTTTTTGCGCGGGGCCCCGGGGCTTTTTCCTGCCATCGCAGTGTCATCCTGAGTGGGTTTACGCCGTAGCGCGAAGGATCCAAAGCAGCCAAGGCCAACGCTCAGGCGCTAGCAGAGCGGGGCGAGCTGCACGGCTTCATGAAGAGGCGCAGGGCATGACCAGAAGCTAAGGTAACGAGGAGCTTTGCACTGAAACCCTCGACTGCACAAAAACTAGTCCTTCTGCACAAAAAACTTCCTTGGGAACGTTGGTAGGCTCGCACGGCATCCCGCCAAAACTGTCGCCGCTTTTCCGCTCCGAGAATCACGTTAAGCAACACTCGAATTTCAATTCTCAGGTTTCGGCGACAAAAGCGCTTTTTGCGTTAAGCCCCGCAAAATCAGCACATCCACAAAACGCGCCCGCAACTCCCGTAGAATCTGCACTTCCATTTTTATTGGACTTAAAGCCGACCAGAATCAACACTTACGAAAAAATTTTGCGCCGGGAGAGCGATGGGCTCTGCTCTCTAGCGCAACGCGTGCGATCGTCTTTTGTAGCGCCGACTTGTCTCGACGTGTCCCGAGTTTCGAGGGAACTCCGAGGGGCCTTCAGGAGCGCCCTTGGTTTTTTCTGGGGTGCCCCACTTTTTGCGCGTCATGCAACAAGTGGGAATCAGGTCCGTACATTCTCTTTCCCCGCTGCGCGATGTGTAGCAAGGCCAACAGAATGAACACTTGCACAAAAATGGTAGGGGGGTGGGCCGCAGGCGCAACGCCGCTGCGTTCGGATCTAGCGGTCCCGGTAATACCCTTGGCGGGCTTGCACCACGGAATCCTTCTGCTTAACCGTGACGTGAAGCTTGTGATAGCCCCAGGCGGAACTCGAGTCCGGCGTGTAACCCAGGCTGTACTGGCTGCGCAGCTCGTCTTCGATCTGATGGTAGATCTGGTCGACCGTCTGCTTCTTGGAGACCTCGAACATTCGGCCTCCCGTCTCGGTGGAGATCTGCGTCAGGATTTTCTTTCCGTCCGGCCGCTGCTCCGGGAACCGCGGATAACCTCCGCCGCGCCGGCCGCCGCCATAAGGTCCGCCACCGTACGGACCGCCGCCATAACCGCCGCCCGGCCGCCCGAACCCGCTGTAGGCCTCTTCATCGGCAAAAAGGATCGAGTAGACGATCGTATCCGTCCGCTGCGCCGTCTCGATGGCGTGCTCCAGCGTCTCCTTGCTTCCGTGATCCACTCCGTCGGAAAGGACAATGACCGCCTTGCGGCCGTTTTGTTTCCTCATGATTTCGTCCGACGCGAGGTAAATCGCATCGTAAAGCGCGGTGCCGCCTCGCACTCTCCGCTGAGATCCCCCACGGCCGCCGGGGTAACCGCCACCTCCGGGATAACCGCCACCTCCGGGATAACCGCCACCTCCGGGATATCCCCCGCCCCCGCCTCCGTTTCCGGACCCCGAATCGTTTTCGGGCTGCGCGATTTCCAGCAGGTTGAGCGCAGCCTGCAGTTTCTGGTGCGAAGAGGTCAGGCTCTGCAAGAGTTCCACTTGGCGATCGAAGTGGATCAGAAATGCCTGGTCCTGGTCTCGAAGCAAGTCATCGAGAAAGCTGCGGCTGGCATCGCGCTCATCCGGCAGCACGCGCCGCTGACTCATGCTGGTATCCACCAGCAGCCCCAGTGTCAGCGGCAAATCGGTCTCGCGCGCAAAATATTTGATTGTTTGCGGGCGCCCGTCTTCCTCGAGTTTGAAATCGTCCTGACCAAGGTTGGTTACGATTTGGCCTTTCTTGTCGCGAACGGTGGCGAGCACATTCACCACTTTGACGTCCACCGAGATGGCGGGCTTGTCCTGTGCAGGTTTGTCCTGTCCGGCCAGCGTGACTTTCAGGGTTATGAGCGACACCAAGAGCGAAAGGCAGGTCAGCGATCCTATTTTCGCCATCGTGCCGCCGCGCCGGCGCGCCGAGCATCGTTTGTAGTAAGGGCTTGGGCGGGAAGAATGGCTCATGAGAATCCTCGCTTGGTTCAATGCTCGCTATCCCGAGCTTCTGACCACTGCACAGATTCTCTTCCTAAGCTCATGGTTGCCCGAAGTGCAACCGCCGGGAACGCCAAAGCGTCGTATGATTCACGGAAGCCTATGCGGACTCTGACGTTGACAGCACGCGCGGTGTTCTATTCGCTGCTGATTGTGGGCGCAATCGGGGGGATATGTGCAGCCGCCCTCGCACCCAGTGCAAGCGCATTCGCACCCAGCGCAAGCGCATTCGCGAAAGATAAGCCTCTCGCCTTTAAATCGATCGAGAACGCGCTTTTGCGCGTCAACGACGCGCCGCCGAAAGACTGGGAAGTTTATCGCACCGGCAAGAAGAACGAACCGCTGCTGCTGCAGATTGGAAATCGCTTCCTGCTACTGGAGACTAACCAGCATCAGGTTTTTGAACTTGATCCCGCGAAGATCGAGCACAAAACGGGGGAGCTTCTCTGGAGTCCTTCGGATCGCCCCGATAAGCCGCTGGCCACTTCCGAGTGGACCGTGGACGATATCGGCGCCGCATTCGTCGTCAAGGTCCGGCTGCAAAGCGAAAACGCGCTCGTCGATTTGCAGCTTCCGCATCCGCCGAACGTCGGCGACCTGCCCAATAGGCCGCCTGCGCAGCAACAGCAGCAACGCCGCCGCAATTACTTCGCGAACTGAGGAACTATGCGCTACTTCACGTTCTTGTTGAGCCAGTTGTCGATGAACTTGATGACCTCGTCGCTATTCCGATCGAGGAACATCTCGTGCATGTTCCCGCGGATGCCTACATCTTCCAGGCGAACGAAGTCGTCTTTCGCCCCGGCCTGATTGAGCCACTTGGGAATGCACACATCGAATACGCGATGATAGGTGCCTTCCGCGGAGATGGAGAGAATGCGCATATTCTCGAAACTGACGAGTTTGTGAACGGGCTGGTCCTGCATGTAGCAGCCGACTTCATCGCCGGGCCGCTCCGAAGGCTCGAGATGAACTTTCAGCTCGGACGGGCTGGTGATTGGCGGATCGAAGTTGAAAGGCATCGTCGTCAAGCCCCAGGACTTCGGATTCACGCGCGTGTAGTCCACTTTCGCCGTGTCCGCGACGCCGATTTGCGGGCCGCCGGGTTCGATAGCCACCATGCCGGCGATTAGCTTCGGGCGCTCATTGGCGACATCGAATCCGATTCCTCCGCCCTGCGAGTGCGAGACGAGAATCACGGGCGTGGCGATCTGATCGAGCAAGGCAACGCCCGCGGGCGCCGCAAGCGCCTCCTGGTCATCCACGAATTCCAGTTGGCCCTTGATGAAGTTGTCGAACACGGGATCGCCCCGCATGCCTTTCATCGGGGAGTCGCTCGGCCACTGCGTGTACTTCTTCATGCGCGGGAAGTTCCCGCCCGATGTGACGGGAGCGGTCCAGATCTGCTCCAGTTCGAGCGCCGTGCGAATTCCCAGCTTGCCGTCGACTCCGGGCACGTAGGGGGAGCGCCCGCGCGCCGGGTAGTCCACCATGTAAACGGTGTAGCCCTGCGAGACCAGGTAATACGCCCAGCCGGGCCGCCCGTCAGGCGTCTGCCGCCAGACGGCGCCGCTTTGCCCATTGCCGTGGAAGAACACGATCGGATACGGATGCCGAATCTGCTTGGGCACCCATACCTCCGTGTACATCGCGTCGCCCATCACTTTTTTGCCGTCGTAGTCCTCATACCTTCCACCGGCATAGAAAAATCCATGGCGCGCGATGTTCTCGGTGGAATATGTAGGAATTGCGGCAGGAGGCGTCGCCATGGACGGCTTGTCTTTCTGCGGCACGTTCTTATCGATCCAATTGCCGATGAATTTCGCGATCTCGTCGCTATTCTTTTCCAGCATCATTTCGTGGCCGTTGCCGTGGATCCCCACGTCTTCGAGACGGACGAATTGGGTATGCACGCCGGCCTGATTCAGCCATTTCGCCAGGCAAGGATCGTACTCGCGGTGATATCCGCCCTCGGAGGAAAGATAGACGATGGGAATTTTTTCGAGATTGATGAGTTTGTGTGCAGGCTCTTTCTGCACGTAGCAGGGAACCACGTCGCCCGGCGCATCGGATTTCTCTTGCAGAACCGGCTGCAACTCCGCCGGATTTTTCACCGGCGGATCATATGTAATCGGTTGTGCCGCAACTCCCCACGTCAGTCCACCGGGACCATCCGTATACGCCAGAGTCGCCGTATTCACGCCTTTGATCGGCGGCGCTGCTGGTTCCACTGTAACAATGGCCTTTACCTGGTTCGGCCGGGAGTCGGCAGTAAGCCATCCCGGCGTTCCGCCCTGCGAGTGCGTCAGGAGAATCACCGGAGAATTGATGGCATCCAGGAGCGCGACGAGAGCGCGATGGGTCATCTCGTCCTGGCTCACCGGCCCTCCTCCGCCGAGAAATTGCACTTGAGTCTTTGCGAAATTGTCGAAGATCGGGTCGCCCATCAGTCCGCTGCCGGGAAACTGATTGTGCAGATGAGCACGCGGGAAATTGCCCTTTTTTGCGGAAGCCGTGAATATCTCTTCCAGGTTCGGAACGTTGCGAATCGTCAGATTGCCGTCAACTCCGGGCACGTAAGGCGAGCGGCCGCGGGCTGGGGAATCCACCATATACTGCACGTAGCCTTGCTTGGCGAAGTAATAGGCCCAGCCGGGCCGCCCGTCAGGCGTTTGCTCCCAGTCCGTCGCGGTCTGTCCTGCGCCATGGACATAGACGATCGGGTAAGGATGCTTGATCTGCTTGGGCACCCAAACCTCCACGTAGGCGTCGCCGCCCATGGTCTCCTTGCCAGGCTCGCCCTCATACTGGCCGCCGGCATAAAAGATTCCGGTGCGCGACAAATCGTCAGTTGGAAAAGTAGGGATCGAAGCAGATGTGCCACCGTGGGCACCTGCTTTGGCAGTTTTCTTGGCACTGGCCGCGCGCGGCCCGCTTACCGCCAGGGCAAGCGATCCTGCAATCAGCAGCACCCAAACAATATGCGAAGTCCGCAGTTTCACGATGCCCTCCCTAGCTTCAAAAAATGCCCGCTTCGGCCCATCAGATGCGATGAGTTTACTACACAGGCTGGGAAGCAGTACATGCAAGGGGCGGAAGAGATTGCACCAACGGGAATTCGCGGAAATCAGGCTCTGAAAAGCAGCAACGCAGGTTGTTCCAGAGCTTCGGCGACCCAGCGCAAGAAGCGAGCAGCGTCCGCACCATCGATCAGGCGATGGTCGTAGGACAGAGAAAGAGGAAGAATTTTGCGCGGTTGGAAAGAGCCGTCAATCAGGCGCGGCTCGACGCTCAGGCGCGAGATGCCCAGGATCGCCACTTCGGGATAGTTCACGATGGGAGAAAATCCCGTCCCGCCGATGCCACCCAAATTCGTAATTGTGAAAACGCCACCGGCCATTTCCTCGAGCGACAATTTTTTCTCTCGCGCTTTCTCGGAAAGCTCGCTCAATTTTTTCGCAAGCTGCGGAATGCTTTTCTGGTCGGCGTCCCTGATCACCGGAACAATCAGGCCGTAGCTCGTGTCGACAGCGACGCCGATATTGCAGTAGTGCTTGTAAATGACCTCGCGCCTGCTCATATCAATGCTGGCGGCGAACTGCGGGAATTTTTGCAGCGCCGCTGCAACCACCTTCAACGCGATTGCCGTTACGGTGATTTTTGGCGCTTCTGAATTTTGCCGATCCGAGAAGCGGCTTCGCAGATTTTCGAGTTCGGTAACGTCGGCGCTATCGAATTGCGTGACCTGCGGGACATTGTGCCAGGCCTGCGCCAGGTGCTCCGCGGTTGCGCGCCGCACGTTGTTCATCGGCTTGCGCTCGATCTGGCCCCATTTCGCGAAGTCGGGTAATGCAGCGAAGGCTTCGCCCGCGAAACGCCCGGCGGGCGCTCGTGAGATGATCTCCCTCGCGTAATTCTTTACGTCTTCTTCATCGATGCGCCCTTCGGGACCAGTGCCAACAACTTTGTTGATATCGATGCCCAATTCTCGTGCAAGACGGCGAATCGCGGGAGAAGCGGGAGCCAAATGGCCCGAGCGCCGCGACGGCTCAGCAGTTTCCGCACGGAACGGAATTACCGTTTCTTCTCTTTCGGCCTCCGCCGGAGCTTCACGTTCGGTTTCCACTTCGGCGGAGGTGTCCTCGCCTTCACTTTCGGCAGTAGCTTCCGCGTCAGCCGAGGGCTTTGCTTCAGTTCTTTGCGGTTCGGTTTTCTGTGGTTGCGGTTCAGGTCTCCGCTCCGTCTTGGGTGAAGCTTTGGCTTCTGCCTTTGCCTGCGGTTTTGTCTCTTGTTCTGGCTTTCTCACTTGAGGTGCCGCCGCGTTTGTGGACTGGGCTCTTGCGGGAACGGCCTGCGGTTCTTGCGCGCGTTCCTTTTGCAGCTCCTGTTTTTGTGGCTGCGCTTTTTGCGAGGTCTCCTTCTGTTTCGCGCCAGAGCCGTTTTCGTCAACCGTAAAGAGGGCGTCTCCCACTTTGATCTTCTGACCTTCTTGAACATGAAGTTCCTTGATGACGCCCGAAACGGGGGAGGGAACTTCGATGGTGGCTTTTTCGGTTTCCAATTCCAACAGCGCCTGGTCCTTGGAAATCGTCTCGCCGGCAGAGACGAGGATTTTGGTCAGCTCGCCCGAATCGACGTTCTCACCAAGTTCGGGAAGCTTGATGGTTGTGGTCACTGATATGTCCTTACGAACTTAAATAGCTTTACGACACGCTCTGCAAAATGAGAATTCAAGCCGAACAGCAGATCCCTCGACTGCGTCCCGCGGCCGCGCGTTGCGCGGCAAATGCCAAAACGCGCGGGACTCCGCTCGCGATGACAACTCGTGTGGATACGGGTTTGAAATTGAAGCTTTCAACAGAGTCAACTCATGTTCACGAAAGTATAGGATTAACTTTAGCCGGATTGATTTCCAAATCGTGAATAGCCTTTTGCACGATGGCTGGCTTCATAGCTTTTTGCCTTGCTAGCTCCTGCAAAGTAGCCAGCGTGATGAACCGCGCGTCCACCTCGAAGAAGTCTCGCAATGCGGCCCGCGCCTCACTGCGTCCATAACCATCTGTTCCCAGCGCGACCAGCGGGCGCGGCATCCAGCGACAGATCGAATCCGGCAAAGCTCGCACATAATCGGATGCGGCAACGAGCGCGCCCGGAGCGTTTCGGAAACATTGGGTTACGTAAGGGAGCCGGGGCTCTTCGGACGGATGAACTCTATTCCAGCGGTCGCAGGAGTGTCCGTTTTGATAGAGCTCCTTGTAGCTGGTGACGCTCCAGACATCCGCAGCGACATCGTAATTCTCTGCGAGCATTTTCTGCGCCTTCAATGCTTCGCGAAGAATTGCCCCGCTTCCCAAAAGTTGGGCGCGAAACGGCGCGTGATCGTTTTCGGCACGAGCCAGGAGGTACATGCCCTTCAAGATGCCTTCCTCTGCTCCCTGCGGCATCGCCGGCATAGGATACGGTTCGTTGGTTACAGTCAGGTAATAGAAGATGCTCTCTTGTTCCTTGTACATTCGGCGGATTCCATCGCGCACGATCACGGCAATCTCATATGCAAAGGCGGGATCGAAAGCCCGAAGATTAGGCAAAGGATAAGCCAAAAGATGGCTGTGACCGTCCTGATGCTGGAGGCCTTCACCGGCCAAAGTCGTTCGTCCGGAGGTGCCGCCGATCAGGAAGCCGCGCGTGCGTGCGTCGCCCGCCGCCCAGATCAAGTCGCCAATCCTTTGAAAGCCAAACATGGAATAGAAAATGAAAAAGGGGATCATCGGAATGCGATGAGTGGCATAAGAGGTTCCGGCGGCGATGAAGGAGGACATGGAACCGGCTTCGGTGATGCCTTCTTCCAGGATCTGCCCGTCTCTCGCCTCTTTGTAGTAGAGCAAAGTCTCGCGATCGACCGGATCATACAGCTGGCCCACATGCGAATAGATTCCAACCTGCCGGAAGAGCGATTCCATGCCAAAGGTGCGAGCTTCGTCCGGGATAATCGGCACAATGAGTTTGCCTAATTCTTTTTCGCGCAAGAGCTTTGCAAGCAACCGTACGAAAGCCATAGTCGTGGCGACTTCGCGGCCGTCCGTACCTTTGAAGAATTCCTCGTAGAGATCGTCGGCGGGCTCGTGCACGGAAATGGGATAGACTTTGCGGCTTGGAACGTATCCGCCGAGCTCGCGGCGGCGCTCCTGCAAGTATTGGGTCTCGAGGCTGTCTTCAGCCGGTTTGTAAAAAGGCGCCTGTGCCACTTCCTCATCGGATATCGGGATTCCAAACCGTGAACGAAATTCGCGCAGCTCATCTTCGTTCAGTTTTTTCTGCTGGTGGGTGATGTTGCGGCCCTCGCCGGCTTCTCCGAGACCGTAGCCTTTGATTGTTTTCATCAAGATAACCGTCGGCGAGCCTATGTGTTCCACCGCGGCTTTGTAGGCGGCGTAAACCTTTTTGGGATCGTGGCCGCCGAGCCTCATTTTGTGGAGTTGCTCGTCTGAGAGATGCTTGACCATATCCAAGAGACGGGGATCGACGCCAAAAAAATGCTCGCGGAAATATGCTCCGGATTCGACGCTATTCTTCTGATATTCGCCGTCCACCACTTCGCCCATGCGTTTGACGAGGAGCCCGTCGTGGTCTTTTTCAAGCAACGGATCCCAATCGCTGCCCCAGAGAACCTTTATGACATTCCACCCTGCGCCGCGGAAAATCGCTTCTAATTCCTGAATGATCTTGCCATTCCCGCGCACGGGCCCGTCGAGCCTTTGCAGATTGCAGTTGATGACGAAGATCAAATTGTCGAGCTGCTCGCGCGAGCCCAGAGTTATAGCGCCGAGCGATTCCGGCTCATCGGTTTCGCCATCGCCGATGAAGGCCCAGACTTTTGCATCGGAGCGTTCTTTTAGTCCGCGGTCTTCCAGGTAGCGATTGAAGCGCGCCTGGTAGATGGCCATGATCGGACCGAGTCCCATCGAGACGGTTGGAAATTCCCAGA
>Ga0187821_10000219_pt1 | contig 13170 bp, 10 predicted proteins | sample NC_wetland_sal_i_20_FD_132442 | JGI IMG/M metagenome (GOLD analysis project Ga0187821, IMG submission 132442) | Wetland sediment microbial communities from Neuse River Estuary, North Carolina, USA - SourceSoil_1 | ecosystem: Environmental > Aquatic > Freshwater > Wetlands > Sediment | place...
CCCGGAAAGCTCGCCAGGTTAATATCCGAATTCGTCCGGTTCGGTTTCACGATCCGGTACACCAGGAATCCGGCGATCGCCAGCGTCGCCAGCCCCGCAAAAAAAACCACGGCCACGACCGCCGTGAACAGCTTCGTGTACCACTTCGTCGGATACCGCAGCTCGAAGAGAATTGACATACCTGGCCTGCGCGTCGGCGCTTGCGGCGCTAGCCGCTGTCTTCTACCTCACTGTGAAGTAAATTCCGGTCTCTTCCGACTCTAGCACGCGCCCTTCTCTGCCCAAGCGCTCCTCCGTACAGGTGTGTCGCATCTATATCTGCCAAAAGGCCGCTTTCTGTCGCCTCCATGTTCCGTGAATTCCGTCGCCCTCTCTGTGAGCTCTGTGCTTCGCCTCCTCGCGCTCTGCGTTTGCTCCGATTCTTCTCTCGTCCTGCACCTCCTCCTTACCACTTAAAACTGCACCTCCCCAATCAGCTATGATAAAAAGGCGCAGGGAAACGCGCTGCCATCGCCCTTCATGAACATCGTTGACCTCCGCCAGACCACCGTCCGCCAGATCGAGCCGCTGCTCGAAGAAGAATCTCTCCACTGGCGCGACGAACTCCATTGGGACTATCGCGGCGCCCTCGAACTCATCAAGCGCTTCCTTGAAGCCCACGCTCTCTCCGGCTGCGTCGCTTACGAAAATGGCGCCGCCGCCGGCTACACCTTCTATGTAATGGAAGAAACCAAGGGCCTCATCGGCGGCCTCTACGTCTCCCCGCAATTTGACCAGGCCGCCATTGCCCGCCGCCTCCTCGAAGAAATGCTCTATGGCATGCGCACCCTGCCCAATCTTTCCCGCATCGAAGCCCAGCTCATGCCTTTCGGCGGCCCCGTGGATCACCCGCTCAAAGAACTCGGCTTCCGCCTCTACACCCGCCAGTTCATGCTCCTCGATCTCGCCAAGCCCCTCGACATGCCCTCGGCCGCCACCACCGGCCTGCGTATCTCCCGCTGGCACGACCGTTACTTCGATCCCTGCGCCAAGCTCATCTTCCTCGCCTATGCCGACCACATTGATGGCGACATCAACGACCAATACCGCAGCAAATCCGGCGCCTTGCGTTTCCTCAAGAACATCATTCTTCTGCCCGGCTGCGGCCAGTTCGTTCCCGGCGCTTCCTTCGTTCTCCACATGCCCGGCAGCGACGAACTCCTCGGCGCCGTTCTCACTAGCGAAGTCTCTCCCGGGGTTGGCCACACCACTCAACTCTGCGTCATCCCCGGCCACCAGGGTCACGGCCTCGGCCGCGCTCTCATGGTCGCCGCCGTGGACGCCCTCCGCGGCCTCAAATTCCACGAACTCACCCTCACCGTCACCAGCGTCAACCACACCGCTGTCCAGCTCTATGAAAAGCTGGGCTTCCGCACCCTCAAATCCTTCACCGCTGGCGTCTGGCCCCGCTGAAAATCGCAAGCATCCCTTTTCGCGGTCGGTCAGCTTGAATTTCCTGGTTCGTGACACACCAGGTCAAAATTCAAACTGACCCACCACGTCCGTTTGGTTAACTTGACGCACTGGGTTGTGGCCATTACCCTCACTGGTGCATGAAATCCGGGTCAAAAAAATTTTTGCTGCTGGGAATTTTGCTGCTCGTTGTCGGCTACCTGGTGTATCGGTCCGGTGGCTCACTTGGATTGGCGGGGTTCAGCGGGGCCAAATTGTGGGCGGCGATTCGCGGTACCAATCCGCTTTGGCTGCTCCTGGGAATGGTCCTTATATATAGCTGCTATGCGCTGCGGTCGCTCCGCTGGCAGGTGTTCCAGCGCAATCTGGGCCGGGCGGAGTTTTGGGAGATTTTCCCCGCAACTTTGGCCGGATTTTCCGCGGTGTTTTTGCTGGGACGGGCCGGGGAGCCGATTCGGCCGCTATTGCTGGCCAAACGCGCGAACCATCCGGTCGCCGACATTTTCGGCATCTGGGTCTTGGAACGTCTTTTCGATATCGCCAGCATGGCCGTGATCGCCGCGATCGCCCTCATCGTTTTCAAGGGCAGCGACCACCAGGGCGAAGCGGCGCAGATGGTAGCTAAAGCCGCGCGCACGGCGGGCGCGGTGCTGGCCGTGGGAGTTGGCGGGGCCATCGCGGTTTTGGTCTATCTGCGTTTGCATGGCACGGCGCTATTGCAGGCCCGGCTGGAAGGCTGGCGGAAGGCCACGGGATGGCGGGCAAGCGTCGCGAAGATCGTGCTGGGATTTATTACCGGGATCCAGACCGTACGCTCTTTTGGGGATTTGCTGCTTTCCGTGGTTTATTCGGCGCTGCACTGGTTCGTGGTTCTGGTGGTGTATTACTGTGTCGCCCAGAGTTTTGGCGGACGTCTGGCACAGCTGAGCCTCGGCGACTGCATGCTGGTTCTGGCGTTCACGCTGGTCGGATCGGCGGTCCAGTTGCCGGCGGTAGGCGGCGGTTCACAGGCTCTGGCGATATTCGCATTCAGCAAAGTGTTTGGCGTGGGCGCGGAAACCGCGGTGGCGGCGGCAATTGTGTTGTGGCTGGTGACTTTCGCGGGATGCGCCATTGCCGGCGTTCCGCTTCTGGTGCGCGAAGGAGTTTCCCTCGGCCAGCTGCGGGAAATGGCGGAGCACGAAAAAGAAGAATTGGCGGAAATTGCCGCGCGCGGCAGCGCTACCAGCAGCGGCAAAGGAGAACAAGCCGAGTGAAGTGTCCTTTTTGCGGGCATCTCGACGACAAAGTGATTGATTCGCGCGAAGGCCGCACCGGCGACATGATCCGGCGCCGTCGCGAGTGCTTGAAATGCGAACGCCGCTTCACGACCTACGAGCGCATTGACGAAATCCCCTACATGGTCATCAAGAAAGATGGCCGCCGCGAACGCTTCGAGCGCCAGAAGATCCTGCAGGGTCTGTTGAAAGCCTGCGAAAAGCGCCCCGTAGCCACGCCCAAACTCGAAGCCATCGTTGATGAAATCGAAGGCGTGGTCCACGAAGCCACTGAACGCGAGCTCACCACCACCGAAATCGGCGAAATGATCATGCATCGCCTCAAAAAGCTCGACAAAGTCGCCTACGTCCGCTTCGCCAGCGTTTATATGGATTTCAAAGACGTCCAGGAATTCATGGCGGAGTTGAAGAACCTCCTCAAAGACCGCGTGAAGAAGTAAACCGTTTGGACTGCGCTCCCGCTTTGCGGCTCATCCCAGCCCAGCCCGGCCCAGCGGCAGCCTTGCTGCCGCCTCTTTTAAACCGCTCAGCCAAAATTCCTCTTCTCTTACGGACCGCTGATAACCGAACACTGACCACATCCCGCCAAAATCGCTGCGTCTCCGCCGCCTCTACTTACAGCGGATACTTCACTTCCGCTTCCCCATCCCTCCCAGTCCCTCCAGCCACCAATACCCCTGATGCCTCCCGCTCTTCCACCCTCCCGCCACCTGCTTCTCCTGCGTCCGCTTCAGCATCTCCTCCAGCGTCTTCCCCGCAAATGCCGCCAGGTCCGCATTCCAGCTCCCAGAAAACGTCTCGCCTCTCGCTGTCCGCGCCGTCCACGTTCCTTCCCAGACCTTCGCCGTCTTCCGGGCCGACCACGTCCCTTGCAGTATCACCTCGCCCGAGTCGCTCAACAGCGTCCACGACCCCACCGCCGCGTTCCGGTTCGTCCCCGAAAGCTCCCCGGACCACATCCCTCGGAAATACTGGTCGCCGCCCGTGCTCGCCACCCAACTCCCGCTGACTGTCGCCACAGCTCCCTGTCGTGCCTCGCATACTCCCGCCGCGGCAATCACCAGCGCCGCCGCAGAAATCAACCAGAAACCTCTGCGTATCAAATTGAGTCTTCTGTGTTCCATTTCCAGCCTCGAGCCTCCAGCATCCCAACCGCTCACCGGCCAAGATTCTATGCCCCAACTCCCCAGGTCGTTTGTAACTTTTCAGCCACGCATCTTTTCCCATCTTGGAACGCGACTCCGTCGCTCTTTTTTTCGCCCCTTGCTACGTTATTTTCTTGACAATTTCTTCGAGGCGCGCTATAGTCTGTTTCGACTTTTAGGGATCCGAGCGGCGGCTGGACCGCCCGCTCCCCACCGCCGCCAGGGGGTTCTCCGAACCCCGATTCGCAGCCCTCGTCAAGGGTTCAGCGCCAGGCAAGTCGCAAGTCATTCGTGGCCGCGTTCGTTCATAGAAAACTGAATCATCCGGGGCGCGCCTCCAAACTCCCATCCTAATGCCTCATTCTTTTTACCCTCGTTGAGGTTAAGTCCTTTGTTTGCCACTCTTCCAAGAACACCAGGGGTTGGGTGGTAACGGAGCCATCAGTCGGTGCGCGATGCAGGCGCAGCCAAAGCTCCGCCGCCAGCAGCCGCCTCAGCTAACCCCTGTAGAATCAGCACTTACAGAAATGCCTCTCCGTAACTCCTTTAGATTCTGCACTTACAAAAAAGGGGGGAGGGGGTAGGGCGCAAGCTCTTTAGCCCTTTCGGCCGGACCATTCTTCCGTAGGCGTTGCTCGGCGAGCGTCGCAGCTACCCACCGCGGACCGAACTTGATACTATGCGTGACCAAATGGAAAGTCGGTGCCCAAGTCCGCTCCGCCCTTCAGGGCGCATGGTACTGAAACGAAAGGAACAATTCGGCGGCAATTTTCGTTCCATACTTTGGCGGGCCGAATTAGCCACTCTTAGGGCCGCTCGCAGGGCGCCAGAAACCGCGGTTCAGGCCTCGACTTACCATTGCCTGACGCCGCTCGTGACTCTGGTGCTTTTCGAGATGCTCTTGTGGATTCGAGGCTGACTTTCCGTTGGAGCAGGATGCCCAACTGGTCCAGCAATGCCTCCTGGGAGACGGCTCCGCCTGGGAGGAGCTTGTGCGTCGCCATTCGCGCCGCATCTTTAATATCTGCTACCGGTTCACCGGCAATCGCACCGAAGCCGAGGACCTGTCGCAGGATGTTTTCCTCCGAGTGTACCGTACGCTGGCCAGCTACCGTTCGGCGCACGGCGGATTCGCAACTTGGGTGACCAGCGTGACGCGCAACCTTTTAATTGACCATTACCGCCGCACCAAACGCGATCGCGTCACCGATTCGCTTGACGACGCCATGCCGATGGTGGAGAACAAGGAATCCTCCGGCCGCCGCCCCGATGAACTGGCGCTGCTCGGCGAGCTGAGCATGCAGGTGCAGTCCGCTCTGACCCATCTTTCGCCCGAATTGCGCGAAGCGGTCATCCTGCGCGACCTGCAACAACTTGAGTACAGTGAAATCCAAACTGTCCTCGCCGTGCCTGAAGGCACGGTAAAATCTAGAATCAACCGCGGGCGCATTGAGCTCGCGCGGATTTTGCAACAAATGGGGGTTCGCCCATCATGATTTGGACCTGCGAACAGACCGAACAACTATTGACCGATTATCTCGACGGGCTGCTGCCCGCCGAAGAGCAGCGCGCCTTCGACTTGCATGTAAATTCCTGCGAACGCTGCACGCCTCTGGTCGCCGGCGTCTCCCGCGCCGTCGCCAATCTGCATTCGCTGCCGGAACTCGAAGCGCCTCCGCGTCTGGTTTACAACATTCTGGACGCCACTCTGGGCCCGCGTGAGACCGTTACCGGCTGGGCCGCGATGCTCGCCTGGCTGCGCGGCATTGCTTCTCCGAAATTCGCCTACGGTTCCCTTTCCTTTGCCGCCACCTTCATGATGATCGTGACTGCTTCCGGCTTTAATTGGAAAAAGCCCAGGGTTGCCGATCTCGCGCCTGCCGCCATCTACCGCAATACCAATCGTCAGGTGCATCTGGCGTACGCGCGCGGCACCAAGTACGTCAGCGATCTCCGCGTCGTTTACGAAATTCAGTCGCGTCTGCGTCAGGACAACGAGCTACCGACCAGCAATGAAGGAACGGTACCGGAAAACAATCCGCAGAAACAGCCGGGCAGCAGCGACGGCACCAATCCCGCGACCCCCCGGCAGCAGAACCGGGCAAATGAAATCAATTCCCAGATTCAGATGCTGGCCGAGGAACTTCCTCTCCTCAGCAGCAAACTCAGCCTTGTTGCTTTGGAAGGGAGCACACCTCGATGAAATGTGCCGTCCATACCGATGTGGACGCAACCGGATATTGTAGAAACTGCGGCAAACCGATGTGCTCGGCTTGCTCGCGGCCGGTTCGTGACGTGCTGTATTGCGAGGATTGCCTGGCCACGGTCATGGGGCATTCCGCGCCCGCAGCGCGGCCCGTCGAGGCACCTCCCGTTACGCCTGCTTCCGCTGTTCCGCCACCAGCGTCCAGTTATCCGCCACCGGCAGGCGCGCCATACCAGCAGCGTCCGCCTGGCAGTAACAGCCCCACCGTCGCCTTTATCCTCGGCTTCTTCCCCGGGCTGGGCGCGATCTACAACGGCCAATACAACAAGGGCCTGATTCATATCGCCATCTTCGCTTCGATTATCGTCGCGCTGTCCACCGACATTGGCGACGGCCTGGGGGCCATGCTGGGCATTTTTCTCGCCGGCTTTGTCTTCTACTGCGCGTTTGAGGCCTTGCGCACCGCACAGGCGAAGATTCAGGGCACCACTCCGTCCGATCCGCTGGAATCCTGGAGCAAAGAGCGCCCGGTTGGTCCCATCATTTTGATTGGCCTGGGCGCGCTGTTGCTGCTCAACAATTTTCATTTCTTCGATTTCATACGGATCGGCCAGTTCTGGCCGCTGATCTTGATTGGCGCTGGCTTATACATGTTTCGCAGCCGTTTTATGGGACGCTCGTAGCTTTTCGTTTAGGAGGAGTTTGCTAAGATGGCCGACCCGGTCCGTTGCACTTGCCCGCGCTGCTCCATCCGCAACCTGATGGGCCCCGTCGTGGTCACCGCCATCGGCATCCTGTTTCTGTTGAGTGAAGTCCGCGGCGGCTATTTTCACATCGGCCATACCTTCCCGGTGCTGCTTATCGTAATCGGCGTCATTCTTCTCGCTTCGGCTTTGGCTCCGATGGACGGTCACATCGAATCCCCGGGCTCCGTTTCGCCCGGCTCGGGCGCTCCTCCCGTCACTTCCGCGCCTCCGGCTCCTCCGCCCACCTACTCCAATCCCTACTCGGGACAGGGGCAATAAACCGCCATGGCGAACGGTTACCCAACCCGGCCACGGACGACCGGAGTCTTCAGCGGTCTGCTTCTGATCATCTTTGGATTTTTGCTGTTGCTCCACAATTACGGTCACCTGCAGATCGGCAACCTCTTCCGGCACTGGTGGCCGTTGATTTTCATTTTCTGGGGCGCGGCCAAGCTCTACGAGCGCACGGTGGCCCAGCGCCAGGGCCGTTCGTCCGGCTGGATTACGCCGGGTGAAGTTTTCCTGGTTCTCGGATTGATGACCGTCGTCGGCCTGGTGATCGCCTACGATTCCACCAAAGACGAGCTGGGGAATATTGGAATTGACATCGGCGACTCGCACTCTTTCGACTTTGATATTGCCCCGCAGCCGCTCCCAGCGAACGCTCATGTGACCATTCGCGGCGGTCGCGGCAATATCACCGTGCGCTCATCGGATGATCAGTCGGTTCGCGTCACTGGCCAGAAACAGGTGCATGCCTGGACGGATGAAGAGGCCGAGAAGCGCTCACGGGGAATGGGCGTGGCCATTTCTGATCATGGCGGTGGCTCCTTTGAAATCGTGCCAACCGGTTTTGATTTGAGCGACTCGCGAATGGCCGTGGATATGGATGTAGTCTTACCCAAAAAGACCGTCGTGATCGTACACAACGACCACGGCGACATCACCATTTCCGATATCACTGGTGACGTCTCCGTCTCCACCAAAAAGGGCACTATCGAGGTCAACGACACCGCCGGAAACGTGGACATTGATACCAGGGGCGGCGACACCAAAGTGTCCGACACCAAGGGCGACATCAAAATTGCCGGCCACGGCGGCGAAGTGGAAGCCGTGAACGCCACTGGGAGCCTGGTGGTGGACGGCGAATTTTACGGCTCGGTTCGCGCCGACAAGATCGCCAAGGGCGTCCGGTTTATTTCGCAGCGCACCGATTTCACCCTGACCCAGCTCGGCGGCCACTTTGAAAAGAGCACCGGCAACCTGGAGGTCGCCGACGCGCCCGGCAATCTCACGTCGCGCACCAAGAACGTCTCGGTGTCGCTGGAAAATGTGACCGGACGCATCGTGCTGGACAACTCCAACGGCTCGGTCGAAGTGCAATTTTCCAATCCGCCCAAGGAAGACATCAGCATCAACAACGAGCGCGCGTCGGTGACCCTGCTGCTACCCAGTTCCTCGAATTTCGATATTCAAGCCGACTGCCGCTCCTGCGACATCAACTCTGAATTCAGCGGCGGCTCGTTGAACTCCAGCAAGACCCAAAAAGGTGATTCACATCTGGAAGGAAAGTACGGAGCCGGACGCGGCCCCAAGATCACGTTGAAGACCAGCTACGATTCCATCGAGATTCGCAAAACTACCTAGTTGGCAATACGGAAATCGAGAAAGAATTTCGCAGTTCGCAAGCACGCCCCTGCTGCACGGGTTTACTCGACCAGATCTACGTGAACTGCCAGATTTTCCGGAGCGTTGGCTACAAATTCTTCCCTGTTTTGCCAGCCGGACAGTCGAATGCGATTCTCGCCCGCCAATTTTGCCAGCTCCTGCCGCACGCTCTTTTCGGACACGTTGTAAAACGCGGAAAGCCTGCGTGTATTGATAAACGCCGAACGCTGCGTCGCTGTCGTCAATCGAAGAATCTCCCTGCTCATCAACTCTGTAGGAGTCATAAAATCCCCGGGGATTTAATTTTCGTGCCAGCCGGACCAGGACTACCAAACCAGGACTAACGCGTCGAGATCGAGGGACCAACGAACACGCCGAGTATACTCCCCGGAACCAACATTGCAAGCCGCGCGCCTGTGGGAAAATCGGGCATATTTTCCGCACCGCGAGCGCGCCGTATCACCGCCAATCTCGCGGCTTTGGCACTAACGCAGGTAGGCGTCGGTGATGTATTGCTGGACCATGCGCTGGGTGTTGAAGAAGGAGCCGTTGATGGCGATGGAGTGCTGCATGACGCTGAGGAATTTGTGGCGCTCGTTGTAGAACATGGGCAGGATGACATGCTCGAGTTTGTCGTATAGGGATTCGGCGTCGGCGGCGTTGTCGAGATGTTCGTCGCCGCTCTGGCGCAGCGGGCCGATGGCCCAGCCGGTTACGCCTTCGATGCACCCTTCCACCCACCACCCGTCGAGAATGCTGAGGCTGGGAACGCCGTTCATGGCGGCTTTCATGCCGCTGGTCCCGGAAGCTTCCAGGGGAAATTGCGGCGTATTCAGCCACAAGTCGGCGCCAGCGGTAATTTTGAGGCCGACTTCCATGTTGTAGTTGTCGAGGAAAACGACCTGTACGGCTTTTTTCAGGGCTTTTTTGGCGCGGAAGACTTTGCGGATGAGTTCCTTACCGCCGCCGTCCTTGGGATGGGCTTTGCCGGCAAAAACGATCTGGAATTTTCCGGCAATTTTGGCGATTTCGCGCAGGCGATCCAGATCGGAAAGAATTAAATCGGCGCGCTTGTATCCCGTGGCGCGGCGCGCAAAGCCGATGGTGAAGGCTTCGGGGTCGAGGCGCAGGCCGGTTTTGGTTTGAACTTCCTGAAAGAGTTCGTGCTTGGCGAGCAGGTGCGCGGACCAGACTTCTTCCGGAGGCAAACCAAGGGCACCGCGCAAGCTGAAATTATCTTCCCGCCAGGAAGGAATGTAGCGGTCGAGAACATTCTGCATGGAGGGCGAGGTCCAGGTGGCCGCGTGAACGCCGTTGGTAATGGCCTCGATATGCGAGCCGGGAAACATGCGACGGGAGACTTCGCCGTGCAGCTTGGCCACGCCGTTGACATAGGTGCTGAGGCTGAGCGCGAGCTGGGTCATGTTGACGGAAGCGCCGCGGCGAGCTGCTTCCTGCAAATCGGGAAAATTGGTTTCCGCCTGAAGCACGCGGCGCAGGAGTTCCGCGGAGGAGGCGTCCTGCAAATCGAGAAAGCCGTTTTGTTCCGGGAAGGCGCGGGTGAGAAATTCCATCGGGAAGCGATCGTGGCCCGCGGGAACGGGAGTGTGGGTGGTGAACACGCACTTGCCGCGTACTTTTTCGATGTCTTCCCCGCGAATGGATTTGCGGCCGGCCTTCTGAGCTTCTTCGTCGAGGAGTTCCAGGGTGAGCAGCGCGGCGTGGCCTTCGTTCATATGGTATTTGGCAAGATCGGTGTAGCCGAGAGCACGCAGCATGCGGACGCCGCCAACGCCCAGCAGGACTTCCTGACACAAACGGTAGTACGGATCGCCGCCATAGAGGCTGCCGGTGAGATTGCGGTCGCGCTCTTCGTTGGAAGGCAGATCGGCGTCGAGAAAATAGACAGGCAAGTCGAACCCGTGAACGCCCTTTACGTCATACCGCCAGGCGCGCAGTTCGACGCGGCGATTTTCCAACGGTACGGAGACGCGGGCCGGTTCCTCGGTGAGAAAGTCTTCAACCTTCCACTCGACGGGCTCTTCGGACTGCGAACCGTCATCGGAGAGAACCTGGGTGAAGTACCCTTTGCGATAGAGGAGCGAGACGGCGACCATGGGCAGACGCACGTCGGCGGCGGCGCGAACGGTGTCGCCGGCCAGAACGCCGAGACCGCCCGAATAACTGGGCATGGCGTTCTCAAGAGCAATTTCCATGGAAAAATAGGCAACCAGACGTCTAGTCGGTGTCAATTCAGTCTTGTTCAGGGCTTACGAAGCCCTGAAATCCTCTCTTCGAGCTTTACTCTCCGTCGGGCACGGAGCATTTTCCCCGCACTGCTCGGGACAGTTTTTCCACCCAGTTAGAACCTCTATTTTGCGGTTTTCCCGGCGCGCAGGCAAGAAGGGTTTGCGCGCAGGGTTCCCCGCGCTAAGCGATTAGTCGGCGACACGGTCCAGCTTGATGGAAGTGGCGTCGTAGTCGCCGGTGAGCGGCAGGACCAGGCCGTGGTTCATGAGATAGGCGCCACTGAGCTTGCTTGGGAGAGGCGGATCGTGCGGGCGCGACTTGCCGTCGAAGAGAGTGACGGAGTAAGTGGCTTTTGCGTCGAGGCCCTGCAGAGTGAGAGCAGGGAGAATACGGCCGAATTGCTGGGAGTGAAGGAAGGCGAAAAGAACGGATTGAGACCTGTCGGTCGAGACGTACTGAGCGGCTCTGAAGTTGTTGTCAGCGGGCGGCGTGAGGCGGTAGAGATCGCCGTTCTGGACGGTGGCACGAATGGATTTGTAGTACGCCACCATTTGTTTGGCGAGGGCGAAATCTTCCTGCTGCCACTTGTTGAGATTGGAACCGATGCCGAGCGAGCCTTGCATGGCGACCAGGAAGCGGTATTGAAGAGGGACGCTGCGGCCGTTCATGTTGGGCACGTCGGTAACCCAGGCCATCATGATGTGCGGCGTATACGCGTAGGTGAAACCCTGCTGGATGGTGAGACGGTCGAAGGCTTCGGTGTTGTCGGAGGTCCAAACCTGTTCGACACGGCGGAGGATGCCGAGATCCACGCGGCCGCCGCCGCCGGAGCAGGACTCGATTTCGAGTTTGGGATGTTTTTTGCGCAAGCGGTCAATGATGTCGTAAACATTTTGCGTGAAACGTACGTAGATTTTTTTCTGCTGGTCGGTGGCAACTTCGGGCCAGCCGGGCTCAGTCCAGTTGCGGTTGTAGTCCCACTTCAAGAAGGCGATGTCGTTCCTGGAGACAAGGTCGTCGAGCCAGTGGAAGACATATTCGCGGACATCGTCGCGAGCAAGGTTGAGGAGCAACTGATTGCGAGCTTCGGTGCGCGGGCGCCCGCCGAAGTGCATGGCCCAATCGGGATGTTGGCGATAGAGATCGCTGTCGGGGTTGACCATTTCAGGTTCCACCCAGATGCCGAAGTCCATGCCGAGTTCGTGGACGCGACTGATGAGAGAGCCGAGACCGTTGGGAAATTTTTTGGGATTGACGTACCAGTCGCCGAGACCGGCGTGGTCGTCGTTGCGCTGGCCGAACCAGCCATCGTCCATGACGAAGCGCTCGACGCCGAGGCTGGCGGCTTTTTCGGCAAGGGCGCTCTGGCCGGGCTCGTCCACGGCGAATTCGGTGGCTTCCCAGGAATTATAAAGGACGGGACGGGTGCGCGAGCCGCTGCCATTGGGCAGAATTTCGGTGCGCTCGAATTGATGGAAGATGCGGGAGGCTTCGCCAATGCCGTGGTCGGTGTAGCCGGCGTAGAAGGATGGCGTTTCGAGTTTTTCGCCGGGAGCGAGCGTGTAGCCAAAGTCGAAGGGATTGAAGCCGCCGGTGACACGAACCTGCTGATGCGGCGTTTCTTCGACGCTGATGCGCCAACTGCCGCTCCAGCCGAGAGCACCAAACCAGACCGAGCCGTGTTCGGGATCGGAGTTGCCATCACGGTCGAGCGCGAACCAGGGATTGGTCTGGTGGCTGGTGCTGCCGCGACGGGATTCGAGGACTTTGAGGCCGACGTGAACGGGTTCCTCGTTGAGCTGCCATTCGCCGGCCCAGCGGCCGGTGAGATAGCGGAGGCGGTAACCATCACCGCGCGGAACGTTGAATACACCGGACTGAGCGCTTTCGATGACGAGCGGCTTGTCGGTGCGATTTTCGATGATGGATTCGCGGCGGATGATTCCGGATTGAGGATAAACGGTGTAGCGAAGATGAACGAAGAGCGGGCGCTCGATGTCTTTAAGCGTGACGGTGAGAGTGTTGCCGTCCACGTGGTGCTCCGCGTAATGAAGCACGAGATCGCGATTGCCGTCGGGGAAGGTGATTTTGAGGCTGGGCTCGACAAATAGGCCGGCACCCCAGCCGGGATATTCCTGCGGGGTAGTTGTGGAACTCACGTCGAAGGAGGCCCACTCGGGGTAGGTGTGCGCGGAGGAGAAGTCGGCGTCGCGCGAGACGTGGCCGCCCCAATAGATGTGCTGGAGGCCGCCCTGTTCGTTGATGCCGAAGACGTAGGAGACTTTACCGGCGTCGAGGACGAAGATTTTGGACTGGTCGAGGAAGCGGATGGGTGACTGAGCGAAGGTAAGGGCGGAAGCTGGGAAAAGCAGGGCCAGCAAAGTGAGAAGCAAGCGCGGCGGATGGAATTTCATGAAGGCTCCGAG
>Ga0187821_10000220_pt1 | contig 13140 bp, 7 predicted proteins | sample NC_wetland_sal_i_20_FD_132442 | JGI IMG/M metagenome (GOLD analysis project Ga0187821, IMG submission 132442) | Wetland sediment microbial communities from Neuse River Estuary, North Carolina, USA - SourceSoil_1 | ecosystem: Environmental > Aquatic > Freshwater > Wetlands > Sediment | place...
GGCGTGAACGGCTACCTCGTGAACGGCCTGCTCGACGTGGGGCGCTCGACCGGCCAGACGGTGACGCTCGATTCGAACCTGGTGCTGCGCTTCGCGACGCAGAGCGGAGTGCTGATCGGCGACAGCGCTGGCGCGCGCAGCGGGTCGATCGTGTCGCTCGGGACGAACCGTACGAACGCGCCGCGGCTCACCTCCGCGAGTCTCTCGCCGGCGCCGGGCGACTGGTACGGCCTCGAGATCGGGCGGCTGTCGGCCAATACGCGGCTTACCAACATCCGCGTCGAGTTTGCGGGCGACTCGATCGGCGGGCGCAGCAAGCACCGCTTCGGGATCGCCGTGCACAGCCCCGCCGCGCAGACGATGGTGCTCGACAGCGTGGTCGTGGTGCAGAGCGGCCGCGCCGGGTCGGACACGAACTCCGCGGGCATCGGCGTGCTGGGGTCGGGGTCCGGCGTCGACGTGCGGCGGTCGGTGGCGCAGGGGAACCGCGGCTACGGCATCGTCGTGGGCGGGGTGCCCAACGTCAAAATCGTGGGCGACACGGCGAACGGCAACACGATCGGCATCGCGCTGTTCACCGACAACGTCGGCAGCAGCCCCGTGGGGCCGGGCGACTCCGTCGCCGCCAACGTCGCCACCAGCAATACGCTGTATCCGCTGCTGCTCGATATCGGGCGGCTGCCGGTGCTGTTCGCGGCCAACACGTTCAACGGGAACGCCCGGGATACCGCCCTGCTGCACGGCGGGCCGGTGACGTTCACGGGGACGCTGCCGAAGTTCGCGGGCGTCACCTGGCGCGTGACGACGGGGCCCATCGATATCGACTCCGGTGGCGTGCTGACGATCGCTCCCGGAAACACGCTGGCCTTCGACAGTAGTTCGGGGATCGTCGTGGGGAGCAGCGCCACGGGCGCGCTGAACGCGGCGGGAACCTCGCCGGCGCCGATCCTGATGACGGCCAGCTACACGCCGTCGGCGCTCAGCCGGCGCGGCTGGGCGGGCGTCGAATGGCGCAACCCGGCGGCGTCGGGGAACAGCTTCACGTTCGTGACCGTCGACCGCGCCGGCTACGTGTTCCAGCCGCAGTGCGACTGCAGCCAGATCCAGGTGGGTGCCGTCCGCCTCGTGGACACGATGCAGGCGACCAGCGTGAACCTCACGCTCGATCACCTGACGGTGCGGGGCGCGTTCGCCTACGCGGTCGACGTGCGCCGCAACGGACCCGGAACGGTGACGATCACGAACAGCCAGTTCTTCGGCAACGGCGGGTTCGATCCGATGATTCGGGCGTTCATCGGCATTCCCAATCAGCTCACGATCTCCGGCTCGGATCTGTACCACTATCGCGGCTGGATCATGCAGGCGACCGACTCGGTGAACGCCGTGGGGAACTGGTGGGGCGACGTCGCCGGGCTCGACTCCGGATATTTCAATCAGGACAGCCTGGGGCGCGCGTTCCTGGCCTTCAATCCGGTCAAGTTCACGCCGTTCCAGTCGGGTCCGTTCTTCCCGGTCGGGCCCGCCGTCGGGCTCGTCACGACGGTTGATTCGGCGATCACGCCGCCGCTGTCCTCGGCCGACTCGATTCGGGTGCGCGCCGTCGACGTGAACGGGCGCGGCGTGTCCGGCGGGACGGTGAACTGGAGCGTCGCGCCGCTGGGCCAGTCGACCATCTCGCCGGCGTCGAAGCCCGTGGACGGCGGGGGGCGGGCGGGCGCCAACTGGACGTTCACGAATTCGGCGGGACAGAAAATCGCCACCGCGAGCGGCATCGGCACGCCGGCATACTACGTCGCGAGCGTCCAGCCGGGCCTCACCGTGTCCACCAACTGGACGCTCGTCGCCCCGCTCTCGCAGGGAACGGTGACGGCACCGAAAGCGATCACGTTTACGAGCACGAACCGCCGCGGGGTGCTGATCACCAAGTCGGTGGATCAGTTCGGCAACCCGACCCAGCCGGCGCCGGGCGTACCGGTCTATCCGTGCTCGGCGCAGCCCGGTTTCGGATGCGTCGGCTTCTCCTACGGGGCGGTTGACTCGACGCACACGAGCAACGGAACGGATGGCGACACGATCTTCTTCCATTCGATCGTGCAGACCCCGTCGCCCTTCGTGCTGCGCGCCGCCTACAACACGGCGGCGGGGCAGGTCTTCGATTCGGTGCTGATCAGCATGACGGCGATTCCGGCCGCCGTGAAGATCGACCGTGATCCGTTCCAGAACGGCGTGCAGACGACGCCGGATACGGCGCTCATCACGTCGCTCTGTCCCACGGGACCCGGGAATTTCACCTGCCAGGGGACGTTCAACGCCTACGTGGTCGACTCCGGGCTGACCCCGGTGTCTTCCGGGAACGCCAACTTCAGCTGGAACCTCGTGCCGCCGGCGGGCAGTGCGGTGACGTTCGATTCGGCCGCCGCCGCGACGCCCCACGACATCGGCTACGTGACGGCGCGCGCCAATGGGTTCGTACGGCTCGCCGTCAAGGATCTCAGCGGCAACAACTTCGGGACCGACACGCTGCCGATCCTGGTGCAGCAGACGCCGTTCTCGGTGCTCGTGAGTCCCGATACGGTCAGCGTGCCGGTGGGCGGCACGACGATCTTCCGGGCGGCCGTGATCGATCAGAACGGCGACACGATGACGACGCCGATCCACTGGCGCCGTGACATCCCGTTCAACCCGCATCTCACGATCATCGACACGTCGATCGCGAATCAGGCGACGGTGCGGCTCGACAGCACGCCGTTCGGAGGCGAGTTCGTCGATGCCTTCGCCGTGCGGGCCCCGGGCGACACCCTCTTCGGGTATGGAGAGATCCTCAATCCCATCCAGCTGCAGCTCGGGGTGAGCACGCAGCCGTGGGCGATCGCCGCCAACGCGACGACCCACGCCGTCTTCGTCGGGCATCAGGATGGCCAGCTGTACCGCATCAACGGGACGACGGACGCCCTCGTCGACTCGCTCGCGGCGGGAGTGTTCACGACCGCGGTGGCGGTGAACTCGATCACCAACCACGTCTTCGTGGGGACGGACCAAGGGGTCGTGGTGGTCGACGGTGCCACGCTGGTGCCGATTACGACGGTGGCGGCCGGCACGACGCAGCAGGGGGTCACGAATCGTCAGGGATTGACGGTCGATTCCCTCAACAACCGCGTCTACGTCACGGTGGATATCGGGGGCGCGGGCCCGAACCCGGTGCTGCGGCGCATCGACGGCGCGACGAACACGTTCTCCGCGTCGAACGACGTCGCCCTGCCGGCGCTCGGCACCGCGGCCGCCTTCGACGCGGCGAACGGCCGCGTGTACCTGGTACTCCCCGACAGTGATCTCGTGGTCGCGGTCGATCCGGTGGCCCGGACGTTCACCCGCATCCCCGTCGGCACCACGCCGGTGGCGGTCGCGGTGAACCCGACGACCAATCGGATCTATGTCGTCAACCAGGGCTCCTACAACGTTTCGGTGATCGATGGGTCGAGCCAGTCCGTCATCACCACCATCTACACCGGCTACTACATGGCCAGCGTCGCGGCTGATCCGGCGAGCAACCGGGTTTACGTCGGGGCAGCCAACATCGGCTATCTGCTGGTGATCGACGGCCAGACCAACCTGTTCCAGTCGATCATCACGTTGTCGCCGAACGGCGTTACAGAGTTTGGGATCGCGGTCGATGCAGGGAACAAAAAGGTCTGGAGCGCCGACTACTCGTCGAACACGGTGACGAGACTGAGATTCTGATGAGGTTGTCGAGGTTGGTGAAGGATGGTGGGGGTTGTGGAGGTTGATCGAGCAGGGGACGACCTCCACTAACCCTCCACCAACGTCCACCAACCTCCACTAGATTGCACTCCATGTCCCGCCGCCAAACCGTCACTGTCCGCGTCGACGACGTCCCCGTGGGGAGCTGCCACCCCATCGTCGTCCAGTCGATGACCAACACCGACACTGCGGACGTCGCCGGCACCGTGGCACAGGTGCGCGCGCTGCACGAAGCGGGCTCGGAGCTGGTGCGCGTCACCGTCAACAACGACGACGCCGCCCGGGCGGTCCCGGCGATCGTCGAGCAGGTCGCTGTCCCCGTCATCGGCGACTTTCATTACAACGGGCACCTGCTGCTCACCAAGTATCCCGCCTGCGCCAGGGCGCTTGCCAAGTACCGCATCAATCCCGGCAACGTCGGCGCCAAGCGCCGCGACGAGCACTTCCGCCAGATCATCCAGGTCGCGATCGACGAAGGGAAGCCCGTCCGCATCGGCGTGAACTGGGGCAGCCTCGACCAGCAGCTCCTCACCGAGCTGATGGACGCCAACGCGAAGCTTGCGGTGCCCCGCGAGGCACGCGATGTGACGATGGACGCTATGGTCGAGAGCGCCACGCGCTCCGCCGCCCTCGCCGAGGAGACCGGGCTCGCTCACGACCGCATCATCCTTTCGGCGAAGGTGTCGGGCGTTCAGGACTTGATCGACGTCTACCGCCGGCTCGCTGCGACCGGGGACTACCCGCTGCACCTCGGTCTCACGGAGGCGGGGATGGGGACCAAGGGCGTCGTCGCGTCGAGTGCGGCGCTCGGCATCCTGCTGCAGGACGGCATCGGCGACACGATTCGCGTCTCCCTCACGCCGCGTCCCGGCGGTGACCGCAGCGAGGAGGTGCGCGTTGCGCAGCAGATCCTGCAGTCGCTCGGGATCAGGAGCTTTTCCCCACAGGTCACTGCCTGCCCGGGATGCGGGCGTACCACGTCGACGTTTTTCCAGGAAATGGCCGAGCAGATCCAGGACTATCTGCGCGAGCGCCGCCCTGACTGGCAGCGCCGCTTTCCGGGGTCAGAGGAGCTGCGCGTGGCGGTGATGGGATGCGTGGTGAACGGGCCGGGAGAGTCGAAGCACGCCGACATCGGCATCTCGCTGCCGGGCACGTTCGAGGAGCCGAAGGCGCCGGTGTACGTCGACGGCGAGCTGCGCGTCACGCTGAAGGGCGACTCCCTGGTCGCCGACTTTCTGAAGATTCTCGAGCAGTACGTCGAGCGCCGCTACGGCGCCGGCACGGTCGTCTCGACCGGGTAACCCGCCTTCTTCCAGGCGGCGAGGCCGCCCTCGAGGTCCCATACTTCCCGGCCGCGCGCGGCGACGATGCTCGCGGCGATCGCGGAGCGGCTTCCCGTGAGACATTGCATCACGACCGGACCCGGCGGCAGCTCGTCGAATCGCGCGGGGAGGAGGCCGAGCGGGATGTGCCGTGCCCCGGAGAGGTGGCCGTCGTCCCATTCATAGGCGGCGCGGACGTCGACCACGGACACGTCGCCCTGCGCCAGGCGTTCCGCCAGCCGCTGGGCCGTCATCTTGCGAATCGAGCCGATTGCCCCGCCTGCGCTGCGCCAGGCGGCGAGTGTCTCCTCGTCGCAGTCGATATAGCCGCCGACGCGATCGAGGCCGATCATGGCGAGGTCCCGCACTGCCTGATCGAGCGCGTCCAAACGCGCATGATCGATCAACAGGTAGAAATCTCGCGTATAGGGAACGAGCCACCCCGCCCAGGTCGTGAAGGAGCGATTGAGCGGGACATTGATCGTTCCCGGGATGTGGGCCGTCGCGTAATCGGCGGCGGGACGCGTGTCGACGAGCAGTGTTCCCTGCGCGAGCAGCTCACCCACCCGGGCTGCGGCGATGCGCTGCGGCCGCCGCGAGCCGCCGAGGATGCGCGGGCCGTCGCGGTTGATCCGCTTCATTTCCCCGAAGTACGTCGGTGGCTCGGGCTGCCCCTCGAGCACGGCACTGATGAACTTCGTCTCGTCGGTGATGTGAAACGCCCAGTTCGCGATGCGCTCGTAGCCCAGGGTGCTCTGCGGCATCGCGCCGAGCGACTTGCCGCACGCCGAGCCGGCGCCATGTCCCGGCCAGATCTGGAGGTGGTCGGGGAGATCCCGCAGGCGTTGCAGTGAGTGAAACAGCTGGGCGCTCGCGGTCATCGTGCCCTGAACCTTGGCGGCCTTCTCGAGCAAGTCGGGCCGCCCCACGTCTCCCACGAACACGAAATCGCCGCTCAGCATCCCTATCGGGGCCGCGGCGGCGGAGCGATCGACGACGAGAAATGCGAGGTGCTCCGGAGTATGGCCCGGCGTGTGCAGCGCGGTGATCGAAATGTCGCCGACGTCGATGCGCGACTCGTGTTTCAGCAACACGGCGCCGCTCTCGGCGGCATAGCCGTAGCGCCAATCGGCGCCGCCTTCATCGGACAGGTACAGCGTCGCCCCGGTGCGCTGCGCCAGCTCGCGGCTCCCCGAGACGAAATCCGCATGGATGTGCGTCTCGGTGACGTGCGCGATACGCAGCCCTTCCGCTTCGGCGGCGGCGATGTACTGCTCCACGTCCCGGTTGGGATCGACGACGAGCGCCGCATCCGAGCGCTCGGAGGCGAGGAGGTAACTGGCCTGGGCGAGGCCGTCGTCGTAGAATCGTTTCAGGAGCACGGCGGCTCTATCCTACATGGGGCAGGCACTCCAGGGAACTCTCCAGGCAAAGGCGTCATTCTAGCGGTGCTATGAACACATCCAGTCATGAAGTTGCGACCCTCGCCGGCGGCTGCTTCTGGTGTCTCGACGCGGTGTTTCGCGGCTTGAAAGGCGTGGAGCAAGTCGTGTCCGGTTATGCCGGCGGAACCGTTCCCAATCCATCCTACGAGGCGGTCTGCACCGGACGCACGGGGCATGCCGAGGTCGTCCAGGTCACCTTCGACTCAGGCGTCCTGAGCTATCGCAACCTCGTGGAGGTCTTTTTCGGCATTCATGACCCGACGACGCTCAACCGGCAGGGCGCCGATGTCGGCACGCAGTACCGGTCGGCGATCTACTATCACAGTCCCGAGCAGGAGCGGACGGCGCGCGAGGTGATCGCCGCGCTCGAGCGCGAGCAGGTGTTCGACGGCCCGATCGTCACCGAGGTGGCGCCGGCCACCGAGTTCTATCCTGCCGAGGAGTACCATCAGGACTACTTCCGGCGCAATCCGGGGCAGGGGTACTGCCGCGCGGTCATCGCACCGAAGGTCGCGAAGTTTCGCAAAGCACACCTGGAGCGGCTCAAGGCTATTTGAGGGGCAGCCCCAACGGCACGTCGCGGTCTGGGTGGACCAGTACGATGTCGGCGGGGGCCAGCTCGATTCCCAGGGTCAGCACCTCCGAAAAGAAGTGTCCAATCTGGCGTGGTGGAAAATTCACGACGCCGAGCACCAGCTTGCCGAGCAGATCGTCTTTGCCGTAGTGCAGCGTGATCTGCGCGCTGGACGTCTTCACGCCCAGGGGTCCGAAGTCGATGCGCAGCTTCCAGGCGGGTTTCCGCGCCTCGGGAAAGTCGTCCACGGCGACGATCCGGCCCACCCGGATGTCGACCCTCGCGAAGTCCGCAAACGTGATCTGGTCCATGTACTGTCCTCTCAGTAGGTCACAGAGCCGGGAATACCCCGTGGAATCTAGCCTTTCTGAGGGTGGCATATCGCTTGCCTTCCCCTATGCCAACTCGAACGGACAGGCACGATGAACCGCATGGTAGGGCTGTCACTCCTCGTTCTCCTCGTCGCCGTAGCACCCGCGTCCGCCCAGTATCACGGCTTGCGCGAGGTCCGCGGCGACGCCGGGGCCTTCGGCATCAATCTCGCCGTGGGCGCACCGCAGGGTGACTTCGCCCGGAACGTCGATGTGGCGGGCGGGCTCGACGCGTTCGGGACGGTGAACCTCGGCGCCGGCAACCCGCTCGGCCTGCGGTTCGAGGGTGCATATCTGGTCTACGGGTCGGACCACCAGTTCGACCTCAACACCACTTATGCGATTGCGACACTCGGTGTCGGCCCGCAGATCACCGTGGGCCAAGGCCCGATGCGGTTGTACGGTTTCGGCACCGTCGGATTTTCCTACATCTCGGCTTACTCGTCATTCCCAGACGGCTGCGGCTGCTACAGCTACGGCTCCCAGACGGATTTCAGCGACTGGACGTCGTCGCTCCAGGCCGGTGGCGGCATGCTCCTGACCCTTGGCAGGCGTACGCCGGTGTCCCTGGATATCGGTGCCCGCTATCTGTCCAGCGGGTTCGCGAATTACGTGGCACCCGGGGACGTGCAGCCGCAGCCCAATGGGGACGTCGTGGTGTACACGTCGCGAGCGCGCCCCAATCTGACAATCGTGCACTTTGGAGTGTCGATCGGGATCCGGTAACGTTCCCCCTTCGGATTCCGTTTCCGGGCTCCTCTCCACTCAGGAGAGGGGCCTTTTTTTCATTGCTGGTGCCCGGATAGCTTTCCGTCGTCCGGCGGCTCGCGGGTCTTCATCGACTTGCGGCGTTGTGTTTTTTCGGTATATCTTCGGGTCCCGATCCGTACACAAACGGGACCGAGTAGTGTCGATTTTCGGCGTTCTATTTCGACGTTCTGGTAGCAAAAAGTAGAAACCGGGCCGTGATGCGTGCCGTTACGTTGAGTGCTGTCCAGCCAGAGGGCATATGAAACTCTCCGATACCGCCATCCGCCGCCCCGTTCTCGCCAGCATGTTGTCCGCCGCGCTGGTGTTGTTCGGGGTCATCGGGTACACGCGCCTCTCGGTGCGCGAGCTCCCGGACATCGATCCGCCGATCATCTCGGTATCGACGACCCTCCCGGGTGCGAACGCCCAGGTGGTGGAGACAGCCGTCACCGACATCCTGGAAGAGGAGTTGTCGACGATCCAGGGGATTCGGACGCTATCGAGCACGTCATCCGAGGAGCAGAGCAACATCACCATCGAGTTTACTCTCGACCGGCCCGTTGATGTCGCTGCCCAGGACGTGCGCGACAAGGTGTCGCGCGTGCGCGGCCGGCTGCCGGTCGACGTGCTCGAGCCGGTGATTGCGAAGCAGGAGGCGGACGCGCAGCCGTTCTTCTGGCTGGCCTTGAGCAGCCAGAGCCTCGATTTGCTCCAGCTGTCGGATGTCGCCGACCGGCTCGTGAAGACTCGGCTGCAGAGTCTGCCGGGCGTGGGTAGCGCGGGGATCTTCGGCGAACGGCGCTACGCGATGCGGGTCTGGGTCCAGCCCGACGCGTTGTCGGCTCGCAGTCTCACCGTGCAGGACGTCGAAACCGCGATCAATGCCCGCAATGTCGAAATCCCCGCCGGCCGCATCGAGTCGACGCGCCGCGAGTTCTCGGTCCGCTCGCTCGGTGAGCTGAAAACGCCGCAGGAGTTCGGCGAGCTGGTCGTGGCGAGCCAGGGCAACCAACTCGTCAAGCTCAAGGACGTGGCGAAAGTCGAGCTGGGGCCCGAGGATGATCGCTCGATCTTCCGCTACAACGGCAGTCCGTCGGTTGCGATCGGCGTGGTGCGGCAATCCAAGGCGAACCTCATCCAGGTGGCGCAGCGCATTCGCGCGGTTCTGCCGGAGATCCAGCAGACGCTGCCCCCGGGCGTCAAGCTCGAGATCGCGTTCGACGGATCCGTCTTCGTCACCCACTCGATCAACGACGCCCGCCTCACACTGTTCATCGCGGCGATCCTCGTCGTCCTCATCATCTTCGTCTTCTTGCGGAACCTCCGTGCCACGATCATTCCCGGGCTCGCGATCCCGACATCGATCATTACAGTGTTCGCGATCCTCTACTTCCTGGGCTTCTCGATCAACAACTTCACGCTGCTCGCGTTGACGATCGCGATCGGTATCGTGGTGGACGACGCGATCATCGTGCTCGAGAACGCCTATCGTCACCAGGAAGAGCTGCACGAAGATCCGGAACGCGCCGCCATCAGCGGAACGAACGAGATCGGCTTCGCCGTGATCGCGACCACGATCGCGCTTGTGGCCGTGTTCACGCCCCTCGCCTTTCTCCAGGGCAGCACGGGGCGCCTGTTCAACGAATTCGGCATCGCGATGGCCGGGGCCGTAATCATTTCCGGTTTCGTGGCGCTGACCCTCACTCCCATGCTGTGTGCCAAGATCCTGCGCGTGTCACACGAGCACGGCGCCGTGTTCAAGATGTTCGAGAATGGCTTCAACGCCATCGCCGAGCGCTACGCGACGTTGCTGCGCACCGCGCTGCGCCACCGCGGTGTCGTCATCGCCGGGACGGTCGGGTCGGTGCTCCTGGCGTTCGTGTTGTTCAAGAACCTCAAGCAGGAGCTCATTCCGGACGACGACCGCGGGTTCTTCCTGGTCGTGGGGACGGCGCCCGAGGGGGCGTCGCTTCAGTACACCGACGGCTACGTGCGCCAGATCGAGGGAATCATCAGCAAGACGCCGGATGTCCAAGGGTACTTCACGATCATCGGCGGCTTCGCGGGCGGCGTCAACCGGTCGTTCATCGGCGTCATCCTCAAGGATTGGGGCGTCCGCCACACCAGCGTCCAGCAAATGGTGGGAGGGTTGTTTCCGCAACTCTTCGGCCTCGCCGGGATGCGGGCGTTCCCGTATGCCCCCGGCGCGCTCGGGTTCAGCCAGCCGATCCAGTACGTCGTGCAGAACCCGGATTTCGCCAGGCTCGCCAAGGCACAGGACACCCTGGTGCCGCGGGCGCGGGCGATCAAGGGCCTCACGAACATTGACACCGACCTGCGGGTGAACAAGCCCGAGCTGCGGGTGACATTCGATCGGGACCGCGCCGAGGACCTGGGGGTTCCGGTGCGCGACGTCGCGGCGGCGTTGCAGACGTTTCTCGGTGGCCGGCGGGTGAGCACCTTTACCCGCAACGACAAGCTGTACTACGTCATGGTTCAGCTCGACCCCAGTCACCGGTCGACTCCGAGCGACATGTCGGGGATCTACCTGCGGGGCAACGGCGGGCAGCTGGTACAGCTCTCCGCCCTGGCCAAGGTCGAAGAGGGCGTGGGCCCGCGCCAGATCAACCACTTCAACCGGGTGCCTTCGTTTACCATGTCGGGGTCGTTGATTCCGCCGTTTGCGCAGGGAGAAGCGCTCGATTCGCTCGATCGGCTGGCCAAGCAGGTGCTGCCGCCGGGCAGCACGACCGCCCTGGCGGGCGACTCGCGCGAGTTCCGCGAGAGCGGCGGCGCGTTGTACTTCGCCTTCGGCGTGGCCCTGCTCGTCGTGTTCATGGTGCTCGCGTCGCAGTTCGAGTCGCTGGTGCACCCGTTCACGGTGCTCTTGGCGGTGCCGCTGGCGGTAACCGGGGCCTTGGCGACATTGCTCATCGCGGCCGTGTTCCACCGTCCCGGAGGGACGATCAATCTGTACAGTGAGATCGGCATGATCCTGCTCATCGGGCTCGTGACCAAGAACTCGATCTTGTTGGTGGAATACTCGAACCAGCTCAAGGCCCGGGGCTTGTCCACGATCGACGCGGTCATCGAGGCCGGGCGCATTCGGCTGCGTCCCATTCTCATGACGTCGGTGGCCACGATCATGGGCGCGATCCCCGTGATGATCGGCGTCGGCGCCGGGTCCACCTCGCGCCGGCCGCTCGGCTACGCGATCGTGGGCGGCATCTTCTTCTCCACGGCGCTCACGCTGTTCGTGGTGCCCGTGGCCTACACGCTGCTCGACCGGTTGCGGGCCCGTGAAGCGCAGGACTTGAAGGCCCTCGAGCCGCTGGAGGCGAAGTGATTCTGCCGCTCTTGGCGATGCTTCAGGCTTCGTCTGCCCAGGCGCCGGCTGTCCCGGACACGATCCCGGTCGTGACGCTGGCGGACGCGCTGCAACGCGCCGCGCGGCTCGACCCCGACTACGTCGCGGCGGCCGGGCAGGTCGGCCCCGCCGAATGGGCGCGCCGGGCGGCGTTCACGGTGTTCATCGTGCCGGCCGTGACGCTGTCGGCGGCCGGAACGCACACGACGGGCCAGTACTTCACCCCGTTCGGCACGTTCAAACCGCTTCCCAACTCCTATTCGGCCACGCTGGATGCCCGGATCGATTTGTTCACGGGCGGCGCGAAATGGGCGGGGTTGCGCACGACTTCGGGACAGCTCGAAAGCGCCCAGGCGGGGGAGCTGCAGGCGCGTCTCACGACTGCGATGAATACCGAGGGCGACTACTACGCGGTCCTCACAGAGAAAGCGCTGCTGCGGGTGGCGGAAGATCAGGAGCAGCGCGCCCAACAGCAGTTCACCGTGGCCCGCGCCCGCGTCACCTCCGGGGCCGCAGTACAGACGGACTCACTGCAGCTCGCGCTCGGGCTGACGCAGGCGCGGGTCGTGCTGCTGCAACAGCAGGCCACCCTGCGAGCTGCGCAGTTGCAGCTGGGACGGCGCATCGGGCTCGAAGGACGAGCGGATGCCGCCCCGGTCTCCGGCGACAGCATCGCGCCGGCGCTGCCGTTTCTGGTTCAGGACGCGGTTGCGAAGGCGCTGGCGCAGGGCCCGGCGTGGCGCATCGCGCGTGCCAACGAGCGCACCACCAGCGGGCAGCTCTGGGCCCGCCGGGCGCAGTATCTCCCGCGCGCGACACTGGATTTCAACAAGACGGCAAACGATACGCGGTTCTTCCCAAGCAGCTCCAAGATCACATCGTTTGCGCTGACGGTCAGCCTGCCGCTGTGGGACAATGGCCAGCGCGAGATTCAGGTCGCGCAGGCCCGCGCCAACCACGAGGTGGCGCAAGCGATCCGCGACGATCTGGAGCGGGGCGCGTGGCACGACGTCACCGCCGCCTACGACGCCTATGAAACCAATCGAGCAACGATCGATCTCGATCGCTATGCGGTGGTCGTGGCGCGCGAGAACAACCGCGTGCAAGAGACGCGATACCGCTCCGGGGCGACGACGATCCTCGACCTCCTGGACGCCCAGAATCGCCTCTTTCAAGCCGAGGCCGATCTCGTCCAGGCGATGTACAATACGCGGCTCGCGCGGGCGGGCCTCGAGGTGATACTCGGCGAACGGATCAATTTCCAACAGGGAACCCAGTGAGCAATCGCAACGCAGTGCGGGTCGGGTTGGTCGCCGCGGTGGGTGTGCTCGCCGCGATCGGCTGCAGCAAGAAGGGCGCGGGAGGCCGTGCCGCCCAGGGCGGTGGGGGAATGCCGCCCGGGATGCCGGTGGAAGTGGCCGTCGCGCGCGCCGATACGGTGCGTGACGAAGTCGCGGCGACCGGTCAGATCGAGGCGATTCAGTCGATCGAGCTCCGCCCCGAGGTCGAGGGCCGCATCGTCGGCTTCCTGATCCGGGAAGGGCAGGAA
>Ga0187821_10000221_pt1 | contig 13119 bp, 9 predicted proteins | sample NC_wetland_sal_i_20_FD_132442 | JGI IMG/M metagenome (GOLD analysis project Ga0187821, IMG submission 132442) | Wetland sediment microbial communities from Neuse River Estuary, North Carolina, USA - SourceSoil_1 | ecosystem: Environmental > Aquatic > Freshwater > Wetlands > Sediment | place...
CGAGGATTCGAGCAGGCGCTGCTGGCCCGCTTCGCCGATTTCGCTGAAAAGAATCTGCCGCGAGTAGCGTTCGTAGGAGTTTGGGTCCATGAGATGAGCCGATGCTGTAGGACAGGCTTCAGCCTGTCGGGTTTGGGGCTGCGATCACCGCAACTCTAAACCGGACAGGCTGAAGCCTGTCCTACTTTCATGATAGCCCAGCGATGCCGTGCCGGGAAATCAAGTGGCGTTTTCCGCGTGCCGTGCAGAAATCGCGGCGGGCAGGCAACCTCGGCTATGCTACCCTAGCTCTGTTGTGAAGAGTGATGCCGATCGTCCATCGTCCCTTCGTACGGTTCGCCGCATGGCTTCCGGCGTTCTGGTTCCTCTGCGCTGGCCCTCTTGCCGCGCAGGGCGGTTTTCCCGGCGAGCCGCCGCGCGTCGTTGCAGTGCGCGTGGTCGCCGAATCCGGCGCGGTATTGGAACAAAATCCTCCTGAACTGAAGGTTCAGCCTGGCCAGACATTTTCCATGGAAGCGGAAAGCGCAAGCCTTCGGGAACTGTTTCGCTCGGGCCGCTATGCGGATTTGCGCGCCGAACTGGCCGACGTTGCTGGAGGCGTTCGCCTGGATTTCGTTGTCCGCCAGAATTTTTACATCAACCGGGTTGAGATAGAAGGGTTGCGCGAGCCACCGGGTGAGGCGCTGGCGCTTTCCGCGCTGCGCCTCAACGTCGGTGAGCCATTCCGTGAAAGCGACATGAAGGATGCGCTCGATCGTCTCAAGCAAACTATGGAGGACGATGGACAATATCAGGCCAAGCTCGATTATGTGACCACTCCGCATCCCGAAACGCTCCAGATGGATATTCTGGTGCGCGTTACACCCGGTCCGCGGGCGCGCGTCGGCGCCATCACCATCCAAAACCAGACGCAATTTGCGAACGCCGAGCTTCGAAGCCAGGTGAAACTCAAGGAGGGAGCCGAGGTCACTTCGGACCGCCTGAATCGCGTGGCCGACCGGGCGCGAAAATGGCTGGCGGGAAAGGATTATCTCGGAGCGCGAGTCACGATCCACCGCGGCGCCTACGATCCGAAAACGAATCGCGTGCCGGTGGAGTTCACATTGTATGCCGGGCTGGAAGTGCGCGTGGTCGTGGAAGGCGCGAAGGTTCCGGCGGCTACTTTGCGCAAGCTGGTTCCCATCTATCAGGAAGGCGCGGTGGACGAGGACCTGCTTCAGGAAGGGCGGCGCTCTCTGCGCGACTGGTTTGAACGCGCCGGATATTTTGACGCGCAAGTGAACTACGCCGCATCGGATGCTCCCGCCGATGAAACGAGCCATGTATTGCGCCGAGCCGCCAGAGTGGTTACCTATCAAGTCCTTCGCGGCGACCACCACCGATTGGTCGATGTGGAATTCACCGGAAATAAATACTTCAGCTCGGATCTTCTCCGGGGCCGCATAAAAATTCAGCCGGCCGCCTATGCTTCGCCGGGACGATATTCGACCGAATTGCTGCAAGATGACGTCAATTCGATTCGCACCCTCTATGAGGCCAACGGATTTCAAGATTGTAATGTGCAGAGCCAACTGGTCGATGATTACAAAGGGCGCCACGGAGACCTGTCCGTGAAGTTTGTCGTCCAGGAGGGGGAGCAAACCCGCGTGGCGAGTTTGGACATTGAAGGCAACCAGCAACTCAGCCGGGATGAACTGCTTGGCGTGATTGGCTCCTCCAAGGGACAGCCCTATTCCGAATTCAACGTGTCATCCGATCGTGACAACATTCTTGCCACCTACTATGACCAGGGTTTTTCGGAGGCCCAGTTTGCCGCCGACGTTGAGAAATTGCCTCCGGCGGGTCCGAAGGAAGGTCCCGTGGTTCGCCTGACATACCACATCACCGAAGGACCCCAGGTGCTGGTGGCGAAGGTCCTGCTGAGCGGCTACGAGCATACGCGCCCCGGAGTAATCTCGCGCCAAGTGGGAATCAAGGCGGGCGAACCGCTCAGCGAAGGGACCGTCGTCGAGACGCAGCGGAAGCTGTACAACCTGGGGATTTTCAGCCGCGTTTCGATCGCGCCGCAAAATCCGGATGGCGCGGATGAGAAAAAAACGGTTGTGGTGATGGTGGATGAGGCCAGGCGTTACACCATCGCGTACGGCCTGGGATTTGAGGCCCAACGGCTGGGCAGTTCCACCAGTCCGACTTCCCAATCCCTCAGCTTCGCGCCGCGCGGCACTTTTGAAATTACCAAGGCAAATCTCACGGGCCGCGCGGACTCTCTCTCCTTCAAGGCGCGGGCCAGCACAATTCAAGGCCGCGCGCTCCTTACGTACATAGCGCCCAATTATTTCGCGAATCCCAATTTCAGCTTGCAGCTCTCCACCTATTATGAAAATTCCCGGGACGTGCAGACGTTTGATTCCCGGCGGGCGGAAGCTTCCGTGGGTCTCGCGCAGAAGCTTTCTTCCAGCAGTTCGATCCTCTACCGGTACGTCTACCGGCACGTGGTCGCCAGCAATCTCCAAATCGCCGTCGAGGAAATTCCACTGTTCAGCCAGAATACGGAAGTATCCGAATTCGACGTGAACTGGGTTCGAGACCGCCGCAACAGCGTGTCCGATCCCAGCCGCGGTGATTTTGAAAATGTGGATGTGAGCATGGCCATGAAGCCGATCGGCTCGTCCGCGAACTTCATCCGCGTGTACTTGCAGAATTCGACGTACTCTCCAATCGGCCGGCGACTGGTCTTTGCGCGTTCCACAAGGTTCGGCATTCAGACGGTTTACGGCAATTCGCTCTCGACGGATATCCCGCTCCCCGAACGGTTCTTCGCCGGCGGCGGCACGTCCTTGCGCGGATTTGGACTCAACCAGGCGGGGCCGCGCGATCCCGTTACCGGCTTCCCCATCGGCGGACAATCGGAGATCATCTTCAACCAGGACTTGCGCTTCCCAATGCATCTGCCGCTGATCGGCGACCGCCTGGGCGGCGCCGTCTTCTATGATGCCGGCAACGTTTTCGCCAGCATCCGGAAAATCTCGCTTCGCACCGCGCCGCCGGCGCCCACATTCGATCCGGCCAATCCGAATGTGTGTTTGACGAATTGCACGAACGAGCTGAGCTACTTCTCGCATACCGTAGGGATCGAATTTCGCTATGGCACGCCGATCGGACCTGTGGCGCTCGATCTCGGCTATCAACTGAACCCGGCGCGATACCTGATTCAGAATGGCGGCACTTGCCCGGGCACCACAGCGGCGGCCTGCTTGACAACCCTTGCCAGGCTCCCCGCGTTCCAATTCTTTATCAACTTGGGGACGACGTTCTGATGCGCCGCGCGATTCTCATTTTCGCCCTGCTTTTTACTGCGGTGCCCGCGCCGCAAGCGTTTAGCGGATCGGCGCCGCCTCAGTCCGCGCGCGTGGTGGATCGCATCGTCGCGCGCATCGAAGGCGACATTATTCTGCAGAGCCAGGTGCGCGAACTGGGCGCTTTTCAGGAGTTAATCGACGGCCACGCGGAGAGCGACGATAAGTTGCTCGAGGAATTGATCGAACAGTGGGTGGTCGAAACAGAGGCCACGGCATCGCATTTCCCGCAGCCGGCGCAATCGGAGGTCGACCGCGAACTGGCGCGGCTCAAGGGACAGTTTGCGAGTCCGGAGAAGTACGAGTCCCGTCTGAACGAACTCGGCCTTTCGGCCGATCAAGTGCGGCAATTGCTGAGCCGGCAGATTTATGTCGAGCGCTACCTCGATTACAAATTCCGGCCGTCCGTGCAGATCGAACCCGCGGATATTGACGCGTATTACCAGAAGGAGCTGCTGCCGGAGCTTGCGAAGAACAAGCAGCCTGCTCCGGGCCGGGCCGGGGTCGAACAGCAGATCCGCGAAGTGCTGATCCAGCGCGGGATCAGCGGCCTGACCGTGAAGTGGCTGGACGATACAAAATCGCGGCTGAAAATCGAAATTGAAACGGCCGGCGCCAGGCCGTGACGCGCCGTCGAAATTCGGAACGATGAGCGAAACGAAGCGAAAATTCGGGCTGAAACACGGGCTGGGCCTCGCCGTCGCCCTGGCGGTCGTCGCCGGGCTGGCCATTTCCATTGCCATTGCCAGCGGATTCGCGGATCGCTGGGCCCGCCAGACGATCGTGCAGGAGCTGGAGAAGAGTACCGGCGCGCGTGTCGAGCTGGGAAATTTTCATTTTACCTGGCGGCTGCTCACCGCGCGTTTCGACGGATTGACTTTGCATGGCCGCGAGCCGGCTGGAAGTCCTCCGCTCTTTCACGCGGACGTATTGCAGTTCGACATTCACGTCGAATCGTTCTGGGGCCGCAAGATTTCGCTGGGAAATGTGGAGATGTCCCGCTTCTCGACTCACGTTCGAGTCGAAAAAGACGGTTCGACGAACTTTCCGGGCCCGAGGGTTCCAGTGAGCACCGGCGCTCCGAGCATGAAGGGCCTGTTCGATTTGAAGATTGCGCAATTACGCCTCGAGGACGGCGAGATCCTATGGAATGACACGCGAATTCCGCTCCAGGCCAAAGGCGGAAATTTTGAATTCGCTATGAACTACACGGATGATGGCGGGCGCTTCGTTTACCTCGGACAGGCCAGCTCGCGAACACTTGAAATTGCGGCGCTGCATGACTTGCCCTTCACGTCGAACTTTTCCGCGCGATTCTCTCTCCGGCCGGATTCTTTCTCCGTGACCCAATTGCAATGGAAGACGGCCGGCAGCGAAATCGACGCGGAGGCAAATCTCGCCAGCTTCGCGAAGCCCGCCTGGACCTTCCGGTACCGGGGTCAGCTGCGCCTCGAGGACCTGTGGACGATCCTGCGAGAGCGCGACGCGCCGGGCGCGCATATTGAATTTGCGGGCGAGGGCGGTTACTCCGCCGAACAGATGAACTTCACCGGACGCTATACGGCCGACCGGATCACCATGAAATACCAATGGTTTCATCCTGGGAATTTTTCCGCCCATGGCAGCTACCACGCCGACAATCACACAATAGATTTGCCTGATTTGGAAGCCCTTATCCTTGGCGGAAATGTGACCAGCCATGTGCGCGCAAATCTCCCGAAGCTGGATTTCCGCGCCGAATCGAAGATTCGCGGTCTGGACTTGCATCAGGCGCTTGCCGCGGAAGACAACCCGAGTCTGCCCATCAATCCTCTGCATTGGGGCAGCCACATGGACGCGGAAGCGACAACTACGTGGGTCGCCGATTTCAAGCATGTTGATTCGCGCGGGCTTTCGGTGTGGACCCCTCCGGCCACGCCCGCGCCCGGACAAATTCCCACGGCGGCAAATTTTGAGTTTCACTACGACATGGACCACAAGCAGTTCCAACTCTCGCCGGGCGAGATTTCAACTCCTTCCAGCCGCATCCAGTTTCGCGGCACGCTGAGCACAGTCGATACTTCGATTGAAATGACAGTGGACACCGAAGATCTCACCTTGTGGGACGACTTTATCAACCGCCTGCGCGGGCCAAGCGCGGAGCGGCAAGTGATCGGCGGCCATTTCCATTGGGACGGACGCTTAACGGGGCCTCTGGGCGCTCCCACATTCGCGGGGCGCTTCAAGGGAACCGACGCGCAATATGGCGCATTGTATTGGGACGATCTCGAAGGGGAGCTCACCTATTCGCCCGACGAGCTCCATATCGCCCGAGGCCGCGCGCGCCGGGGCCGGTCCTCCGCGGAACTGGAACTGGGACTCGACCTCGACAACTGGGGTTTTTCTCCCGAAAGCGGATGGACGTTTGATGCCAACCTGGTGGGTGCCGATACGGACGATCTGCAAAAAATGATGGGGACATCCTATGCGGCGCACGGGCTGCTGACCGGGCAATTTCATGGAAAAGGGACTCGCGCGGAACCCGAGTTTGCAGGTTTGTTCGATCTATCGAACGCAACGGCTGGATCCTGGCGCTTCGAGCGCGCGCGCGGACAATTGTCGATCCAACCCGGCCAGGTGCGAATTGCCAACGCCGAGGTGCGCATGGCGGCGCACGCCCCTGGAGCCCCCGCGGGTATCGTGACGGGCAATCTCGACTTTCACACCGGCACGGGCGATGTGACATTTGACTTCACGGGCGCGGCGATTCCGCTGGAGGCGATCGACAAAATTCAAATGGCGCGCCTGCCCGTGGGAGGCCGCCTCAATCTGCAAGCCCACGGCCAGGGACCGTTGCGCGCGCCGGAGTTGCACGCAACCCTGCGCCTGGTTGACTTGAAGCTGGGCAATGACGTGGTCGGGAGCTTTGAAGGGAAAGTGGATTCGGATGGGCGCCATGTTACCGCAACAATCGATTCGGCGATGACGTCGGGGAGGCTTGCCGGAAAGTTGGACATAGGGCTCGGAGGTGAATATCCGGTGACGGCGCAAGTCACCGCCGAACGAATCGATTTCAATCCTTTTCTCCTCTCGGCCCTGCATCTTTCCCGGTTGTATGGCCACAGTCTGGTCGATGGCCATTTCGACGTCGCCGGCTTTGGTGCGCGTCCAGAAACGCTCGCCGTGGAAGCAAATCTCTCGCGTCTCACGTTCGATTTTCAGACCGTGAAGCTGGAAAATGTCGGCCCCGTGCGGCTGACTTATCGTCGGGACGAGGTGCGCGTCGAGCAGGCCAGCCTCCGCGGGACGGACACGGACTTTCGCGTGTCCGGTTCGGCGCGATTCGCCGGCGATCAAGCCCTCAATTTGCGCATGGATGGTGCGGTCAGCCTCCAGTTGCTCGCAGGGTTCTACCCGCAACTGGAATCCAGCGGTCGCGCGCAGATCAATGCCCTGGTCGCGGGAACCGTGGCCACGCCGCGCTTCAACGGCAAGGTTCACATTGAGGGCGCTTCCCTGCGGTACGGCGATTTCCCGGCGGGGCTGAGCAACGTTGCCGGTGATTTCAATTTTGACGCGAATCGAATGGTGTTTGATAACGTGGTGGCCGAAACCGGCGGCGGACACCTCACCATCGGCGGCACGGTGGCCTACGGAGAAGGGCCGTTGAACTACGTGCTCAACGCGCGCTCCGATCAGGTTCGCATTCGCTATCCCGTCGGCATGAGCTGGCTTATGGGCGGGAACTTGCGCCTTTCCGGAAACACGCAATCAGCGACGCTTTCCGGGCGCATCGTTGTGGATCGCTTGCTGATGGCCGAAGGGTTCGACCTGGCAAGTTTCATGGTTTCGTCAAAGGAGCCGGCGACCGGGCCGAGCACATCATCCTCGTTCCTTCAAAATTTGCAATTCGACATCCAGGCGGAATCCAGCCCGGATTCACGGATGGAATGGACCGGAGCGCGGTTCCAGACAGACGCGAACCTGCGCTTGCGCGGCACCTGGGAACATCCGATTCTCCTCGGCCACATCCACTTGTTGAGTGGTGAAATGAGTTTTCGCGGCAACCAGTACACCATCGCGCGCGGAGACATCAATTTCGCCAATCCCTTCCGCCTGGACCCGGTGTTGAACGTCGAGGCCACGACCACGATCCGCCAGTATGAAGTCACTCTCGATTTCACGGGGCCGGCGAGCCGGCTCACGCTGGCTTACCGGTCCGACCCGCCATTGCCGTCGAGCGACATTATCGAGCTCCTTGCCCTCGGTCAAACTGGCGAAGAAAGCGCGGCGCGCAGCGCCACCGGGCAAAACCCGGGTGTGGGCGCTTCGGCGCTGCTCTCGGAAGCGATTTCCAGCCAATTAGGCGGACGCATCCAGCGCCTGTTCGGGATCAGCCACTTCAGTGTCGGACCGTCGGTGGCGACATTGAACACGCAGCAAAATTCCATTGCCAGCGTTACGATCGAACAGCAAGTCACTCGCGGCCTTGTGATCACCTACATTACAGACGTCACGACGACGCAGTATCAAGTGATTCAAATCGAATACACCGTCAATCGCGAATTCTCCGTGGTGGCCTTGCGCGATGAAAACGGGACGTTCGGCCTCGACATCGTGCGCAAAACCCGCTTCAAGTGATGGATTTCCGCTCCGGGCGCGCGTGCACTGGCACGACACTTCCCCCGCCGATTCCCGGCTGGCGCTAAAGGGTTCGTGCTATCTTCACCGGCGGGGAGTTGACATGAGAAAAGTCACTGGGAAATATCCAAGAGGTTTCCGGATCTGGACCATCCTGGCGCTCGCCTTGATGGCCGTCGCTAATCCGCCGAGCGCTCAAAAAAAGGACAAGAATAAAAATACGCCGCCCGCCGATCTCGGAGAAGACCTTAAATCCGCGTTTCGCGGGCCGGATGCGCAGGCCATCGATCAATCCATCGGTGAAGCCCTCGGATATTGGCAAATCGGCGACTCGGATTCCCTCCATAAATACTATGCGGACGATGTGGTCGTGGTCAGCGGCGCGTGGGAACCGCCTGTCATCGGCTGGGACAATTTTCTGAAGGACTATAAGGCTCAACGCGCGCAAATCAGCGGCGTGCGAATGGACCGGACAAATACTCTCATTAAAGTGAGTGGAAATTCCGCCTGGGCCACGTACCAATTCGTGTATGCCGCGCAGTCGGAGGGGAAAGTGGTTCAATTCCGCGGGCACACTACCCTTTTCCTGGTTAAGCAGTCGGACCGATGGTTGATTGCGCTGAATCACTCCTCGGTCGTGGACTCGACCCAGCCTGAGCCCGCCACCTCAATGGATTCGGCGCAGCCCGGCAAGCCCTAGAAGCTTTTGTAGCCCTGATAGATCCAAACCCCCACGCTGGCCAGCAAGAGCGCTCCGGACAAGATTCCGAGAGCGATAATCGGTCGGGTCAGACGTGAGATGCGGGCGATGATCACCAGTTGGTCCTGGTAATGATGCTGTTCGGCGGCATCAATAAAGATCTGATCGTCTTCTTTCGACGACAGCGTTCCCCGGTAAACGACCAGCACCACCAAAGCAACGGTGATGACACCCCAGGAAATCATGAGCAGGTCGAGAATCAATGATCGAGGCAATTCCAAGGTTTCCTCCCCGCAAGAACGGCGGTGGGCGGATTAGGAACGAGCAATTTCGCCGTCCTGCAATGGCAAAAACTTGAGCGGATTATAGCATCAAACCATGGGGAATAACGGGCATTGTTATCTAATGATTACCCGGTTTTGGCGGGAATCGCACTCCCCAGAAGTCATCCAGCGGTTCGAGCGATTCGACGCCGGTTTCCCAGAGTTCGCCGTCTCGCTGGTCCTTCACCCAGGCAACGCGAAATTTGGCGGTCTGCTGGGAAAAGCGGTTGGTGAGTTCCACTTCCGTCCCGACTCGCAATATCCGGGACGTCCAGATCATCGCGCCCAGCACGCCGACGACGCCGGTATGCGTGGATTCCTCCAGCGGACTGCCGTCCACCGCGGTGCCGCGTACTTCCACGGGGACCCGCATCACAACGCGCGCGCCCTGCCGCTGATTTTTGAACTGAGGTGTATCGATCAACCTGGTTAACCAACCCCACGAAAAGCAAAACGGGTCATAGGCTATGACAACCCTGCCGCCGCTGTCAACCGTCGACTAACTTTTGAGTAAACCAAACAATGAACTCCGGCCGCCTTGGCCAGTTCGTATCGCTTTCGGCCGCAACAGGTGGTGAACACCGGATGCGCGTGGCCCCCGCGTTGACAAACGCTGCCGCGGGCGGGCACAATCAATTTGCCTCGCAACACCCGCTTACAAGCCCGAATGGCGGAATTGGCAGACGCGCTAGCTTCAGGAGCTAGTTCCCGCAAGGGAGTGGAGGTTCGAGTCCTCTTTCGGGCACCAGAAATTCCGTGGCTCGTGATTCGTGGCCTGCGATCCGCGCAAACCCGCTTGGGATCGAATCCGGCCGGATGGATCCCTCGACCTTTCTCGCCTTTGCGATTGATGCTACTTTTTACGTTGTACCCGATTCGCCTTTGGGAAATCCATGCCCGAGCAATTTGTCTTTCGTGACCTGCGCGACTTGCTGGCCAAGGCCAACGAGGAAAAGTCCGGCGATCAATTGGCCGGCATCGCCGCTCGATCGGAGCGCGAACGCGTGGCCGCGAAACGCAAGCTCGCCGACCTCTCCCTCGGGGAAATCGTCCGGCAACCTCTGATCGATCCTTCCGACGACGAAGTCAGCCGCCTGCTCCTGGAATCCTATGACGCGGAGCGGTTTCAACCAATTCAGAGCATGACCGTGGGTGAATTCCGGGAATTGATTCTCGACGACGCCACGAGCGAGGAACAATTGAAGCAGCTCCAGTGGGCGATCGTTCCCGAAATCGCGGCGGCCGTTGCCAAAATCATGAGCAACAAGGACCTCATCCTCGCCGCGGCCAAGATCAGAAATGTGACGCGTTGCCGGAACACCATGGGCGAGCGCGGAGTTTTGGGAATCCGCACGCAGCCCAATCATCCCGTGGATGACATTGGAGGGATTTTGCTGGCCGCGTTTGAGGGGCTCCTCTTCGGATGCGGCGATGCGGTGATCGGAGTGAATCCGGCATCGGATTCGGTGGAAACGGTTGGCGCCATTCTGAGCGCCCTCGCCCGGTTAATCGACGCCTATGTCGTGCCGACGCAATCGTGCTGCCTCGCGCATATCACGACGCAACTCGAAGCGATGCGACGCGGCGCGCCGGTGGATCTCCTCTTTCAATCTATTGCCGGGACGGAGGCGGCTAACCGCAGTTTTGGCGTCACTCTGCAGATGCTGCGCGAGGGGGGCGAGCAAGTCCTCGAACATCATGCGCAGCGCGACGTTTCCTGGAAGGGCGCGGACGTGATGTATTTCGAGACGGGCCAGGGGAGCGCTCTTTCAGCCGAGGCGCATCACGGCGTCGATCAGCTCACGCTCGAAGCGCGCGCGTACGGCGTCGCCCGCGTGTTCCATCCCTTCCTGGTGAATAGCGTCGTGGGCTTCATCGGCCCGGAATATCTTTACGACGAGCGGCAAATCATTCGCGCCGGCCTGGAAGATCATTTCATGGGCAAGCTGCTGGGACTCCCGATGGGCTGCGATGTTTGCTACACGAACCACGCGGCGGCCGATCAAAATTCCGCGGACAATCTTTTGGTGCTTCTTGCCGCCGCGGGCTGCAATTATTTCATGGGCGTTCCGTGCTCGGACGATGTGATGCTGAATTATCAATCCACCAGCTACCATGACGCGCTGGCCGCAAGAAAGCTTTTCCATTTACGTCCCGCTCCCGAGTTTTTGAGCTGGCTCCAGACGAAGAGAATTTTTCGTGACGCGGAACCCGCCCTGCTCGATGCGTCCGCGCGGCGCGAACTGATGCAAGGGCTGGAATCTTCCCTGGGGGAGATCGTCTAAATGCCGCTCGAAGCCGATTCCTTCCTCGCCGCCGATTTCCCTGAAGTCCTGCGCAAAATTCGGGAACGCACGCCGGCGCGCATTCTGGTGGGCCGCTCGGGTGCCGCGTATCGCACCTCTACGCAGTTGGAGCTGCGCGAAGCCCACGCCGCCGCGCGCGATGCCGTCCGCGCGGAACTGGATCTGGAATCCGTATTCGGCGCAGCGTTTATCAAGAAGTGGAATCTCTTCGAGGTCTGCACCGAGGCGCATTCCAAGGAAGAATATCTCCTGCAGCCGGACCTGGGTCGCCGCTTGAACGAAGCGTCGCGGCAAGAATTGGCGGAGCGTTGTTCGCGCGAGAACGACATTCAATTCGCGGTGGGCGATGGCCTCTCAGTTACGGCAGTCGCCGCGCAAGTTCCTTCCCTGTTGCTGTTGCTAGACGCAGGAGCCCGCGCGCGCGGCTGGACTGTTGGCAACCCATTTGTGATACGCCATTGCCGGGTTGGCATTCTGAATGAAATTGGCGAAATGCTCGCGCCGAAGGTAGTCGTCTTGCTGATCGGCGAGCGCCCGGGTCTTGCTACGGCTGAAAGTTTATCCGCCTATATGGCTTACCGGCCCGGCAAGACTCACACCGATGCGAACCGCAATCTCATCTCCAACATCCACTCGCGCGGTCTCAAGCCACAGCCCGCGGCCGACCGAATCCTGAACTTCGCGGCGCAGATGATGGCGCTGCGGATCAGCGGGTTCAGAATTCGGGAACAATTGACCGTAGAGCCGAGCCCCCCGGTTATCCCGACAGAGAGCAGTGAGTCGGTTTGACCCGGGAACGCCAATCTCCTGATTGGCGGTTATTCCGACGCCAATCGGGAGATTGGCGTTCCCGGGAAACATTCAAAACGAAACAGGGCCGCTAGCGATACAAATATTTCACTTTTCGTGCGTCGTCGAATACCGGATGTATAATTCGGGTTTGTGAGGTGCTTATGAGCGTTGCCTCCCTGAGAGTGAATGGCCGGGTGCACAAGGTAGACGTGGACCCGAAATGTCCCCTCCTGTATGTCCTTCGCGATAATCTGGAATTGAATAATCCGCGCTTCGGCTGCGGCGTCGGACAATGCGGCGCGTGTACTGTTCTGGTGGACAATCGCGCGGTGCGGTCTTGCCAATTGACCGTGGCGAGCGTGGAAGGAAAAGAAATCATCACGCTTGAGGGCCTGGAAACCGCGGGGAAACCGCATCCCGTGCAGGCCGCGTTCATCGCGGAACAAACTTTTCAGTGCGGCTACTGCCTGAACGGCTGGGTGATGACGACCAAAGCGCTGCTCGACAAGAATCCTTCCCCCAGCGATGCCGAAATGCGGAATGCATTTGAAAGTTTAGTGTGCCGCTGCGGAAGCCACGTCGGCATTTTCGCCGCGGTCCGCCGGGCCTCGCAATCCGCGAAAAGGAGCGCATAAAATCATGGCTCCCAAATTTGCTGTTTCACGAAGAGAATTTGTGAAGGACGCCGGAGGCTTGCTCATCGGTTTTAGCCTGGCGGATTCCGCCGTGCTCCCGCGCGTTTTGGCCGCGGCATCGCCCGACGCGATTGCCGCTCCTTCTCCCAGCCGTTTAGATTCGTGGCTGCGCATCGACAAGGAAGGAATCGTTCACGTGTTCACCGGCAAGCCGGAAATTGGAATGGGAGTGGGAACGGCCTACGCGCAAATCGTCGCCGAGGAATTGGATGTTCCCGTCGATCGCGTTGTCTTGGTCATGGGCGACACGGCTTCAACCGCCAATCAGGGCGGTGTTGGAGGCAGCACGTCCATCATGCTGGGCTCGAAACCGTTGCGCAACGCCGC
>Ga0187821_10000222_pt1 | contig 13116 bp, 6 predicted proteins | sample NC_wetland_sal_i_20_FD_132442 | JGI IMG/M metagenome (GOLD analysis project Ga0187821, IMG submission 132442) | Wetland sediment microbial communities from Neuse River Estuary, North Carolina, USA - SourceSoil_1 | ecosystem: Environmental > Aquatic > Freshwater > Wetlands > Sediment | place...
GGGATTTTCGCTGAAGAAAAATGGCACAAAGGAATTGTCGTTTAAGTTTAACCCGTGGTGTTCGAATGGGGGGTCGAAATGTAAGTTCCCGCTGATGGCGGCCAGGTGTGGAAAGTCAAAGCCCAAACCTGGGACTCCATTTTCACTTTCAATATCTCCGGGATTTATGAAAATCAGGTGGCTTGAAGGCGGGTGCCCGTTGGTCGCCACATGAACAACTGTAACGGGGCTGCTTAGCTGAGTTCCGAACGCAGTCTGAATCTTCCAGCTGCCAGGTGATCTTATGATAGGTCTCGCAAGTCGTGGCTGTGCCGGCTGAACTCGTCTTGAATTTGCGAAGGCGGCGCCCGCCCGCATCTGAGCACTGATTGGGAAACAGGAAAAAAGGCCGACGAATGCTGGAATAGCGAATTGCAATATCTTTTTCATAACTCTGGCCTGGCTTACCTAAATTCCATTTCGAATGTTGACGTTCCTGCCATAACCATTGGACAACTCGAACGCGGATGCATGTCCACAGCAAATAGGACTCTTCTCCATTCTCATTACAAGTCTTCGGAATCCGAATTGCGGCGGTTTTGTGAAGACATTTCATCCCGCTTTGAAAGATAAGTGTCCGCACGGAAATTGCATGTGCGTGAGTGACACCGATTGATTTCTCTTCCTGCAGTGATGGTAAGATTTTCAATGGTCGTCGACCACTGGCAAGAGTAACAGTCAATCTGAACGCAATTGTTCGAGTCGAAGAAGAAAGAATTCCATCGGGACGAGTAAATCGATACCAGGCGCGGAAATTTCCGAAGTGCGAGCAACTTCTCCGCTCAACCTGACAGTTATCGCCGCAAGTTAGTCGCAGTTCCCAATGAGCCCTAGACAACCGATTTCTCAAATCTCATAGTATGGCGCCTGCTCGAACTGCACAACCGCCACAATTGATGGATGAACTGCAGAATAATTCTTCCAGACAACTTGGATTGGCCTCGCGTTCGAGGCCGGAACGCGTAAGGGACCTCTTTTATTTTCGCAGCATTCAGATTCCAAAGAATCTCAAGAAGAATCTTGAAACCTTTTCCATTCAGCTGTTCCCTTATTTCACGGAAATCCTTTCGTCTGACTAGGAAATAGCCCGACATTGGATCCTTCAATGGGACTCCCAAGAGAAGTTGCGCCAACTTGTTGGCGATCCATGATTGGATCCGGCGCAAGCGGCTCCATTCTCCGGTGCTCCCGCCGTCTACATGGCGGCTCCCCACGACAATATCAGCGCCAAGTTGCAGTTCCTCCAACATTCTGACGAGGATCAAGGGGTCATGTTGCAAGTCGGCATCAATACAGGCTAAAACGTCCCCTTCTGCAGCGGAGAAGCCATCGATCACAGCCGCTCCCAGCCCGGGATTCTGCATCCTGCGGAGGGATCTCACTCGAGGATTGGTTAGGGAGATCGTTTGCGCGATCGACCACGTACCATCGGAAGAGTTGTCATCAACGATGAGAATTTCATGGTTGACATCGCCTAGCGCGCGCTCTAGCTCTTCCACAAGCAGAGGAACACACTCGGCTTCGTTCAGCGTTGGCGAGATTACGCTCAGCCTCATAATCCACATTTCTGGAATAATCCAGAATCAATGGCCCCTGGCTCGTGCAGGATTATTCTCTCTTAAGAATTACAAGATGCGGTTTGCAACAGTTAAGCGCGCCGTCCCCCGCATTCCGTCCAAGACCATGAGTGGTCTTATTCCTCGAGCGCGTCATGAAGTGTGTCTTGTGCATGAACTTGTGATTTCTTCTTGACTAGAGACGACATGCCGTAAACAAGAAATATGGCAATGACGGGATCAATCGGGTGACGAAAGCCCAAGTCGGAATGGGTCAGGTAATAGATCCCAGGAAACACAACGATTAGAATCAATAGTGGGAACACACTGTCCCGTCGTTCGCGTATGGCACGTTCAATCCCAACGAAAGCCAGGAGAGAGATGAGGCTATAGGTAAGAATATTGGGCAATCCCGACTCATCCATATTCCATCCAGGTGGGTATTCCCATGCGGCAGTCCAGGTATTCAATATTCGTCGAAGAGTCAGAAGTGAGTATCCCGTTAGATGCCGCTCGATCAATTCCTTGGCCTGTTCTTGCTTCTCGGCCATGTAGGCTGGTTCCCCAATTTGGCGCAGCTTCTTCAGTTCGGAGGGGTTAGTGGCTGGAAGCAGATTCCAGTTTGCAGATCGGCTCGTGTTGTCGCTGTTTCCGACGAGGATTTCTAAACCGAAATTATCTCGGAGTGCGACAAACCTTCCATAGTCGTAACTGCAACGCCAGATCCAGGGAGTGATGCTGCCGAAAAAGGAAAGGGAAACTGCCAAAGCCAGACCGGTGATCTTACTTCCGCGGCGCCAGTGCCGGAGCCAAATCCACCCTGCGAGAAAGGGCAGAACAGAAAGAGTTGCCGGGCTCGTGAGCCCCGTGAATCCCCACAACAATCCGTATCCGATCCAATCGGTGGTACGGTTCGATGTTTCGAGGTACAGAGTTGCCAGCACCAGCAGAGTCAACAGAAGCGTCGTAAAGCTCGTCTCCCAAATGACAGTATTGGAAAGCCCGATTGAATAGGGAAAAATAACCCAGGTCCATCCGGCCCAGACGGCCACCTGGAGCCCGAAGACTTTGCGGGCAATCAGAAATACGGGCAAGCAGGTAAGAGACGAGAACAAATTGTTTAGTGTCAAAAGCACCAGTGCGGACGAGGCAGTATAAATTCCCAAAACTTTGAAAACGCCAGCAACAAGGTAAGGATATACAGGGGGAATCAAGGCGGTCGGGCCTGTCGGCTCGGAATAGGGCGAGCTGAATCCTTCGCCAGTGACTATCGATCGCGCAACTCTTCCTGTTTCCCACCCGAATGCCAAATGATCTTGCGATGGGTCCAATTGGATCTTGTAGGTAAAACACATCACTACAAGGCGGAGAGCTAGAGCTGCATGAATCATGGCCCATGGAGACCAGAACAAAGCTCCGATCTTGGCGCTAAGGCCCCCATGGGGTCGCCCCATCGGCTACGTCCTCTCAATCAAGTTACTGCCGCTTGCCAATCTCATATGTCACCAACCGACCAGCCAAATGAGATTCGTGGACGAACAAGGCATGAATGTTCTGAAGACCCGGCACCCATGAGATTCATAACGAACTCAAATTGGCGAGAACGTTTGTGTGCCTATCTGGCCTTCACCTGCCTCTTAACCCCGAAAAGGTAGAGGAGCTCGCGACATTATGGAACTGGTAGAACTGACAGCCGGCATGTGAATAAGCAAATCTGTCTGATTTTGAACGAGGATCCTCGCCTCATTCCCTGAATTGCCTTTCCACCTGTAAGTTTTGACAGTTCCAGAACTTTTAACGCTATGAATACTATTCCAAATCGTAATTGAAATGGACGTAGCGGAGTTCCTCCCGAGGGGTGCGTTACTAGGTTCAGGTAGATGTGAAGGTGGTCTGTGGATGTTAAACAGTGCGAGGGGTGCTAGTCAGCAAGAGACGCGGATAGTGCAATTCACGATCGGTTGGGGATTGTGCGCAGCGAGATTAGCTGCAGCAATCTGCTCTTATCTTGAACCTGCATTCGGCAAAGACACAGCCTAAGCCGGGATTAAAAGCGGTCGGTTTCGGAATTCATCGAGCCGCGAACTGGAAACGCCAAGGGCATTTCTTGGCTTTTCCCGTATTTGAGCTTTTGAAACCTAACTTCGGGTGGCGTACGGGGCCAGATTCAGAAGCGACTCATTGGACAGTCTTTGGACAGGAGGTCCAGAAATGAATTCAGTAATGGATGGATATGAGACGTTGTCGGGTGCGTGGAGGAAGAATGCCGTGCAATGGTTGGGCGGCATATTTGCTGTCCTTTTGCTTTGTCTGCCGGCGTTTTCACAAGGCAGTTTCGGCCGTATTCTCGGAACTGTCACCGATCAGAGCGGCGGCGTTGTAGCGGGCGCCACAGTAACCGTGGTTGACACGGAACGAGGTATCAATCGGACCCTTATCACGGATGATGTGGGCGCATACAACGCTCCCAACCTGACTCCTGGCAACTACACGGTTCGTGTAGAGGCAAAAGGCTTCAAGAGGATTGAGCGGCAGGGGATTACGATCGAGGTCGGCAAAGAAGTTCGTGTCGACTTGACCGTTCAACCTGGCGATCAAAACCAGACCTTGACAGTCACCGAATCAGTCCCGCTCGTGGAAACCACGAACGCCACAATGGGCGGCACTCTTGAGAACGCTGAGATTGTAGACCTACCTTTGAATGGCCGTGACTATCAAAATCTTTTGGGTTTGCGCCCTGGCGTCATGCTCCAGCCCGGCGGCGGACCCTGGACCCAGAGCGCCAACGGCGTGCGTCCCGATGAATCCGTGTGGCTCATCGAAGGCATCATCAACGCCAATTTCTTTGACGCTCGCCCGGTAATCAATATGCCGAGTCCGTTCACGGACGGTGCGACGATCCTCCCTGTCGATGCCATCCAGGAATTCACGCTGATGGAAAATCCCAAGGCAGAATATGGCTGGAAGGCCGGCGCGATCGTGAATGTTGGCATCAAGTCAGGGACCAATACACTTCACGGTGACGCGTATGCGTTCGGCCGCTATCAAAACTGGGATGCGCGGAACTACTTCAACGTAGCCAATCCCATCTCCGGCTGCCCATTGCTGACAGGTGGGCAGTGCAATCAGACACCCGCCCAATTGGAGCAATTCGGCGGCGTCGTAGGTGGGCCGATCAAGAAGGACAAACTGTTCTTCTTCGGAGGGTATGAGGGCTTGCGATCTTTCATCGGGTTCGTCGGCGGGATAGCCGTTCCCGCTACGCAGTCCGTAGGGGATCCTTCGAAGAGCATGGTAGATGCGATTTCCGCTCTGCAGGCCGCGGGAATTACCCCGAGTGCGGTCAGCATGAAACTGGCGGGATGCACCGCGGGAGTAACCCCGGTTTGCACGGGCATGGATGGGTCTAGCCAATTATTCCCTGCCGGCTCCTCGAACGGCTTCCTCAGCACATTCCCCACTACGAATACTAGCGACAATGGTGTTGGGAAACTCGATTACCATCCGAATGACAAGAATTCCCTCAACGGAATGTTTTTCTATGGCCACTACAACTCGACAGGTGAAGATCACGCATTCGTGCAGCAAAATTCGACGAACAATGCGCCCATTCGCGCCATGACCATCACCTCCAGCTGGGTATACACTCCCAACTCGAATGTGGTGAACGAAGCGCGGTTTGGCTACAACCGCGCTTCCTTTGACTTCGTCAATATCGATGTAAACACACCCGCTAGCGCTTATGGCATCAATACGGGCGTAACAAATCCTCTGGCAGGCGGCCTTCCGAGCGTCGTAATCACAGGCTTTGGCAATGGCGGCACACCGGTCCTGGGCACTGCCTTTAACCGTCCCCAATATTTCACGCCTAACCCGTATTACGACATTCAGGATTCGGTTTCGATCCAGAAGGGCAAGCACTCCATCAAGATCGGTGGCGAGTACACACATCTCCAGGCCGATGCACAGGTATTCAACAACGGCCGCGGCCGATTTAATTTCTTGGGCGGAGGCGTTGGATCTACTCTTCCGGGTTCGTCGTCACTGGAAGATTTCTTTGCCGGGACCCCAACCAACGGAGTACTCCTCGCCGGGCAGCCGCAGTCGCAGTTGACTGCCAGGAATTACGCCTTTTACGTCCAGGACGACTGGCGCGTCACCCCAAGACTGATTGTGAATCTGGGGCTGCGCTACAATCTCTTGACGCCGATGAAGGATACTTTTGGCAATATCGGCAACTTCGATGCGTCCTCGCCCTCTGGGATGGTTCAGCAAGGCCAGCCGGGATTCAGCACGATCTGGAAGGTCGATCCCTATGATTTCGAGCCGCGCATCGGAATGGCTTGGGACGTCAAGGGCAATGGCACGACCGTCGTCCGATTTGGTTTCGGCATCATTCACGAAACCTGGAACCTGGAAACTTTTGAGGGCCAGTTCGGGATGCAGGGCGATGGTTCTACCGCGATTAACGCGATACCAACGGCCGCTACAATCACCTGCAGCATTCCGACGCTCGTTCCATCGATCAATTGCCCGTCGTCGGGAGGCGGGACCGACTCTCTCGCTTCTGTCACTTTCGCTCCCGGCCAACTCTGCTGGGATCCCTCCATCACGTCAGGTCCGGCTCACACCGCGGCGTGCGCTTCCGGTCAAGCGACTGTATTCCCGGTTGCCGGGGCGCAGTGCGGAGACGGTCTGTTCAATCCCAGCCAACTGAGCGGTCATAACCCGTCGCCGTGCGACCTTATGTCCGTGGACCAGAATCTCAGGGTCCCGTTTGTCATGAACTATAACCTTGGCGTCACCCACGCCTTCGGTTCCAATCTCTCCCTTGAGGTCGAGTATGTTGGCAATCACGGCTATAGGCTCTTGAATTTTGCCGACATCAATCAGGCCCAATTGGGCGCGGCATACTGTCTGAATGCTTTGACGACCGCACAGGCTGCTGATGCCTGTGGCCCCCGTGCTGTAGTGGACGGTCCGTTGGCCATGCAGGAATCCCGGCCCTTCTACTCGAAGTTCCCTTACTTGGGATACATCTACCAGGTAACGAATAGAGCGTATTCCAGCTATAACAGCTTGCAGGTGGCTGTCACGAAACGGATGTCCCACGGCCTATCTCTCAATGTAGGTTACACCTACGGTCACGGACTGGACAGCGGCTCACTGAATCGCTTCGGTTTGAACCCCCAGAATAGCAACAATCTCGCGGGGGAATATGCAAGCAGCGACTTCGATGTTCGAAACCGATTCACTGCCACCGCCACCTACGACATTCCCGGAAAGAAGGGCTATGGGCAGCTTCTGGAGGGTTGGCAGATCAATACCATCGTCACCATTGCTACGGCTCAACCTTGGCAAACTTTCGACCCAGCGGACAATTTCAGCGGGACGAGCGAAAACGCGGACCGCTGGAATATCTCCGGCAGTCCCTCCGACTTTTCGTCTGGAAAGAGTAGCTTTCCAGACTGCACTGTCATCCCCAAGACCGGCAATCCCAATTTCGTTCAAGGCAACGTAACTTGTTCGATCGCAAATGCCTACGCCCTTCCCCAAACCTTATCTCCGGCTCAGACGACCGGCGCGGTTAACGGTTGTCTGGCCCACGCAGTCTCCCTGGCTACGTTGGCAACCGGTGGGTGCTATGTCTCCACGAACGGCAATTCGTTCATAACTCCTCCCGCGCTTGGAACCTTCGGTACCATGGGCCGGAACATCTTCCGTGACCAGGGTTTCAAGAACTGGGACTTGTCCATTTTCAAGAACTTCACGATCAAGGAGCGCTATAGCATTCAGGGACGCTGGGAAATCTTCAATATCCTCAATCATCCCATCGCCGCCAATCCCTCTGGCGCATCTAGCTTTGTCAATACCGGCAATTCCCCTGGTCCGAACGTTCCGTTCGGCGCTTCCTTCTTGACGCCGGACTTTGCGGCCGGTAATCCGCTTATTGGCTCGGGAAGCCAGCGGGTCATGCAGATCGGTATGAAAATCACCTTCTAACCGGTTCGGCCGTGCGAGAGAGAATGCTCCCTCGCACGGCCACCCACTTCGAGAAACCAAAGGTCATCTCCGGCTCCCGTTGGTGGAGGCGGTTAGAAAGAATGGAATTGGGCGGTCCAGATTGTGGTTTTGGACGGAAGATTAGATCTTCAGACAAAGTACTAGTAGTACTGCCTGTTATGGTATAGATTCCTTTCCTCTTCATCTTGCAAGAACTCGGCATGGTCAATGCCATGGAACGCGTACACCGTCGCCCGACGTGGACTTTAGCGGATCTCAATGCGCCGTTGCCTACTGTGATCTTGGTGTCTCTGGTGGCCGTCGTCTGCTATCAAGCTGATAAATTAGTGTACTTCCTCGGGATACCTCCTGATCACATCGCGTCGTTTTGGCCCTCTACGGCGTTTTTAGTAGGGGTTTTGCTATTGGCGCCTCGGAAGATTTGGGCACTCCTAATCGGCGCTGGGTTGGGAGCTATGGCTCTTGCTGATCTCAGTAACGGAGTGCCGATCGGTTTCGAGATTTGGATCACCCTTGGCAATCTAGCCGAGACGCTTGTTGCGACGTTGGGGATAAGGTTCCTTTTTAAAGGTGCGCCCGATCTATCAACCTTGAAGGCCTTGGCTAAGTACGTAGTGTTTGCTGTAATCCTCGTGCCTCTCGGTTCAGCCCTTTTGGGCGCAAACGGTAGCGGGCCCGGGGGTTATGTGCTGCAGTGGAGGCTTTGGTTTTTTGCGGATGCACTGGCATTCCTAACTGTGCTACCTGCAATATTGACTTGGTTCCACGAGAGCCGGGTGTCGTCGCGAAGGCATCATAGTTATCTAGAATTCGCCGCTCAGATGACTTCGTTGGTTCTTTTTGGATATCTCACGTTCATGGGTACCGGGCCAGGAGAGCAACCAGCACTGCTTTATTCTCTTGTCCCGCTTTTACTGTGGGCCGCATTGCGTTTGGGGTTGAGAGGTGTGTCCAGTTCCCTGATTGTAGTCGCACTTCTCTCCATTGGGGGAGCTTCTCATGGCCGCGGTCCTTTCGCGGAGCAGGGGCCTCTCAACAGCGCCTTGTCACTTCAGCTATTTCTGTTTTTCGCTGCGCTCCCTTTTACGATTCTCGCGGTCGTTGTGGAGGAGCAGAAGCAAGCGCAGGAAGTGCTGCGTGAAAGCGAGGAACGGTTTCGTATGGCGGCGCAGGCGGGAGAGATGTTCGCCTATGAGTGGGATGCAGCTACCGACGAGATTCTGCGTTCGGAGGGAGTCGCCCAGATTCTTGGCGCAGGGGAAGAGGCACTCACTACTGCTCAGCGCATATTGGCTAGGGTTGCCCCACAAGACCGAGAAAGGCTGATCGCTGCGGTTGCCAAGCTGAGTCCCAATGAGCCCTACCTTCGAATCAGTTATCGCATGGTACGTTCCGACGGCAGTGTAATTTGGGTGGAAAGAAACAGTCGCGCTTACTTCGATGAGCAAGGCAGAATGCTGCGGATGGTAGGCATGGTGGCCGATATTACCAAGCGTAAGGTCGCAGAACAAGAACTCACGCTGGCCAACGATCGGCTTCGTTTAGCAATGGAAGCCGCCAAATCAGTGGGGTGGGATCGGGAAGTTAAGACCGGACGGGATACTTTATTTGGCGACCTTCAGAGCATGTTTGGAATCTCATCGGAGGTTTATGAAGGGCGCGTAGAAGACTTCCATCGTTACCTATACCCGGACGACCGAGGGTGGGTCTTGGAGGCCATCAAGGATGCCATGGAAAGCAAGAAGCCGTACGCGGCGGAGTTCCGCATCCTTCGGCCGGACGGTAGCGTGCGCTGGGTGGCAGCCAGAGGAAAATTTTACTACTCACAAGCAGGTGAGCCCGAGCGCATGCTCGGCATGTCAGTGGACATTACGGAGCGCAAACTGGCGGAAAAGAGTCTCCTTGAAAGCGAAGAGCGATTGCGCTTGGCTGCTCGGGTGGGAAAAATGTATGCCTTTGATTGGGATGTGGCCACCGATGTGATCATTCGGTCTGAGGAGAGTACCCGCATCTTCGGTTCAATTGGAGTGCCGATTGCCAGTACCAAACAGCAATTGTTGGCCAGTGTTCATCCTGAAGACCGTGCAGCATTTATCACATCGAATATCGAGCGCACTCCCGAGAGCCCTGACAACCATTTAACCTACCGCTTGTTGCGTCCCGATGGATCAGTGCTTTGGATAGAGAGAACCGGGCATGCCTTCTTTGACCAGCAGGGAAAGATGGTGCGGATGATAGGCATGGTAGCGGATATTTCGGAGCGCAAACAGGCTGAAGAAGGACTGCGCCAGAAAGAAATGGAACTTTCAGAAGCGCAGCGTTTGGCGCAGATTGGCAGTTGGGAATGGGATCCAGACACCGACACTGTCACGTGGTCACGGGAACTTTATCGAATTTCTGGCCGCGATCCCAACCTGCCGGCCGTCAGTTATAAAGATCACTCCCAGCTCTACACCGCCGAGAGCATTGAACAGCTGCGACGCGCCGTCGATGAAGCACTTCGCAGCGGTACACCCTATGAACTCGATATGGAAATGGTCCGCACCGACGGCCCCACGAAATGGATCAGAGCTCGTGGCGAAGTGCAGCGCGATTTAACGGGTCGCATCGTCCGACTACGTGGCACGGCTCAAGACATAACTCAACGCAAACTGGCGGAAAGGGATCTGCGTGAAAGCGAAGAGCGTTTGCGCTTGGCTGCCCAAGTGGGGAAGATGTACGCCTTTGACTGGGACGTAGCCACCGACAGGGTCATTCGGTCTACGGAGAGCACCAATATCCTTGGATTGACTGGAGAGCAAGCGGGTCTTACTTTCCAGCAGATATTGCCGAATGTTCATCCCGAAGACCGAGCAACACTTATGAGTTCGATTGACGAGCTTACCCCCGAGAAGTCGAACTCTCGGATTAGCTACCGCTTGCGCCGTCCCGACGGTTCAGTAGCTTGGTTGGAGAGAAGCGGGCACGCCTTCTTTAACCAGCAGGGAAAGATGGTGCGGATGGTAGGCATGGTAGCGGATATTACCGAACGGAAACTGACGGAAGAGGCCCTTTCAAGAGTTGGCGGCAGGTTGATTGAAGCGCACGAAGAGGAACGTTCCCGGATCGCAAGAGACCTTCACGACGATATCGGTCAACGGCTCGCATTGTTGGTCAACGATGTTGATGGACTGGAAAAAGATCTACCGGACTCGGCCGTTCAAGTCCGTGACCGTATCCAGGAACAATTGAAGCGCATACATGAGATTGCCGCCGACGTCCAGGCGATATCGCACAGGCTGCACTCCTCGAAGCTGCGATACCTGGGAATCGTGACTGCGGCGAAAAGCTTCTGCCAAGAGCTGTCCGAGCAGCAGAAAGTGGAGATTGACTTTATCCATGCTGAAATACCACGTAGAGTTCCAGAGGAGATCTCACTCTGTCTCTTTCGGATTATGCAGGAAGCCCTGCAGAATGCTGTAAAGCATAGCGGAGTACGGCACTTCAAAGTCGACCTGCGCGGGACTTCGGATGGAATTCATCTCACAGTGCGCGACTCGGGACTTGGATTCGACCCCGAAGTCGTGATGAACAATCAAGGACTTGGGCTTATTAGCATGCAAGAGCGAGTCAATCTGGTGAATGGTACGCTATCGATCGACTCACGACCCGGGCTTGGCACCACAATCCATGCTCGTGTCCCTCTCGTACAGGAAAGCAGATCCATGAGCGCATCAGGGTAGAGAGCTTCGAAATCGCTCATGGCATTCAGGACGCATGGACCAGAAAATCAGATTCAATTTGACGGGGAGATGAGCGTTCATTTGTCAGCCCGAAATGCCAGGAAAAGCCCGCCGCGCCCGCATTCCCGACACGCTCAGTTTGTTCAGGTTGTGACTCTTCGGAAATCACCCTTGAACAGACTGAGTCGCTTCTACCAGGGATTGGCCTGCGGCGTGAATTTGTCATTGAAAGGCAAGTTCATTGGGAACGAACGGCTGAGTGTTCTGAACAAATTCGCTCAAAGATTTTGCTGTCCGGCTGGCGGTCAACGGCATTCAAGATATACCCGCAAAAGATATCCACAGTATATATTTTGGCAACTTCGTCCCACAGGTGTTCGAGCTGGATCGCCGCATCCGCCTTACCCTGCGCACACAAGGTAGGCGCACACTCGCCACAAGCCGAAATTCGGGAATGCTTGCCTTTTGCCGCTTTGGCCGCCGCGACCATGAGATCGCCCGCAACCTTAAAGAATCGAACTGGGTCTGGCAGATCGTTCACCATGAAAGTCGAAAGTGTCTCGGCGACATCCAAAGGGATAAAACGTCCCTGCCCGATGGCTTCAGTAACGTCCACACCCTGTGCTTGCAATTTATGAAGAAGATTCGCCCGGTGTGACTCGGTTGCGACGACGATAACCACATTCCCGAGCTTCAGAGCGGCTTCGATAAAAGAAACGAAGCCGGCTATGAGGGATGCATCATCGGAATAGAATTGAACCTCGTGATTGCGAGCGATTGCATTCCTGCCAGGTCCTGGCATTAGAGGAGTACGCTCATAGTAGTGGCGGTCAGAAGTCCGCGCGTCCTTAGCCTGCGTGAAGTAGCGACCCGACAATCCGCTGCTGACAAATCGTTCTCCCCGTAGGACCGCTTGCACCGCAGCTAGTAGCTCGGTTCCAGCTCGTGCTTTTACAACATAGCCCACGGCACCCAAGCTGAGAGCTGCCCGCACCACATCGGCAGAAGATTCTTGGGTCAGAAAGAGTATCTTGGTATCAGGGACGAGCAGGCGGATTCGGCGAGCGGCTTCAAGTCCATTAATCTTCGGGAGACCGATGTCCAGCAAGATCAAGTCTGGTCTCAATTCTTCGGCTTTCTGAACGGCTTCCAAGCCATCCGACGCTTCGCAAATGACTTGCAATGCTGGATGTGCTTGCAGCAGTAGACAGGCTTGGCGTCGCCAGCCTTCGTAATCATCAACTACGAGAATGCGGATGGATGCCAGCAGGTGCTCTTCTCTCTTGTACCTCAGAAGAATATAACAAGCCTTTGTTAATACGCTAGCCCACCTTGAATCCCACTGTGGAAAAAATCACGAGCAGATTAGCGTGGAAGAGTTGGAAGTTATGCGGAACCATCGACAGCGAAAACGGTAAAGTCAATCTCCATAAATCCCTCTGTCTAATCCGCGCACGAGACGATCGGCGTTAATCTTGAATGCCTCACAGATACGCAGCAGAGTCGAAACGGTTATCGGCCGGCCGGCTTCGATTTGTTGCCAGTGACGTGCTGAAAAACCAAAAGAATTCATATCTTCTTGCGAGTGGCCATGCTTCCTTCGCAACTCGCGGACTCGTTTCCCAAATGCAAGGAAGAATTTCTGCTGATCCGCCACTATCGAGGAACCTTCCTTGCCTGGGGTAACAACGATCGTGTGGAAATGAGCTCTTTTTCCGCCGGAACTTTCTTCCACATATTTAGTTCTGAGATATGACGAAGCTCATCATTCGGGA